>ULIU01006491.1_pt1 | contig 34517 bp, 41 predicted proteins | sample 1950651 | NCBI WGS metagenome assembly ULIU01 (sample SAMEA4835458, study PRJEB28245) | human gut metagenome | biome: gut microbiome; material: fecal sample | place: Denmark | collected 2008
GGAATTTCCGGATAATACAGTCGAAGTGCTGGGATAACTTTGTCTTTCGCTTCCAATTCTTCATCTGTCACAAGCATCTCAAACAAAATAGAGGTGCGAAAATCAGAATTAATCCGATAATCCACACCTCCAATTTCTACAGTCTCAGGAAGCAAGTCTATGAGCATATTCATTAATCTTTGTCAACGGCAGAAAAATTATTATTCTTTCGTTTCTTTTTAAACTCCTGTCTCCTCTGCTGTCTGTTTTGAACCCTTCCCGGGTTGTATTTTTCAACTGCACTGTCCATAAACCTCTTTGCCTGATTAGATTCCGCTGAAACTTGTCCAAACGCATCAATTCTGATGTCAAGTTTATTGTTATCTCCGAACACCTTTTCAGATGTTCCTGCTCCAAAAAGCTCGTTGAAGTAGTTATCAATCAATCTGCACTGGAACCTCATGGAATCTGCTGTTGATTTGTCAGCATAATTATTAGGATTCTTGATGTCCTCAACAATCTGAGAATTAAGCTTTTCAAATTTCTCTACTACATCTGCATCCAATAAATCAAGTTCTAAGTCAACTCCATTAATGTTTAATTTACTCATATCGTTACCTCCTGAATATGAAAGAGTGGGCTACTTACGCAGTAGCCACAGCCTCAGTGAATGTTTTAGTTTTGGTGTTGAATGTTCCAAGCACCGGATCTCCTACAGCATTAAGATTACCTGAAATAGTCTGTTTATTATCTCCGCCGTAGTCAGACGCCTCACAAGATACCCTGAACTTGCGCGCCTCGTAGGTGTCAGCCGCCTCTGCTTTATTCCAAAGCTCAACGACAACAAAATCAAACTCTGCCTCTTCTCCTGTGTAGTGGTTACGTCCTACCAGATAGAGCGCGTCTACAGCTTTCTCTGACACTATATGGTCAGCCTCATATGCGAACGATGTCTCATACGATGTCACGCTTGATGATGAGCTGGTCTGATTGATATATTTTGTTGATTCAGTCTGAGCCCCCGGGCTCTCGTCAAGCGAAGTAAAACCCGCTCCCATGAGCTCATACTCTTCTTTTCCTGATGTGCCAACATTGAGATAGTTGGCAATCTGGTGTCTCATTACTGTTTTCATTTTGAAACCTCCTTGAAATAAACAAGTCTAAGTTGTATTTGATACCGGGCATTTACCATAGACGCATCGAATAAATACCCAGACGATAGAGCCTCTATCTGTTGAGCTTCACAGCCTTCCGGTAAATCCGGATATATTTCTTTAAGATTCTGTGACTCTATCCATGCTGAAAATTTCTCGTAAAACGAGCTATTCTGGATGTTCTCAGCTCTATCCATAGAATAATATTCTCTGCTGCTGAAATTGAACTGATATTGCCTTAATTCGCTTCCATCTATGTACCTTTGTACAACCGGGTCAAACGGTGCTACTTCAATGCAGTATTCGCAAGGCTCATTTCCTAGTGCGTCTACCCTGAATACACCGTATTTTAAGAGAGGACACGCAGATATATAGTCAGTAATGCCCCCGATGATTGAATCTGCTGACATTTCTATCCTCCAATCTTTTTTGCACCATCAAGTATGTTCTTTTTTTCCACAACTTTCATTCTCTCGAACCATTTTCCACCTCGGTTTGGGTCGTATGGTCTTGTCTGAGCAGTATCATAGTACTGCATACGCGCATATGGAGCTATATACTCAACAACTCCACTTCCCACTTTGGTGCCAAGCTTTCCGGATTTCTCTAACATTCCTGTTTTGAATGGTACTCTGGGGCTACACAATCGTAGCACCTCAGAGTCAACATATTTTTGTACCCGGCTAAATCCTTGTTTTCTGTTTTTTGCAAATGACGGATCCCACTTTAGCTCCGCTTTACCATTTTTACCTTGAATGATTGTTCCTTGTGGTGTTCTTATTGTCTGTACTGCCATTATGCCCCGCCTATCCTCCAGTGCTTAATATAGTGTGAACCACGCTCTGTATTATCAACATAGGTTCTGACTGTTATTACCTTTCTGTCTCTCTTTAGTTCCTCTATCTTTGAGGGCTCAATTAGTAATTCTGCGCTGTGGTTTCCACGCACAATATAAGCGTCTCGCTGGATTGTCCAGTATTTCATGGCATCAGAATCATTTAACTGCTTGTAAAGATGTTCTTCTAGGTACGTTCTGCCACTTTGGATTACTGCATTTTTAGGTATTCTAATTGTGCATGAGTCGTTATCCGCTCTATCATCAGTTCCGCCCACTGATTTTGTCTCAATAAATGACACGCCTTGTATCAGGGTTGGAATATAGGCTTCCCTGCGAGTAGTTTTGTTGACTCGCTTATTAAAGAGAGTGATTTCCTGATTGAACATCATATTTGCTCGACCTCCCTCTGTATGTCAGCCCGGTTCCGCTTAGGTATATCTTGATATCTCGTAGTGCATTCTTCTCTAAATCCTCCAGTTTGTTGTTGGCGTATGTTACCGACCAACCGTCCAGGGATTCGGATTGTATTGTGCCGGTTTGAGCGTGTACGAATTGAGCGTGCTTATCAATGGTGCTGCATAAAGCTTTTTTTACACTGTCCGGTATATCTGTCATGCTCTTTAGCCTTTGAAATGTCGCTGTGTCCAGCAGGGCCGTTGACCACATGAGGCTTTTATTGAACTCAGCCTCAGTCAGTTGGCCACCGATAGACACATAATAATCATAGTCCGCATATGGCTTGAAATTTGCTTCTTCTGACATTTTAGCTTCACCTCCTATGGGGAATTATGGTTAATACAATAAAAATGCCTTTAACGGCTATTTCTGCGTGTCAGAGGGTGCTTTTGCAACCTTCTTTGTCTTTGATTCATCGTTGGCAGGCTTATTTGCAGCTTTTAAGTCCTCATTTTCTTTTTCAAGCTCTGCAATCTTTTTGTCAGCGCTCTCCGCGTACTTGGCAGCCTCATCCAATTTAGCTTTTAAGTCCTCATTTTCTTTCTCAAGCTCTGCTAACTTCTCTGTTGGCTCTACATGCTCGTGGATTATATTTCCTTCAAGATCTGTTATGGTATATCCAAGAGCTATATATGCTGCTTTCTTTTCGTCAGGGATTCTAAGCACCCTATTGCCTTTTCTTGCCTTTAACATGGCTTTACCTCCTTAAAATGCCCCACGTATCACTACGTGAGGCTTGATCCTTAGGCTTCTGTGATATTGAAATCTATTGCATCGAGTTTTGTAGGGAGTGCGAATACATCCTCGAATGACTCCTCGAAGTAATCCCACTTGCCCTCTGAGCCTGCTGAAGGTGGATCCAACTGAGCAAACTCGTAATGAATAGGTGTAATAACAGCAAGCGGATGTACCATGAACATGTTAATCTGCTTAGCTGAGGTGTCTACGGCCCATCCTTCGGTGAAATCGTACAGAGTTTTCATCATGTCAGATGGTACTGATTCTGGGATTTCAAGCTCATCTATAGCTGTGATTCCACGCTTAATAGCCTGAGGTGTAGTTACATCGAGTGTCCTGTAGATGCTCTTGGCATTGTTGATTTTATCCCTTGTATCAGGTGTAACATAAAGGATACGTCCAGCTCTAGGTACTCTCTTCTCGTCCATTTTACACATCATAGAATCTATAATCTGCAGCACGTTCTCTTCTGTAAGAACTGTCTTGTCGGCAGTTTTGCCTTTTCCTGTCCAGTCCGCATATATTTTAGATACGCAATATGCGTTCATCTCTGGGAATTTCTGCTCGTTGTTAAACACCTGAGTGATGTTAGCGATAGATGCAACCTGGTTTGTCTCGTCGATATCTCTAGGATGTACGAGTGTGCCCCATGTACGATGATTGTCAAGCGTTAATGTCTCCCATGAATTGTTGAAATTGCGCTTTTTGGTTCCGATGGTGTCTCTGTCTCCATCAACACGACCGCTTGTAGCGATTGTAGGAATCTTGATAGTAGATGAGTCTACCCATCTATAACGACCATTGTTTGGTGTCGAAAACAGCTTGCCAAAATATAAGACATAAGGGAACTGCTGTTCCAATGCCTGCTGGTAACCTGTTGCGTAGTTGAGTGGTGATTTTGTGAATGGCATAAATTAACCCTCCTTAATTCTCTTTTGGCTGTCTAATTCGAGTAAAACCTGCTCCAAATCCTGCTTTTAAAAACGGATTTTCGTTGATTTGCTCTGTACCTGTTGTGCCTGCTGCAAATCTCGGCATCGGTGGAGTCTCTGGATGATCTTCCGGAGTCGGCTTCGGTTCTTCCTCAGTTACAAACGCTCCTTTGTAATCGTCATTTTCCATTAGCTTTTGCATGTAATCGTCTGCTCCGACGAATTTTCCATCTTTCATCTGGAAATCCTGCTTTTTAAATGCATTTAAGACGCCCTCTCGTGCCGGCTTTGACGTGAAGTGATATCCGGTCATGAACATCTCCTCAGCGTGAGCTCTCTGTTCTGCTGCAAGCTGGTCTTTAAGTTGCTGTGTATCTGTGTTGTACTTTTTTTCCCAATCAGACACGCTTTTTTTGATGCCCTCGATATCCTGATCTTTGAACGAGTTGATTGTTTTATTAGCTGTATCAAGCTGTTTTTTAACTCCTTCGAGCTCAGTTTCCCTCGAGTCAAATTTGCTCTTTGATACATAATCTCCGCCAGAGAGGTCAACTACCTTGATGTTCTTATCTGCATCGATAGCCTTTTCCAGTTCTGCATATGTCATTGCTTTTGGTTCTTCTCCCTCTTTTGGTTCACCAAAGAGTGCCTTTAAAAATTCGTAAGCCATGTCTACTTACCTCCTGATATTTGATTTTTCGCTGATTTAGTTTAAATTCCGGTTCACTCCGGCATTGCTATCTTGCTTTTATATCTCTGCAAGCTCGAGAATAGAGTAGTTTATATGCCATTCCTCCAGGGCAATATAAAAGCAGACTACCTTTTATTGATAATCTGCTTTTTAAATGCCTCTCTAAGCTCCATATTGTGCCCGATAAGCATTTTTATTGGTTGTATGAGTGTTTCTCTGTTTTTCCCTTATAAGCCCTTATTTAGCCTATTTAACCCATAGGTTGGGAGATAACAGGATCACCGCCTTTCTAATACTTGGAACTGTCGTTGTTTTCCTCATCAACAAACATCCAGTCATCAGCCAGCATGTCCGCCTGAGATGCTAACCATCCCATTTGAACTCCGGACGTTCCGCAAAATGCGATAGCCATATTACCGATGGCATCATGTTCGCAATTCACGATATCTCCATCCGCTGTCTTGTAGGAAATACCGGTGGCAAGCTGGATGTACTGTTTCTTCCCATTCCATCCTTTACGGGCAACTTTAAATCCTCTCCTCAGATATTTGATCGCAAAACTGAAAGAGAATGTTGTAGCCTCTCCGCCCAGCTGAGGACAATTGTTTTCATCCGCAATCTGCCATTCATCAGAGAGAATGTTCTCCAGTGTGTAGGACACTCTGTCTGTTTCCCGGATGTCGAGCTCTTCGCCTTCTTTTGTATGTATCATTACGGTCTCTTTGTCCGGGTTCCAGTACCAATATCCGCTCCATGACGGTAATTTAACCTTTGCGCCTGCTTTCATCTTGTCGAGTGCTTCTCCGAACTCCATGTTCGGTTCGTATTCAGTAGCGAACATGGCTTCTGTAATATAGATTTCAGGGCAGTTATTGTGGACCAGATCCTCATTGTAGGTCTTGTTGATATACTCCATTTTCTGCTCTACATTCGGATTTACTATAGTCTCTTCTTCTCCGGTCGGCATGTGAATGTAGAGAATAACACAGCTTAATTCATCCGACTTCTTAGCGTCTGCGTACTTGTCAAATAGTTCTTTCTTTTTCATGTTTTGCATTTCCTTCCTTTAATTTTTTTGTATAAAAATACCGTCACAGTAGTTTGTGACGGTTTGTAACTAAATTAATTCTATGGACTTTATTTCGTGTTCCAGTAGTTCCATGAGCCAAGGGCATACTCTTCCATCCTTCGTCGGGGAGTCCATCGTTATACTCGACTCTTCCGGTTCGTTATTGTACGATGGAGTAAACTCTATGCACTTTCCAATGATAACATTGTCTTCAGTTGTTACAACCTTAACTCTTTTTCCCTGCGTAAAATACATTTGTTTCTCTTTAGGATTAAGCATTGTCTACCTCCCTTGCCGGAACAATATGAGTTCCTTTGTCTGCGTATCGAATTGAAAAGCGCCTTGTTTTTGTTTCAACACCCGTTAAAGGGTCTATATCGACTCCGATATCGTGATCAGCTACTACAAACTCCATGTGAGTCCATTTGCCCTTACTATCTCTTTTGATTTTTCCTGTTCCTGCGTATTTATTTATGAGTTCCTGAGCTTCATCCATCGAAATAGTTAAATAACTGTTGGGATGTTTGTAGTTGTTGCTTCCGAGAATGTGTTTTTCTTGCCTTCCTACGAATACATTTTTCTGAACCTTATCAGATTTTAAATACTCTCTCAGCTTTTTATCTTTGAAGTAAAGCTCAACTTTCTCATCTGTTGTGCCCTTATTATATGCTGATTCAGCAATCTTTTCAATGTGTTTGTTACTTTGCACTGCCTTTTGGGCTGTAGATCTTCCAAAGTTGACTATCTTTCCGCTGTTATCCTTGTATGCAACAACTTGAGTTCTGTTACTCTCGTAATCTCTGCTTGTGTCCTTGCAGAATTTCTTGAGCTCTTTCTCCTTAGACTTAAGCTTTACGCTCTCAGCTGCGAAATCATCCCTAATACAGCTTTCTAATTCTGAGTTGGTAGTTTCTTTGATTGCGGCATCGTAACTTGCTAAAATACGCTTAATCGAGCGAATATCACGCTCTATAGTTCTTTGTATCTGACTGCATTCGTAATCAGTGAGCATATTGCCGTTGTATTCATACTTAGCTTTGTCATAATCCGCAAGAGTTTCTTTTGAATATCCCGGCTTTGATATGCCTGGCCAAAATGGGTAGAAGCTGTGTCTACAATTCCAGCCGCATAGCCCTGCTCCTGTCCCATATCCTGTTGATTCCTCAAAATTTGGATAATCCGGGGACGAGCCGTGAATCTTGAATACTCTGCCTTGCCATTCAGCATGTGAAGGTCTAGCTCCGACATGTGCTGTCGTTTCGTAGTATTCGACATCCATATCCTCGGCATAAAGCTCTGTGAGCTTGCCTGCTGTCTGGTTTACTCCTGTCAGGACCGAACGTCTTATTGCAACATCAAGTTGTGAATGATGTCCTTTTCCATAGAGTACGTAGCTTCCGTCCTGTGCAGATTCTTTGATAGCCTGTCTGATTGCCTCATAGTATGAAAATCCTCCTGATGTTACTTTCATGTAGGCTTTATTCGTAGCCTCTAAATAAGCCCCTCCTACAGTTGAACCGGTAGTCATTGTAAGATTCTTAATATCGCCGTTGGTCTTTGCTATTGCAGCTTCTAGCACCTGATTCATAGCCGGTGATAGTTTCAGGTCGATATCATACCCGGCCTTCAACAGAGGCTGTGCGTCATATCTAACTCCTTTGCGAGCTGAGTCTTGAAAGATTCTTTTTACCTCGGCTTCAGATTTTCCGGATATTCTTGCAACATCTTTCACAATGTCCTGCATGAGTTCTCCATTCTCTCTGAGCTGTTTAACCTGCCATTTAGCACTATCAGTCATTTTCCCGGTCTTTACTATCCTGCGAGCTATATCTTCCGCTAACGCCTGGTTCAAGGCGTCATACATGCCTAGGAGATAATCAGTGCAGGACGCCAGATATTCCGGTGTCAGCATGTTTCCTCTGAGTCAGGATTGCGAATATGATAAAAAGGGCATGAGCTTTTTATCTCTTCTGTGCACCCCTTTGGATTTTCATCGCAGTCAGGACACTCATGAATAAAAAAAGTAGGCTCCCTTGCCTGCTCATAATAATGTGCCATAGTGCGCCTCCTATTCTTCCGGTGGGTAGTTCTGTGGCTCTGCCTCCGGTAAATATTTTTTTGCTTCTTCTTCCGTGCATCCAAAATACCATGCATAGAACATTTCTATCTTCATTTTTCCGGCAAGGACCATAGACCATCGTCTCTGATACTCCACATCTGTATCTTCCAGTATTGCATCGCCCCAGTAGCATGTTTTCTCTACGTTTCCCGGCGGCACTATCTGATACAGGTCGCACAAGGTTCCCATGAGTTCTATCAAGGTTTCCAAGCCATCATCCCATGCCTCTTGCATGTGGCTTACCGTGTTATATGAACGTTGCTTTGATGTCTTGATTTCTGTAGCTGTCCTCTCGATGCTTTCGGGGTTTGATATGGTGCCATACGCAAGCCCCACAAGAAACTCTACATGTCTGAGTTGTTCCTGTAGTCCGTGGTACAACGATGTATCTCTTATTTCAGGACTGAACACATCAAAAAATCCATCCGTGCTCTTACCTTCAAAATCGTATGTTCGGTAAAGTCGTTCGCGTCCACGTGGCAGTTTTGGCTTACCGTCACGGTCGATGTCAAACAAATCGTCCGCCGCATCAATGGCTGTCTCTTTTGAAGCATATTCCCATTTGATACGTGTGTACTGCTCGTCTGCTCCCTGTATCGCTTCAACAGCTCGAGAATATACCGAAGCTCCCAGTGGTGAGTGTGGGTCTATGTTATTGCCCTTTGGCATCTTGATGTAAACAAATAAGGGCTTGTCGATGCCCTCAATAAATGTTTCCGGTTCCAGTCCGGCCCATTCATCAACTGTATCTAGTGATATTTCCTGCATGAACGGATGCTCGGCGCTTATCTGATCATCTTCTGTTGTCATGGTGTTTAACCGTTCTGAGCTGTACGCCTTATTGATAACTCTATAGCCACCATCTTCCAAATTATGATGTTCGAGCCTGGTGTACATGTAATCGCCCACCCTTTTGGTCTGGATAAAAACAGCTCCTGTAATGTCTTTATCGCGAAATGCTGTCGGGTAGAATCTATTTGCATCAACAACATCTATAATAATCTTATCCGGTTTTCCTGTTACTGGGTCGCTACCGGACACATACGGCTTTATAGCAACTCCACCTAATGCGCACCACATTTCCATGATCGGTGTCAGGTGCTTTAGAAACATCTTCAACTGTTCGTTCAAAAATTCTGCTCTCTGGCTTCCTTCCAAGCTTAGCTTAAATTCTGTCAGAGTCAGTCTCGCGAACTCCTCAGATATGCTTGCCGGTAGGTTCATGGACTTTGTATCTTCCTTGCCGCCTATCCAAGGCGCTTGATTCTCATACATCTCTAACCAAATAGTGATAGCATTATCCATGACTCCGGATGTTGCTATCTGTATACCTAGTTTTTTCTCTAAATTTTGCTTGGGGAACAACTTTCCCACCACCTTTCTTATAAAATCCGCTATCACATGTTTGCACCTCCTATTTCTTGATATATTTCTTGATGTCTCGCTCGAATGTATACTCGAACGCATCCAATGAGTCTATATCGCTTGTGCCATCATCTACTCTCTCCAGTTCCAGGCTCTTAGGATTCCATACCGCCATGCTCAATGCCTGCTCGAGTGAATTACAATCCTCAGTTATCTGTAGCCTCTCCTGCGCTGCAAGTGATGTTGTAGCAAAAATTCTATCAGTAATCTTTGACTTGAGAGCGTTTACAATCTTGATGTCTCCATGTCCGCTATTCTGTAATGCCGTCTTAAAGCCCCTTATTAGCACCTGTTCGGCTGAGTCTGCGTATATCTTGGTAATATATCCGTATTCATCAATAACAGCCTCTATGAAGCGTATAAACAGCTCATTCAGTTTTTTAGGGTCAACGTCAAGTATTTTCTCTCCGGTATCAGGATCAAGCTCGCCCTCTACATACCTGCGTGACTTTAATGCTATGAGCTTTTCATATCCCTGCGTTTCTCCGACTGCTATAAAAGCATGCCCGGAGCCATTACCACCAAAATCAACTCCTACATGGATGTGGAATATTTCGCCCTTTTTAGCCATCGTTATAGCTTTTTCTTTAGGTATTCTGAACTCATTAACCTTAGATGCTATTGCTGTTGCAAGTCTGGTGTAAATAAGTCCGTCTGCAATAGTTCTCTGCCCCAGGATGTCCCTGATGTACCATATGCTGTCCGGATCATACTGGCTTATGATTTCTTCCAGTCTGTCGGGTGTGATGTTGATATTATCAAAGATTGTCATGTGGGCGTAATTGTAACCGCCTTTTAGGATTCCTTTTTCTGCTTTCTCCGCGTACTTATCAATGTAATTAACGTATATCGGGGCTTTCGGGTGTTCAGGGTTTAAATCCCAAAATATTTTACGCCTCTGAGACGCTATAGTACGGTTGAAAGCCTCTTTGATAGTATTGTCATGGTGCAGGTTAATCTCTGTTGCTATCCACATGCCATAAGAATTACCACGGATTTTCTGAAAACTTGCGGATGAACCGCCACCGGCGAAAATAACTATCTTCTCCTTGAAGTTAGTATAAGGACCTCTTATAGCCAAGGCATCGTTATCCTTGTAAGAAGTCCATCTGCATTGCCCGCGAAAAATATGCTCAAGTCCAAACCCGTTCGCGTCACCTATATTCAGTTTAGCATTGGCCATTGTGGATCCGGTAGCCAAGTGAAACTTATCTGGAGTGTCACATAGTTCTTTTGCAAATGCCATAATATGGTCAACGGTCTTTCCGGAACGTACAGCCCCTTCCAGAATGTTGTACATATTGTCTTGGCATTTTCTGATGTATTCCAAATGCTTATCCGCAAAGTGATACGGTATCTGTTTGGTCAGCAGGACCGGTATACCATCGTTAAGCATCGAGAGCCACCGCTCGTAGCCCCATATCTTCTCTATAATCTCCGATACATCCTCAATCTCAACGCCCTCTCCTGACTTCTGTTTCTTTTCATACTCAAACTGAGCCTCTTTGAGCTGTAGTTCTGGATTGTAGCCGGCGGTATCTCTGCAGTATGCCATAGCTGCTACATTACCTTTCATGGCTGTCTGTACTGCCATGATATTAACTACGTCTCCCAGAGTCCAACCGCTTGGGTCTATTCCAAGATTCTGTAATTGTTCTTCCTGTTTGGGCGATATATCCAGCTCCAGAATGGTGCGCATCGATTGTCTCAGGTCTCTTTTTTTTCGTCTCGCCGCCCCCGATGCAACTCCGCCTTTTCTGCTTAGGGCTTCGGCTTCGGCTCGGGGTCTGTTCTGTACTAGGTTTTGCTCATTCGCCACACCTCCACCTCTCTTCTATAACGTCAAGAGAGCCCATATCCACCTCATATCGGCTTTCTATGGACTCTCTTTATATTTTTATTGTCTATGTAGTTTAATGTGGCTTATTCGCCATATAACAGTGCCAATGTCTGTTTTCCTGTGTTGATTGCTTCCATGACATTGGTACCGATTTGTTTGTAGAAATCCGGATGAACCATACACTCATACGCTCTCGACATCTTTTCTCTTTGTTCTTTTGTCACATTGATTCTGAAATCTTTTGCTATCCTCAGCGCTTTTTTCATATCACCGGTCTTTATAGCCTCTCTAACAATATCGGTTTTCTTTGTCATGGTCTCCGCCTCCTTATTTCATTCTGTACTTTTCATACGTTCTAGGTGTCCACTCACATCCGTTATGTGTCGGATCTGTCTCTTTGCCTCTCTGGAACTCCGGCAATCTCTGCTCTGTCTTTCTGTCCAGTCCGCCGTTTTTTCTCTCATAGTCGAAATATCCGCCCCAGTCGCCATAGTCAAATAAGTTCATCTGCCTTGGCTCCAGTGCTTCCTGCTCATCATGGTACATATCAAGCTCTGTCTTTCCGGCTCTCTTTCCTTTCCATGTATGGACATCGTACACATATCCCGGAATGTCTCTTGCGTCTCTCATCCTAAGACTCTCTACCTGCTGATAATCAACAAACTCGTCAAATTCTTCATCCGTCAGGTTCCTGTCTCCCCACATGAAATTGCAGGCTACGTAATCTGCATCCCTGTTTTTCCTTGCCATGCACAGTAAGATAACTGCCTTTGCTATGAATAGGTCGTTTGTCTCTCCTATCTTAGCTTTCTGGTTTACCAGCTCGTCTGCCTGCTGTAATGCTATGATTTCCTTAGTCATTATTCCGTAGCAATCCTCAGCCGATACTGTTAATAATCTCTTCCAGAGGTATTTGCGAAATTTTCCTCCGAGCTCGTTTGCCGCGTATGCTGCATGTGGAATATCGCATCTTCTTATAGCCTTCTGAATCATTGAACTCATCTCGAATAAATCATATCCGTTTGGTGTTTTAATGTTATAGCCCATCCTTTTAATCCTCCTGATGTTTGGTGTTGTTCTTTCTTGACTTTATGTTACCGCCATCAGGTGCATCGAACAAGCGTTCTTGAATATTTAATTCATTTTCAGCAATAGCACGAATGTGATGTACTTTTCAGCTCCGCACATTTGTTATCTTTGTACATTAATGTGAGCCGTGTTCTTCTTGAAGTCGTAATCGTAGTACTGGCCCCACTTATTCATCATGGCGTATTGTATTGATTCATGAACCGACCGGGGCTCTGCGTATCCATCGTTGGTGTCCATCGTTGCCTGTGTGCAATAGTAAACCGGCTGGAGGATAACTCTGTTAAGCAATAACTCCTGCATTGCCATATCTATATCACTGGTTGCAGGGTCTTTTTCGTTGTATTTGGCTTTGAAAGCTTTTTTATTCACCCAGCGTATATGTCCCGGCATAGCCTTAAACTGCCATTCCTGGTGATATACATATGGTGCCGGCTGTGGATTGTCATATGCGAGTCCTAAATCCAGGTCATATAATACCTGGGCTATCCTCTCGCACTCTGCTGTCGCCGTCTCCCTGTCCAATTCACCGTTGGTGAACCTTATCGGGGCTTTATAATCCATCCTGTAAAGCATTTCTTTTACATCATCATCCACTATGCAGATAACATCTTCCGGGGTATTCTCAATGATCCAGTAGAACGTAGACATAAAATCATGCACTTTTCCATGTGGTATAACGAGCAATTTGTCGCATCCTGCATCTCGGTACTGCTGTTCTTCTTCCTCTCTCACCACATAAGTGCAATATTCAAATACGTTTTTTGTCATAATGGCATGAGGTCTCATGTATGACATGACGTAAATATTAAATGTAATACTCGGCTTCATAGTATTTCTGCATCTTCAATCCCCATTTAGGGACCATATTCTTTGATTTCTCTTTGTCCAGAGTTCCAAGGAGCTGCTTGCACCTCATGTATACAAGATTTACCCCTGCTTTCCAGGCAAAGCCTATCGAAGCGTTAATCCTTGGATTACACTCCAGCAGCACCGGTTCAGCCTTTTCAAAATCATCGAGTGAACTCTCCCTGTCGGTTTTCTTCAGAATGAAGTCAAAACATGCATTACCGTCCAGATTTGTTTCTTCGCATATTTTATGAACAATCCCGAACGCTTTTCGGTTCGGCGCAATCTCACCGTTTACCACAGCTCCATATTCCATATCATATCCTACATATCCAACCATACTTATCACTTCTCCGTGATCAGCAAGAACGCAAACGCTATAGTCGATTCCGGGTGTATATTCCTGTACTATCACCTCATGCCCCATAGCGACAATCTTTTCAAAGTCGCTGTATGATATATAGCGGTTAATTCCGCATCTATTGTACAAATTAATGTCATATGCTTTTTGGTTGTCTATAATGCAGAATCCCGCTCCTCCGCATTTACCGGATATCTTACAGCAAGCCTTCCGTCCTTTTCTCATCAGCTCTGAATATGAATTTTCCGCCATTACCAGATTATCGCAAATGTACTGTTTCGGCATATACTTCTCGTACTCCATGCCAAAAGCTATTTTATCATTCAGGAGTTTGATTGATTCCTCACCTGAGACAGATACATGCACTCCCATCTCTTCAAATTCCTGCTTGTGCTTTGCCATAAGCTCTAATTCAGCCGTAATATACGGTATGATGATGTTTGTATTGGTTTCTTTACAAACTCGCTTTAAAAACGGAATATAGCCCTCATCCGTAATCGGTGGGGCTACATATTGGTATCTGGTTCCGTGTCTCAGCAGTTTGTTTTTATCCATGTTTACAGCTACAACATCAACCTCGACACCATCATCATTTTGTGTCAAGGCGTCAACAATTTCTTTTGAATGCTTCGAGCATCCTGTAATTAGTACTGTTAATTTAGGCATTTTACCCCTCCTGTTGTATAATTTGCTATTATATCTCTTAATTTTGTAGTATATTTTGCCATTCCGGTCACTTCATATCTGTCGTTTACCTTTAACACCGGTAACGGTTCGTAGATAAAGTTTCCTTTCATCGACAGCGAATAGGCTCCGCAGTTCTGAATATGCACTATGTCACCAATACGAGGATATATATGAGCATTTCTGCTGATAAAATCCTCCTCCATGCAAGTATATCCGCATATTGTGGTTTTGGCGTGATTTGCATCGCGTGTGATATTTTCAATCGGCAGATCTTTGTAATCAGCTATCATTCCACAGTCATATGAGCTCACTGATAATGTTGCAACCAGTCCGTCTCGAATTTCTTTAACATTTTCTATTCTTGCAAGAACTGTAACTGCATCAGCTATCAGTGCTGTACCCGGTTCGAGAATCAGCTCCGGCATTGTCCCTCTTGACTCTGCATAGTTATTCATCTCAGCTCCTACTATTTCAGCATAGTCCTTAAATGTTGGGATTTCTCCGAACTGAGCCGCCAGCTCCGGAACCATTCGGCCATACACATGTCCGCCTAAATCAATATATTTCAAAGGATATCCAAGTTCTTTTTCCAGCTTTTCTGCAATTCTTAAAACATACTGTGTTTTTTTCTTCCAGGTATCGAGAGATCTGCTTCCTCCCACATGGCAGTGTATTCCAGCAAGCTTGTGTCCTTCTCTTCCGAGCTTTTTTGCTGCTCCCAACGCTTCTACTTCGTTCATGCCAAACCTGCTATCCTCGTAGCGTATTCTTATACCCACTTCCAGATCCTTTATGTCAACCTTTTCCGCACTATTCAGGAAAAATCTGAGGGCATCTACTGATTCTATATTAACCTTGCCGTTGAAGCGTGCCACTTCGAGCATTGATATATCAGGTATGATGCCGTTATATATAACCTCTCTTCCTGATACTCCTACCGCTTTTCTTGCTATATCTTTTTCCATCGGAGATGTAACCTCTGCATATCCTCCCAGTGTGTGAACTATACTTCCTATCTCAGGCATCCAGTTCGTCTTGTACGAATATCCGATGCTGGTGTTAGGATATATCTGTCTAAACTCGTTCTGCAGGTCTGTAAAATTGCGTATGAACCTGTCAGCGTTAAACAAATACACGCCTCTCATCGAGTTATTTCTCATTATTTCTGCTAAATTCTTTCTCTGCAGCTTCTTATACTCCATCTATGCCCCATCCTTCCTGTTTGTGCTCTTCTTTTTCTTTACTAACCGGCTTCATCACGATATCGTCATACCATATGGAGCGCGCTTTAATCTTTCGGGTCGGTGTTACTATGGTTTTCTTTCCCTCAAGGCCTAAATCCCTGATTAAATTGAGATAGTCCACCTCATTTCTGCATACAATCATTACATAATCGTATCTCTCATACCTGAGATGTTCCATCGCATCAAGGTTTTTATTTTTCGGACCTTTTTCCTTAGCATCTATGCCAAGGTCTAACGTCAGGTCTGCTGTCCATTCTGACAAAAGATTCATGTCCCAGTCGCCGGCATGTGTGTTGTCTTTAATATTAATTGCCCTAAGCTCGGCTTCTGTATAGCCGTACAGCTTTTTGACAAGCACTGTCGCTTCCGGGTTGTTCCTTTTCATGAGCTCAACCCTCTGATTGCCGGCAATAATATTGTCGTTCTCATCCAACAGGATCAGACCAAAATCGCCCAGCGTTTCAAGTGACTGTTCAAGCTCCTCGGCTTTTTTCTTTCTGATTTTTCTCGGATTGCCAAAGCCGTTTTTTATTTTCTGCACCGGGAAATTTTCAATTACTTCAATTCTTTTCTCCATGATTTGCTTCTCCTCTCCCTCAATTACTGTTAATTGCATAATAAAAAGACCGCTGAGGGAATCGGCGGTCTTTCTATCGGAGTATTTTTGTAAAATGTCTGAGCTACTGTCGTTGTTCTCTTTTTCTCCCATTTGAAGGAACACCCGGGGCATTGGGTAGACCATAGCGAAAGGCTTGCCCCGGGAAAACTCATGGGAAAAAAGAGCACTTCCATAGCACCTGCAATCAATCAACAGAACTTCTTTCGTTATTCTGTATCATTTTTTGCAATTTACACTATATCATTAGTCATTATGACGGTCAAAAGAAATAAAAAGGAAATTGCCATTATGCTAGTCCTTGATTTCATACAACACCATTGCATCTAATCCAAAAAACAGTGTTGTAAGCTCGTTCCTGGCTTCCTTTGCATCTTTCTGGATATTGCTGATGTCGGTCTGGTAGAGTTCAGCAATTTCCTTGGTGGATTTCTTTGCGTTCTCTCTGTCGAGATACATATAATAAATCACAAACCATCTTCTTTTCACCGGTTCCTGTGGTGATTTCAGGCAGTTCTCCTTATACACGCCTAACATCCGGTCTACATGTGCCATAATGAACTTAACTGCATTTACTCCTCTGTACTGCCTGTGCAAGGTCTTATCATCATCGAAAATGTGAAATTTGGTCATTACATCCATATTCATCAGCGTTTCATCGACCTGCTCCGCTTGTTCCAGCGTTACTACTGCCTGATCTGCATAGTCTTTCAGCTTTGTGTAGTTCTCTAGTAGCTTCTTTGTTCGGAATAGCAGCCCTCTCCATTCCGCTTTTTTCTTCTGTTCCTCAAGATTGATATATTTTGCGACTCCATCTTCGACAGCGTTCTGACATATCTTGCGCAATTCCTCTTGATTGAGGGTTATCTGTTTGCTTTTACCCATTTCATACCTCCCGGTGCTCTGCTTGACATTTTTTTGTTATTTGGTATCATGTAATTACCATTCTTTTACACGATTCCCTGGTCTGCGTAAGCGCCGGGGGATTTTTTATTTCCGCCTGAATTGATTAGCGTATTTACATGTAGCAAAATGTGATATATAGCCATACCCGTCAGCGTGTTCGGCGTCGTTAGTAACCGTTCCGGTTACCACATTACCATTTCTCAACACTATCCTGTCTTTCCCTCCGCACTTGTAGTTTACAAAGTTGGTGTTGACCGGCATTGATTTACCTGATTTCATCCTTAGGAACATTATCTGAGCTCCACATCTTGAGCAACGTGTAATCGAATTGCTGCTACTCTTCATCTTCTTCGCCTTCTTCCGTTGGTTCATCATAATCGTAATCGCCATTCTCAGCTTCATCTGCGCCCATATCCGGCTCTTCATCCGGCACGTCAATAAAATCTGTATCTATCGGCTCATCCTTACTCTCCGGGCCCGGTAATGCGTTTCCGCGCTGTTCTTCATCACTGTCGCTTTTAAGTGTATCTTCAAAATCCGGGTCAAAAATGCTTCGCTGTGTTCCTCCGGTGATGTTCTTCAGCACGTATCTCTGCAGTTCATCATCCCACTGTAAATCCATTCTGATATCATTTTTGCTATCCAGTGAATTTTTAAGCGGTACCGATGTTGTTACCTTATGCTTGATAACCGGGCGTCTGATTTCACGTACCGTTCCGTCATTGTTATCTACCAAATCGTCTATCAGTGTCAGGTCTACTTTCAGCGTAATGCTTCCTTCTTCTGATTCAGCGGTTTTCATCTTTTCAAGCAGTTCCTGCATAAGTAAATCAAAGTTGGCCCTTGCGCTGCTAAATACATCGCTATCAAGTGAAAGTTCTTTATAATCCTTTGTTGCCATGCTTATTGCCTCCTATCTGCCTTATTCCGGCTTTCAATCGTATTTGTCTATAGTTTGTATCATTACTTCAACTCGTGGCTTTTCTGAGTAAAATTTGCGCACCTGACAATCTACTATCTGGGTATCATCCCTGTAAGCTATCTTGTTAAGCGAGTCCGCTATTATTTTGATTACATTGTCCATATCGGGCTTCTTAGTCGGTCTTATGTCTCCGCTCAGCATAGCTGCGTGTCTTTTTTTGGATGCTGATTTAGGTATGCTGTAATATGCCTTTATCCTCATATCTAGCATTGCATCATCCGGAAACATCTGCTCGCCACATGCCTGCGTATACTCCATCTTTACCAGTGTTTCATAATTCACGGTGTCCTTGGGCGTAATAGCATGTCCTGTATTTCTGCAGAATCTTGGCCTGCCTTTTCCTTTGGGCTCTCCCATTACGGTAAAATTAATTCGCATTTTTATTGCCTCTCTCGTGATATAAAATAAGTTTCAGGATTACCCCAACAAGCCTTTCATCCGTTCGAACCTTTCCGCTGCTTCCTGCTCTCTGAAAGATGTTCCAGATATCTCGACCGGGTAGCATGTCTCAAATATTCTGTCGTATACTCTCTTATAGCGTATATCCGCCTTGTAAAGCATTTCTTCCAGTGTTAGGTTAGTTGTCAGTATCATCGGTTTATTTGCCCTTGTACGGCTGTCTATAACGTTGTATACCTTTTCAAGAGCGTAGTCTGTACTTCTCTCGGCTCCTAAATCATCAATGATGAGAAGTGATGCACTGTTGAGTATCTGGATATAATTAGCTTCATTGCTGCTTCCTTGGATGTCCTGCAGGATTTTAACAAACGATGTCATGATTACCGGTATATTCTTATCCATCAGTGCATTTGCTATGCAGGCTGATGTGTAGCTCTTTCCGGTACCAACCGGGCCGTAAAATATCAAGCCCTGATTGTTGACTTTCATTTCACCAAATTTCTCCACATAGTTTAAGGCTATCTTGTGTGCCTTCCGGTTCTCCGGTCTGTCTCTGTAGCATGAGAAGGAAGCTGTTTTGTATTTGCTCGCCATCATGGATGCGTCTTTGAGCCTGTTAATCTCAATCATACGTTCCTTGTACTCGTTCTCCTTCTTGATTTTCTCGTTTTTCTCCTGCTTGCATTTACACAGGCATGGGACAACCTTCTGGAATGTTCCGAGCTCAATTCTGTACTGCTTCTTGCCTCCGCATCTGCCACACCTATATAGCCCATCCTCGCCCAGCTTATCCTCCGGGTTTATTTTGTTAATATCATCCTGCTTAAAATTCAACGGTAACAGTCCTGAATAATTGCTCATTATATCTCATTCCTCCTGCGTTCTTCTAACACTCGTGCAAACGGATTCTCACCCTCCTCGAGCTTCCGGACCGGTTCTGATGCATATGGAGTGTACTGCATATATGGCGTATTCTGCTGTTCCTGTGTATCATGTTCCAGATAGTCCAGAAACGGCTTTGTGTCGCTTAGAAACGTCTTTGGGTGCTTGATAAAACGGGTTTCTGTATGTTCTGCTTCGCATGTGGCTCTATAATTTTTTGCTGCCTGCGTGAGCTGCTCATCCGTATACCCTTCTTTCAGCCTTGTCTTGTATTTCTTGAAAGCATTTTCCTTTTCGACCTTCCTTGGATATGAAGCCCAGAACTCCTCAAATTCCGGCGTATATTCTATTGCTCTCTTCGCCTTTTTCTTTGGCTCCGGTTCCGGTTCGGGTTGTTCCGGCTTGTTTTCCGTCTCGGTCTCCTGTTGATTCTGCCTGCAATTCTCAAATGCCTCATGCGGTATATCACAGCTTCCTTCCGGCTGTTTCGCCTGCTCCTGCTGCGCTTTCCGGGCTCGGTACTGTCTCACTCTCTCGGCATCTTTTTCTCTCCTGTCCTGACCGCTCATATAGTCTATGTAATAGCTTCTCCAGTCTGTCCAGTCATGCACCGACAGCCCTCTGTCACCTCTGTCTATCCATCCGCAGTCTATCAGATTGCTTACTATGCCCGGTATATCCTCCAGTCTGTCCGGAGTAAACCCCGGGCGGAGCGCATCCTCTATGTCCTCAGTGTCCGCTGCTACGATTGTTCCGTGGCTGTCGGGATTGTCAACAGCCCACAGCCACAGTCTAATCAGGATTCCGATAGCTTCGTTCTGACTGATATTTGATTTTTTTGCAAAGCTTCTCAGTTTTCCACCTATCAGCTTCTGATCTACCGTTATCCATGCCATTTACTCAACCTCCAATTACAATGTTGCTGTCAGGTCTGAAATACCGATAGGTGCTTTCAGTACCTTTGTATTTCTGCAATATAAGCATTGCTCGCATCTGTCCGGCTCAGCTCCGTTATATTTCACTTCCAGTATTCGAGGCATGTTGTGTTCAACAATGCTCATAGCCTCTTTCAAATAGTTGTCGTGGATGTATATTACCTCGATGTTTATAGCCTCTTCCTTGCTTATTCCTGCTATATAGAATGGTAAACGTTTTCCGGTGTTCTGGTATACAATTTCCTGATATATCGCTCCCTGAATGTCATAGCCCCAGTAACGGACAAAATCGAGATATCCGATATCCGGCACATACCCGAACTTGGTCAGCGACTGCATGTATTTCAGGTCAACTATTGCTTTTCCCTCAATATAGCTGTCCATCTTGATTTTCCACTTGCTTCCAAAAAGCTCGCCTGTCATGATTACCTGCTTCTCTCCGCTCATGTACGCTTGGAATAGAGGGTCGCGCAGGCTTCGCTCTATGGCTCTTTCAGCCCTCATGTACTCGCTTCTTAATGTTCCGTCACGCTTGAAGCACTCCGGATGCTCTTCCTTGAACTTATCAAGGGTTCCCTCATAGAATGAATCGACATAGCTTCCCTCCAGTAGGGCTGTGCGGTTAGGCTGTTCGTATTCTCCACGAATCTTAGCCATAGCCTGAGCTTCACATCCTATCCTGCCGTAGGTGCCGACAAAATCTTTAAACTGTGACACACTCATATATTCATAATTTGCTATGTCTGAATAGTAATTATCTGCTGTCAGTTCCATTTCAAGCCTCCTTACAACCGCACTCTATATTTAGCACCTACAAAATGGATATATTCAGTTACCTTTTTGTACTGTTCAGGTGTCGCTTTAATCTGGATGGAGTATATGTTATCACCATCCGGCGCGGTATCCGTAACCGTATTATGTGCGCATGTCTGTGTAGTATGATCTTCATGTGGTGCTGTCACCTCCGGTTTCTCATATACCTGTTTTGGAGCTTCTGACTGCTCCTGTACGGCTTTTGGCTCTGCTTCTCGAAGTTCCTCCTGTCGTCTGCGTTCCTCTTTTCTTCTAGCCTCTTCCTTCTGTCTCTTGATGATATCCTCTTTCTGCTTGCGCATTTCCTGCACTTTTGTCATAGCGTCTGACAGCTTAAGGTTTCTCTTGTACTCCTCAACAGCATAGTTTGTAAATTCTTCTTCTATTCCGTTGATAACCTCGAGGTCTGATCTGATACTCTGTGCCGTATCATCAACAACTTTCTTCCATTCAGTCTTTTTGGCTGTGGCATTTTCCCATCTTGTGTCGTATACAGCCTCAGATGCCTTTGATTTGATAACTTCGTCGAATTCTTCAAAGGCTTTACCCATATACTCATATATAGCTTTCCTTGCTGCCTCTTTGCGCCTTGTCTCATATTCCTGTATCTGGTCACTGATAACACCGATAGGCTCGTCTATCAGAGCTATAAGCTCTTTTGCCTGTTTCTCGATGTTCTCATACGGCTCCAAACACTCTTTCTTGATGTCAATTTTCTTATCATTGACCGCCTTTGACAGCTTTCTCAGTGATGCAAGGTCTTTTTTCGCATCCGCGATATTGTCGTCACCGTACTGCATGTTTCTGTATACAGACAATTTGTCTGATACATTCTGCTTCAATTCCTCAAAGTTCCAGGTTATCGAACCCGGCACCTGATTTACTACTACCTCAAACTCTTTAGTTTCGCCCATGATATTGTTCCTCCTTGGCTTATTTATTAATTAAACGGCATTTCACTGTCCATTTCTGGCGGAATGAAAAATTGCTCGTCTGGTGCTGTATTCTGCTGTGGTGGTATAACCTCAGTTTCTACCGGTTCCGGTCGTTTAGTGCCTGCTTCCATATAGCTTCCCACTGTAGCTCTTTCTGACTTTTGCTCGATTCCTTCTGTTTTTCTGTCCTCGAATACGTCAAGGACCTTTTCTGTTCCCGGTAACTGCTCCGGTTTCCTGTTTGTGCTATTTTCAAATTCAAAGCCGGAGCCCTCCTCATATGCCTTAATAAGCTCAACCTTATCAAGATTCAGGTCTATCAGCTTGCTCAGACGTCGTATTACCGTCTTTTTATACATCTCTCCGGTTGATTCCTTCCATGCCTGACTGTTGCCCGCCTTAGAATAGATGTCTCGTGTGTGTATTATTTCCTCTTTGCTCATGCTGTCATATTTGATAGTTCCATCCTTGTATATCACAACTGCAAAAGCTCCGATAATCGGCTTATTTGAGAACGGTACAGGTTTGAAGTCAAGCTGCTGTACTCCTGCCCGTACTCCTTCGTCGTACATATCGCCCTCTCTGACTACCTTTGCGTATATATCCTTGATTGGATCATCACTGAACCGCTTACAAACCTTTATTTCGCCCTTGTAGTCGGTCTGAAACTGCATCTCTGCGCCATATGGGATTGCATAACACTCCTGATTCATGAAATCCAGTCCAAGATATGCGCCCTTCATGAAGCACATCACTATAGAGTTGATAGAAACTTTCTGAAGCTTCTCTCTCTTTTTTTGCTCTTTCAGCATATCCTGAATCACTGTTACGCAGTTCATAGCGAATCGCATCTGATTGAATCCAGGCGGTAATACATCCTTCTTTTTGGTCATCTCGTTAAAAAGTGACTGTTGTATCTGGTTAAGATACTCTTCTGTTGACATGTTTGCCATAGCTGTGTTCCTCCTCTCTACGCTCTTTCTCGCCAGCTTCTTCCTCATCCTCTGACAGGAAAGCCTTATATCCCAGATATAGCGTTACCGGAAATACAAGTACTTCTCCTCCGGTTGCCTTATATCCTCTCTCATTCAAAGCGTGTTCGTTGGCCGCAATCTGTAATATCACTGCCAGGATGATAATTACTGCTAATTTAGCTAACTTTTTCATTTACCTGCTCCTTTCCCATGACAAAAATACCGATGTCTATTGGTTCCTGCTTTTCTATTGCTTCCATAAGCTCACGGTCATTATGTATGCCGTAATCTCTTTCAAGTGTCTTTCTTATCCTGTCAATTAGTTCCATTTGCGGCACCTCCGTACTTTCTGAGATACATCCTAAGCTCTGTAATATCATCATCCAGAGAATCAAGTGCTTGTACTATCTCTTTGAGCATTCCTTCTTCTCCCGGATCCAGCTTCCCATCCGAGGCAATCTCAAGCAGTCTCTTTTTGATGTTATGCAATCCGTCCTCATCGGTATGATTTAGAAGGCTGCATGTAATCTGCTCAATTCCTCTTATTTTGGTTGCGATGTTCTTTCTCTTTCCGATCGGACAATCATTTTTGCAGTAACATGCTTCAATTTCCGGTGCCCCATACAGGTCTGCCATCCTTACAACCACATCTGTCGGTGCCGGTGTCAGCCCCAGTTCATAATTACTCAGGCTTGATACTGATACATTGAGAAGTTCTGCTGCTCCCTCTCTGCTATTCAGCTTGTCATTGTATGTTGCTGCTTCTTTTCTACATGAAAAGTAGATGTTCGCGGTGTCTTTCATACATTCTTTGTCCATTCTCTTACGTCCTTCCGTGCGTTACAATTTCTATACAGTACATGAATCGCTGTCGCTGATTCCTAAATAATCAGAGATTTTTTTCACAGCCTGTGGGCTGTAGACTCTTCCGTTGATGATTGAACTTACATAGCTTCGGTTCATCTCCAGATTGTCCGACAGCTCCTGCACTGATAAATCTTTTTTGACCATTGCGATTTTTGCTGATTTGCACCATGGAGATAATTTTTTCATACGGCTCCTTTCCTCTTTACTTACCGCACATTTGTTGGTAAAATAAAAGATAATGTTTTTTGTTGTGATTTTTAAAATCGAAATCATAATGTTTTGTTGTTTATGTTTGTCAGTATAACTCACATATATGAGTCTGTTAAGCGCATTTTTGCATGTTTTTTAGGAGGATTACTATGTTTTACGAGAATTTAAAGAAAATTTGTGCAAGTCGAAACACTACACCTACCACTGTTTTAAAGGCGTTAGGATTAAGTTCTGGAAATACCGGTCGTTGGAAAGCCGGCGCTCTTCCTAATGTTGATATTGCGTACAGAATAGCACAATATCTTGGTGTTTCCATCGAATGTCTGATTACCGGAAAGGAAATGTCTGCCGCTGATGCTCCTATAGACCCTGAATGGGTAGAAATCATCACCCATATTCCAGGCGATCATCAGGATATATGCAAAGACTTTCTGCGTACTCATATGGTTATTCCGGAAAAGTACGCTGACCGCAAGAGAGCATAATATCATACGAATATTTCGCCTATAAAGCTGGTTTATAATTTTGATTTTTTGTTTTAGGGGGTATTATGTTTTACGAGAATATTTATAAGATTTGTAGAGAGAAGAAAACCACTCCAACAACCGTTTTAAAGGCGTTGGGTTATAGTTCCGGAAATGTCAGCAAATGGAAAAGCGGTTCGGTTCCAAATATTGACATGGCATATCATATTGCTAATTATTTAGATGTTTCACTAGATTATCTTATTACTGGATCTGAGAAAAAAGATACTCACAATCATATAAACATCAATTCTGAATGGGTAGAAATCATCTCACATATTCCAGATGATAAACAAGATATGTGTAAAGATTTTTTGCGTACTCATATGGTTGAGCCAGAGAAACATGTTATCCGTAATAAAGCATAACATCATACAAATACGTTTAGTTATGAGGGTGATTTATAATTTATCTTTTTGAGTTTTAGGAGGTTCACTATGTTTTATGACAATTTGAGAAAAATTTGCAAGGCTAAAAACACTACGCCTACTGCTATTTTAAAAGAACTTGGAATGAGTACTGGCAATACTGGAAAATGGAAAAACGGCGGCGTTCCATCTGCCGATGCAGTATATAAAATTGCAAAGTTGTTGAATGTAAGCGTCGAATTTTTACTTGCAGGGGAAGAAAAGCACTCAAACAATGAGTGTATTGATCCAGAAGATCAGGCAAGACGTGAAATGGTTGACGAACTAGAGCGTCTGATTACATGCTATCAGGTTGCCAGTCGTGACGATAAAAACGTCGTATGGGCTGCACTTAACAAGTACATACCTACCCTGAACATGTAAAAGCCCTATAGAGGGCTTTTCTTTTTTGTATGGAGGAATTATTAGATGCTACGAGAAAATACTGAGAATGGCTCAAATCAGCGCATCAGGGTGGCAATATACGTTCGTGTGTCTACTGTTTATCAGATAGACAAGGACTCACTGCCGATGATGAAACAGGATTTGACCGCTTATTGTAAATATATCCTGAATACTGAGGATTATGTTATTTTTGAGGATGCCGGCTATTCCGGCAAGAATATGGATCGGCCTGCATATCAAAAAATGATGTCTCAGGTCAGGCAGGGGCTTTTTACGCATATCCTGGTATGGAAAATAGACCGTATCAGCCGTAATCTCCTTGATTTTGCTAACATGTATGCTGAGCTCAAGGAATTAGGTGTTACATTTGTCTCCAAGAACGAGCAATTTGACACCTCTACAGCTATTGGTGAAGCTATGCTTAAGATTATATTGGTGTTTGCAGAATTAGAGCGGAATATGACATCTGAGCGTGTCACAGCTACCATGATTAACAGAGCCAATAACGGCATCTGGAATGGCGGGCGTGTTCCGTTCGGCTATACATATGACAAAGAAAGCCAGACCTTCTCCTTTGATGAGGCTGAGCAAAAAATTGTCCGGCTTATTTTTGATACCTACGAAAAAACCGGATCCATAGTCCATACATCACGCAAGCTGAACGACTCAGGATTCCTCACCCGGGGCGGTAATATATGGAGTGCCACAGCCGTTTGGATTATACTGCGTAATCCGTGGTACAAGGGTGTATACCGCTACAATTATTACAAAATCCCTGGCCGAAAAGCTGTCAAGGATAAAAAAGAGTGGGTTATCGTTGAAAACCACCACAATCCTTCGATTGATCCGGAACGTTTTGACAAAATACAGCTCACACTGACTAATAATGCTCGGTACCGCAGGTCTCCGGGACGAAGCAACGTTCAGAAAAATGTGCATATATTTGCCGGCCTGATGTGGTGTGGTGAGTGTGGTGCTGCTTTTACATCATCTCCGGGCAAATTACACGCTTCCGGATATCGCCCCTCTAAATACGGATGTCCCAATGTCCGCAAGACCAAAACATGCCATGCCAAATACACTTCAGATGTCGTTGTGGGCGAATTTATTATTAACTATATCCTGAATATCATTAATGCTCACAAGGATATAAAACTGATTCGCTCTCCGGAGGACTTACAGCAGCACCTATTGCGTGGCTCAACATTCTCCGACATATGCAGTATTGATTCTGACGGACTGTCGGCTATGTATGACATGCTCGCCAGTTGTTCCAGATCAGGTATGCTGTTCAAACGTGTTAAGCCAAAATTCAAAGTGGATCCGGAGCTAAAACAGCTACAGTCAGAGCAAAAGAAACAGCAGCGTGCCCTTGACCGCCTCAATGAGCTCTATCTCTACAGTGATGAATCAATGTCCGAGCGCGAGTATATTGTCCACAAACAGCAGATAACAGACAAGCTGGATGAAATCAACGATGCTATCGGTATGATGTCTCAAGAACCATGGATGCACACCATGGGCGATAGTGAATTTATACAGCAGGCTTCGTCTTTTATCCTGAATCAGAAACTACACGACAGACAGTACGTGTATTTTACCTCCCTTGCCGAATCTGTAGATGCAGAAATTCTAAAAGCCTTCTTTGGTTCGATAATAGACTCCATTGTTATCACGTCCGGTAAAATCCAGCGTGTGACATTCAGAAACGGAATCTCTCATACATTCACATATAAAAATAAGCCGGAGGATTAACCCCGGCTTAAATTTCCTTGATATTCTAACATTTGTGTGTTTTGGTGGTTACTTGATAAACATAGCATCACCAAAGCTGAAAAACCTGTATCTTTCCTCTACAGCCTCTTTGTATGCATTGAGGACATGCTCTCTGCCTGCTAATGCTGACACAAGCATGACAAGTGTAGACTGTGGCAGATGGAAATTTGTAATCAGACAGTCAATCACCTTAAAGCTGTATCCCGGATAAATAAAGATATCCGTCCATCCGCTGCACTCTTTTAGCATGCCGTTTTCATCGGATGCTGCCTCTAAGGTACGAGTGCTTGTAGTGCCAACAGATATTATTCTGCCGCCATTTTTCTTTGCATTATTAATCTTGTCTGCAGCCTCCTGTGACACCATGTAAAACTCAGAATGCATATGGTGATCAAGCACATTATCCACCTTTACCGGTCTAAACGTGCCAAGCCCCACATGTAAAGTCACCTCTGCAATATCCACACCCTTATCTTTTACCTGCTGTAAAAGCTCCTTTGTGAAATGCAGTCCTGCCGTAGGCGCAGCGGCCGAGCCGTCATACTTTGCATATACTGTCTGGTAGCGGTTCTTGTCCTTTAGCTGATGTGTGATGTATGGCGGCAATGGCATCTGTCCGAGCTTATCAAGTATCTCCTCAAAAATACCCTCATAGCTAAACTGAATCAGCCTGTTTCCATCATCAACCACATCTATTACTTCACCGGTTAAAAGTCCGTCACCAAATATAATCCTTGTGCCCGGCTTTGCCTTTTTACCCGGCTTTACAAGAGTCTCCCATACGTCATTTTGTCTGCGCTTTAGAAGAAGTATCTCTATCTTTGCCATAGTTCCTTCCTTCACGCCAAAAAGACGTGCAGGAATTACCTTTGTATTATTGAGCACAAGGCAGTCGCCCGGTCTTAAATATTTAACAATCTCCTTGAACACATGATGGCTGACTTCTCCTGTCTTCTTGTCAAGCACCATGAGTCTTGAGCTGGAGCGGTCCTCCAGAGGATCCTGTGCTATTAGCTCCTCCGGAAGATCATAATCAAAATCTTTTACGTCCATAATTTTCCTATTCCTAACACTATACTAACGTCTAACCACGAAGTGTGATACCTGCAGTCTCTTTAAGATGAGCAAGTATATCCTTTACAAAGCCCTCGACCTTCTTAGTCTTAAGCTCCTCATCCTTTGGTGTAAATACTACACTGTACGCCATGCTCTTCTTATTCGGAGGAAGCTGTACACCCTCGTAAACATCAAACAGTGTAACATCTGAGACATAATCACAGGCTTCCCTGATACCGTTTTCAATCTGCTCACATGTGATATCCTTGTCCACAACAAAAGCAAAATCTCTCTTCTCATCATCAAATTTTGAGATTGGAGTAAATACTCTGTCCTTTCCATACCACTGTGAAAGAACTCTTAAATCAAGCTCCATCACATATGCCGGTACTCTCATGTCAAGCTCATCGCATATCTCATATCTTACCTGACCGAGATATCCGATTTTTTGTCCGTCACAGAATACCTCTGCTGTCTGATATGGATGAAGGAATGGCTTTTGAGCCGGCTTGTATGTAAACTTCACATCAAGCGCATCTGCTACAGTCTCAGCCAGTCCCTTTATAGTAAAGAACGATTCATCCTCACCGAATACGCCTGCGCAAAGTGTCTCTCTCTCATCCGGATACTCTGTAAGCGGAAGCTCCTTTGCGATAAAGATATTTCCCAGCTCAAAGATTCTTCCCTCCAGGATACCCTTCTTCTGGTTTCTTGCCATGGCATAAAGCATCTCAGAAGCAAGTGTTGTTCTCATAAGCGAGAGGTCAACATTGATTGGGTTTATAAGCCTGATAGCATGTCTTTCAGGTGCATCCTCCGGAAATCTGAGCAGATCAAGATCAGCAGGTGAGAAGAATGAGTAATGTATTCCCTCATACGCGCCTGCTGCACAGAGCACCTCTTTTATCTTGCGCTCTGTCTGCTGTCTAAGGTTGAGTCCTCCGAGTGTAACCTGTGCCGTAGGCATGAATGCAGGAATGACATGGTCATAGCCATACATACGGATAACCTCCTCTGCCACATCCGGATAATCCTCCATATCCTCACGATATGCAGGAATCATGAGTGTCAGCTCATCACCGCTTACAACCGGTGCAAAGCCTAAATTTGTGAGTATTCTCACTATATCCTCTGTAGGTACCTCTATTCCAAGCACACCATTAACCTTTGCAATAGAAACCTTCATCTCTTTTGGCTCAAGCGAATTTCCTGTAGTCACCTCAACGTGAGTTGAAGAAACCTTACCACAGCCAAGCTCCTCCATCAGGTGAAGCGCTCTCTTCATAGCCATGGCTGTTGTGTACTCGTTTACGCCCTTTGAGTAAAGTGCACTCGAATCAGATGACTGTCCCAACGCACGTGAGCTCTTTCTGATATTATCTCTTGCAAATTTTGCAGATTCAAACATCACCTCTGTTGTACCATCGTTAATCTCAGAGTTTAAGCCGCCCATAATACCGGCGAGCGCAACTGCCTTCTTTCCGTCACAGATAACAAGGTTATTGCTGTTTAACTCAAATTCCTTCTCATCGAGTGTGACAATTTTCTCTCCATCGTTTGCACGTCTTACTACAATCTCATCTCCCTCAAGGTATGAGTAATCAAAAGCATGCATTGGCTGTCCGAGCTCTTTTAAAACAAAGTTAGTGATGTCTACCACATTTGAAATAGAGCTTATTCCGACAAGTGCAAGACGTTTTCTCATCCATGCAGGTGACTCGGAGATTTTTACATCATGTACATAGTGAGCTGTGTAGCGAGGACAGATGTCCTGTGCAAGAACCGAAACCTTGAAGTTTTCCTTCTTCACATCATCTGCAGTATAGTCAAGCGCAGGCTCCTTAAGCTCTTTTCCCAAAACAGCAGCAACCTCTCTTGCCATGCCATATATACACTGGCAGTCAGGTCTGTTTGCTGTGATTGCAATATCAAAAATCCAGTCATCAAGGCCGAGGATAGGTTTTACATCATCTCCCACCTTAGCATCCTCAGGTAAAACCAAAAGTCCGTTGTAGCCTGCACCCGGATATAGGTCCTCATTTAAGCCAAGCTCTACGCCTGAGCATAACATTCCATATGAATCATATCCACGCAGCTTTCCCTGCTTTATCTCCATCACGCCCTCTATTGTAACGTGATCCTTTGCTGTGGCATATACTGTTGCGCCGATAAGTGCAAGAGGATATTTGCCCCCTGCCTTTACATTGTCCGCTCCACAGCAGATCTGGAATGTGCCATGTGCTCCGGCATTTACCTGACACAGGCTTAGGTGTGTCTCCGGAATCGACTCACATTTTTCTACAAGGCCGACTACTACGTTTGAGATATCCTTTCCCACCTCATATGATTCCTCAACCTCGAAACCACATGAGAATAATTTTTCCTCTAACTCCTTTGGTGTTACATCTATATCTACATAATCTTTTAACCAGCTAAGTGGTGTTAACATAATTTTTGCCTCCTGTTATATATTCAAGAAATGAATCTATTTGTCATCAATCTGGTCTAATACCCTAAGGTCTGACTCGAATAAAAGCTTGATGTTGTTAATTCCGTATTTGAGCATTGCAATACGCTCAAGACCAATACCAAATGCAAAACCACTATACTCATTTGTGTCTATGCCACAGCCCTCAAGCACCTTTTTATTTACTACACCTGCACCAAGCACCTCAATCCAGCCTGTGCCCTTGCATAAAGAGCAGCCCTTGCCGTGGCACTGGAAACAGCTTACATCAACCTCTACAGACGGCTCTGTAAATGGGAAGTATGAAGGACGAAGACGAGTTGTGACATTCTTTCCGAACATCTTCTTTACAAGCTGGTCAAGCATACCCTTTAAATCGCACAGTGTGATTCCCTTATCTACCACAAGACCCTCCATCTGTGTGAACATAGGAGAATGTGTCGCATCATCATCTGAACGGAAAACCTTACCCGGTGAAACAACCTTGATAGGCGGCTTCTTTGCTTCCATTACATGAATCTGTCCTGCTGAGGTCTGTGTGCGCAGTAAGAACTCAGGTGATAAGTAGAATGTATCCTGCATATCACGGGCCGGATGATCCTTTGGAGTATTTAAAGCTGTGAAATTATAGTAATCATTCTCGATTTCAGTTCCCTCGTAAACCTCAAAGCCCATAGATGTGAAAATCTCTGAGAGCTGGTCCTTTACCTGTGTTACAGGATGAAGATTACCCTTTTTGCTTCTCTTTGCAGGCATAGTGACATCTATTTTCTCGCTCTCATACTTGCGCTTAAGTGCCTCTGCCTCAAATTTCTTAACCTTCTCATCAAGAAGCTTCTCAACTGCCTCACGGGTCTCGTTAACCCACTGACCCACCTTTGGTCTGTCCTCAGGAGCAACATCCTTCATGCCCTTTAAGACAGCTGTGAGCTCACCCTTCTTTCCAAGAATTGCAGCACGCACATCATTTAATTTTTCAAGGCCGTCAGCCTTATCAATTTCAGCAAGTGCTTTCTCTCTGATCTGTTGAATTTTGTCTCTCATCGAATTTCACCTCATAATATTTTTCTTAATTTGCATAAACTCGTAACTCCAAGCTCGAATTTCCCGTTTATGCGATAAAAAACGCCCCTGCATGGCTATTAAACCGTGCAGGGACGAAAATTCCGCGATACCACCCTGATTTCCATTGACGTTTTACTCAATGGACTCTCATTGATATGTGTAACGTACATAACACGTCATGAACTACTGTACTTCATCCATGCAGCTTCAGTGTGAACTTCAATCAATAGCCTTTTTGTAAGACTGCTTTCAGCCGATGACAATCTCTCTCTGGTCAAAGTACTATAATCTACTATGCACCTTCATTGCTTTTATTATATATAGCTGCGACATATATATCGCAAATGCTTATTTCTTAATAACACATAAGTCATTTTAGCACAATCTCTATATTTTGCAAGTAGAAAATTTTATATTTGATTTATATTTTATTTCTAAGCCCCTTAGGATAATGGTTTTTAACCTGTGTGCCATTCACCTTGCCCCAGCCGGCCGTGTATCCGTCCACACATACAAGTGCCCAGCCCTTTTTGCATTCAGCGGTCTGCTCATCAGATAACACGACTGACTGACCATTGAAAAAGCCGATAGTCTGCGGATTGTCACATGTAAGCTTTACTAGATTTTTAGCATCATTTAGCTTAAGCGCAAGTGCAAGCGAATGCGACGGCTCAAAGCGCTGTTTTTTGAACTCTCCTATATGAAGCCCTGCGCGCTGCACCTTAAGCCCTTTAATATCAACTTCCATATCAGGCAGCCTGTAGAGCTGCTCCCCAAACATGACAAGCCTTGAGTTTTTAATCCATGCTGCCACATCCTCTGATATGGTCTCATCAAGAAACTCTGAGAGAAGCTTCATATTTTCTTTTGTAAGAGCCGGCTTCGTTTCATTTTTCCTGTTCTTACTATTTTTGTTCTTTTTGGTTTTCCTGTCAACTTTAAGGCCTGTGTCCTCTACTTTATTACAGCTATCCTCGCATACATCATAATCCGCACCAAACTCATTAACACTGCCTCTTCTCACAAGCTTTGCCACAAAATGTCCCTCTCCGTCCACCTTATGCGGCCAGAAGCGCTCCATTTCTTCAAGTGTAAAATCAGTATGTCTCTCCAAAAAATACTCAATTACATCCTCATTTTCTTCCCTCGAGAAGGTGCAGGTGCTGTACACTATCACGCCTCCCGGCTTAAGCATCACCGCAGCATTGTCCAGTATTTCCTTCTGCCTTGCCGCACAGATTGCCACATTTTCCATGCTCCACTGCTCTATTGCCTCAGGCAGCTTTCGAAACATTCCCTCTCCCGAGCAGGGTGCATCAACCTGTATAGCATTAAAAAAGCCTGGGAAATGTGAAGCGAGCACAAAGCTGTCCTCATTTGTCACAATCGCATTTTTAATTCCCATACGCTCTATATTCTGCGACAAAATCCGGCTTCTTTGTGTGTTAATCTCATTTGATACCAAAAGTCCGCTGTCTCCTAAATATGTGGCAAGCTGTGTGCTCTTTCCACCGGGTGCCGCACACAGGTCAAGCACTCTCATACCCGGCTTTGGAGCTAAAAGTGCAGCCGCCGACATGGCACTTGGCTCCTGTATGTAGTAAAGCCCCATCTCATGATACGGATGCTTTCCCGGACGCACATTCTCATCAAAGTAATATGCCTCATTTGCCCACGAAACCTTTTTATCTGGAGAAATTCCAAGTACCTTCAATATCCTCATTCTTTCTTCCGGGCTTTGTACCTTTAATGTATTAAATCTAAGTGCCTGAAATCTGTTATTGTCATAGCTGTATAAGAAATCATCCCACTCATTGCCCAGAAAGGCCTTCATCTTTTTTTCAAACTCTATCGGTAAATTCATCATCAAATCCTCTTGTTTTCTTACGAAATAATTACAATGTATCTTACTATCACACACATAGTCATGTATCTAAGCACTTCGATATTACCACATTTCTACTATCCATGCTATAAATTTTTTGTAAGCATATCACTGCTCACTACGTACACTGCTTATATCCACCACAGTCACATCCTTATAATAATATCCGATTATATCCTTATAGCTGCTTCCTGCCTTTGCCAGCTTGTCTGCCCCATACTGGCTGAAGCCTATTCCATGGCCGAAGCCTCCGCCGGACAGTGTATAGTGACCATTTGCACCGGCATTCACACTAAAGCAGGCGCTTGGTATCATCGACATATTCTCCCTCACAGAGCTATCGTTTAATGTAACTTTTTTCTGATAATGCCCTAACGCCTTTCTTATATCATTCTCCGCCGTAATGGTCTGCGATTTGTTTCCGTAATTTATTGTGAGCGAAAGTACATAACCAGCATCCGACGTCTTATCGACAGAAATACCTGTTGCTGTGCCATACTGAGGATCATTGTATGCCGATAAATCAAGCTCCGAGGTCCATCTGTAGTATGGCGAATTGTCATCCACCGACTCCACCTTGTGTATGAAATCCGGTGTACTCGAAGACCATACCTCCATATCCTCGGTTTTTCCGGCAGACGTAGAAAAATAATAACACGTTATTAAGCTCCTTCCGCATGAGACAACCTGCCCTGCCGTAGCTTTTACAGCCTCATCGGTCGACTGCTTTGTTTCTGAAGCGTTATAGACCTGAAAAGCTGTGGTATTGTCAATATTTGCTCCGTATAGCGCATACTGTGTATTTTTCATCTGTGAATATACAAAGGTTCTTGCGCAAACAGCCTGAGCCTTAAGCGCCTCTGCATCAAATGTAGACGGCATCTCCGACGGCAGCACATAGCGCACATATGTCTCCACATCGACTGTATTCACCGCCACAATACC
>ULIU01014566.1_pt1 | contig 31741 bp, 19 predicted proteins | sample 1950651 | NCBI WGS metagenome assembly ULIU01 (sample SAMEA4835458, study PRJEB28245) | human gut metagenome | biome: gut microbiome; material: fecal sample | place: Denmark | collected 2008
CTCGTCCCCGTAGGCCCGGGTGCGCACGCGGCCGATCCAGCGCTCCACCTCCACAGGTTCGTTGAGCTCGTTGGCGATCTCGGCCAGCATCAGCGCCACGTCCATGTAGCGGTAGACGGGAAGGTCGTTCGTATACTGCACGCGACCGTTGTCCGTCTCGCCCAGGAACTTGCGCAGCACAAGGCCCGCCGGCACCAGCTCCCCGTCGTTGTCCTTCCCGCAGAAGGGCAGGAAGGTGGCGTCGCGGCGCGTATCCGCGGCAGCGAAGCTGCGGTAGAAGTCGAGCGTGTATTCGTAGCGCATCGCCCCGCTGCCGATGTTGAGCACGTTGCCCAGCTTGTTGCCGTCGAGGTCGTACCACTTCGTGAAGGTCGATACGTTGTAGGTGAAGTTCGAGTAGAAGTTGGTCTTCTCACCCAGCTTGTAGCGGACGGCGAAGATCGTCTCGCGGTTCGAGTCCTTGTTCGTCGGCGAGAAGGCATCGATGAACTTGTCGTTGCAGGCATAGAGCGCCTCAACGGTCTGCAGGGCCTGTTGCGCCTCGGCCAGGTCGGCCTCGGGCGTCGGCGAGAAGACGGCCGAACCCTTCAGCGGGCGGACCTTGGCTCCCCACAGGTAGACCTCGGCCTTCAGGCAGTAAGAAGCCGCCTTGTTCCAGTAGCAGTTGCGGCTCTTGAAGTTTCCGAAGCCGAGCTTGTCGTAGATCTCGCACGAGCGATCGACGTCGTCGCGGATGAACTGCCAGGTGGCCTGTTCGGTGGCGCGCTCCTTGCTCAGCTGCGCGATCTCGCTGGTCATCAGCACGTCGGGCTTGTCGCACAGGGGCACACCGCCCCACGTGCGGAGCATGTGGAAATAGTAGTAGGCGCGCAAACCGTAGAGTTGGCCCAGGTAGGTGTTGCGGGTCTCCTCGTCAAGGAATTCGCAGGCCGTCGTGATCTTGTCGATGGCGTGGTTGATCTGGTAGATATCCATGTAGAAGTTGCCCCAGTTCGTCAGCACGGGATTGGCCTCCGAGAGGTTGTTGTTCACCGCCTCGATGTTGTAGGCGCCCTCGCCCGTCGAGGTCACCGACGCCGTGCTGAGCAGACCGCCGCGGCTCTCGCCCATCAGCCACATCGTCTCGGCACGCTCGCGCAGCCGGTAGTGCAGTCCGATCATGAAGCGTTCGCACTGCTCCGCGGAGTTCCAGTAGTTGTTGATCGAGTAGAAATCCTCCGGGCCCAGATCGAGCGCGTTGCACGAGGTCATGACGGCACCGAGCAGGACGAGTATACAGTTTTTGATTCGTTTCATTGCTTGCAAGTGTTAGATCTGGTTAGAAAGTCGCCTTGATACCGAAGAGCACCGTGCGCGGGATGGCGTAGCCGCCGTTTCCGTTCACTCCGTATTCGGGATTGTAGAGCGAGGAACCCGTCCAGTAGAAGAGGTTCTGGCCCGTCACCGAAACGGTGAGGTTCTTCATGCGGACCATGCGGGCCCACCGCTCAGGCAGCGAGTAGCTCAGCGCGATCTCGCGTGCACAGAGGTAGCTCGAGTCGTCGTAGAAGATGTTGCTCATGCGGTAGTTGTTGCGGAACTTCGTGTCGGCATACATCAGGATCGGGTACTTGGCGTTCGGACGCTCCTCGGACCAGGTGTCCTTGCTCTCCTTGAGCGTGTTGAACGTACCCTGCGAGAGGGCCATGTAGTACTGCTTGCGGCTGTTCTGGGCCACGTAGCCCGTCGCGAAGTCGAAGCGCGCATAGAGCGAAAGCCCCTTCCAGTCCACCGAGAGATTCACACCGCCGACCCAGCGGGGCACGGTGTTGCCCATCTTCACCTGGTCGTACTGGTCGATCGTGTTGTCGCCGTTCACGTCGTAGAAGATCGCGTCACCCGGCTGGAGCAGCTGGCCCTTGGCCTGCTCATCGGCCGTCAGCGTCGCCCAGACCCCGGGGCCGTAGATCGTACCCGACGAAGGGGTCGTATCGACATACCAGGCGAAGTTCTGCAGATCGGCCTCGCTGCGTACGATGTCGATCATCCGGTAGGCATAGGCCACGCCGTACTCCTGGCCCTCCTGCTTGCCGCCGACCCAGATCAGGTCGCCTGCAGCGTTATAGACCTGCTGGCCGCCCTGCCGGTTGTTGAGGTTGCCGTTGTCGGGCAGCTGGATGATCTTCGAACGCATGTAGGTGGCGTTGCCGCCGAAGCGCACCTTCCAGTCATCGTTCTGGAAGACCGTGGCGTCGATCTCGAACTCCAGACCGCGGTTGCGGACACTGCCGTTGTTCGTATACTGGTTGCCGACACCCGCCGAGCTGGGGAAGGGCACCTCGGCCAGCAGATCGGAGGTCAGCTTGTTGTAGGCGCCGACCGAAACGCGGAGGCGGTTCCAGAAGCTCGCCTCGACGGCCACATCCACCGACGTGGTCTTCTCCCACCGCAGGTCGGGATAGGGCAGCTTGTTGATCAGGATGCCGTACTCGTCCTCGTAGTTGCCCGTCTTGCCGTAGTTGCCCTGCAGGTCGTAGGCCCCGGCCAGGATGTTCACGTTGCCGTTCTGTCCGTAGCCGGCCCGCAGCTTGAGGCTCGACAGCCACCGCGAGGTCCCCTCCATGAACTCCTCCTTGTGGATGTTCCATGCGGCGCTGACACCCGGGAAGAAACCCCACTTGTTGTTCACCAGCTTCGAGTAGCCGTCATAGCGGGCCGAGAACGAGAAGAGGTACTTCCCCTTCCAGTCGTAGCTGGCGTTGCCGAAGAACGACATGCTGCGCTCGCGCGTATGGGTCGAGTTCATGCTGATCTTGGAGATGTTCTTGTCCTCGGTCTTGTCGATGTAGCCCAGACTCGGGAGATCGTCGAAATCGGAGCCCTGGCCGCCGGCCGACAGTCCGAAGTTGTACTTGTCGTAGAATTCGTAACCGACGATCACGCTCAGGTTGTGGTCGTTCCACGAATTCTCATACCCCGCGATGGCGTTGTAGGTCTGCGACAACATCCGCGAGTAGCTGGCCGAAGCGGCGTGGTCGCTGTTCGAGGTGCCGGGATTGACCAGATAGGTTCCGTTGAACTTCTCCTTCTCGTACATGTTGAAATACCACATGCCGTTCAGCTTCAGGGTGATGTGATCCGTCAGGCGGAAATTCAGGCCCTGGTTCATCGTGAAGCGGTAGTTCGTGTTGCGGCGGTAGAAGCTGCTCTTGGCAGCATCCCAGTTGCCGTTCTCCCAGTTGGTCGTCGGGATGATCTCCTCACCGTCGGGATTGTAGTGCCGCATCGTCGGGGGCGCCGAGAACATGATACCGAAGAAGTTGGCCTCACCGCCGCCGATGTAGTCGCTCACCTGGCGGCTGTCCGAGCGCGAGAAGTTGAGCGAACTGGTCGATTCGAGCCACGGCGTGATCTTGTAGGAGCCGTTGGTCACGAACGAGAGACGCTTGTAGTAGGAGATCACCGGGAAACCCGACTCGTCGTAGTAGCCCAGGCTGGCGTAGTAGCGTCCCCGATCGTTGCCTCCCGACGCAGAAATGTTGTAGTCCTGCGTGAGCGCCAGGTCGCGCACCGAGGCGTCGCTGGCCGTAAACTCACTGTAGATGATCGTCTTGCCCGTGATCGGGTCGATCATGCTCTTGTAGCCCTGCTTGAGCAGATAGGCGTTCTCGTCGGAGAGGAACATCGGGCTGTAGACACCCTCGGCCGACTTGTTGCCGTCTGCCGAGAGGACGTTGCCCGTACCGAAGGGGCCTGCGGCCGAGAGCGCCGCGATATTTCCCGAACGGTAGGAGGCCAGACGCAGGTAGTAGAGGTAGTCGTCGGCCTCGAGGAACTCGTTGGTCTTGCGCAGGTAGTTCAGGCCCACGTTGGCCTTGAACGAGATCTCGGCACGGCCCACGCGGCCCCGCTTGGTCGTGACGAGCACCACGCCGGCATTGGCCCGGGCACCGTAGAGCGCCGTTGCTGCGGCATCCTTCAGGATCTCGATCGACTCGATGTCGTTGGCGTTGATGTCGTTCATGTCCTCACGCTGCACACCGTCGATCACGTAGAGGGGCGAACCGGTGCCGTCCAGCGCCGCACCGCCGCGGATGACGATCGAGGGGGCAGCACCCGGCTGTCCGGTCGTCGAGGCAATCCGCACGCCGGTCACCGTACCGGCCAGCGCCGTCAGGGCGTTCGACCGCACACCCTTCTCGAGCACGTCGCTCGACACCTTCGAGATCGCAGCCGTCAGCTTGTCCTTGGTCACGGTCCGGCCGTAACCGGTCACGACCACCTCGCTCATGTTGATCGCGTCCTCGCTCAGCGAGACGTCGATCTCGTTCTTGCTGCCGACGGTCACCGACTGCGACGTGTAGCCCAGCGAGCTGAACTGGAGCACGCTCCGGTCGTCCTTGACCACCAGCGAATAGGTGCCGTCCAGACCGGTGGTCGTACCGTTGGTGGTTCCCTGCTCGATGATCGTCACGCCGACCATCGGCTTGCCCGAGGCATCGGAGACCTTGCCCGTCACCGTAAAGCGTCCCTGCGCCCCGGCCACGGCTGCCGAAAACAGGGCCAGCACTACGGCCAGCACCGTTCGGATCGTATGGAATCGGAAATCTTGTTTCATGGTTTCAGGTTGTTTCGGGTTATTCGAACCAGTAACCGTAGTCGGTTACCTCCTTGGGAAGAATCAGCACGTCGAGCCGCATCCAGCCGGCGGGGCGGTTGCCGCCCTTGCGGGTAAATCCCTTCTCGGGCCCCGCCTCGAAGACAATGGCCAGACGGCCGTCCTCGAGCAGCGTCATGTCGGGATAACCAGCCGCAAGCTCGTAGAGCATCTCGTTGCGCGTCCAGCTTTCGGCACCCGTCGGACTGCGGTAGAGCATCAGTTCGTAGCGGTTGTCGTTCGAGGTAGTCTTCGCACCACCCTTCGGACCGCAGTAGAGGACCGTGTTCCCGCCGGCCCCGCAGACACTCGCATGGCATCCGCTCTCGAACGACGGAAGCCCGCCGTCCTTGGCCGCCTGCGACCAGGTCTTTCCGCCATCCTTCGAGAAGGCAGAATAGCGGTCGGAGCCCTTGCGGACGTTGATCGTCAGGGAGTTCTCACCGGCCTCGGCGATCTGGCACTCGCCGCCGAGCACCTCCGAGCCGATCTTCCACGTTGCCCCGTGGTCGTCGGAGTAGACCGCCACACCGGAACTCGAGGTGCCGTCGTACTACCGCGAAGGGAAGATGAGCCGCCCGGCATACTTGCCCCGCGAAATCCGGATACCCGAACCCGGACCGAATCCCGAGCTGTAATACCCCTCGCGGATCACCGTTGCGGTGACATCCTCGGGGGCGCCCCACGTGGCGCCGTTGTCCGTCGATACGATCCGGAAGGCGCGGGTCTTCGTCGCATCGGCATCCGACTTGACCCAGCGGCAGCAGAAGAGGAAGATCTTGCCCGTCTCGGTGTCGGCCACGGGGGTCGGATCCATGAAGGCATATTCACCGCCGTTGGCCGAAGCGGTCAGGTTCACCGCCTCGGACCAGCTCTTCCCGTTGTCCGTGCTGCGGCGTACCACGATGTCCGTATGGCTCTTGTCCATCCACGACTCATGGCGCGCCTCGCAGAAGACCAGCAGCGAACCGTCACCGGCCGTCACGATCGAGGGAATGCGGTAGGAGTTGGCTCCCGTACCCGCCGTGAAGGGGGTCGAGGATTCGATCTGCGAGAGGCTGATCGTCCCTTCGGTCCCTTCCGGACCCAGTTCGGGCATCAGCGGGGCGGTCACATCGGGCCGCTTGATCTCGTCGTCCGCACAGGCCGAAAGCGCACAGGGCAACATCACCAGCAAACCGGCCATCAGCGCCGCACGGTACATACGCATGTTTTGAGGTTTCATTATTCAGGTTGATTTGAGATTTACTTGTTCAGAATTTCGTCGCACAGCCGCGTGGCGTTGATCATCATGCGCGGGATGTGGAACGGGCCCTTGAAAAGATTGCCTTTGGCCGGCTGGGCGACCGTACCGTCGCGGTGCAGGTAACCGAACCACTCGCCGTACTCGACATCGGGGAAGACACCGAAGGCATAGTCGTGCGCCTTGCGGTGCATCTCGAGGTACTTTTCGTCGCCCGTGGCGATGTAGGCATAGAGTCCGGCGAGGATCGTCTCGCACTGCGGCCACCAGAACTTCATGTCCTGCGAATAGTCCTGGGACGGGAACTTCCGACAGTCGCGGAAGTTGATCATTCCGCCGTAAGGCTCGTCCCAGCCCCACTTCCAGGCCCAGTCGATGATCGTGGCGGCCATCTTGACCAGCTGCGCATCCCAGCCCCGCATGCGGGCGGCTTCGAGCAGGAACCAGCCCGTCTCCATGCAGTGTCCCGGATTGATCGTTCTTCCGGCGCAGGTGTCGATGAACCCGCCGTCGGGCGAGACCGTCTCGAGCAGCGTCTCGAACTCGGGGTGCATGAAGCAGCGCTGCAGCAGGTCGATCGAACGGTCGATCTGCTCGTCGAGCACCGGATCGTCGGATACCTGTTTGACGACCAGCGCCACATTGATCAGGATCATCGTGATCGAGTGCCCGATCGCAGGGACATAGGTCTTCGGGGGCAGGAATCCCGGGGTGGAGAGCATGCGCAGGATGTTGCGGAACATCTCCACGGCCTTCTCAGCCCAGCGTGCATCGCCCGAGGCCGCAGCGTATTCGGCCATGGCGATGGCGGCGAAGCACTCCGAGAAGACGTAGCGCCGCTTCTGGACGGGAGCCCCCTCGGCCGTCACCGAGAAGAACATGTGCCCGTCGGTGTCGATGCAATGGCGCTCGATGAACTCCAGCGCGCTCTTCGAGGCCTCCAGCCACTCGGGGTTGCCCCCCGCATGGCGGTAGGCCGAAGCGCAGACATAGCCGAAGCGTCCCTGAAACCACACCGACTTGGTCGTATCCATCAGCGTGCCGTCGCGATCGACGCAGGTATAGACCCCGCCGTGCTCGCGGTCGAGTCCGTGCTGCATCCAGAAAGGCATGATGTCGTCCGTGAGGTCAGCCGCATAGCGTGTGCGGCAATCTTTCAAATATTTTTCCTGTTGAATGGTCATTGTGTCGGGTTTTACGGAAGTTGTCCCGCCCGGCCCGGCGTGCCGCACAATCCGGACACGCCGGGCGGAGGGGGACGGAATATCGTTTACTGTATCTTCATGCACCGGACGCTGCCGCCGATGTAACGGGCGTTGCTGTCGTCGGGATTGACGTTCGCATAGTCGAAATAGAAGCGGTAGGACTTCGTCGCACTCGAGGCGGGCATGCTCACCTGGTAGTGGCCCACATACTTGCCGGTGCGGAACGGGACGATCGCCCCTGAATTCAGGAACAACATGCCGCCGAGCGGATAGCTGCTCTGTCCGTTGCCGAACGAGAAGATGTTGCCTCCGGCTGCCTGGATCTCTGCCTGCGTCTTGTACTGGGCGTTCCAGTTGTCGGGTTTCTTCTTCGCGTTGAGTCCATCGACCGTGAAGGGCGTTCCGACATAGCGGTGCGGCACGCGGTAGCCCGGCGGGCAGGGATCGTAGATCGACTTGTGGCCCGTATCGCCGATTTCATCACTGTAGGGATTGCCCCACAGATCGTCCTGCGGCGTATCGATCCAGTCGCTGTTGGCACAGGTGAAGTTCATCGGGTAGCGGGCGATCTGCTCTGCGGAGAGCGCCTTGCCGTTGATGTAGCGCCACGAGGTGGCCGAGAGGTCCGTGGAGGTATTGTCGGCCGTCAGCGCATTGCCTGCGGCATCGTAGGTCTTGCGCAGCCGCGTGATGGCCAGAGCGCCGGTTCCGCCCATATCCGCATCGTCGATGTTCGGGAAGGGATCCTTGCGGCCCCACTGGTAGAGCAGACCGAGGGCGAGGTTGTTCCCGTTCGTCTCCCACAGCCCCGACTTCAGGGCGCCCAGGTTGCGGTCCATCATGACCGTCGTACCGGCCGCCGCGAAACCGCCCGGAAGAACATAGGTCTGCACGGCGGCGTCGAGATCGGCAGCCGTCACCCAGATGTGCCAGCTCCAGAGGATGTTTCCGGAGGCGTCGAACACCGCGATCACGGCATTGCCCTCCGAAAGGGTCTCGCCGGCCGTGCCGTTGGTCGTGAAGTAGACCTCCGTGCCGCGCAGTTTGACATCGAGCAGCAGATTCGGAGCCGTCTGCCAGAGCAGGCCGGCGGAAGCCGGAGCCAGCGGAGCCGGGACGATGCCGTCAGCCGATCCCGCGCCGGCATATCCGGGCGTTGCGGGCGTCGTGGCGCCATTGCCCATGACGTTGGCCGGGAAGCGGTAGGTCTGGCCGGCCAGAGAGGCTACATAGCAGTTGGCCGTCTCGTGCGTGCCGTCGCCGTCCGGATCGCTCAGGTCGATCGAATTGTCCTCGGCCATGGCCTCGTCGAAGGTGTCGATCGGGAGCGTCAGGGAGGTCTGCTCCTCGGGAGCCAGCCCGCCGTCGAGCGAGACCTCACCGGTGAGGACCATGCTCGACTCGTTCTCGCGGGCTACCGTCACGGTGATGCCGTAGCGCTGCGGGGTTCCGGCCGACGGAGCGGTCACGGCATAGGCGTGGAACGGCTCGCCGGAGAGGCTGCCATCGCTGATGCGCAACAGGAGCGATTTCGAGGCATCGGACCCGAAGGCGAGTTTCCCGGAGGTCAGGTCAAAGGTATAGGAACCGGCCAGGGCCGCATCCGTAAGGGACTCGATCTGGATCGACTCCATCGTCCAGCCGGCCCACTTCGTGGTCGATACCGACAGGTCGAGGTAGCCGAACACCTGCTTCAGGGTCACTGCCAGCGGCGCCTCCGAGGGTTCGGAGGCCGTCACGGCAGCGTAGGCCAGGCCGAGCCCGTCCACATGCGACGAAGAGGCGCCGTTCTGCATCTGCGCAGCACTCAACGACCCGGAGATGAGGGTCGAGGTATTCGATTCGCCATAGGGTGCATAGAGATAGAAGAGGTACTCCTTCGACTTTTCCCAAGGCATCCGCGTATAGAACAGCCCCTCGGCTTCACCGGCCGAAATGGCGGCCGGAGCCAGTGGAGTATTCACCGACCCGGTCTGCTCACAGTAGAGACCGACCCGGCTCTCGTCCGTCCAGAGCGTAGGGTTGTCGCCGCCCCACGCGGAGGTGCAACGGAAGGCGATCGTCTGCTCGGCCGGCTTCGAATAATCGGGCATCCTGCCGTCGTCGTCGCCGCAGGAGACCGCAGCACAAAGCGCACAGCAGCATGCCACCGCACTGAGGAAATGGTTTCTCATGATATCAGGTTTTAGGTTTTCGTTTTTCCGTTGTTCAGAACCGGTTGCAGCGCTCGAAGAAGCCGATTTGCTCCAGTTCGCGCTTCATCGAAGCCTCCTCCTCGTCGGTCATGTTGCGGAACGGAACCCGGTTCTGGCCCAGATCCAGTCCGATGAGCTTCATGATCCGCTTGCCGCCGACGATGTTGCCCCGGTAGTTGCAAATGACGTTGATGACCGCCTGCGAGAAGTTTTGTTTTTCGCGCGCCGTCTCCAGGTCACCGCGCTCCCAGGCCTCGATGATCCCCACCAGTTCGCGGCCGTTGTAGTTCGTCGTACCGCCGATGCCGCCCTGCGCACCGCCCTGGGCCAGGCTCGGCAGGATCGTCTCGTCCTGGCCGTGGAGCATGTCGTACTTGCCGTTGCCGTACAGGCGGCACTGGTTGTACTCGTAGAGACTCTCGAAGGTGTACTTGATGCCGGCGAAGTTGTCGATGCGGCCGTCCACGGCCTTCAGCAACTCGACCATCGGCAGGTAGGCACCGTTGAAGGCCGGGATGTGGTAGTAGTAGAAGGGCAGCGAGGGGGCCGCGTGGCAGATCGCCTCACAGTACTTGACCAGCTCCTCGATACGCCCGATCTTCGGGAAGGGAGGCGCCATCGCGCCGATGCCCCAGGCTCCGATCTCGGCGGCATGGGCAGCCAGTTTCACGCTCTCGCGCAGGCAGCAGCTGCCTACGTGCACGATCACCTTGAACCCTTCGGGTACCGAGGCCACCCACTTTTCGGCCAGAGCCATCCGCTCCTCGGTGGTCAGCATGTAGCCCTCGCCCGAGGAGCCGTTGATGAAGACGCCCTTCAGGCCGTTCTTGTGCAGCATGGCGGCATAGGCCGGAATGGGTTCGCAGTTCACATCGCCGTTGCGGTCGAACGGCGTGAACGGCGCGTCGATAAGTCCTTTGATCTTTTCCATAATATATAGGTAATTTGAATGACGTTCGGATATCGGTCTATACAAAGCTATGTAATGTTTCAAATAACACAAAATGTTTTTTAATTAAAATGAAATAAAAAGTCAAGTTTTTTAAACAAAAAGACACGACGCAAATATCATTTTTAATATAAACAACTGACAAACAATAATTAAACCCACAAAATACCCATCCGAATCCCCACAAATCAGCCGCAATCAATTATCAAGCATAATTTTCATAAAGAGGGATATATTATCAAACATATGGGATATGAAAGTGATTTTTCAAACATCCGATTTGTCTTTCCGCCGAATAAATCGTAAATTTGTAACAAAAGGACACCCGATACATGACAAAAGAACACCTCTTCTGCCCGTCTGAACGGAGCGTCGGCGGAACGGTCCGCAGCAGCATCATGCAGCACATCATGCAGAACGGCTCGTTCATGGTCCCCGAAATCGCCACGGCCACGGGATTCAGCCTGACCACCGTGGCCAAGTACGTCTCCGAAATGCTCGCCGCAGGGCAGATCGTCGAGACGGACCGTATCTGTCTGCACGCCAAGGGACGCCGCACCGTACGCTACGGCGTACGGCCCGAAGCCTGCCCCTGCTTCATGGGGGTGGACATGCGGGCCTTCGAACTCAACATCGGACTGGTGGATTTCGTCGGGCAACCCGTGCGGATCGAACGGCACATGGATTTCCGGCTCGAGAACACCCGCGACACGCTCGACGAGGTGTGCCGCCGCATCCAACGGTTCGTCGCCACGCTCAACGGCATCGCTCCGGAACGCATCGCCGGCATCAACATCAACGTTCCGGGGCGCGTGAACAGCCGCACGGGAACAAGCGCCACGACCTTCAATTTCGGGGAGACGGTCGATACGCCGCTGACCGACATCCTGAGCGAGCGGCTCGGGATGCGGGTCTTCATCGAGAACGACACCAAGGCCATGGCCTACGGCGCCTACATGTCGGGGCTCAACAGGCAGTACGACAACCTGCTCTACATCAACATCGGATGGGGGCTGGGACTGGGCATCGTCATCGACGGCAAACTCTGCCACGGCAAGGACGGCTACTCGGGCGAGTTCGGCCACATCCACATGTACAACAACAACATCCTCTGTCACTGCGGAAAGACGGGCTGCATCGAAACCGAGGTCTCGGGCCGCGCCATCCAGCGCAAACTCATCGAGCGGATCCACTCCGGCGAGGCCTCGCTGCTCGCGCCGAAGGTCCGCAGCGGAGAGACCGTCACCACGGCCGACATCATCGGGGCCGTGGAGCGCGAGGACCCGCTCTGCATCGAGCTCGTCATGCAGGCCGGCAGCGAACTGGGGCACCACATTGCAGGGCTGATCAACCTCTTCAACCCCGAAGTGATCGTCATCGGCGGCAACCTCGCGCAGGCCGAGCCCTGCTACTTCCTGCAACCCATCGAACTGGCCGTACGGAAATACTCGCTCAAGCTGATGAGCCAGAACGTCCCGATCATCACCCACCCCAGCGGTGCCGACGCCGCCGTGCTCGGGGCCTGCCTGATCGCCCGCAGCCGGATGAGCGAACCCGACGCGGCAGTCCGGCGAACCCCGCCCCGGAGCCGCTGACAAGCAGGGGAGCCGCAACCGAACGGATAACGGTCATTTTCGGAAGAGAAGAGCAGAGACAGCAGGCCGAAAGGCACGGACGGCCACACACGAGAAACGGGACCGGCACCGATGGCCGATCCCGCTTTTTTTCGTAACTTCGCCGACAACAAACCGATCCAAGATGGAAAACACGCTTCGAACCCCCACACCCGACCGCCGGGAGCGGATCGGGTGGATCGACCTGCTGCGGGTGCTGGCCTGCTTCCTGGTCGTATTCGCCCACTGCTGCGACCCCTACGTCGCCGCATTCGACACCGACCGCACGGCCTTCCTCTCCGGCGTCTTCTCGGGCAGTCTGGTCCGCTGCAGCGTCCCGCTGTTCGTCATGATGACCGCCGTGCTCCTGCTCCCGGTGCGCACCGACACCGCCGCATTCTACCGCCGGCGCATCGGGCGTGTGGTGCTGGCGCTCGTCTTCTGGTCCATCGCGCTGTCACTCCTCTACTTCCTCTACGTGCAGGCGGCCGGCGACGCCACGTCGCTCGCGGCGGAGAACTACACGTGGGACGCAACGCGGCCCCGGCTATGGAACTTCGTCTTCAACTTCAACTACGAGACCACGCCGCTGTGGTACCTCTACATGCTCGTCGGGCTCTATCTGATCATGCCCGTAGTGAGCCCCTGGCTCGAACGCGCCTCGAAGCGTGAGTTGAGGCTGCTGCTCGGCGTCTGGGGCCTCACGCTCCTGCTGCCCTACCTACGGCTGCTCGCCCCGCTGGCCGGCTATGCGGGCAACTACGGCAACATGGGACTCTACGGCATCTGCGACTGGAACGAGTTCGGCACCTTTCACTACGTCTCGGGATTCGCCGGATACCTCCTGCTGGCCCACTACCTCACGAAATACCCGCCCGCATGGAGCTGGCGCCGCCTGGCCGCCTGCTGCATCCCCGCATTCCTCGTCGGATACCTCATCACGTCGTTCGGCTTCGTTTTCCTGCAGGAACACTTCCCGGGCAACTACGCCTACCTGGAGATCATCTGGTACTTCTCGGGGCTCAACGTCTTCCTGATGACCGTGCCCGTATTCCTCACCGTGCAAAAACTCGCCGTAAAACCCCGTCCGTGGCTGTCGCGGCTGGCCGGCGCCACCTTCGGCATCTACCTCTGCCACTTCGTCTTCGTGCAGGGGGCCTACGACCTGGTCTGCCGGACGCAGCCCCTCGCGGCCCTGCCGGATCCGGTGCGGATCCTGCTCGCCGCCTGCATGGCCTTCGCCGTGAGCTTCCTCCTCGTGCAGCTCATGCGGCAGTGGCGCCCGACACGGCTGCTGGTCGAATAATCCGTCGCCCGGTGCAACCGATCCGCCGCAAATGCGTATCTTTGCCCCGACCCAAAACAGAGAGAGACACATGATCCGGGAAGTACGGCAGGAGGATGCCGCGGCCATCGCCGCCATCAACAACCACTACGTGATGCACAGCGACGCATCGTTCGACACCGAACCCACCGACGGGGAGACGATGCGCCAACGCATCGCCGCCATCGCCGCGGCCTGTCCCTATTTCGTCTGCGAAGAGGAGGGCGAGGTGGTCGGCTACTGCTTCGCTCACCCGTGGAAAGCGCGCCCGGCCTACGGCCTCACGCTCGAAACGACCGTCTACCTGGCCCCCGGGCATACCGGGAAGGGCATCGGCCGCGCCCTGATGCTGCAACTGATCGAGGCGTGCCGCCGACGCGGCATCCACGTCCTGATCGCCTGCATCACGGGCGGCAACCGGGCCAGCACGGCGCTGCACGAGGCGCTCGGATTCCAGGCCGTCTCGCACTTCAGGGAGGTCGGCCGGAAATTCGGCCGCTGGCTCGATGTCGTCGATTATGAATTGATCCTGTAAGGACGCAGGAGGTCGGCCCCTTCGAGCCGCAGGAGCGCCGCCTTGCGTTCCAGACCGCCCGCGTAACCCGTCAGGCGGCCGCCGCTCCCCACCACCCGGTGGCACGGGACAAGGATCGAGATCGGATTGTACCCCACGGCCCCGCCCACGGCCTGCGCCGAGAGGGTCGCAACGCCCTGCCGGCGGGCCAGTTCACGGGCCATCTCGCCGTAGGTCACCACTTCGCCGTAGGGAATCGTCCGCAACAACGCCCAGACCACCTCGCGGAAGGGCGTGTCGCGCCACCGCAGCGGCACCTCGAAATCGGGACGGCCGCCGCCGAAATAGCAGTCGAGCCACGCCGCCGCCCGTTCGAAGACCGGCAACGCGCACGATCCGTACTGCGGGGCGAGGGTTCGCCCGAAATGCAGCTGCCCGTCGAACCAGAGGCCGGTCAGCGCCTCCCCGTCGGAGGAGAGGGTTACGTCGCCCAGCGGCGAGCGGTATCTCCAGACACAATCCATCCTCACCTTGTTTTGCGGGCCTCGACATCGGGAAGCAGGCCCGTGATGATCCCCAGCAGCGGAAGCAGCGAACTGGCCCTGAAGATGAACTCTAGGCTCGTGCGGTCGGCCAGCCACCCGAAGAAGGCCGACCCGATGCCGCCCAGTCCGAACATCAGACCGAAGAAGAGCCCCGCAATCATGCCCACCTTGCCCGGCATGAGGTCGGTTGCATAGACGACAATGGCCGAGAAGGCCGACGAGATGACCAGCCCCACGACAACGGCCAGTACGATCGTCCCCGCCAGGCCGGCATAGGGAAGCAGCAGGGCGAAGGGCGCCGCTCCGAGGATCGAGACCCAGATCACGTACTTGCGGCCGATGCGGTCGCCTACCGGCCCGCCGATGACCGTACCGGCTGCGGCCGCAGCGAGGAAGGCGAAGAGACAGTACTGCGACGCCTGCACCGAAATGCCGAACCGCTCCATGAGGAAGAAGGTGAAGAAGTTGGTCATGCAGGCCATGTAGAAGTATTTCGAGAAGACCAGCACCGTCAGGATCAGTAGCGCCCGGCGGATCCGCCGCGGCGAAAGGCCGCTCACGGCATCCGAAGCCCCGGGAAAGAGCGGCCCCGAGACCGTTCGCAGCCGGTCGCGGTACCACGCGCCGACCCGCAGCAGGATGACGATGGCCGCAACGGCGGCCAGAGCGAACCATCCGATCGAGTGCTGTCCGAAGGGGATCACCACCAGGGCGGCCAGCAGCGGGCCCAGCGCATTGCCAGCATTCCCGCCTACCTGGAAGATCGACTGCGCCAACCCCTTGCGGCCGCCCGAAGCCAGTTGGGCCACACGCGACGACTCGGGATGGAAGACCGACGACCCCCATCCGATCAGGCTGACCGACAGGAGGATCCACACAAACCCCGGAGCCACGGCGAGCAACAGCAGCCCCACCAGCGTGAAGCACATGCCCACGGCGAGCGAATAGGGCTGCGGATGGCGGTCGGCATGCAGCCCGACAAAGGGCTGCAGGACGGACGAAGTCATCTGGAAGATCAGCGTGATGAGTCCGATCTGGGCGAACGAAAAGCCGAACTTCTCCTTGAGCAGCGGATAGACAGCCGGGATGACCGACTGCATCATGTCGTTGAGCAGGTGCGCCGCGCAGGCCATCAGCAGGATCGGATAGACCGTCCGCTGCGCCGCCTCGCGCAACGAAGCATCCTGCGCCGCCCGGCCGCCGGCAAAGATCGGATTTCGGAGTTTCATACGCATTCGTTCGGGGATCGTTCCGCAAAGGTAACACCCCGGAGCGAATGTGCCAAGCCGCCCGGCCCGAATTTTCACCCGCCATGCGGCCGCCCGGCGGGGCAGCCGCTCCGACGTACCGATCCATCGCGTTTATCGCGCCGGCGGGCCGCACGCCCCGCCGGGCGGAGCGATGCTCCGGATTTGGAAGATTTTTTGTACCTTTCGATCGGATTCCGCCGTCCGCGGCAGAACCCGTACGGCGCCGCCCGGTGGGCAGACCGCACGGAGAGGCGGACCCGGACCGCATCCGCATGCTGAAAAAGATCCTCAAATACACGCGCCGGGCCCTGCTTGCCGTGCTTCTGCTGCTGTTGCTCCTCCCCGCACTGTGCTACATCCCGGGCATTCAGGAGCTCATCCGCCGGGAGGCCGAGCGACAGGCCGCCCGCACCCTGGGCATGGAGCTCTCGATCGGCCGCATCCGCCTGGTCTTTCCGCTCCGCCTCACCGTCACCGAAACCCGGCTCGTGGAGCGGGGCGACACGCTGCTCTCGTGCGGACGCCTGGCCCTCGACGTCAGTCCGGGACCGCTGCTGCGCCGCCGGATCGACATCCGCCGCCTCCAGCTCGACGACACACGCATCGACTACGGCGACTCGCTCGCAGGCTCGAGCCTCCGGGCGGCAATCGGCTCGTTCTCGCTCGACGGAATGATCGACCTCCGCACAAGGGCGATCTCCGTCGAATCGGTGCGTCTGGCCGGGGGCGATGCCGCGCTCACGATGCGCCCCGCCCCGAAATGGGAGGAGTCCCCTACGGATACGGCCGCAGCGCCGTGGCGGATCGACATCGGCAGCCTCCGCCTCGCCGCCGCCGCCTTCCGCCTGCGGAACGAGCCGGGTCCCTTGCTGCTCGACATACGCCTCGACGACGGCAGGGCCGAGGCTGCCCGCATCGACCTCGGAAACTTAGCCGTTTCGGTCCGCTCGGTTCGTCTCGACGGAGGATCCTACGCCTGCCTCATGCCTGCGGCCGGACACGACGCACAACACGAAACGGGCCCTGCGGCCGAAGGTCCGTCGCCGGAGGCCCGCCGCACGGCCGGAGCCGCCCCGGAGGCCGCCGACGCTCCGGCTGCCGGGCCGTGGGAGATCCGCATCGACCGGATCGAACTGCACGACAACCGCGCACAATATGCCATTGCGGGCCACCGCCCCACAGCGGGATTCGACCCTGCGGCCATCGCCGTTACAAGTTTCGACACCGAAATCGACTCGCTCCGTTCGTTCGGGGCGCAGCTGGCCGTACGGATCCGCAGCATGCGTTTCGCCGAACGGTCGGGATTCACCGTCGAGGAGCTGTGCGGATCGCTCGCCCTCTCCCCCGACGGCGCGGAGCTCACCGGCCTGAAGATCGCCACCACGCAGTCGAGCCTCCGAGCCGATGTAAAAGCCGGGGCGGGCATCCTCGCCCTGGCCCCGGACGCCCCGCTGACGGCCGACCTGACGGCCGATGTCGGGATGCGTGACGCCGCACGGTTTGTTCCCACTCTCGACCGGGCCGTGCTGCGCGACAAGCGGATCGGCGCATCGCTGCAACTCGCCGGGACCCTTGCCGACATCCGCCGCCTGCATCTGGGCGTCACCTCGCCCGGGCACCTCGAACTGCAGGCCGACGGAGCCGCCAAACAGCTGCTCGACCCGGCCCGCGCGGAGCTCGCGGTGCGGCTCGACGGTACGCTCCGGCAGATGGACTTCCTCCGTGCGCTGCTTCCCGACACGGCACTGCAGCGCCGGATCGCCATCCCCGGGCGCATCACGCTCCGGGGCGACGGCCGCTGGCAACAGGGGCAGATCACCGCCTCGACGGCACTCGGAGTAGGCACGGGACGGCTCTCCCTCTCGGGAACGTTCGACGCCGCACGCAAGGAGTACGAGGCCCTGCTGCGCTGCGACAGTTTCCCGCTCGGCCGCTTCCTGCCGGCCGACTCGCTCGGCCGACTCGACCTGAACATCGAGGCCGATGGCCGGGGATTCGACCCGCTGGACGAAACGATGCGAGCCACCCTTCGGAGCGACCTCGCCCGGGCGGAGTACCGCGGGCGCGACCTCGGAGGCATCTCGCTCGAGGCCCGGCTGGAGGAGTGCCGCCTCGCAGGGCTTCTCGCCTCGCACAACGAGGCACTCCGGCTTGCATGGCGGCTCGACGGGGCGCTCTCCCGAGCCGGACAGCGGCTCCGCATCGCGGGCGACGTCGCGTCGTTCGACCTCGCGGCGCTCGGGCTGACACCCGACTCGATCGGCGGCAGGTTCCGCCTCGACGCCTCGGCCGCACGCTCCGAAGCCGACGGGCTATCGGCCCGTATCTCGTTCGACAGCATCCGCCTCCACGGCCCGGCCGGCGAGAGCGACATCCGCCCCACGCAACTGACCTTCGCGACGGGGCCGGCGGGTACCCGCAGCGGCATCCGCTCGGGCGACCTCTCGATGGTCTTCGACAGCCCCTCGCCGCTCGACTCACTGACCGCAGCCCTCGCCCGCAGTGCCGACACGCTGCGCCGCGGTCTCCGCACCGAGGGGATCGACATGCGGTCGCTGCAGCCCCTGCTGCCCAGGTTCCGCCTGCTCGCCGCAGCCGGCCGGGAGAACATACTGAACAATTTCCTCCGCACGAAAGGCGCATCGTTCGAGGCGCTGGAGATCCGGGGCGGCAACCGCGACTCACTCCCCGCTGCATTCCGGATGCGGATCGAGGGGCTGACGGCCGGAGGCGTCCGCCTCGACACGCTCTCGGCCGGGCTCGCCGGCAACGGACATGCCCTGAACTACGAGCTGCGCATCGCCAACACCCCGCCGCGGAGCGACTCGCTGGCACACACCTCCCTCTCGGGCAGGATCGAAGGGCGGGAACTCCGGGCCTTCCTGCGCCGGCAGGCCCCCAACGAACAGCCGACCCGCCTGGGGTTCGCCGTCGTCTGGAGCGACAGCCTGATCGAGGGGCGCATCCTTCCCGACCTCGGGACATGGCACGTCAATGCGGACAACCGCATCGCCTATGGCCGCGGACGCCGGGTCACGGCCGACCTGGAACTCACACGCGGCGACCAGCGGCTCGCCCTGCACACCGTGCCGGTCCCGGGATTCACCGACGGCGTGCGGCTCGACATCGCGGGGATCGACATCGCCCGCACGCTGCAGCTGCTCCCCGAAGCTCCGCCCGTGGGCGGCACGCTCGCAACCCGCGTGGAGCTCGGACTGTCGTCCGACAGTCTCTCGGTACAGGGCTCGGTGACGGCTGCCGGGGTAACCTACGACGGAGCCCGCTTCGGCGATGTCGGGATCGGCGCCTCCTATGCCCAGGGGAGCATCCGGCAGGCCGACGCTTTCCTGACACTCGACGCCGACACGCTCCTGACGGGCCGCGCTCGCTACGGCGGCAGAAAGCCGCTTGAGGCCGAATGCACGATCCCGGGGCTGCCGCTGCAGCGCCTCGACCCCCTCCTGCCGGCCGACCTGCTCCGCCTTGCGGGCACGCTCCACGGCCGCATCCGGATGTACGGAGAGCCTGAAGCCCCGCGCTTCGACGGCGGCATCTCCTTCGCGCAGGCACAGTTCCGCGTTCCGATGATCGGCACCACCTTTCGTCTGGCCGGCGACACGGTCCGCCTCGACGGACGGCGCGTCGCCTTCGACCGCTTCACCCTCCTGGCGCCCAACGGCCGGCCGTTCACGATCGACGGGACGGTGGACCTCACGGACCTCGCCCGCACGACCGCCGACCTGCAGCTGCGCGCCTCCGACTTCCAGTTCCTCGACGTGGCCCGCAAACAGCGCACGGCAGTCTACGGCACCGGATACCTCGACCTGAACGCCTCGGTGCGCGGCCCGCTCGACGCACTCACCGTGCGCGGCAGGCTCGCGCTGCTCCGCGGCACGGAGCTCACCTACGTGATGCAGGACTCCCCGACCGAAATCCGCAACGAGTCGCAGGATGTCGTGACGTTCGTCTCGTTCCGGGACGAGACGCAGGAGCCTGCTCCCGAAACCGAGGCCGCACCCGTGCGGATCGGGGGCATGGACCTGCAGCTGGAGATCGACATCAACGACGAGGTGAAGGCCGGTGTGGACCTCTCCCCGGACGGCAACAACCGCATCGACCTCCGCGGCGGCGGCGACCTCACCTTCTCGATGAACCCGCTGGGCGACATGGCCCTTTCGGGACGCTACCTGCTCACGGGAGGAAGCGTGCGCTACAACCCGCCCGTCATCGCACAGAAGGTCTTCGCCATCCGCCCGGGCAGCTATGTCGAGTGGACGGGCAACCCCGCCGACCCGCACTTCGACATCACGGCCACGGAGACCGTGCGGGCCAGCGTATCGACCGACGGCGGAGAGTCGCGGCCGGTGAATTTCGACATCTCGGTACAGGTCCGCAACTCGCTCGAGGACCTGGCGGTCTCGTTCGGGCTCTCGGCGCCCGAGGACCTCACGATGCAGAACCAGCTGCAGTCGCTCACCGACGAGCAACGCGCCCAACAGGCCATGAACCTGCTGATCTACAACACCTACACCGGCCCCGGCACCACAGCCAAGGCCAATGCGGAGAATCCGCTCAACGCCTTCGTACAGAAAGAGCTGAACCAGTGGGCGCAAAACTCGCTCAAGGGCGTGGACCTGAGTTTCGGCATCGACTCCTACGACGAGACCGACCCGAACGGCGCCCGCACCGACTATTCGTACCGCCTTTCGAAGAACCTCTTCGGCAACCGGTTCCGGGTGATCATCGGCGGCAAGTTCAGCACCGACACCGACCCGACCGAGAACCTCAAGGAGAACATGATCGACGACATCTCGCTGGAGTACGTCCTCACCCGGCGCGGGAACATGTTCCTCCGCCTGTTCCGCCACACGGGTTACGAGAGCATCCTCGAAGGCGAGATCACCGAGACCGGCGTGGGCTTCATCATCCGCAAGAAGATGGCCCGCCTGCTCGACCTCTTCCGGTCGGCCGACCGCACCGGAAAAAAACGCAACCGCCATGAATCCGACACGCACTGACATACGCCGCACGCTCGTGCTCTGCGCACTCCTCCTCTGCGCGGCCTGCTCCACGACCCGGCGGCTCGGCGAGGGCGAGGTACTCTACACCGGGGTCCGAAAGATCCGCATCGAGCCCGACTCGGGGGTCACGCTCACCGATGCCGCAGCCTCGGCAGCCCGGCAGCCCCTCTCGGTCGCCCCGAACAACCCGCTCTACAGCCCCTTCGTGCGCACCCCGCTGCCCATCGGGCTGTGGGCCTACAACTACCTCTACACACCCAGGGAGCGGGGCTTCAAATACTGGTTCTACAAGCGGCTGGCCAAGGAGCCCGTGCTCGTCTCGAAGGTCCGCCCCGACCTGCGCACCCAGGTCGCCGAACAGGCGCTCGCCAACCACGGCTACTTCGGCTCCGAAGTCTCGAACGAGCTCCGTTACCGCAAGCGGGGGCTCAAGGCCAAAGTGGACTACACGCTGCGTATCGCCCCGCCCTACCGCTACGGCACGATCGAATACCCGCCCGCTACGGGGAGTCTCGCCCCGCTGATCGACAGCCTGCGGGCCACCTCCCCGCTCCGCACCGGAGCACAGTACAACCTCGACTCGCTCACCGGGGAGCGCAACCGCATCGCCGGCATCCTCCGCAACCGGGGCTACTACTATTTCCGGCCGCAATACCTCGAGTTCCTGGCCGACACGACCGTGGGCGGACGCCGGGCCGACATCCGCCTGCAGCTGAAGCCCTCCACCCCGCCCGAGGTGCTGCGCCCCTACCGCACGGGGAGCGTGACGGTACGGCTGACGAACGTCTCGCCGGGCCCGACGGACACGCTCCGCCTGCAGCGTGCCACGGTCATCACGCAGCGCCCGATGAAGATCCGCCCACGCCTGCTCGCACGCGCCCTGTCGCTCGAACCCGGGCAGCCCTTCACGGTCGATGCGCAGAACCGCACCCTCACGGAGCTGAACAAGCTCGGCGTGTTCCGCTCGGTGACGCTCAACGTGCCGCCGGCCGATTCGCTCGCGAGCGGCGACTCGCTCGACATAGAGATCGACGCCCGCCTCGACCTGCCGATCGCCGCCGACCTCGAGACCGACGTTGTCTCCAAGTCGAACAGCTTCCTCGGACCCGGCATCGCCTTCAAGGTGAGCCACAACAACCTCTTCCGCGGCGGCGAGGTGCTGGCTCTGAAACTCAACGGGTCCTACGAATGGCAGACGGGAAACAAGCAGTCGGGCGGACGCGACTCGCGGCTCAACTCCTACGAACTGGGACTCAACGCCACGCTCGACCTGCCGCGGCTCCTGTGGCCGGGGGCGGCAAGGCGACATGCGCGGGCCGCGCATACGGAGGGGCGCACCTCGTTCCAGCTGGGGCTCGACCTGATGAACCGCCCCGACTACTTCCGGATGATCTCCTTCGGCGGATCGGCCGGCTACACCTTCCGCACCTCGGCCTACAGCCACCACGCGCTGACGCTGCTGAAGCTGACCTACAACAAGCTGCTCCACACGACGGAATCCTTCGACCAAACGCTGGACGCCAACCCGACGATCGCCATGAGTTTCCGCGACCAGTTCATCCCCTCGCTCGGCTACACCTACACCTTCGACCGGCTCTACGGGCAGACGGGCAACCGCCGGCTCTTCTGGCAGAACAGCCTCACGTCGGCCGGCAACCTGCTCTCGGGGATTCTCGCCCTGTGCGGCGAACACCACCCGCAGGAGCTCTTCGGCAACCGCTACTCGCAATTCCTCAAGGAGGTGAGCGACCTGCGCTTCTACCACCGGCTCGGGCAGGGCAACACGTGGCTGGCCACCCGGTTCCTCATCGGCGTGGGCTATGCCTACGGCAATTCCGAGGTGATGCCCTACAGCGAACAGTTCTACATCGGCGGAGCCAACAGCATCCGGGCCTTCACCGTGCGCTCGATCGGACCGGGCAGCTACCGTTCCCCGACCGACGACCGCAACGGATACCTCGACCAGACGGGCGATTTCAAGCTCGAGGCCAACGTCGAGCTGCGCTTCGGCATCCTGGGGAGGCTCAACGGCGCCCTGTTCCTCGACGCCGGAAACGTCTGGCTGCTCCGGGCAGACCCGGAACGACCCGGGGCCGAACTCAAGTGGAAGGGATTTTTCAACGAGATTGCTCTGGGGACCGGATTCGGTCTCCGCTACGACATCAGCTACCTGGTCCTCCGCGCCGACCTGGGCATCGGGCTCCACACCCCCTACCCGAACCCCGACCGCAGGGGATACTACAACCTTTCAAGTTTCAAGGATGGACTCGGCTTCCACCTGGCCATCGGCTACCCCTTCTGACCCGGGTCGGGAGCGAAACGGACGACAAGCTAACGCCACCGCTTGGCGCGGAAGATGAAGTAGGCCGCCACGCCGACCACGAGCATCACGCCCCACGCCGCGGCATAGCCGTAGCGCCAGTGCAGTTCGGGCATCCGCTCGAAGTTCATGCCCCACACCCCGACGAGGAAGGTCAGCGGGATGAAGATCGTCGAGACGATCGTCAGCCGCTTCATGATGTCGTTCATGCGCAGGTCGTTGTTCGAGATGTAGAGGTCCATGAGCGACGAGAGGGTCTCACGGCACCCCTCGACCAGCTGCACGGCGTTCTGCAGGTGGTCGCTGACGTCGTTGAAGAAGGGGCGGCTCGCCTTGCGGACAAGCCCCGAATCGGAGCGCAGCAGCCGCTGGAACTGTTCGCGCAGCGGCATGACCGTACGCTTGAGCTCCATGTAGCGGCGGCGCAGCATCTGGAGCTGGATGCCGATGTCGCGTTCGTTGCGGGCGGCCAGCAGCTCCGACTCGAGATCGTCGAGTTCGTCGCCGATGGACATGGCCAGCGAAACGTAGTTCGAGATCACGCCGTTCATCAGCACCAGGAAGAGGTAATCGGCCGTACGCATGCGGATGCGCAGCACGTTGTCGCGCAGCGCCCGGGCCACATCGTCGAAGAAGCCCGAATCGCCCTCGACAAAACTCAGCACGAAATGCTCGCCCTGCATGAGCCGCACCTGCACGGCACTGTCCGACTGGAAAATCCTGCCGACCATGAAATTGAACCCGTCGTGCTCCTCGACCTTGCTCGGGTGGTCGGCGTTCAGGATGTCCTGGATGGTCAGGAAATCGGCCCCGAAGTGGGTGCAGACCGCCTCGATGCAGGCGGCATCCTTGAGTCCGTGGATGCGCAGCCAGATCTTCTCGTCCGCCCCGACCGCAACGGCCTCGGGCGTAAAGGCATCGAGCAGCGTCTCCTCGAACGTTCCCGCCGAATAGCGGATCAGGTGGATGTGCGTCTTGGTCCTACTGTCACCGTTGTAGGCCAACTGTTCGGTAAGCAGGTTGTTTTTCATGGCATGTTGTCCGACATTCGGCCGGACATCTGCAAAAATAGTGAAATCCCGCCCGAAAAGATGCGGCGGAAGAGGCTTTTTGCCCGAAATTTGCCTGTCCTGGATCAAAACGACACACACGATGAAACGCCTGTTCCGCTACCTGGGCCCCGTCCTGCTCTGCTTCGCCGTCGGCTTCTCGGCCAGCCTCTTCCAGGCGCGTGCCATCGCCGAATGGTACCCTGCACTGGTCAAGCCCCCGCTGACGCCCCCCGCCGTCGCCTTCCCCATCGCTTGGAGCATCATCTATCTCTGCATGGGCATCGCGCTCGGTGTGGCGCTCGACCGGCAGCGCCGCGAGCTGATCCTCCCGTGGGCCGTCCAGCTGGCGCTCAACTTCCTGTGGAGCATTCTCTTCTTCACGCTGCGCTGTCCGCCGGCAGGACTTGTCGGACTGCTGCTGCTCGACGCCGCGGTGATTCTTTTCACCTGTCGGGCCGCCCGCTCCTGCCGTCCTGCAGCCTGGCTCTTCGCCCCCTACCTCGCCTGGCTGGCCGTGGCCACCTACCTGAATCTGGCGATCTGGCTGCTCAACGCCTGACAAAAGAGGGGGACCCGGACGTCTTCCGACGTCCGGGTCCGGCATTCACACCCCGTAGATGTATTCGACCGGAGATTTCTTGAAGCGCAGGATCCGCGTATCCTTCGTCCCCGCCCCGTTCTTCTGGAGGTAAAGCGCATTCATCGCTCCGGAGAAGTACCACCCCGCCCCTTCGGGCGAGCAGACCGCAAAGAGGATGTTGTTGTAATGGCCCGAATGCAGGATTCCGTCGGCGTTCCACTGCGCACCGGGCCCGTACCACACGACCGGTTCACAGTCGGGGAAATCCGGGCTCCACATCCGCGCATACAACACGTCGGCCATCTGCACGCTGCCCACCGCAACATCGTTGCGCCGCCGCTGCTCGCGCCGCACGAGCGAATGGCCCTCCCAGGGAGAGCGGAGCGTATGCGACCCGGACCACATCATCCAGACATAATCCGTCGCATCGAACATGCGGTTGAACTCCTCCATCGTCGGAAGTTCGTAGCCGTCGGGAGAGAGGGCGTCGGCCGGAAGTTTGTTGATATGGACGGAGGAGGCGGCGGAGAAGCCCTCCATCACCAGCTTTCCCCCGTCATCGACCACCTGCATGCCGATGCCGCTGTCGCCCTGATAGGCCCAGCCCCACAGGTCGCGGAACTCTTCGGGCGAGCAGTCGCGCAGGTAGTCGAAGAGGCTCTGCCCCGCTTCGACGGCCGGATCGGCCGACGAGAGAATCTGATCCTCGAACTGCCGCGAATTGCCCCGCGCATTGTACTTGCACCACCACACCCCGTGGAACCACGTGACGGGCAGTCCGTAGTTGCGGCGCGAAATGCGGTACTCCTCGCGGACCGAAGCATCCGTCCGGTCGGTAACGACCAGCGTCGCCGCCTGCAGGCGGCCGTCGGCCCGGGGATCGTTCGGGCGCCAGCCGCCCAACACGCGCACCACCTGCGGATCGTCGTCGGCCGGCAGGAGCTTCACCCACGGGTCCTCGTCCTCGCCGAACTCCACCTGAAGGCATCTTCCCTCGGGCAGCGTGAAGCGGCCCAGCTCGTTGTCCACATAGCGGCCGAAGTCGAAAGCATAGCTTTCGGCATCGAACGAGATGGCGCCCTCGAGCCGGACCGGATTGGGCTCAAGATGCAACACGATCCGGTCCTCGGGATAGGACTCCGAGAGGCCCTTGCGGCGGAACTGCAGCACCACCTCGTCGGCCTCCATCCCCGGAGCGTAGAGCGACTTGCGGATCCTGAAGCGGTTGAGACCCGCCAACCCCTGCGCCGCATCGGCTTCACGCTCGACCGTCAGCGGATAGCCCGCCACGGGAAGCAGCTCGAGTTCGTCGCCGCAGTCAAGCACCAGCAACAGCTCGGTCCGCCCGCAGGGCAGCGTCACCCGGTCGCCCGCTTCGGAGACCGAGACCCCTGCCGGCAGTTCCGAGGCCGCGGCATCCACACGGATCCGCCCGTCGAAGTCGGGGTGCAGCCCGACCTCGCCGCCCTCCTCCCAGGGTTCGACCGTCAGCCGGACCTCCTGGTCGGCCACGCCCTTGAGCAGCGTCACCACATAAATCCGGTTGCGGAGGATCCGCCCGGGGAGTTCCGCCTCGATTTCGCACCGTTTGCCATTGACAACCGCCTCGGCCCGCAGGATCGCCCCTTCACCGCTCTGTTCATAGATCCGGGCAACATCGGGCGTATCCTCCGTGCAGGGAGTGTCGAGCAGGAACGACACCTCGCCCCGCTGGGTCGGCGCAAACGCCTCGTCACCGAAAAGCGGCGTGTGCAGAGCCGCACCGTCGAGCGTAAGCCGCTCGACAGAGGCCGTTCCCACCACACGGATGTGCAGGTCGAGACGCGCCGTACCGCGCGTCAGCACCACTTCGGGCGCCGCAGCACCGGTCAGGTCGCCGTATCCCGAGAAGAAGCGGAGCGGAAGTCCCTCCGCCGTACCGGCCGTCAGGGCGAGCCACTCCCGCTCGGTCGTACCCGCCTGGCAGAGAGCCTCGAGGTCGGGCATCGCAGCATCGCCCGAAAGAACATAGAGCCGGTCCCCGGTCGTCCGGTCGAGCCGGAACCCGACACCCGCCTGCGCATCGTCCGCAGCGTCATAGACCGCCGTCATCCGCCCCTGCTCGAACAGACAGGCCCGCAGGCGCCCGGCCGCATCGTCGCCGGCCACCGGGCCTCCCTCCGACTCGTAGTCGGCCGTTCGTACCGCGACGAACAGCGGCCCGCTTCCCGAACCGTCGCCACCGGGACCCGCACCGGGTCCCGCATCCGACTCCGGGCCACCCTCCGAGCAGCCCGGCGCCACAACTCCTGCGGCGGCAAAGGCCGCCAGCAGCATCCATATCTTTCGTTTCATCGTCATCGTTCTCTTCCGTTTTTCTCTCAATCGTACATGTACTCCACCGGCGTCTTCACACACCGGATCATCCGGGTCTTGGTCGAATTCTGCCCCACAAACTTCAGCCAGTTCTGTCCCGGGCGGTCCGCCTGCGCATACCCCTCCAGGACCCAGGTGTTCGCACCGTCGCCGGCCGTTGCCAGCAGCAACATCATCGGCGAGATGTTGCCCGCCGTCGTATTCCACTGATGGCCCAGGCCGCAAAGCACCCAGCACGCCTCTCCCGAGCGGAACTCATAGAGAGCCATCGTGCCGTAGCGTTGCCCGAGCAGCGTCGCCTCCCGCTCGAGGATACGCACCGTGAGCTCGTCGCCCGCCATGTTGCGGTAGCTCCGCGTCCCGACGCCGCCGAGATTGTAGTTGCGGCTGCCGGCAAAAAAGGCATAGTCGTCGTAACCCGGAATCCGGTAGCCGTCGGGAGCCATGGCAGCCGGGTCGATCGACCCGAAGTTCTGCGCCGCCGACTGCATCCCCTCGTAGTAGAAGGAGGCGCCGTCGTGCCGCAGCGGAAGCCCCTCCGGATTGCCCGCCTGGTACTGGTCGCCCAGCAGACGCAGCAGCTCCCCCTCGTCGCACGAGGCCAGGTAGTCGGCCAGTGCATCCGCATCCGCCGGATCGGCGCCGATCGGGATCTGGTCGGCGAACTCCTTCACGTTGCCGCGCAGGTTGTATTTGCACCACCACACGCCCCCGATCTCCACGACCGGAAGGCCCCAGTTGCGCCGCCGCACGGCATAACGCTCGGCGTCCGAGCCGTCGGTCTGCGAGATGACGATGCGGCCCTCCTGCACACGGCCGTCGGCCTTCGGATCGTTGGGCTTCCAGCCGGCCAGGATCCGCAGCGACCGTCCCTCGCCGTCCAGTTTGAGCCACGGGTCCTCGTCCGCGTCGAACTCCACCCGGGCCACCTTGCCCTCGGGGAGCGTCAGACGCCCCAGCTCGCCATCTACATAGCGGCCAAAGTCACAGTTTCCCTCCCCGTCGAGCACGATTCCGCCGGACAGCTGCACGGGGTTGGGTTCGAAGAGGAGCGCGATCTGACCCAGGCGGACACCGTCCCGGACAATATTCAGATAGAGGTATGCACGGGATTCGCCCGGCAGACGCCGCCCGGCCGACACGGCCACCGTCGCTACCGGCTCGAACGACCGTGCCGCCGGTTCGACGGAGGCGGTCACACCGCGCACGAGGCCCTCAATCTCGACCTCCGTGCCTGCCTCGGCACGAACCGCGAGGCGGAACTCTCCGCCCCGGGAATCCACCCGCACCGAATCCTGCGCGGCATTCAGCGTCACCCCCTCGGGAAGCGACGAGGCCGCAGGGTCGATCAGCCCGCCGGGAGCGGGGGTCGTTCCGACCGAGGCCCCCTCCTCCCACGTTCCTCCGGAAACCGACACGGAGACATCGGCTCCGGCGCCATGGACCCGCAGCACATAGATCCGGTTGCGCACGAGGTCAGCGGGAAAGGCTGCCGCCATGCGGTGCAGTCCCCCGCCGAAGGCGACGACCACCTCGGCCGTCATTCCGCCGGAAGGCTGTTCACAGAGGTAGAGCAGCGTCCGGCGGCTGTTCATGAACTCCCCCTCGCCGTATTCCCGTCGGAATTCGGTCTCCCCGGCATCGGCCGGCACGGCCGGATGCTCCTGTGCGAAGAGATAACCGCGGTCGGCGATCGGCCGGATCGACACACTGCGCACCTCGACGCCGCGCTCCTCCGAGACGAGGTCCACGCGCGCCACGCTGCGCGTCATGCGGACCGTCGCGGCACGGCCCGACTCCGCCGGAAGCTCCATGCGTCCGGTCATCAACAGCCGGTCGGAGACCATCGCGCCGACCGGCGCCCCGAGTGCGAGAAACTCCGCAAGGGTCGAACCGCCCGGACGCAAGGCATCGAACAGCCCCTCCGGAGCGTTGGCCACGAAACGCAGCTCACCCTCGAGGGCTGTGGGATAGAACGTATGGAGCCCTTCGGAGGGCGACTCGCCCTCGAGGATCTCGTGCAGGGTTCCCTGCACGAAGCGGAAGCCCGTCACGCGGCCGATCGCCGCATCGTCCGCCTCTGCCGTCCGGACAGGCAGCGCCCCCTCGGCCTCGAAACGGACCGACAGCACCGGCCCCGCGCCCGGCATCGGGGCGGCATCCTCCGGCGATTCGCTGCATGCCGGATGCAGGAGCACGGCGAAAGCGGCCGCGCCCAGATATTTTCCTATTTTCATCATCATCGTATCGTTGGCTTGTACTTAATATCGGTTCGGGTTCTGTGCGCTGTCGAGGTACGACGGCGAGTCGATCGGCATCTCGCCGATGTGCTCGACATAGAAACGGTTCATCAACTCCTGCGCCCAGGGCCCGTAGGTGAACGAGCTGCTGTGGTTGTAACCCATCACGTGCCCCAGCTCGTGGAACATGATCTCGCACGAATAGGTGTTGAAATAGTGCTGGAACCAGGCCTGCTGGTAGGCCCCGAAGGCCGAACCGCCGCCGAGACCGATCACGCCGTTGCCCGGATAGACCAGCCCGACCCGCAGCGTCCGCGGCTGGCGCATCTGACGGAGGACCGTCTCCACCGTGACCTTGTCCTCCGGGCCTCCGTTGCCGTAGAGGCGGTCGGCATTCGCGCGCAGGATCTGCTCATGTTCGGGCATGTCGATCATGTAGGTGAAGTTCAGGAACAGGGCCACCACCTCGCGGCAATGGACCGGGCGGATTCCCATCCAGTTGCCGACCGGCCCGCCGTCGGCCCGTTCGGGATCGCCCCCGTAGAGGTCGAACCCGATGGTCCAACCGTGCTCGATGGCCTCGAGTTTCGTCCAGAACGGATCGTCGGACTCCAGGCGGAACTCCGCATCGGCCCATTCGGACACCGGCACGGGATCGACCTCGACGATCCGCCCCGACTCCGTGCGACAAAAGGTCTTGCGCGTAGACATCGGCAGTTCGCCGTAGAAGTCCGCGAAGGGCGGGACCCGGTCGAAATAGGCCAGATCGAAGAACTCGCCGCCGACCGAGGGGATGCGGGCCCGAATCAGGAGGCCGGTCACCTCGCGCGGCGAATAGAAACGGACGTGGAGACGCCCGTCGTCGGTCACGGAGACCTGCAGCGGCGCCGCGGTATTGAAGGTCCGCTGTGCGGCGTCGGTGTAGACCTCCTTCGGCTCGTCGTCCTGCAGGATACGCTCCAGACCGAAGCGCTCGAAGGTCCGTTCGGTGACGAATGCCGTGGCCGACTCGTCGTCGGGATGCACGACTGTCGTCCTCACCCGTCCGATGCGGTTGGGCGCGACCTCCCCGAGCGTGAAGCCGTAGGCACGCCGGACGGTGTGTCCGCGGTAGTTGCGCGTTGTCAGCTCAACCTCGCCGTGAAGCGGCTCGTCCTCGGCCGTCGGCGGAAAGAGCCAGGTTGTCGCCTCGTCCAGGTCCAGTTCGATGTCGGGGCTGTCGCCCGTACCCGCGAAGAGACCGCCGCCCGTCAGGCCGGTACGGAAACGCGGTGCCAGAAGCGTGACGCGCCGGGTCTGCAGCGCCGTCTCGACATAGGGATTGTTGAAGGCGAACGAAAAGTCGGTCCGCCCGATGATCCGGTGCTGTATGACCTCCTCCTCGACGACGGCCTCGAGTTCCGTTCCCGAAGGGCCCTTGCGCGCCACCACCGAGAAGGGGGTGCGCGAATGGAAGTACTCGGCTCCGAGCGGCCGCTGCAGGTCGGCGGGGAAGCTCAGCCACTCGTCCTCCTCACGGCGGATCGTACGGATCGTCACGCCGTCTGCCTCCGCATCGCCCCGGACGCCCAGCACCAGCAGGCGGTAGTCGCCCTCACGGAGCCCTTCGATCCGCACCTCGGAAGCCGCCGGATCGTACAGGCACTTGACTCCGCCGACGGCCGAGCCGGAGCCGTCCACCACACAAAATTCCACTCGGTCGTAGCCGGTCTCCTGCCGGAGGTCTGAACGGGCATTCCCGTCCTCATAGCCCGCACAACTCATGCGGAAGGCCACGCCCTCCGCAGCCGGGCGGGAAAAGCCGTCGGCCGGATCGTCGGCCCGGCAGGCGGTCAGAAGCACCGCACTCAACCATAAAAATCGCTTTATTCCACTCATCTGTCTCATGTATTTCGTATATTTGCAGTCGGGCTGCGCAGCGTCCAACCGACCCGACCGACGCACCCCGTCCAAAATCCGGCGCAAAATTAGAGGCACGATACGGATCTTGGCGTAACATTTGTTACGGACCGACACAACAATCGACAGATCAAAATCTTATGGAATGTGAATTTTACGACATGCCCCTGTTCCGGGGTTGCGACCGCACACTTGTCGATCCGATTCTCGAGAAATCGCCATCGCGTATCGCCAACTACCACAAAGGCGAGTTCATCGCCATGCAGAACAGCGTCTGCCGTTCGTTGCTGCTGCTGTGCGAGGGGAGCGTCCGCGTGCAGATGACCAACGAAGAGGGGCGCGAATTCACGCTCGATACCCTGGCGGCTCCCGACGTGCTGGCCTCGGCATTTCTCTTCGCCACGGAGAATACCTTCCCGGTATCGGTCATCGCCAACACGGAGTGCCGGCTGTGGATCATCAGCCGGGAGAGTCTGCTTGCCCTGATTGAAAGCGATACGGCCGTACTGCGCAACTTCCTCTCCATTCTCTCGGACCACAGCCGTTTCCTGACCAGCCGCGTGCAGCAGTTCGCCCTGCAGACCCTCTCGTCGCGGCTGATCGGCTATCTGGAGAAAAACCCGGCCGTACAGAACCTTCAGGAGACGGCCTTCATCCTCGGCGTCACACGCCCCTCCCTGTCGCGGGCGATCGCCCAGCTGGTCCGCCAGGGAGTCCTGCGTAAAAGCGAAGAGGGGTATGTCCTCGCGTAAGGAAGCCGGGCGGCTGCAGCCATTTTCGCGGGAGTCTTTGGCAAAGAG
>ULIU01006411.1_pt1 | contig 29854 bp, 30 predicted proteins | sample 1950651 | NCBI WGS metagenome assembly ULIU01 (sample SAMEA4835458, study PRJEB28245) | human gut metagenome | biome: gut microbiome; material: fecal sample | place: Denmark | collected 2008
CAGCAGACGGATCTTGAGGATGATGTCCCGCGTGGCGGGGTCGCACGCGCCTCCGGTCAGGGCGGCCCAGACGTCACCGGCGGCAACGGGAACCGAGCCCGAGGCGAGGTCGGCGACGAAGAGTGCGGCGGTGAGCAGCGTCAGCAGCGTGAAGAGGAGGGCCGTGCGGTTCATCGTCTATTTGAGGCGTTTGTAGTACCACAGCGAGTCGGCGTCCCCACCGGAAAAGATGGTGCGCAGGTCGCAGAGAATCCGGTCGGGACGGACGTTGCCCGACTCCCAGAAGTCGGAGCCGCCCGACAGGGTCTGGCGGCGGTTGTTGTTGAAGACGCGACGCTCCTTCACGGCCGGCACGTCGGCGAATTTCGGATTCTGCGCCGTCAGCTCCGCGAGCGTGTTGCAGCCCCCGACGTTGATCCACACGTCGGCCTGGCGGGCCAGCAGGTAGGCCTCCTCCATGTCGATGGGTTGCGAGGCGTTCGTGTCGTTCTGCGGGTAGATGTATGCGCCGCCGGCATCCTCCACGAGGCGGACCATGTAGCTGCTGCGTGGCGGCATGAACCATGTGTCGCGGTAGGGGGTGTTGAGCATCACCTTCGGGCGGCCGGCAGCCGGGGTGGCCTTCAGCGCCTCGTAGCGGGCTGCGATGTGCCGCAGCGTGTCGGCGCCGGCCTTGCGCCGGTTGCAGAGTTCGGCAATCGCAACGAGCCATTCGGCCTTTCCGAGCGGGGAGTTCTCGACATAGTCGCCCACATATATATAAGGTATGCCCAATTCGCGGAGCTTGCCCGTCACGGCGACGTTTTCTCCCGTTACGCCGTAGAGCAGGACGATGCCGGGCCGCATCGAGGCCAGCCGTTCGAAGTCGATGTTCGAATCGAACCCGATGTCATGGACCTTCCCGGCCTGCCGGTTCTCCTGAATGCGCGGATTGGAGATGTAGTCGATGCCCGAAACGCCCGAAATGCGGTCGGTCTCCCCCAGGGCGTCGAAGAAGGCGATGTGTCCCGAAGACATGCAGACGACGCGCTCGACCGGGGCGCGGACCACGGTGCCGTCGAATGCGGCAGGAGCCTCGGCATTGCCCCGCAGGACGAGCAGGTGCTGCTCGATGTCGGATGCTCCCTGCCACGGGTTGCGGACGGTGATGAGTGTCGGGGCCTCGGAGGCTGCGCTTTGGTCTGCGAGCGACAGACTGTCGGCGGCGAGCCCGCGTATGTCGAATCCCGTGGCGTAGGCCGGGGCATATATGGTCTCGGTGAAGGCTCCGGGATCGAGCCGGGGAGTGCCGCAACTGCCGAAGCAGAGGGCGGTCAGGAGGGCCAGGAGGAGTGAAATTCGTTTCATTTCCGCAAAAATAGAAAAAAATATGGCAGAAATGTGTTTGTTTCTGAAAAAAGTACTATATTTGCAGTCCCAAACGGAGAGGTAATTCTCCCGGAGGGCAAGGATCGGGGCGTAGCTCAGTCCGGTTAGAGTACACGTCTGGGGGGCGTGTGGTCGCTGGTTCGAATCCAGTCACCCCGACTGGAGAAAAGGCTTGACAATTAACTGATTGTCGAGCCTTTTTCGTTTCTGGCAGGTCGTTCGCGCAGAGGCTTCCGACCCCGTTTTTGCAGCATTTTGCGCAGGGTGTGTAAACCGTGGTGTAAACCGCCAAAAGGCTATGGACGCCACAATTTCAGTCATTTGCTTCAAAAGCAAGACCCTCGCCAACGGGGAGCATCCGCTCATGTTGCGCATTACGAAGGACCGCAAACGGACGATGAAAAGTCTCGGCGTGTCGGTCCATCCATCAAATTGGGATTTTGACCGCAACGAACCCAAGTCCAAGTGTCCCGACCGCAAGTATATCCAGCAGATTATCCTGAAGGTCAAGGCCGAGTATCAAACCAAGCTGTTGGAGAAAAGCGCCAACAATGAGGATTATACCGCTCAAACGCTTGTCAAGGAGCAGTCCCGAGAGCAAATCCAGTCGGAAACGGTCGAACATTTCTATTTGAGAACCATTGAGCAACTCAAACAGGAGGGGGCGGTAGGCAATGCTTATGCCTATCAGAACTCCTACCAAGTCTTGCGATCCTTCCATGCGGGTAAACCGTTGGCTTATGCGTTCGGACAGATTGATGAAGCCTTCCTGAACGCTTTCGAGAGTTGGATGCGGTCAAAAGGGAACAAGGAGACAACCTTGAGTTTCCAGATGCGGACCTTGCGGGCGATATTCAATCGTGCAGTCAGAGCCAAGATTGTCGGCAGGGAGAAGAATCCGTTCAACGAGTACAAGATCAGTAAATTCAATACCCGAACACCGAAACGCGCCTTGAACAAGACGGACGTGATGAAAATCATGGCCGCTGATTGTTCACAGGGTAAGGCAATCGAGCAGTTTGCCCACGATGTATTTGTCTTCTCCTATTTGTGCGGTGGTATCTCGTTTGTGGATATGGCCAACCTGACGCCTGCCAATATCGTGGAAGGGCGGTTGATCTATTGCCGTCAGAAAACGCATGGAGCAGTCAATGTCCCGTTGTCGGCACAAGCAAGGGAGATTCTTGCCAAATACGATGGACATTGCAGGCAGGCGGGTTATCTGTTCCCGATATTGGATGAGCGGGTACACATTATGCCCATGCAAAAGAAGAATCGAGTGCATAAAATGTGTGGCAGGGTGAATTTTGCCTTGCGGGGTATCAGCAAGCGTTTGAAGATCAAGTCTACCGTTACGACCTATGTCGCAAGGCACAGTTTTGCCACCGTGCTGAAGAAGTCGGGCGTGAATATCGGCATCATATCCGAGGCCTTGGGGCATCATAGCCTAAAGACCACTCAAATCTACCTTGATTCATTCGAGAACTCGCAAATCGACGAAGCCATGCAGCATCTGCTGTAAGAATCGGGAGGTCGGCGGCCCTGTTGGTAACCGACCTCCTTTCTTCTAAAGATATGTGGTGTCTTCATTACCCGAGGTACTTTTCCAACATGTCATAGGTCGCTTGTTCCCGCGAAACATCCTCTTCCGTCTTGGGGTTCATGATCTCTTTCACCTGCTCCTCCGTCAGACTTCTCAACTTCTCTTCCATCTGGCTGCTGAAGAGCATGGGATCCTCCGCATGGTTGAACTTCTTAATCAGGAAGGTAATCAGATATTTTTTCGTCAGAAACGCATTCGGAATCCGTTCCGAGGCCGCCTCATACCACTTGATACTTCGATAGAACCAACCAGCATCTTCAAATGCCCGCGGCAGTACTTTGCTCTTGACACTGGCTACAAGGTCTTTCGGTTTGAGGGAGTTGGCGCCCGTACACCAGAGAGAGATGGTCGCTAGCGGGAAGCCCTTGCCCTGCAGTTCCACGGCAAAATCAAAGACCTCATTCTTTGCAGCCAAAGCCATTGCTGGGGCTGCCATATAATCGGTCCCCTTCCACGAGGTCGTACAGATATTCATCTCGGCGATCAGGGCCGCAATCTCCATCTCGGCATTCAGCGCCTCACAAATTACGAGGTCATCCAAGTTCTTGCCCAAGTTCATCCATGCGACCACTCGGTGCTGTCCATCCACCACGGCATAGTACTGTTCTGTCTGCTTGTCGGGGATGTCGTTTCCCTGCAGGTCTACCAGATGGCCGTTCATCAGGTAGACATCCTCACCCTTCACGACGGTGATGGGCGACAGCTGTCCATGCTCCTGCATCGATTTCTCCTTGGCCTTCACAGTCTTGGCGTTGGTCGGGCGGTTACCCTTTACAAATGCAAACTGGCGGTTCTCGTTATCCGAGCTTAAGATCATTTTTTGCATGATTTTGGTGCGGGTTGACCTCATACCACCCGCGAGGTATTAAGGTTATTTATAAATTTTGTTTTTACAATAAGTAGGGTTTCCTATACCACCCTCAAGGTTTTGACATTGGTTTCTCGGCGTCGGGTCTGACTGGTGAGCTCTTGCCAGCTCGTTGGACGGGCCGAGGATGGCTTGGGCGAACTCCCATCCTCGTTCCATCGTTCGATTCGACCTTCGGCCTTTCGGTTCGGATACTCCCTCCCAACCGAGAAGCGGGGTGTATGTCAAGGAACCTGTGTTCGCGATTGCATGGATAACTCTAGCGAAAATCATACATAAGTCATTGATAAGCAATTTGTTGTCGGATAGCGAAAAAATGTGTTATTTTTGCTACCCCTTATATGGACACAAAAAAAGGACGGTTCTTAACCGTCCTTTTTCCCTCTAATTTGAAAGATTAACTCAATAGAAATTCCGACCCAAGACGCGCCATTCCTCGTCTTTGTAACGCTGCCATATTCCTTTTATATTCTCGTCACTATCAAGGAATTTCTTGTTATCTGTATATCCGAACATATAAATGATCCGAGAGATCAGCAGCATCAGATTATAGGATATTTTGTTCGGATTGGAACTCCGCTTGTCCTCTTCCTTGAAATGCTCCAGAAACGGGAAGAGACACTTGACGACGAAGGTAATCTTGTAGCAATTCTTGAGTTTGACCGAGAAATCACCCATCTTGAAATAGACGTTGTTTGACAAACTGTCAAACAGCTTGGCAGAGTTTTCTGCCAAAAGGACAGCCAGCATCCGTATCGCTTCCTGGGAGTCAATGGTCACGCCGTGTTCCCGTCCTTGCCAAATTCGAATCTGGGCATCGGGATGGGAATGGAGATATCGGGCAAAGTTCTGAAATTGCTCGAAAGATGAAGCGGGAAACAGCATCACATGCTCGGTCTGGTTCTGCGTCAGGTTATAGACGAAGAGCAGCGCCATCCAGAATTTTTCGATGTCGATACCCAATGCCTCCAAGGAACGGACAACTGGCTTGTTCTCCAGAAACTGTTCTTTGGTAAATGGAAATTTCGACAGGTCGAGACCTCTTTCATCCGCGATGATGAAGTCCTGCGTGCATGCGGTGTCTACCTGATACTCCTTTCCATCCTCCTCAATCTCGTAGGCTGGGAACATGGTATTGCCAATCCAATGTACATACTCGTAAATATCCATTGTTTGCAGAATTTAGCGGGGCGTATCAAAGATACGGATTTTCTCATTAAATAATTTGTTAAATATTTGTATAATTATTAAACTTTTGTTATCTTTGTTCATCCAATTCCAAGACGGGGCAGGCATTCCGTTCATCCCCGAGATTCCAGATTCAATCCGTTCAGATAGTAGGCAGGCAGTTGCTCAAAACTGTCCTATGATAACTGCTCAAAAGTGTCCTATATATACACTACCTACTTATACACTACCTAATAAAGTCGTTCCGACCATGTACTACCACGTCAAAGATCGCAAGTGATTCGAGAACCGCAAGCAGGCGAAAGAGCACTATGGCGTAGCCCGTTTCCGAAAGCTGCTGCATTTAAAAGAGATTCTATTTACTAACCCTCAAAATTCCATTGCTAACGATGAATTATACCGCTATACCCAAATCGATTGTCGCGTTTCAGACGGGCAACAGTAAGCCTGTCGATGTTTATGTATGAGCCACCATCAAATGCTGCTCTGACCACCAGACAAATATTTCTCACATTACCGAAGAGAAACTGGCCCTCCTTACAGGGCTGGATGAACGAACCATCCGCCGTGTTGTCAAACGGCTCAGAGAGGCAGGTTGTCTTACCGTGCAGACTGCCATTAAGGAAGATGCCGTCCGTGGATTTATCAAGCGGAACAGTTACCAGATAAAGCCTGTCGAGAAGGATTTCTTCCTGCTGAATAATGGCTTCTTTACAAGGAACTATTCCGCCAAGATGGCGGGATTCCTGCTCTTGTTAAAGGCCATCTGCCTGAACAATACGAATACCATCCAATGAAGCAAGAGTCAGATTGCCCAGACGCTCGGTCTGTCTCGCAATACCGTTTCTGCTTTATTGGAAGAGTGCCGACAAGCTGGACTTATAAAGCCTCAGGCAAAGGGCTATGAGCTGACGACGGATTGCTTTATCCAGCCAGCCATTAAGCAGACAGAGGCTGCCATTTATAAGGAACTATGCGATTTCTGTAAAGCCAAAGGAGTGGCAGCCCCCAAACGAAACAAGGTGGCATTATCGGTTCTGCTTACAAAGTACAATGCCGCAGGTGTTCCGAGTACGGAGCCGATAAGTCTAACTTACCAGCTCAACAAGCGGTGAATGCAATTACCCGAGAAGGTTTCCATTCCCTACTTTATAAAGGTGCTCGATATGCAGGAACAGTATCGGGAGGTGATGGAGAGGCACAAACAGGATAAAGAGGAGTTGGGAGGGTTTGAGTTCATAGAATAACTCACTGATTACTTAACTACAATGCTTGCAAATTGCCCATAAACGGCAGCATAATAATTTCAATAAATTGATTTTGAGATACAATAAAATCTAACTATATTTACATACATCAAAATGAAGTTTTATGAACGCTCACTACCAGCCCTAAATACTAATCCACACATCTGTTGAACCCTTAATTGTCCGTTTATGAAAAAAGTTTTCAACATCTTCTCTTATTTACTGAATGTATTCTTCATTACCGTATTTGTAATTGGGTTCATAAAACAAGCATCTTATCAAGAGAATGGCGCTAATGAGCAACAAAATAAATACGAACAAATCAAGCAAGGCATTATTGAAAGGGAACAAGCTGATATTCCACTAAATGTGCAAAGCTTCAAAAATGTATATGACATTACCATAGACGACTTTGTATTCACGAGCGATGTTGAGCCTTACTCTGGATACTTGGTTACGACTTGGGATTTTGATGAAAAGCAAGATTTATCCCCCAGCGAATGGGTAGCAAATGGTTGTGAAGATAAATACATCCGCAAACAAAAAAAGGTATATGTTGAGGTTAATAATATAACTACACAAAAAGATAATATCACATGGTATAGTAATTGGCATGCGGCATATATGGATGCGATAAGGCCGTTTTAACAGAGAAAAAATGACTATACTCCGCACGTTGCAACACCCCGTAAAACACCCTCCCCCTGTTCGATTTGGAAAACGAATTTCGGGGAGGGATTTTTTGTGGCCGATTATCGGGATTTTTCCAGACCAACAACAAAAGCAACAGACAGATGATGAGTGTATTTATTTATTCATCATCTAATTTGTAGCTTTATGCAATTGCGTCCATCCATGCGCCGTGCAGCCAAAATGAGGCTGGCACTGGCAGGAGCCTCGGGGTCGGGAAAAACCTACTCCTCGCTCCTCATCGCTTACGGCATGACCTCCGACTGGTCCCGCGTTGCCGTTATCGATTCCGAGAACGGTTCGGCCGATCTCTATGCCCATCTGGGCAATTATCAGGTTCTCACCCTGCCCGACTACTCTCCCGAGACCTACATCGAGGCCATCGGTATCTGTGAACAGGCGGGTGCCGAGGTGATCGTTATCGACAGCATTTCCCATTGCTGGGATTATCTGCTCGATTTCCACGCCAACCTGCAAGGCAACTCCTTTGCCAACTGGGCCAAGGTCACACCCCGTCAGAATGCCTTCATCCAACGCATTCTCAACTCCTCGTGCCACATCATCTGCACCATGCGCTCCAAGCAGGATTATGTCCTCTCGGACAAGAATGGCAAGATGGTGCCCGAGAAGGTGGGCTTGAAGGCCGTGCAGCGCGATAACGTGGACTATGAGTTCACCGCCGTGCTGGACATCGCCATGAACCACAAGACCACCACCTCCAAAGACCGAACGGGGCTCTTCACGGGTCGTCCCGAGTTCACGATAACCCCTGCCGTGGGGCAAGCCATCCTCAAATGGTGCAACATGACGCAGACCGCGCAATCGAATCCTTCCACGCAAAACCTCCACAGCCATGCTTCCAGCCTTTCAGCCTAATCCCGAGTTTGCCGTAGGGTTGAATCTTCCCGTGGAGGAAGCAACCATCGTAGAGGAACGTCCCACAACGCCGATTGTGTCGTTGGGGAGTGTACCGCGTACCCGTCACTTTATCGAGGCCAACACCAAGCCTGTCGATATGGCCCATCTGAAGAACGATTGTGTTGTTCCCGTATTCAGCAAGGACAACGAGGTGACGATCTCCCACCAGAGTTTTATCGAGACCGTTTGGAATGCCGCTCATCGGTTGTTTCCACAAGAGGCCATCGACACGCCCGATATTGTCGTTTCGCATATTATCAAGGGGCGGATTCCCGAGGCTATTCACAAGCCCGTGAATCAACTCTTGGAGACGGACAAGACCATCTATTACGAGCGCATGGCCTTCTGCTTTGAGGTTCCCTCGATTTACGAGGAGGTGGCAGGCAATCGGCTCCATCTTTCGATCGGAGGGGTAAGGGCCTACAACCACGAAAATCTCTATTCGAAAAAGACGGTTGAGAAGTTCAAGGTCTTCATCGGATTCAAGAATCTTGTCTGCTGCAACCTGTGTGTATCGACCGACGGATTTAAGCGGGAGTTGCGGGTAATGAGTGTGCAGGACTTGTTTGAGGCTTCGTTGCAGTTGTTCCAGCAATACGATGCTGCACGGCACATTAAGCAGATGGCAGCCTTACAGCGGCAATCGCTCAGTGAACACCAGTTCGCCCAGTTGATTGGCAAGGCACGTTTGTATCAATACCTGCCCACCGCCGAGAAACGGCAGCTTCCAACCATGGAGTTTACCGACTGCCACATCAATGCCGTGGCAAAGGCTTACTACACGGACGAGCACTTTTCACGAGGGAACAATCCCGAGATTGACCTGTGGAAGGTCTACAATCTCTTTACGGGAGCCAACAAGTCCAGCTACATCGATACCTTCCTTGACAGGTCGCTGAATGCAACGGAGCTGATTGCAGGAATCGGTCGTGCCTTGGAGGGAGATTCCGAATACAGTTGGTTTGTGGAGTAACGCTTTACAGAGAAGAATACCCTTGCTGTCTTATGACGGCTGGGGTATTTTCTTATGTTCAGAAACAAAGCGTACTAATACATAGTAAGAATACTATATCATTCACAATCTACGCATTACGATTTGCTGCGAAATCTGCAACTCACAGATATGGAATTTATGCTGACGTAAAGTCGGAATCCGTGGTTTTGAGGGTTCTGAAAAGCAGAATTTCAGGGTTTATGCAGGCGTAAAGTCCATTTTTAACTGCAACAACTCCGAGAAATCGGGAAGATGTTTTACTTTTCAGTTTGTTTGCCTATCTTTGTGGGACATACGAACAAACACGGAAAGTGTTGCTTGTTCTCTGATTGCGAACGTAGGAAATTCGACAGAAGAGAGAATCGGCAGACATCTTGCCGCGTCATATCCATTCGTGGGTATAGGCGTGGGGCTGTTGCTTATTTTATCTTCAAGGTTTCCTACGACCTGCAATCATTGAATAAGTTTTCAGCACCACGCTTTCTGCTTTTATAAATCAAACTTGATGAACCGTCGTTCAGGTGCTGGGACGACCATGAACTTATCATCCATGAAAAGACTGTTACTGCTTGTCTCTATTTTTATGGCGATTAGTGGTGAATCCTGCTCCAAACAAGAGGACACACCTCAAGAAGATCCTTATCTTACGGTCTTCCCCACAGAGCTTGATTTTCCATATGAAGGAGAAACCATCGAGGTACTTGTTCAATCGAATGCTCCTCTCAATTTTGCATGGTCTCCGTCCCCCAGTAAGCCCGATTGGTTGAAAATGTCAGCAACAAGTTCTGGGTTTACCTTTTCCGCACAGGAAAACAAAACTTTCTATGCTCGTGGAGCTATGCTTATGATCTACACAAATGAAATCAATGGTAAAGTTAGCCAAAGTCATATTGACTTCTATCAAATAGGAAAACCTCAAAACTAATTCACTTTAATTTCTCATTCTTAATTCTCTTCAACTATGAAAAAGTTGTTCTTACTGATGGCCCTGTTTGCCACAACGGCGTTTGTCGCTTGTTCCGATGATGACGACAACACACAAATCAATCTGGAAGAACTCGTCGGAACATGGCGTTACATGCATTCTGTCGGTTATGAAATCGACGGCAGCACCAAGGACGAATGGAACGAGGACATGACGAACGCACAAATCTATTTCGTCTTCAATGCAGACCGAACTGGGTCCTATAAAGAGATGGATTCATCGGAAAGTATCGACTATTCCGTATCATCCAACAACAAACTGACGGTTCGATATACACAATCTGGAGATCCGCAAACTTTTACCATTAAGGAACTGACGGCATCGACCCTTAAGCTGGAGTATCATGAAAAGGGTGATGGCTGGGAGGAATATGAACTCAAAACATTCAGCAGACAATGAAAAAGATGCTTTTACTTACTGCCGCTATGTTTGTGGCAGTTACTTTCTCGGCTTGTTCCGATGATGACAAAGATAACAACATTGACCCCTCCAAAATTGTAGGTGCATGGGAGTATGTTCATTACTACTCTTATGACAAAGACGATATAGACGGTGTTAATGAATTTGAATACGATGTCGTTAAGGGTGATGAAAATTGGTATAAGCTGGTGTTCAATGCGGACGGTACATTTACGAAAGAGGATACAGACGGTATAGATACCAGTACGAAACACTACTATTCAATTAAAGGAAATACGATAACAAAGAGACACGTTTATTCGGACGGAGCGTCAGATACCGATGTGCAAACGATAACTACCCTTAATTCCACAACCCTCGTAATTGAGGAAATCGAACAGGAAGAAGGATATTATGGTAAATCCGTTTGGACTTATAAACGTATCTGAATCTAATTGACCGCAGGGATAGACTTGGATAGATGGCTAAAGAACCATTTTATCCAAGTCTATTCTTTATACCACTTGCAAATCTCATAAATTTTAGCTATATTTACATCATAATCAAAGATTTAATCACCCTATAAATTTTAGCTGAAATGAAAAGAAAAACACCAAGAATAGAATGAAAGGTAGGCACGGAAATAAAAGAGGGCATGGAATTAGCCTATGTCGCCAAATCCGTAAGTTATGACGATGATTGTGTAATGACGCTCATTGTTGCCCGTAAAAAAGACAATCCTACACCCGTAGAGTTTTGATACATGTTTGCTTTGGATATAGACCCTGCACAACAAGTATCCATGACTTTTCAAAAAAGAGGACGAGGGTTTGCAGGCATGTCTTTTCTGTTAAATCCAGCAATCGAAATCCCAGCAATGGCTTTCCCAAACATTGTTACCTTTACAGAATCTACTGAAACCTTGAATATGTTTCAAGCGCATATCGACAGCGATATAATCGTATTCGATTATACGACAAAAGAAGGCAACCCGAGTGTATTCAAATTCCCGTTGGCTGGCTTCAACGAGAAATATTTGGAACAGTTCATATAATTTGCCTATCTTTGTTCATACGATATGCCGAAACTATATATCATAGCAGGTTGCAACGGTGCAGGGAAAACGACTGCATCCTACACCGTATTGCCCGAAATGCTCGGTTGCAAAGAGTTCGTCAATGCAGACGAGATTGCAAAGGGGCTATCACCGTTCAATCCCGAAGGTGTGGCCATCGAGGCTGGGCGGTTGATGTTGCAACGCATGGATGATTTGCTTTCAGAGGGTGCGGATTTTGCTTTTGAAACGACACTGGCAACCCGTTCTTATGTAAAGTTTATCGAACGGGCTCACGCAAAAGGCTATTTCGTAACCTTGCTTTACTTTTGGCTGCCGACACCCGAACAAGCTATCGAACGCGTTGCGACACGGGTAAGCAAGGGTGGCCACAATATCCCATCGGATGTAATTCGCCGTCGTTATGCAAACGGACTACGCAACTTGACAATGCTTTATACACCCGTTTGCGATTTTTGGACGATATACGACAATAGTTCGGCAGACGCAGAAATTAAAATCATTGCATCGGGAGAGAAAGATGCAACAATTCAAATTGAAGATACGTTATCTTATAAAATCATTACAGACCATGAGCGAGATTGAAATCAAACAAATGCAGGAAAAGATTAATGCAGGGATTTTGCTTGCCCGTAAACGCCTGATTGAAAAAACAAAAAAAGAGGACGGGGAATTGGTGATTGTGCGTGATGGTAAGGTTGTACGAATAAAAGCCAAAGACCTCAAATAATCCATATCTATATTAACGATACATCCTCGGCCATACAGTCGAGGATTTTTGTTTACAGAGACAAAAGCAGTCGATCTTTTCCGAAGACAGACTTTGCAAAGGGGGCTCAAATATACCCCTTTGCAAAAGTTTGTCCTTTCTTTAATCTCATATCTCCTCAATTCACTTATTGTTTAACCAACCGTGGTTTAGCATCCGTGTAAACTGTCGTGTAAACCGCAGATAGTCTGTCGTCGCAATCGCCTGGTTAATAGATTGTTATTGGCTGCTTGTAACGTCTGGGGGGCGTGTGGTCGCTGGTTCGAATCCAGTCACCCCGACTGAAGAAAAGGCTTGACAATCAACTGATTGTCGAGCCTTTTTCGTTTTTGCACCAGCCCTTCGCTGCTGCCGTGGAACATAAATGGAACATGGACGAGTGCTATCTGAAGATTTCAAACAGTATATGCAAATCTATATAGCTTGTGCTAGATCGGCCTTTTGGCTCCATAATATTACTTTGTTTTTATCGTTTTGATTGTCTATGAGGTAATCATAGTAAGTTTGGACTTGGGGTGATTCTATGATGCTTCGTTTCCGATCATCGAGAAGTGTTACAGTATTTTGAATTGAATATCTATCTCGTAGAGGTAATATTAATTGAAAATTCATGTTAGAACGACATAATGAACTTGCATAGTAGCTTGAGTTAGATCCGGAGACAAAATTTATTAAATTTACCCCTCTATGATTTCGTTCAATAGCATTAAATCGGATGGTCATATTGTCAGATAATGGTTTGTCATATTCAAATCGATCTACTCCAAACTCTCGTCTTAGATATCCTCTAACTTCTTTTTTGAAGGTCATATCAACTCGATCCGATACAAATTGAATATTTGCAGAGCTAACAATAGCATTAACAAAATTAGCTAGATCAAAAACAATATTAGGAAGCAATTCCAATTGATCTATACGTTTATAATAGAAAGTCCTTTCTTTTACATAGATCCGTTGTATTTCGAAGTTCTCCAAATAAAAGGCTCCAATTTTGTTGAAGACATTAGCTTTCCAGTTTATTTCGCATTCATATAACCCTGCATCAATCCAACCTCCATCTGTGGCAATATAATTATCACCTCTTTTAGTTATAAAAATAGAAACAAACATATTATTTACAGTGGCCACAGGTGTGATAATTTCTAGTGTGTTGCCATAATCTTTAAAATGCCAAAGCGATTGATATGCTTGTACTATAGTCTCAAATATATTATCCATAATTCAAAAGGCTATTCCATTCAAGGGATCATTGTCGGGTTCAAATGGGAGAACTCCATTTTCTTGGACTTCGATAGATACTGCGAGATCGTTATTGGATGTAATTTTTTCTTCTTGACAAAACAATTGGAATCCTTCTTGTATTGGTAATGGAGAAGATTTAATTTCTAATTCTTTTGTTTTGTACGCAATAAAACGGCCATTTGTGTCATATTTATGAAAATGAGGGGTAGTGACCATCTGTTGGTCAAGGGGGATATCCTTGCAGTTATTCCTGTGAGTCCCATTTCCTTCGTCTAATCTTGCTAAAACTTTATTGGATAAGATGTTAGATAGAATCTGAAATGAATAATTATTGGGGTTTTTATACCGAACCTCACAATCTATCATTGTTTCCCCAAAATCTTTTACAGAATCTAGGGCTTGCTCTTCATATAGTGACGACGGATGATTACTCTTGTTTTTGGAGACCCGCAAAGGCATACTTGTTGATTTAGGGGATTCCATAAAAAGATTATAATCATTTAGGATCTCTAATAATTCTTTGTTGATTTTGATATGCCCCATTTGTTAAATTTTATTCCGTGAATTTATTATGTTATTACAAAGGTAATGAATCTATGTGGATTTAACAATCTTATTTACATTTGAGATTGTAATAAACGAGGTGTAGAGTAGTCTGATTAGCAGCTAATTAGCAATAAGATTGAAAAATTAGTTTGATCAATTTTTGCATCCGCACTGCAGCCCCAGAGGATGTTTGCTTTTGGTGCAGATGCATGAATAACATTCAAGAGATCGCAAAGATAGTTGAAACTTATTTCTGATGAGGGATGATAGCTTACCTTTACAACTACGTTGAGAATAGTTTCAAAGTGCAGAATCTCTAATTCCGAGCAGAGCTGTTTTGTTAAAGTTGGTATTTTGCCTTTGAAGGAGATCAATCTACAGCGCGTTGTGTTGTTCAAGATGCAGTCGAAATCTTCCCGTGTTATTGAATCCGGATTATTATCCATTGTTTCCCAAACCGAGTTGAGATATTGCCTGATTACTTCTTTGTCTTTCATTGTGTTTGTGCTTTAATGACTCCTAGTAAAGATGAATACGCAACGCGGATGCAAAGCCGATAGTTTTGTCTTGGGCGCAGGATTGGTAATTTTCAATAGAAGGCCTATACATTGGCCCCAATTGGACGGTAAATAGTTTTTATTGAGTTTGGGGTTATATAAGCTGTAATCGCCCCTGAACCGGCTCTATTGGGATTTAACAAAACGACCTGCCGAATGCGGCAGGTCGGAGAAAGGTCGGGATAAAAGTTGAATGAGGCGGGTGGATGGATAACAACTTACAACTATGGTTTTATCCGCGACCAAAATGATATACGATCGGTAAGCGTAGAATCATTTAATATTGTAATGTTTGTTATATTCATTTTTTAACACCCTGAAAACTTCTTTATATTCAGGTTCTTCTGAAACCAATGTTATTCCATCTTTGTCCCGGAAACTTGCCGATAACATCATGTCAGGAGATTTTAGTGTGAAGGTCCATGGATAACAGAAATCTGCGGCGTAGTCTCCAAAATTAAATATGATGTTGAAAGGAGTTGTATTGTCCAATCCGATACATTCTAAAACAACAGTATCTGCAGATTGCTCCTTTACGATCTTTGTATTCCGGACTGTAAAGATCACTCCTTGTCCCATGATGTTGGCCATGCCCATGATCGGATAACCGGGTTTCTGGGTAAAGAAAAACTGCATGATAAACTCTTGACGGGAGTTCCGATCAGTGATTGCTTTTGTACTCTCTTTGAAAGAATAAAAAGCATTGTCTATTACTAAGGCATATCCTTGAACATCTATGGTTTTTGCCTTTTCTTGGGCTTTAATAGAAACGCATACTGTTAGTCCCATGAGGAGCAAAAATAATTTTTTCATGATTTCTTGTTTAAAATTTCAATTAATAAAAGATTCATATCTGCCGAATGTCCTTGCAGAGCATTGCTTTTTTGATTTTAGGGAAGCGAGGAATGATAAGAGTTTTTTTGCTTATGTTACATGCTTATTTTTGGCAGGAAGAGTATACAACGGAATAGAGTCTTTGGCATTCTTGAATTATTCCTTGTTGGTTGTTGTTGTATTTTTCTCGAATTATATCATCACATCCCAGTATGCGGATTGCAGCTTCATATCCTTTCATCATAAATAAAAATCCGAAATCCTTTTGATCCCCTGTTATTAAATCATAGAATTCTTGTGCATTATATATTCGTTTGGTTAAGCCCAACAGATCCATCCTTGGCAAATCGTTTTGGTAGTTTTCGCCTAAAACTTCTTGTAGCGTCATATCTGCCGTTTGTTTTGCATAATCGGAAAGTTGTTGTGCGCTCCAACCTCCATCGTTCAAACCAACAATAAATCCCATTGCATAGATTTGTTTAAAGGTTGCTTGGTAGATCGAGTTGTCTAATTGGGGAGATTGTTGCGCGGATGCAGTAAATGCAGTTATCATGGCATCCCATTCCAGCATGTTTGCATTCGTTGTGAGATCTTCGAGAAAATACAATTCCGGATGGTCTCTCTTATATGCAGCCATATTGAACATTAAAACAGAATCTTGCCCCTGGATTTCGTAATACCAGTATACGTCGAGAGTTTCGTCGGTATAGGAATAGATAATAGAGTCCTGTATGGCATCAAAGCAGGGAGAATCACAGCGCTTCAGGATACAACGGTCAACTTCTGAAACCATAGCTATCATTTCGGAATAATCCTTATGCAGTATTTGTGACAGAAATTTTGCTCTTTGCGTGGCATCCAAAGTGTCACAAAACAGAATATTATTGAGTGATCCACTTAGGTCCACTAGTTCCTGAAAGGGTCGCCCTTTTAACGGTTTCTTGAATTGTCCTTTCAGCAGCTCCAACGGAGATGGAGCTGCCGGTTGTGATATGGCGCTTGGATCTGCTGTCCTGGTAGGTTCAATCCTCTCATAGATGAAGTAGCCGCATAGTGCTGCTATAATGATGCATAATGGAGTGATATATGCTCGTTTCATAGTTTATCAATAGATGCTTGTCAGTTTTCCATCGGTGAAGGTGAGAATCGTATATTGGGGAGCCGTTGCCCCGAATGTTTCGGCAAGGCCGATAAACATGGCCAAAGCCACGGCTTCCTCCCCGGAAAGCTTCGACATGGCAGCTGCTACTTGTAGATCTTGTTTATCCTTATTAAATGTCCATGTTTCAATGATGTGTCCCGCGTAATTGTGTTTTCCTATGTCGTATGATTTGATATCGATCACCTCCTGGCACATTTGTTTGGTCATGCCGAGTTCGAGTTTCCCGGTTGCAAGCGCCTTTCCCCATCTGGTTCCATATTTGCGGATGAGAGTTTGCTCCCTTTTTGGGGCCTCGGCTTGCTGTTCCTGACGTTCCCTTAATTGCTCTTTTTTGCGTAATGCCTCTTTCTCTTGAGCTTCACGTTGAGCCATTAACTCTTTTTCTCGTTGTTGGGCCTCAAGAGCCCGTATCTTATCACGGAGTTGAGAAGGAGTTGTCATTGAGGTAAACAAACTGGAATAATCTTGTTGCGCGCTTCTACGAATAGTCCACATTGAATCAATACTCCCGTCATGGTATCTCATGATTCCATTTACGGGTATAATGTGGTCTGCGCGATTCCGAAAGCAATATGCGTCGCCTTCAAATTCATCCTCATTAGACCATTTGTATTGAATCTTGAATGGTTTGGGGGAATTCCAGATATTATAATTGATGCCAAACTTTCCTACTTTCCAGGTACCTCTTTCTCGATAAATCGGTCCCGTGTATATATTCCCATTATTGAATTTAATTATTGCATTCTGAATAGGAAGGACACTTTCCGAACTTATAAATTCCCGGTTGAAATAATATAAAAATTTTATCCAAGAAAGATCCACTTCCCGACTGATTGAACCTCGACGATTTTTAATCGTTTTACTATAGAAGGAATGGTCCCTCAGTAAAGCAGAGACAACGGGTAAGTCAAATCCGATTATTTCGGTGAACTGTAATTTGATAGTCCAGTCATTCGCCGATGATTTTGCTAATACGGTATGATCCTCATTATTATAAATTTCTCCGGTACATTTGAGTGTTACTTCTCTGCATTTTATGGTGCCAGTGAATACAGAATTCAAATAAGTGCCTTCTAGAATTACACGTATGCCGCCATTGTCGGCAATATAGGGAGAATAAAACTTGACAGGTCCGTCAGATAAAATGCCTTTATCGAAATTTCCCTTGCAAATAATAGTTGCAGTAGATGTTCCTGCCTTTATTTTATAAGTGACAGTACGTTCTTTGGCTTGGGTATGCAAGCAAAAACAAAGCATCAATGTAAAAAGCAATAATAATCGTTTCATAATTTGAGATATGATTTTTTGTTTATTTCAACTTTTTCCAAAGAGAAGAGCGAGAAGTTTTCCCGTTCATGTTAGAGGATGTTGCGTCTCCGATTTTTTCGATTTGTAATGCTTGACTGTTTAGTCTGAGGTAATTCCCGATCTGATTCGCTATGGCAAAATGGGGGTCTTGGATGTTTCCTTCGCTTGCAAGAGCGTTCAACATCCGTTCGTAATACGTTCTGAAGTCCTGAGGAAAGCGGCTGGTGATGCGGTGCGAATCGAAGATCGCTTCGGCAATGTTCTCGTAAATGTATTTACGCAGTCGGTGATTGCCTAATTCTTTGAGAATACGGTAAGTTTGGGTCATAGCAACAAAGGTTGTTGCCATTCGACTCCGGTATGGCTAGGTTTGTACAAAAAGAAAGTGTGGAGTCGTTAGTTTATCTATGCAGAGGCTCTGGTAAAGCCCGAATGTAAATAAACAGATACAATACCCCACACCTGTATAGTATGGGATGACATCTCACATACCAATACAGATGATGAGTGTTGTAGCAATCCTTACATTCAGTGAAATTTACCAGATTTCTGCATAAGGATAAAAGCTAAACACTTTCATCAAATATGTACGTCGCTTGCGCGACATACAAAGATAGAAAAATGTTTTGACTTGCTACAACTCATTATGGGGTATTGTTGTGTAAATTTCCGTAAAATAGTTTTTTGATATTATCATACGTCCTATAATCAATAATCAACAAGCCAGAATCTGAATAAAAGATTCTGGCTTGTTGGACTTATTTGAATGTTACTCCGTGTTGTTTACAGATCCACAGAAAGGTTTCAATCCTTATCTCTGTGCTATGCATGCATCCTGCAAATTGTTTGCTGCATTCAAGAGGATCGTATTTAGGAGAGTATGAACTGACCTGCTGAAACAATCTGAGTCCCTCTTTTTCGCCATATTCGTTGGCTAGCGCACATCCTATCTTGTACCATTCCTTATAATCGTCTGTAATGTCCAACTGGTTTTGGTTAATGATATTAACCAGTTTATACACCTTCTCATCGAGAAGTTGTTTTTTACGAACCGGCCTTTGAATCCTGGATCTTTGTCTACTCCTTCGGAATACACCTCGATAGGCTTTGGCCTGAGGATTACAATAGGGATAAGCATCATAACTGGCTCCTCGAAGTCGACAAATGTCAGAACAATTTTTGTCTGCAATCAAACCCGTTTTTTCTTTAATTTCCAACACTAATGCCTTGTACTGCTCTTCATGTTGCTCCGGATAGGCAATTCTGAATATTAAACAGAACCCCTTGCCACTGATTGATAAGCCTGCGTACAGTAAACTGTCAAAAGTTTGCCCAAGGATCTTTTTTATCTCGGAGCGTGTATAGTTATCCAAGATATTACTATTGTCACATTCGTCAATATCAATGCATAGGTAGCCGCTGTGTTGAATCAGCCCGTTTTTGTTTCTATATTTAAAAATTCCGCTTGGGGTAACACAGGGTAAATTGGATTTGATCTTTCGTTGTTTTGATCTTCTCCTGGTTTTACGGTATAGCGTTACTTCCTCTTTATATCGCTCCGTGGTAAGCCATTTCAGTAGATCAACCGTACGATAAGGAGTCGCTGAATAGTAGTTCTTGAATATGGATACCTTGATAAGAGGGTATGCCGATGGATTCAACCCGGTTGTTTGAATTTCCAGTTTTTCCTTCATTTTTATTTTTTTCTTGTTAGATTTTACTTTTAAGGGTGGTTATTTGTATTCTATCGTGCCAATATCCAGGGTGTTACATCCGTCTCCTTCGTCGTTTTCTGTAGAAATCTTGGTAGAATCTTCAAAATTTTTGTAAGCTAACTTTTCTCTATACTTTTTCTGACGCTTTCTTTCATTAGCATCCAATTGTGGTTGGATTAAGGTAAAGATTCGAATCTGCTCTGTATTTAGGTTTGTAGGTTCTTCCGCATAAAGGGCATATCTCATTATAGCATCATAAAGGTGTAATCTAGACATAGGCTTCATTGAGGATAATGCATCGTAAAAAGTTTTGTAAAAAATGAATCCATCACGAGCCGGAATCTCTGCGTCAATTTCCGGATTGGAAACTTTGGCTTTTTTTAAATCTTTTTTCATGGTATTTACTTTTTTAAGTTGCTAATTTTTTGACCGAGTTCTTGTTCGATGGTTGAGGATGAACGGTGTTGCATCCATTCGAGAATCTCTTCCCGGTTGAAAAAGAGGCGACGACCGCCGTGCTCCGGTTTGTGAAACGGAATCTTGCGTTCGCAGGTGAGTTTATACACTGTGGCTGCGCTGTAGCCGGTTAGCCGCGTAACTCCTTCTACGGTCAAAACCTCGTTCTCCGGAGTGCGAACCGATGCAGGGTTGCCCAGTGTGCGGTCAATGGATAGAATCTGTTTCAGTTGCCCCACTGTTAACATGGCAATTGGGGTATCATCTGTAAATGGTTTCATCTTTTTATTTTTTTATAATAGTTTCTATCCATATTTATAATGAGCGAACTTTCTTGTGGCCGGGAATGAAAATACCCCCTCGAAACCGCAATTTCGAAGGGGTATTTCCTGAAAATGATGAATCAGACTACCGGATTTCGCCTGTATGGGTCAATAGCATGTCTTGGGGACAGAGCTTTTCAAGAAATGGTTTGAAAATGAGTTCACAGAACTGCATATCGTCTATGTCTGTGCTTTCAAAGAGTTTTTTGAGTATTTTGTATATCCGGCTTATGGTTTGATCCGATGTGGCTCCGATGGCTCTTTTGATGAATTGGATGGAGAGCAGTCGGCGATCCGGGATTTGCTGGAGATATTGTTTGCAGTAATAGAACAGGCTGCCGATGTAGAGCCAGTAGCGAATGTCCGCGCGTGTCCCTTGAAAAATAGTTCCCGTAAAGATTGAAGCGGTTCTCCCACAATCGGGACATCGCAACAGCAATGGGTCTGTTTTCCTTAAAGGATTGTGAAGAACTTCGTTGCAATTGGGGCAGTAAGTGGTTGATGTTTTTTGTAGAACGCAATTGCGGATTCTCTATTGGGAAACAATCCCAAGAGAGCCTGGTAGGTGAAAGGTACTTTCATAGGATATGTTTTTTCGTGCATATAGGATGCAGGGTTATGTAATAGCCGATTTTCAGAGCACTTTTGCGGCTTCGTCGATTACCCGGTTGTCAAAACTGTCGAGGTAGACATTGGTGGTTTCCAGGTCGGCGTGCCCGAGCATTTGCGAAATGACCTCACGCGGAACATGGTTGCGCTGCAAGGTCATGGCTGCCGTATGGCGGGAGACATAGCTCGTCAGGTGAAATGCGATTTGCAACTCCTCGGCGAGCATCCGCAGGTATTTCTGATACTTGCTGTAACGTCCCCGAATGTGCATATAGAGCTTCTCATCCGTATATCCTGATCGGGTAATGATCGGTAACAGATAGTCATCCACGGTCGGAGAACCCGCCTGCAGGTTTTCGATCAGTTGACGGATGGCAGGCGTAATTTTGATTGAGATTGGCTTCACATTCTTTTGTCGCTTGATCTTTTGTCGTTTATAGACAATGTAGTCTCCGTCCTCCATATGCTTGATGTGGGAAACGGAGAGCAGAGCCATGTCGACGAACGAGATTCCATAGCAATAGTAGGAAAAGAGAAACAGTTTGCGGGCATATTCGCATCGTGGATCACTGGCCAGAGGCGTTTTTCAGTTTCAAGAGTTCAGAGGCGGGCAGATACCGCTTGTCGGTGGTCTCTTCGAGTTTGGAGATTTCGAATCCGCCCCGACCGAATGGATAGGTCGCCTCGGAACCGACTCCTTCGGCATTGGCTCGATTCAAGATGGTCCGCAAGGCCTTGAAGTAGAATTTGCGGGTATTGCCTCGGCAGCCTCTTTTCTGGAGGAATACATCGAATCCCCGGACATAGCGTAGATCAATATCCGAGAAAAGGCGTTGATCCAGTTTCCGGTCATACAGTTTCAACATATCCTGTGCCTGCTCATAGGTTTTGGCGTTGCCAATGTGTCCAGTCACATGCAGCTCTTCGATACGGGCCGTGAAATAGTCGTTGAATCGTCCCTGCCTGGAGGTGTTAAGGAAGGCGTCCTCAAATTGATTCAGCGTCCAGTCGATGCCTTCCAGTTCGAAACGCTCGATAATCTCACGGGCGCGGACCTTGAATTTGGCCAAGAGTGCGTTGTCTGCTTCACGCTGTTTGTTTTCGGCCTTCTGTTCGACCCCTTTCAGATTACACAGGATGATGAATTGTTCGCCGGCTTCATCCCAATATTGGGGCAGGACATAGAGATTGAGTGCAATGTATTTGCGCCGTTTGTCTTTAGTGACACATAGCCGGATGGCATAACGGCCATTTCGGTCAGAAATATCGCGTCGGCGAGGAAAGCGGATGGAATAGGCCATGGCTTCATGACATTTTTAGTTTTATTCGCAAAGGGGGTTATCGAATAGTAATACGACAAGCGAATAAAGCTACTGTCAAAGTAGAATATCGACATCTTCTACTGAAGCACAACCGTGATCCCTATCCAGCGAAAGGTGATACGATCCAATATTGCTGATTAGTCGTAGACTGATGCAAATATATTGTGGGTGTAGCCTAATTTGGTAAAAAACAGGGGAGATATTTATTTTATGGATACGACTTGTATTTTTATAAAAAATCTTGTATTTTTATAAAAAAATATTGATATGGTATGTTGAAATGTAATATTTCTAAAACGGCTATTGATAGGGCTGGTAATGCTCTTGCCAAAGAAAAATTTAAGACGTATGAAGAATGGGAGGCTGCTGATAAAATATTTGATGAATTTAGACAAGCTCATTTACAGCCGTTAACTTCTACAACTATTGCTATCCAAAATTGGTTTAGAGCGGATAATGCTTCGTATATTATAGTTCAAAGATTAAAACGAAAACCCCAAATCCTAAAAAAGTTAAGACGGCTAAATACTCGATTGACGCAATTGCAGGATATTGGTGGATTGAGAATTATTGTAGATCAGAATAGTGATGTCGATAGGCTTATTGAATATATTACAGATAAACTGAAACGACAAACGTCTATAGTCATAAAGAGAACTGTGGATTATCGGAAAAAAGGGCGCGATGATTCAGGATATAGAGCTGCTCATATTATAATGGAAAAAGATGGAGTTTCATTAGAACTTCAAATTCGAAGCCGTATTCAACATTACTGGGCCGAATTGATAGAGCGAACATCTGTGATATATGGATATGTCATAAAAGAACTAGAAGGGGATGAAAGAGTTATAAAATATTTCAAAGAATTATCTAATCTATTTTATTTAATCGAAACCGGCCAACAACCAGATGCTAGTCAAAAAATCGACATTGAACGGAGAAGAATAGAGGCTGAGTCTGTTATTAATGAGTCCGATACAAGAAATATTTTATCAGGCTATATTAATGAAGGTCTTGTTAAAACATTACAAGATAAGGAACGGCGAATCGGTAACTCAAACTTTAATAATTGGGTATTTATTTTTAATTGGAATCAAGGTATATTTGTAGATTGGACAATTGTGAGTCTTGATCCTGATGAGGCAATTAAGAGTTATGTCGAATATGAAAATAAATATCCGGCAGATAAAGGTTTCGAGGTCGTTTTAGTTGGAACTTCTTCTGTCGCTAATGTTCGAGAGACTCATAGCCATTATTTTGGGCTTGCCCAAAAAGAAAATATCTTGGAGACTTTGAATGAGTCTATTGTTGGCTTTTCAAATCAAATGGATATTGATGTTGGTGCTCGTCAGATTCTACAAACAATGGAACGACGACGTTATTGGGAACGAAAAACTATATCAATAGATACACTTAAAAATCATTATTGCCAGGATGTTTTAACTTTTGAACAATCTCTGAATACTTTAATTGAGAAAGAATTAATTCAGAAAATATCTAATAAGGGAGTATCTTTAAATATAAAGAAAAAAGGAGAAATTAGTTCTTATTTATAGTGTGGAACACGAACATGCAAAATCGAAATTGATCCATATAACGACAAATTGCAGGTGACAGGGTATTCGATGAATCCATTGTAAAATAAATAGTTACATTTACCTGCAAAATTGAATTTCAATCTGGGGGGGGCGTGTGGTCGCTGGTTCGAATCCAGTCACCCCGACTGAAGAAAAGGCTTGACAATCTGACGGTTGTCGAGCCTTTTTCGTTGTTGCGCCTGCCTATCGCCGCTGCCGTGGAACATAAATGGAACATGGAAGGCTCCGTCGGGCGGGTTTCGTGGTCGGCGTTCCTGTCGCGGCGGTTGTATTTTTTCGTATCTTTACAACAAAACGCATCACTATGAGAACGACACCTGACCGCATCACGGAGCTTCGGCCCGGGGAGATATTCGTATTCGGCAGCAACCTGGCGGGCATGCACGGCGGAGGTGCTGCCCGGTTGGCCAGCCTGAAGTTCGGGGCCGTCTGGGGACAGGGGGTCGGGCTGCAGGGAGAGAGCTATGCCATCCCCACCATGCAGGGCGGAGTGGAGACGATCCGTCCCTATGTGGACGAGTTCATCGGTTTCGCCCGGCAGCATCCCCGGATGACGTTTCTCGTCACGGAGATCGGCTGCGGGATTGCGGGTTTCACGCCCGCGGAGATCGCTCCGCTGTTCGAAGCGGCCCGTTGGGTGGAGAACATCCACCTCCCCGCGCGGTTCTGGGACGTGCTCGGCCGGTGAGGCGGTTGTCCATGGCCCGGACCTGTCCCCGTGGGCGGGCAGTACCTCGTTTCTGCGGAGGCGATTGGTGCCGGGAGTCCGTTGTGTCCCCACCGGGCGGAGCGCGCGGTGCGGCCCGGGCTTCAAGGACGCATTTTCGGGGCCGATTCGCGGGCTTTTCGCGGATAAATTCCTATCTTAGCACGGAATAATTCCAGTTTTACCGCAAAAAACAAGAACCGATGAAGAAGCTGTTTCTCTGTATGGCCCTCGGCCTGGCGGCGGAATGGGCGCTTGCCGCCGAGCCGCTGTGGCTGCGCGATGTGAAGATTTCGCCCGACGGGCAGCAGATCGCCTTCTGCTACAAGGGCGATATTTACAAGGTGGCGGCCGACGGCGGCAAGGCCGTGCAGCTGACCACGCAGGAGTCGTATGAATCGAGCCCCGTCTGGAGCCCCGACGGGACGCGGATCGCCTTTGCCAGCAACCGCGAAGGCGGCTCCGACGTATATGTCATGTCGTCCGAGGGCGGTCCCGCCCGGCGGATCACCTTCAATTCCGCCTCGGAGGTCCCCACGGCCTTCTCGCCCGATGGGGAATATGTTCTTTTCGTAGCCTCGATCCAGGATCCGGCCGCCAGTGCCCTGTTCCCAAAATCTTCGATGCCCGAACTTTATCGTGTGCCCGTGGGGGGCGGACGAGTCGAACAGGTGCTGGGCACTCCGGCCGAGGCGGTCTGCTTCGGGCGTGACGGCAGCTTTTTTCTCTATCAGGACCGCAAGGGCGGTGAGGACGAGTGGCGCAAGCACCATACCTCGTCGATCACCCGCGATATTTGGCTCTACCGTCCGGCCGACGGCAGTCACGTCAATCTGACGCAGCGAGCCGGCGAGGACCGCAATCCGGTGCTTTCACCCGACGGGGCGCAGGTCTACTTCCTCAGCGAGCGCGACGGAGGGGCGTTCAACGTCTACTCGTTCCCGCTGGACAACCCGGCCGAGGTGACTGCCGTGACCCATTTCCGCACGCATCCCGTGCGTTTCCTTTCGGTAGGCGACAACGGCACGCTGTGCTATGCCTACAACGGCGAGATCTATACCCAGCCGGCCGGCGGCAAGCCCCGCAAGGTGGTGATCGACCTTACGCGCGACGATGCCGGGCAGGAGACCATCTTCCACTTTACCTCCGGGGCTTCGGATCCGGCCGTGTCGCCCGACGGCAAGCAGATCGCCTTCACGGTGCGCGGCGAACTCTTCGTGACCTCGGTCGAGTACGGCACAACGAAGCGGGTGACCGAGACGGCCGCCACGGAGAGCGACGTGACGTGGGGTGCCGACAACCGGACGCTGGTCTATGCCAGCGAGCGGAACGGCAAATGGGACCTTTACCGGGCGACGATCGTGCGCGATGAGGAGAAAGGATTCCCCAACGCGACGGTGCTCTGCGAGGAGCGGCTGCTGCCCGAGTCGAAACTCGAGCGTACCTGCCCGCAGTTCTCGCCCGACGGCAAGCAGCTGGCCTTCATCGAGGACCGCAACCGGCTGATGGTCGTCGATCTCGACTCGAAGAAGGTGCACCAGGTCACCGACGGCAGCACGTGGTACGGGACCGGCGGCGGCTTCGACTACCGCTGGTCGCCCGACGGGCGGTGGTTTGCCCTCGAGTTCATCGGCAACCGCCACGACCCCTATTCGGATATCGGTCTGGTCAGCGCCGAGGGCGGTGAGATCACGAACCTGACCCGCAGCGGTTACTTCAGTTCGTCGCCGCGGTGGGTGCTCGACGGCAATGCCATCCTCTTCGAGACCGACCGCTACGGCATGCGGGCCCACGCTTCGTGGGGTTCGCTGAGTGACGTGATGCTCGTCTTCCTCAATCAGGATGCCTACGACAAGTTCCGCCTGAGCAAGGAGGACTACGAACTGCGCAAGGCTCTCGAGGAGGAGCAGAAGAAGGCCCGCGAGAAGGCCGAGCAGGAGAAGAAGGCCAAGGAGAAGGGCAAGAAGTCGGACAAGGAACAGGAGGCAGCCGCGAAGGAGAAGGATCAGGAGGAGACGCCGGCCGTCGAGCCGATCGTGGTTGAGCTCGAGGGAATCGAGGACCGCATCGCGCGCCTGACGCCGAACTCGTCGAATCTCGCCTCGGCGATCGTGGACAAGACGGGCGAGACGCTCTACTACCTGGCGTCGTTCGAGAAGGGTTTCGACCTCTGGAAACTCGACCTGCGCAAGCGGGATCCGCAGCTGGTGTCGAAGAATGCCGGTTACGGCCGCTTCGAGATGGACGGCGAGGGGACGATCTTCCTCCTGGGCGGGCAGCTCCGCAAGCTCGACGGGTCGAATCTCAAGCCGGTGAGCTTCTCGGCGCGGATGAAGATGGATCTGGCCGAGGAGCGTGCCGCCATGTTCCAGCATGTCTACATGCAGCAGAAGCAGCGCTTCTACACGGAGCAGATGCACGGGGTCGATTGGGAGGCCATGACGGCCAATTACCGCCGCTTCCTGCCCCACATCGCCAACAACTTCGATTTTGCCGAGCTGCTGAGCGAGTGGCTCGGGGAGCTCAACGTCTCGCACACCGGCGGCCGCTACTCCGCGCGGGGTGCCGTCGAGGCGACGGCCAGCCTCGGCCTGCTCTTCGACTGGGACTATGCCGGCAAGGGGCTGATGGTGGCCGAGGTGGTGGCCAAGGGGCCGTTCGACCACGCCAACTCGAAGGTCCGCAAGGGCGTCGTCATCGAGAAGATCGACGGCGAGGAGGTGACCCCCGAGAACGACTGCTCGCTGCTGCTCAACGGCAAGGCGCACCGCAAGACCCTCGTGTCGCTCTACGACCCCGAAAGCCGCGAGCGGTGGGAGGAGGTCGTGCTGCCGATCACCTCCGGAGCATTCTCCGACCTGCTCTATACGCGCTGGGTGAAGCAGCGGGCGGCCGATGTGGACCGTTGGTCGAACGGGCGTCTGGGTTACGTGCACATCCGCTCGATGGGCGACGAGAGTTTCCGTGACATCTATTCCGATATCCTGGGCCGCTACAACGACCGCGACGGCATTGTGATCGACACGCGCTTCAACGGCGGCGGCCGCTTGCACGAGGACATCGAGGTGCTCTTCAGCGGCCGGAAGTATGTGACGCAGGTCATCCGCGGGCGCGAGGCGTGCGACATGCCCAGCCGGCGGTGGAACAAGCCTTCGATCATGCTCCAGTGCGAGGCCAACTACTCGAACGCGCACGGCACGCCGTGGGTCTACAAGCATCAGGGACTGGGCAAGCTGGTCGGCGCACCCGTGCCGGGAACCATGACCAGCGTCTCGTGGGAGACCCTGCAGGATCCGTCGCTGGTCTTCGGCATTCCCATCATCGGTTACCGCTTGCCCGACGGCAGTTATCTGGAGAACAAGCAGCTCGATCCGGACATCCTGGTGCTCAACGCGCCCGAGACGGTCGTGCAGGGTGAGGATACGCAGTTGCGGACGGCTGTCGAGGAGCTGCTGAAGGAGATCGATTCCGCGAAGTGATCCGCCGGAGGTGGGCGGGACGGTGGGTGCCGCTCAGCCTTGGGCCAAATGCAAATCGGGCCGCTGCCGGGATTCCGGCGGCGGCCCGATCTGTATGTCGGAGCGGTTGGAGGCGTCGGGGTGTCGATCCCGGCGGCAGACCGGCCGGTCGGGGCGGATTACCGTCCCGGGTCATCGGAGCCCCCTTCCTCCGTGGGTCAGAACTCCGAGGTGAAGTGGAACCGGATCTCCTTGAAATTCTCCTGGGCCAGGGCCAGGGCGTAGCTCGTGTCGGCCAGGAAGACGTCGCGTCCGTGCTTGTCCACGGCCATGTTGGTGTGCTTGCGGCGCTTGAAGTCGGCCAGTTGTGCGGCGTTGTCGCTCTCGATCCAGCAGGCCTTGTAGATCGAGATGGGCTCCCAGCGGCATGCGGCGTTGTACTCGTGCTCGAGGCGGTACTGGATCACCTCGAACTGCAGGGCGCCCACCGTGCCGATGATCTTGCGGCCGTTGAGCGACGAGGTGAAGAGCTGTGCCACGCCCTCGTCCATGAGCTGGTCGATGCCCTTGGCCAGCTGCTTGAACTTCAGCGGGTCGGCATTCTCGATGTAGCGGAACTGCTCGGGGGCGAACGACGGGATGCCCGTGAACTTGAGCTTTTCGCCTTCGGTGAAGGTGTCGCCGATCTTGAAGTTGCCCGTGTCGTGCAGGCCCACGATGTCGCCCGGATAGGCGAAGTCGATCACCGACTTCTTCTCGGCCATGAAGGCCGTCGGTGAAGAGAACTTCATCTGTTTGCCGCTGCGGACGTGGAGGTAGTTGCGGTTGCGCTCGAACGTGCCCGAACAGATCTTCAGGAAGGCGATGCGGTCGCGGTGGTTGGGGTCCATGTTGGCGTGGATCTTGAAGACGAAGCCCGTCATCTTGGGCTCCGAGGGCTCCACGGTGCGGGTCTCGGTCGGGGCCGGGCGCGGCGAGGGGGCGATGCGGATGAAGCACTCGAGCAGCTCGCGCACGCCGAAATTGTTCACGGCCGAGCCGAAGAAGACGGGGGCCAGTTCGCCGCGCAGGTAGGCCTCGCGGTCGAAGTCGTCGTAGACCCCTTCGACCAGTTCGACATCCTGACGCAGCTGGTCGGCATATTTGGCGCCGACGCGCTGGTCCAGTTCGGGCGACGCGAGGTCCGAGATCTCGACCGTCGAGGCGTCGGCCGTCAGTTTCTCGTCCGAGGTGAAGAGCGAGAGGTTTTTCTCGTAGAGGTTGTATACGCCCTTGAAGGTGGGGCCGTTCGAGATGGGGAAGGCCAGCGGCCGCACGCGGATGTGCAGCTCCTTCTCGACCTCGTCGAGCAGGTCGAAGGGCTCCTTCGAGGGGCGGTCGAGCTTGTTGATGAAGACGATCACCGGCGTCGATCGCATGCGGCAGACCTCCATCAGCTTGCGGGTCTGCGCCTCGACGCCCTTTGCGCCGTCGATGACGATGATGACCGAATCGACGGCCGTCAGCGTGCGGTAGGTGTCCTCGGCGAAGTCCTCGTGGCCCGGGGTGTCGAGGATGTTGATCTTGCGGCCCTCGTATTCGAAGCCCATGACGGACGTGGCCACCGAGATGCCGCGCTGGCGCTCGATCTCCATGAAGTCGGAGGTGGCCCCCTTCTTGATCTTGTTGCTCTTGACGGCTCCGGCCACGTGGATGGCGCCGCCGAAGAGGAGCAGTTTTTCCGTAAGGGTGGTTTTACCCGCGTCGGGGTGGGCGATGACGGCGAAGGTCCGCCGGCGTGTGATCTCTTCCTGTAGGGTCATGCGTTATTGCTTGGGGTAATCTATGTTGTAATGGCATCCGACCGACTCCTTGATCTCGCGGCCCTGCTTGATGACCAGGTAGGCCACGGCGATCATGTTGCGCAGTTCGCAC
>ULIU01011048.1_pt1 | contig 29617 bp, 29 predicted proteins | sample 1950651 | NCBI WGS metagenome assembly ULIU01 (sample SAMEA4835458, study PRJEB28245) | human gut metagenome | biome: gut microbiome; material: fecal sample | place: Denmark | collected 2008
TCCAGATATTCGGTATACCAGTCTGATTTACGAAGGGGAAGCTTCTCTCTTAATGCAGCTTCATCAATCTGGATGACCTGAATGCCATTTGCCTCCAGATCCAGTACCTCATCCCGGATTGCCAGAGCAATCTGTGCAATTGATTCCCGAACGGAAATATCTTCTCTTGGGAAAGACCAGTTGAGTATGGTAACCGGTCCGGTAAGCATTCCCTTCATTGGCTTTTTCGTTAAGGACTGGGCATATACAGACCATGCTACGGTAATCGGATTTTTGCGATATACATCTCTCCAGATAACCGGTGGTTTTACACAACGTGTTCCATAGGACTGTACCCATGCTTTTTCGGTAAACAGAAATCCTCCCAGTGCTTCTCCAAAATACTCTACCATGTCATTTCTTTCATACTCTCCGTGTACCAGCACATCCAGTCCGATTTCTTCCTGCAATGCCACACATTCTGCAATTTTCTTTCTGTTAAAATCTATATATTCCTGTTCAGAAATTTCCCCTTTGCGATATGCCTGGCGGTTTGCCTTTACATCCTTTGTCTGTGGGAAGGAACCAATGGTAGTCGTTGGAAATTCCGGCAGTCCCAATACTTTCTTCTGTAATTTCTGTCGTGTGCTTCGCTCCGGCAGTCTGACATAGTCATTTTCCGTTACTTCAGAAAGTCTCTTCTTTACATCCGCATTTTTACAGTCTCTTTCTTCTGCAAAAAGCTTCTGATTTTCTTTATATGCAGCTTCTTTCATATAATCCGCTGCATCTGCAAGTATGCTGAGTTCTTTCAGTTCTCCTAACTTTTCTTCCGCAAAAGCAAAATATGCCAGATATTCCTGTGAAATCTTGTGCTCATGTTTTAAGGTATAAGGTACATGAAGCAGGGAACAGGATGTTGATAATACTGCCTTTATTTTCTTATCATTCAGTGTCTGAAGCACCTTTAAGGTTTTATCAAAACAATTTTTCCAGATATTTTTTCCATTTACCAGTCCGGCAAATAACTGTTTATCCTGTGGAAATCCGTATGTATTTACAAGATTTAAGGTTTCTTTTCCCTCGATAAAATCAAGTCCGATTCCGTCAAAAGGCATCTGAATCAAATCCTGATAAATATCCCTTACATCACCAAAGTATGTCTGTAACAAAATATGACTGTGTTTTTTACAGGATAAGATTCCGTCATAAATCTTATGAAATAATGCGATGTCACTCTCTTCCATATCCCATACAAGTGCCGGCTCATCAAACTGTACCCATGCAATCTGATTCTCCTCACACTTCTTTACCAGATTCTGATACGCACTTATAATATCTTCTACATAATCCAATGCCGGCTTTTTGCCGGTAAATCTGCACAGCCTCAACATGGTATAGGCTCCAATGACAACCGGCTTTGTTTCGATTCCAAGTGCCTTTGCCTCTGCATATTCATCCACCAGTTTATTTCCGGATAACTGAATTACGGTATCATCTTCCACTTCCGGAACGATATAATGGTAATTGGTATTAAACCATTTTTTCATGGCAAGCGCTTTTACATCTCCGGAAGCTCCCTGATAGCCCCGTGCCATTGCAAAATAGGTATCCAGTCCGGACAATTCCAATTCTTTATAGCGCTTTGGAATGATATTCAATAAGACTGCTGTATCCAGAGTCATATCGTAAAAAGAGAAATCATTGCTGGAAATATAATCAATTCCTGCCTCTTTTTGTATGCTCCAATGTGTTTTTCTTAAAGTCTCTGCGATCTGCTGCAGTTCCTCTGCTTCTATTTCTTTTCTGAAATATTTTTCAGAAGCAAATTTTAATTCTCTTAATGTACCGATTCTTGGAAAACCAATTACTGATGTCTGCATCATACCCTCCAAATATATTTTTCTGATTTCCCTCATTATAATTGGAGTGCCTCATTCTGAAAAATACATAAAAATAAGGGTAGTCCATAGTTTCAAGCTATGGTCAGCCCTTATTTTTGATTGCAAAATTACTTTTCTATTCCCCGCACATGCTTTCTTACTTTCTCTTTTATCCCATAAATATCCTGTCCGTCACTGCCGCATTCATTGTAGCGGCCTCTTGATCCCAGGGTTCTCTTTGGATACTGCATTTTCTCTTCTCCCTGCAGGTTTTTCCAGACAAATCTGCCCCGGTCATAAATCATATAGCCGTGCCAGCTCTCTTCCTTTGGAATGGAAACAGAACCGGGATTCATATAGATAAAGTCTTCATGTTCCGTGCATTTTGGGACATGGGTATGTCCGCATAACAGGATATCTCCCTTATGAAGAGGCGGCAGATTCTCTTCATTATAATGGTGACCGTGGGTTGCATAAATCAGCCTTTCTTCATCCGCTACCACGCAATAATCAGAAAGTATTGGAAATTCCAATACCATCTGGTCTACCTCCGTATCGCAGTTTCCACGCACACAGAGAATATCCTGCTTATGCTCATTTAATAATGCAATTATTTTCTTCGGCGCATATTCTTTTGGCAGGTCATTTCTTGGTCCATGATATAAAATATCTCCCAGCAACAGCAGCCGGTCTGCCTTTTCCCTCTTATATGCCATAAGTAACTCGTTACAATAATATGCCGAGCCGTGAATATCCGATGCTATCATCCATTTCATACGCTTTGTTCTCCTGTAATATATTTCTTTAATGCCTCAAGGTATGTTTCCCCCAGCCGGCTTATCATTCCCTTCCGGTGGGTCACATATCCGATTCTCATGTCACCTTCATCTGCCAGCGGCACTGCAATAATATCTTCGCCATTTAATTTCTGGTCAATGATTCCGCTGCACACTGTGTAACCATTTAAACCAATCAGAAGATTAAACAAGGTCGCCCGGTCACTGACGCGGATATTTTTCTTCCGCTCAAAAGAGGAGAAAATCTCTTCCGAGAAATAAAAGGAATTGTGTTCCCCCTGCTCATAGGAAAGGTACGGATAATCTGCCAGTTCCTCATTGGTTATGATTTTCTTTTTTGCCAGCGGATGCTGCCTGCTGATAAAAACATGAGGTTCTGCAACAAATAACAGATGAAATTCCAAATCAGACGATTTCAATATTTTCCTGATTACTTTTTCATTGAAATCATTTAAGAAAAGGATTCCGATTTCACTTCTCATTTGCGCTACATCTTCAATTAACTTATAGGTCTGGGTCTCCCGCAGGCTGAAATCATATTCCTCCTGCCCGTATTTTTTCACCAGATCCACAAAGGCATTTACCGCAAAAGAGTAATGCTGGGTTGATACGCAGAACTGCTTTTTCCCACCACCGTTTTTCTTATATTTATCCTCTAAGATGGTGGTCTGCTCCAATACCTGCCTTGCATATCCTAAGAATTCTTCCCCTTCCCTGGAAATAAAGATTCCCTTATTCGTCCGGTTAAAAATGGTAAGGCCCATCTCCTTTTCCAGCTCATGGATGGCGTTGGTAAGGCTGGGCTGGGAAATGTATAATTTCTTCGCTGCCTCCGTGATGGTTCCGGTATCTGCCACGGTTGTAATATAGCGTAACTGCTGAAGTGTCATATGCTCACCTGCTTTCCAAAATAACTTTTCTTAACTGACGCGCCGCCTCATTTAAAGGATGTTGACTATCGTATACCATACAGATATTTCTTTTTGGAATCGTCTCCGAAAGAGAAATCTGTACGATTTCATGTTTTTCGATGGCCTCTCTTGCCATCGGTTCCGGGATGAAAGCCAGACCAAGCTCACTCTTTACCAGTGGCAGTATCTGATCTGTGGTTGCTGTCTCTGTATCCGGCTCCAGTGCCAGCCCATAAGACAAAAACAGCTTATTATAAAACTGAAATGTCATGGTTTCTTTTCCCAGACAGATTAACGGATAATCCTTTAAATCCTTTAGGGAAAGCTCCTGACTGCCCAGTGCGGTAAATGTTGTTCCACCCACCAGTACCTCCCGGAATGTCCGCAGATTAACTTTTTTTAGTGGCTGCTCTACTTCTGCCGGTGCAGACACTACTGCAAAATCTATCTGTCCGCTCTTTACTGCATCAATTGCCTGAGGTGTTGAATGATTATAAATTTTCAACCGGATTCCCGGATATTTCATATGGAAATCTTTCAGCTTATCCAAAAGAAATATGTTAAGGGCAGTCTCGCTGGCTCCAATGGAAATGCTTCCATGGGCAAGTCCACTGCTGTCTGCCAGTTCCTCTTCTGCCGCCCAGAGATGCGACATGGCTGCCGACACATGGGTATACAGCTTCTCCCCTTCCGGTGTCAGCTGTACTCCGCGGTTTGTCCTGACAAAAAGCGTACAGTGAAGCTGCTGCTCCAGCCCGTTCATTGCCCTTGTGATATTAGGCTGACTGTTGCCAAGGGCATTGGCAGCCCTGGTAAAATTACTGTATTTTGCCACATAATAAAAAATCTTATAATATTCAAAATTTATATCCATACATTTTCACCATATCAATTTATTATTTCTGCTATATCAATTATAGCTTTTACTTATTCCCAATGCAATAGTATAATCAAGCCGAAATTAAGGGAAACACCCCCTTTACATTTCTCCACCCAAACCCTACAAGGAGCTGCCACCGGCAGCTCTTTACGAATGCTATAAAGCAGAAAGGAAGCGCATATTTTCTATGAAAAATTCAACATTTTTCCCTCGTGAAGAAAGAGCAGACGTTTTATTTGAAAAGATTTTGCATGACCCTTGGGCCTGCGAAAGACTTCAGGAAACTTTTTGCAATTACTTATTCTGTAATGATGAATTTGATTCTTCTCTTTCTTCACAGGATTTTTCAGAAGCTCTTTTTGATGCTTATCAAAATAAAGATTTATCGGCATTTCTCATGGCTATCTGCCAGAATACCCTATTCGATTTACTGAGGAATTCCTATCTGATTCCCTACCGTTTCAACGCAGATGGAAAAGAAAATCCGATAATTATGACCGATGATACCGGCAAACTTCTGCCAAAGTATTGTGGCGATATTCACAATAAGGATTATCAGCATTTTCTTGAGAGCTACCGCGATTTAGGGGAACCAAAGAATATGTATTTTGCCCAGGCATACCGGTACAGCCACGCTTATACCGGTGAAGATACCATTGGACAGCTTGTCTTAGAACGCAGCCATGGGGTGCTTCTCATCCGGGAGCTTCCGGATACCATAAAACAGAAGGAGACCGAAGCGGAAGCCTACTCTGCAATCTTCGACCTTGTACTGAAATTAGAGAAAGAGCTTCCAATGGCATTTGTCTTCTACGGACAGGATTCTCTTGTGGAACATGATGAAAAATATGATGAAATCGGCATTTTCCTTCCAAATTCCATTTTTTTAAAGAATCTGGAACGGCATATTGCCAAAGCTGAGGCGATTATTTATGAATAAGAGTGCATCTTCCACTACTTCATATATTGATATTATGGAAAAAAATCATATGGAAATACCCTGGCATGATTATGCCAGTGATGACAGCAACGTACTGATTGCCCAGGCGGGACTGATTGAAAAAGCCTCGGTCATCGGACGTGTGGGATTAATCATGTTATCCTGTGGAACCGGAGCCTGGCGTGTCCGTACTTCCATGAATAAGCTGTCAAAGGAACTGGGAGTTACCTGTACGGTAGATGTAGGTCTTATGTCCATCGAATTTAACTGCTTTGATGGAAATGACTGTATCTCCCAGTCCTTAAGCATCGCCAATACCGGCGTCAACACCTCCAAACTTTACCGCATGGAACAATTCGTAGAAAGCTTTCCAAAGGAAGAAGCCCATTTAACCGGCGAGGAAATCCATAAGCGGCTGGATGAAATCGAAAAAATCCACGCCCTTTATTCTCCCGCCAAACTGGGACTTGCGGCAGCCTTAGCCTGCTGCGCATTTACTTTTCTTCTGGGCGGAGGCCCTGTGGAAATGATTCTGGCATTTATTGCAGCCGGTATCGGAAATGTTATCCGGACCAAATTAATCAAACATCATTTTACGCTGTTTTTAAATATTGCGGTCTCTATTTCCGCCGCCTGCCTTATGTATGCCATCTGCTTAAAGGCTGCCGAAATTTTTTTCCATGTTCCGGCAGTCCATGAAGCCGGATACATCTGCTCCATGCTGTTTATTATCCCGGGCTTTCCATTTATCACAAGCGGCATTGACCTTGCGAAACTGGATCTTCGTTCCGGACTGGAGCGGCTGACCTATTCCATCATCATTGTTCTTGTGGCTACCATGTTTGCCTGGATTATGGCAATGCTTCTTAGACTTCAGCCTCAGGACTTTACCTCTGTAAATCTCAGTGATGTTTTACGGCTGGTTCTGCGGTTAATTGCAAGCTTCTGCGGCGTATTTGGATTCTCTATTATGTTTAACAGTTCCATTCCCATGGCAGCTACTGCTGCACTGATTGGCTCCGTTGCCAATACCTTACGTCTGGAACTGGTTGACTTTACCGGAATTCCAGCCGTTGCTGCTGCCTTTATCGGTGCACTGACCGCCGGTCTGCTGGCATCCTTTATTAAGAAAAACAATGGATATCCGCGAATCTCTTTAACCGTACCTTCCATTGTAATTATGGTTCCGGGACTATATCTTTACCGCGCCTTCTATAACTTTGGCATTATGTCCTTAACGGAAGCGGTTTCCTGGTTCTCCATTGCCATAATGATTATTATCGCCCTGCCGCTGGGACTTATTTTTGCAAGAATACTTACCGACCGGACTTTCCGGTACTGCACCTGATAAATTTTATACGCTTAAAATTTTTTATTTTATACATGATTACAGAAAGGAAGAATCGATATGCTTACAGCCGTAACAGGAATTAACTGGGGAGACGAAGGAAAAGGACGTGTCATTGATCTGCTTGCAGAACATGCAGATGTCGTTGTCCGTTATCAGGGTGGCAACAATGCCGGTCATACCGTTGTAACCAAACAGGAAAAATTTGTCTTAAATCTTCTGCCGTCCGGCATTCTGCATCCCAATGTGGTATGCGTACTGGGGGATGGAATGGTCATTGATTTAGAGCACCTCACCCATGAAATTGAAGATATCGAAAGCCGCGGTATTTCTATTACCCCGGAACATTTAAAACTTTCCAAACGTGCCACCATCTCCATGCCATGGCACAGGATTCAGGATGAACTGGAAGAAACACGTCTTGAAAAATCCGGTGCTGCCTTCGGCTCCACCCGCCGCGGCATTGCTTACGCATACAGCGATAAATACCGGAAGAAAACACTGCGTCTTGGTGATTTGCTTCATTTAAAAGAAGAAAACGTCCAGGTCAGGATAAAAACCATGTTGGAATCCAAAAATCTGGAACTGGCAGGCAGTTATCATCAGGAGCCGATGTCTTATCCGGCATTGCTGTCCTGGTGTGAAAAACAGGCTTCCCTTTTTGCGCCTTATATCTGCGATACCGGAAGCTTCTTGGAAAATGCTCTTGCCAGCCATAAAAAGGTGGTTTTGGAAGCCCAGCTCGGAGCCATGCGTGATATCGATTATGGTATTTTCCCTTACACTTCAAGTTCCTCCACCATTTCCGCCTATGGTCCGATTGGAGCCGGTATCCCGGGTGAATCCCTAGACCATGTTGTGGGTGTCCTAAAAGCTTATTCCACCTGTGTGGGAGCCGGACCTTTCGTAGCAGAAAGAGCCATGTCCGAAGACTGGTGCAACATCCTTCGTAAATTTGGAAATGAATACGGTGCTGCCACCGGCCGTCCACGTAGAGTCGGACCTTTTGATGCCGTTGCCAGCCGTTATGGATTGAAATGCCAGCATGCAGATAAAATTGCCTTAACGAAGCTTGATGTTTTAAGCTCCCTGACAGAAATCCCTGTCATTACTGCTTATGAAAGAAATCATAAGACCACAACCGTCTTCGACCCTACCGAAAATATCGATAGCTTCTCTCCGGTTGTAACAATGCTTCCGGGCTGGAAACAGGATATTTCTGCCTGCCGCAAATATGAAGATTTACCGGAAAATGCCAGATTATACATCGAAACATTAGAACGCCTTTTAGACTGCGATATCCAGTTTATTTCCACTGGTGCAGAACGAAATGAATACATGATAAAGGGGGAATGGCTTTGAGACACCTAATCAGTCCACTGGACCTTACGGAAGAAGAAACAACCCGTATTCTGGATCTTGCAGACCGGATTGGTACCCACAAAGAGGCTTATGCCCACCTTGCAGAAGGGAGACAGCTTGCTACACTCTTTTATGAGCCAAGCACCAGAACCCGACTGTCCTTTGAATCCGCCATGTTAAGTCTTGGTGGTCAGACACTGGGATTTGCCGGTGCAGAACAGTCCAGTGCTACCAAAGGAGAAACCGTTGCCGATACCGTCCGGGTAGTAAGCTGCTACGCAGATATTATTGCCATGCGTCATCCAAAAGAAGGAGCACCGCTCTGCGCCTCTATGTATGCAACCATTCCGGTCATTAATGCCGGTGACGGCGGACACTATCACCCAACCCAGACCCTGATTGACTTATTAACCATACGCCAGCGCAAGGGACGGCTTGACCACCTGACGGTAGGCTTCTGTGGTGATTTAAAATTCGGAAGAACCGTTCATTCCCTGGTAAACAGTCTGGTACGCTATCCGGGTAACGAATTCTATTTCATTTCTCCGGAAGAACTCCGCATTCCGGACTATATGATTGAAAGAACCTTAAAGCCTTCCCACAGCACCTATCGGGAAGTCTCTGACTTAGAGGAAACACTTCCAAAGCTGGATGTTCTCTATATGACCCGTGTCCAAAAAGAGCGTTTCTTCAACGAGGAAGACTATATCCGGTTAAAAGACACCTACATTTTAAATAAAGAAAAATTAGAACTGGCTCCTTCCGATATGCCGGTTTTACATCCGCTTCCACGAGTCGATGAAATCTCTGTTGATGTGGATTCCGACCCGCGCGCCGCATATTTCCAACAGGTACAGAACGGAAAATATGTCCGTATGGCACTGATTTTAGCCCTGTTAGAAATCACGGACCCGCTAACCGGAGAAAAGGTTCTCTAATGTTCCAGTAATTTAATCCGTTTTCTCTATTTTCATTCCGAAACGTTTTAAATCTACTTTTCCGTCCACTACTTCTATACCGTCTGCCATCAGGCGGCGTGCCTGTTCATTCTCGCCGCCAAAGGCAAAGGCTCCGGAAAGCCCGCCTTTTGCATTTACCACCCGGTAACATGGTATGTTTTCCGGGTCTTTATTCTTATGCAGTGCATTTCCTACAGCTCTTGACATCCGCTTGTTTCCGGCAAGCTCCGCTACCTGCCCATAGGTTGCCACCTGCCCTTTTGGAATTTTCTTTACTGCTTCATAAATCCGTTTGGTAGGGCTGTCCGTTACTAAATCATAGCTTTCTGCTATCATGCGGCAGATATCTCTATCCGGAATTGTGCCATCCACGATTATGGTATTCCAGTGCTCCTTATTCTGATGATACCCCGGAATGACTGCAGGATAGGCACTCCGCCAGAAGTCTCTCCACTGTGGGTCTGCTTTTACATTCAGATTGAGAAATCCCTCCCGCATATAAGTCCAGAGAAATGCCTTTTTGCTTTCCCTTATGCGCACCAGCTGCCAGTTCTGGTCATGGAACGGTGCCTCCTGATAGGTGTCCGGGAAAGACAGTCCGTATGCTAATATTTCTTCTCTTGTTTTCATGCTCCACTCTATGCTTTTGTCCATATGCAATCCCTTGTAATCTCTGCCAGACTGTGTACACCACACATTTTCATGGTATCTTCTAATTCGGTTCCTATCCTGGCAACATAAGACGCTACGCCTTCCCTGCCGCCACCGTAAACTGCTGTCACAAACGGTCTTGCGATAATTACCGCATCTGCACCTAAGGCAATTGCCTTAAATACATCCGTTCCACAGCGGATTCCGCCGTCTACGAGAATTTTCATGGAGCCTTTCACTGCATCCGCAATCCCGCCTAAGACTTCTGCTGTTGCCGGGCACTGGTCTAATACCCTGCCACCGTGGTTCGATACCACAATTCCAGCAGCCCCGGCTTCTTTTGCTTTTAAAGCTCCTTTTACCGTCATAATTCCTTTTACAATAAACGGAACTCCAGCAAGCTCTGCCACTTCCCGCAGTTCTTCCACGGTCTTACTGCCTGCCGGCGGCTCTAAATTCTTAAGAAACGGCAAGCCTGCTGCATCTACATCCATGGCTACCGCAAAGGCTTTCGCTTCGTGCACCAGTGCCATTTTTTCTTTGATGATTTCAAGGTTCCACGGCTTTACCGTTGGGATTCCAAGTCCCTGTTCTTTGGCAATTGCCTTTGTAGCTGCCACCATGACATTACTGTCTGTACCATCCCCGGTAAAAGCTGCAATTCCGCATTCCGCACAGGACGATACCAGAATATCATTATAGGAAATGTCATTGAGACAGTCTCCGTAATGCAGATTCACCGCTCCTACCGGGCCTGCAAAGAACGGATATTTAAACTCTTTTCCAAATAATTTCAGCGAAGTATCCACCGGAGCATTTTCCACAATGGTATCCATCTGCACACGAATCTCTTTCCATTTATCATAATTACGCATGGCAGTATCGCCGATTCCCTTTGCACCGGGTCCCGGCATCTGATTCCGGCAGGCGCGTCCGTTGCATTCTACACATGCCTTACAATAATTTCCAATCCTTCCTCTTGCCTGTTCGATACATTCTACATAATTCATTTTTCTTTCCACTCTTTTTCTTCTCTGACGTTTACTTATCCACATATCTATCTGCTGCCAAGCACAATCTGTATCAGATTCTTATCCAGCATTATGGTACGGTTCCACGGATTTAAAATGACCCCTTCGATTCCCTCTGCCTGCAATGCTCCTTGAAAAAGCTTTTCTATATCAGCTAAAAATGTGGATTTCACACTTCCGCCGCCTTTTAATTCTTCTTCAAAGCTGCTGAAGGCTGCCCACCAGGTCTTACCATCTGTCTCAATCGCCTGTAGCAGCATCTGGCTTCCACCCTTCGGTGGTTCCACTGCCACAATCACCTGACCGCCTTCCTGCATCCGCCGGCGGATTACCGTCAGTGTATGGGCTAACTGCTCCGGTGTTGCCTCCTGCTGCAAGCCGGCAATCGCCTGTTCGATTTTTTCATTTCCTATCAGTCCCTCATCTATCTTTTCCTTTGCCATATGTGTATTCCTTTCTGCCGGGGCTATTTTTTACTGATTAGCACATTTCCAGCAGTGCCCTCTCGAAAATCAAAGATTTTCCCTGACTGGCACTGCTCATTATAACACACTTTTGCTGGAAATAGTGGCATCTTAAAACTATCTGTATTATAATAGCATGGTATTTCATTTTAGGATTAGGAGATTAGACAACATGACACCAGCTAAAACCAGAAGTTCCAACATTGAATTATTGCGTATTCTGGCTATGTTTATGATTATTATTTTTCATATTTCTGACCACTGCGTGAAGGTACAGTTAACAGACACTGCTTCCATGCTGCGTATGAATAACGGACTGTTCTGTGAACCTGTTTTTTATAAGAAGCTCCTGCTTCTTTCCACCTTTGCTCCAATGGGAAAAATCGGAAATGTTATTTTCATTACGATTTCCGGATACTTTATGGTTTCAAAGGGAAACGGAATTAATCTTGCCAAAATTTCCAAAAAATTGCTGTTACAGCTTGGTTTTGCCGCAGTTTCCCTGACACTGGTATCTTCCTTCTGGTACCGCATGACTGACGGTGTCTTTTTAAAACTGGTCAACATCAATAAATTTAACAGTATGTCCTGGTTTGTGGGCTACTATTTCTTCATTATGGTAATCGCTTACCTCTTTTTAAACAAGTTTCTGGCAAAACTGGACAAGCAGAAATATTTTACCTTTCTGATTGTCTTATTTGCATTTATCCAGTTCCGCTGGACCGGAAGTATGGCAAATTCCCTGGCTAACGGACTCCGGACACTGCTGACCGGTATTTTCTTATATGCCTTGGGCGGTTTTATCCACCTTTACAATCCATTTGGGAAAATCAGAACTTATTGCCTCTATCTGATTATTGCAGTTTCCTTCCTGTTTATTTATATCTCTGCTTATAATGTAACACAGACCAATATTCAGACTTACTTTTTAAATGAAAGCAAAGACATTTTTATCCAGAAGATTCCTTCCTTTTCAGACTATAGCATTATTCCGATTCTTGTGGGACTTTCTCTGTTTGAAATCTTCCGGCGCATCCATATTCCATGCAGCCGCATGATTAATTTTGTGGGAGCTTCCACTTTTATGGTTTATCTTTTACATGATAATGCTTTTGCTTACAGTCTCTGGAATACACAGGACTGGATTACCCTGCTCTATGAGCATCCATATATTTACCTGTTTAAGCATCTGCGCTGGGCAGCTGCCACTTTCCTCATCGGCATCCTTTTCTATATTATTTACCTGTGTCTCGGAAAAGCCCTCAGTAAATGCAGATGGCTGGTGATGAAAGAATAATCTTCCTTATATCTGTTGCATAATTCTTCCTCTTATGCCATGATAGAATTGGTATAAAAAAATACACGGGAGAAAAAAGAAAATGGAAGAATTTAAAAAGGATTTATTGAAAGTCTGTGGGAAAAACACCGCTGCACTGATTATTTTCTTTGTATTAGGTGGCGTTTTCCTTGCCTTCGGTCTTCTGATGTGGATTACTGCTTATGATCCATTTGACGCACAGACCGATGGTTACGCAACAATGGAAGTTACTTATGTAATGGGGCCATTTGCGGAGCTTACTTCTGATGGAAAAGATCACACAGAATTCTATATTGCAGAGGATTCTGAAGGTTACTGGAGTATCATTGCTACCAAGGGAGAAACTTCCCTTCCGGTCTATGGTGTAGACGTAGATGACACTGTTCTCGACAGCTTACCTGCTCACACGATCCGGGGAAAAAGCACCAGCATGCCTCCTCAGGCAGCTCATTATCTGGTGGATTATCTTTCTGATACCGGACTGGACATTACTACTTACAACTATGACGAGTACTTCGGTGACCATTATCTGGATACCACACACACAGCCGTTGAAAACAGCATTGTACTCTATGTGATTGCTGCCGTATTTACAGTTCTTGGTATTATTATTTTTTCAGCAGGCGGCAACAAGAAAAAGGCCGTTAAGAAAAAGATTGCTCTCTTGGAACAGAATGGCGGTCTGCAGCGGATTTACTCTGATTTTGCCAACAGCCCACGCATTTTTTCACCAAAGCTTGGCGTTGCTGTTTCCAATCATTTCATATTGGATTACAACAATACAAAGGAAGGCTTCTATGTCACTCCTTTAGACGATATTACGAACGTTTTCAAATGTAACATGTTAAATGGTGACCCGACAACAACCAGCTATATTGCACTGGAAACTGCAGATGGTAAACGTACTCTGGTTGCCGCTCACAGTGGAAAAAGCAAAGATTTTGATCAGGTTCTTAATCAGTTAAAAGCAAATATTCATCAGGGAGGTGTTATGACATGGTAATTATCTACGGTACAAGAACAGTTTTTAAACGGGAAGGCCCGGTTGGCACTTCTGTCTGCCCAAACTGCCGGCATAATGTCATGCATACCCTTTGCAGACAGTTAAATCAGGCAACCCTTTTCTATATTCCGATTTTCAGCCACCAGAAACAGCGTGGCATTATGTGCGAAAGCTGCGGTATGATTACACCGGTCAGTGCACAGGAATACCGGGAACGGAAACAGGCTGCAAAGATGTATTATTAAACAATGTCTTATTGATATAACGTCAGCTCTTGCGGACATCTGGCAACACAAAACCGCCACATACACAGGCAATACGCACATCTGATGATGGCTTTGTCTTATGTATGTGGCGGTATTTTAATACTTACTTCTTCTTAGAATACTACGACTAAAAGCATTTTAAACTGCTCTTTTCCATATACGGCATGTGGATGTCCTGCCGGCATTACGATGGACTGTCCTTCCGTCAGTTGGAATTTCTCACCATCAATGGTTACTTCTCCAACTCCATCCAGACAGGTTACAAAGGCATCTCCGCCGGAAGCGTGTGTGCTGATTTCCTCGCCCTTTGCAAAGGAAAATAAGGTTACGCTTACTGCATCATTCTGTGCCAGTGTCTTACTTACAATCTGTCCATCCTGATATGCTATTTCTTCTTTTAAATTTAAAACTTCTTTCTTGGAAATATTTTTTAATAAATCTCTTATTTTTTATAGTACATTCTTGCTTCATACGGACGAAGCACGGAAGAATCCTCTGTCTCTTTATAGTTGGAAATGAGAAGCTCCATATCCTCTGTCTCTTCCGTCAAAGGCATTTTCACAGTATTGCCATAGAAATTGCAGACAACAAGCAGTGTCTCATCCGCATTTTTACGCTCATATGCAAAGATATTTTCATCCTCGGCTAACAGTAATTTGAAGCTGCCGTCCACCAAAACAGGATACTCTTTTCTAAAGCTTACCAGCTTCCGGTAGCAGTTGAAAATGGAATCCGGGTCATCTACCTGGCTCTTGGCATTGATGGTTTTATAGTTGTCATTTACTTTTATCCAAGGTGTGCCTGTTGTAAATCCGGCATTTTCCGTATCATCCCACTGCATTGGTGTTCTGGCATTATCACGTCCCTTGGCATAAATGGAATTCATAACATCTTCCTTATCATAGCCTGCTGCAATACGCTCCTTGTATACATTCTGGATTTCAACATCCCGGTAATCCTCGATATTGTAGCGGACATTTGTCATACCAAGCTCTTCGCCCTCGAAAATGTATGGAGTTCCCTGCATTCCATGTAATAAAATTGCCAGCATTTTTGCAGACTCTACCCGGTACTCCTTATCATTGCCCCAACGGGATACGATACGCGGCAAATCATGGTTGTCCCAGAAAAGGCTGTTCCAGCCACAGTTATAAAGCTCTGTCTGCCAGCGGTTCATAATCTGTTTTAATTTCAAGAATGGCAGCGGTGCCAGATCCCATTTATCCTTGCCTTCCTGCGGATCCAGCCCGATGTGTTCAAACTGGAATACCATGGAAAATTCGCTTCCATCCGGATTACTGTAAAGCTTTGCCCGTTCCGGGTCTGCGCCCCAGGCTTCTCCTACGGTAATCAAATCTCCCTTCTGGAAGGTTTCTTTGCTCATTTCACGGAAATACTCATGAAGTCTTGGACCGTTAATGGTAATTTTCTTATCCGGCTCTTTTGCAATCTGGTCGATTACATCCAGTCGGAAACCGCCAACTCCTTTTTCCATCCACCATAAAATCATGTCATATATTTCTTTTCGCACCTGCGGATTTTCCCAGTTCAAATCCGGCTGTTCCGGCAAAAACTGATGGAAATAATACTGCTTTATTTCCGGTACCCATTCCCATGCACTTCCACCGAAAACGGCTTTCATATCGTTTGGCTCTACGCCTTCTTCCCCGTCTCTCCACACATAGTAATCATGATATGGGTTGTCCTTACTCTTCTTTGCTTCCTCAAACCATCTGTGTTTATTGGAGGTATGATTTAAAACCAGATCCATAATGATGCGGATGTTGTATTTCTTTGCTTCTTTAATTAAAGCCTCCATATCTTCCACACTGCCGAACATCGGGTCAATATCCTGATAATCAGAAATGTCATAGCCATTGTCCGCCTGCGGGGATTTGCAGACCGGTGATAACCAGATTGCATCAATACCAAGCTTTCCAAGGTACTCCAGCCGCTCCATAATTCCTCTTAAATCACCGACTCCGTCTCCATTACTGTCCTGAAAACTCTTTGGGTAAATCTGATATACTACTGCACTTTGCCACCATTTCTTTTCTGTTACGTTATTACTCATTTTGTCCTCCTAAACTTTCTTTACTTATTTTATCTGCTTGCTGCTTCCCTAATGCAGGCAATTAAAAACACCAAGGAGAAAACAACCCTGTGCGATTGCATTTCAGCCATTGTTTATGCATTATAAATACTCTTCTAAAATTTCCGTATTCATTACTTCAAATTTATTTTCTTTCCATTGCATTTTTATCTTAACTGCTGCAGTCTGTCTGTCTAAAAACGCTTCATATAAAAATATATCATCTCCATCCACTGCTATTTTCCATGCTTTTGAAGAACTCAATATCCTTTCTCCAACTTTTAAGTCTTTATAACAACTATCAAATTCTTCTCTTTGATTTTCAGGCAGAACATATTCCTCTTCCAAGCCCAATTCAGGACAGGTAACTAAAATTATATCTTCCTGTTCTGTCTTTTCAATATAAATATCATATCCTGCAGAATATTGTATTCCGGTTTGTTTTCCCGGCAGATTCATTCTTGTGTACTCACTGCCATCTTTTCTCCAGATTGCAATTTCACTTCCACTCTGTATCCATGTATTTCCTGTATGCTCTCCACAAAAGACAATCTCATTTTTCCCGTCTCCGGTAATATCCGCTCCCCATACTTCAAGACCGAGAAATGTATCATCAAATGCTCCCAGTTCAAGGTGGTCACCATTTCCAAAGCAAATCGTATATACTTTCTTATTATCATTTCTGAAATACTGGAAAATACGATCTGTTTTTCCATCTCCATCGTAATCCTGATTTTTATAGTCTTCCTCAAATAATTTTACATTATCAAGATACCCTTCATACCCAGAAAGTGCTTCATCATAGCCGATATTTATTTTTTCATCTTTTGTATTGGCAATTTTTCTGTCAATTAACGAGTCATACTCTGTACTTATTTCATTCTTTTCCGAATCATCCAGTTCATCATCATAAGGAAACTTATCATTTTTACATGCAGTCAACATGATACACATCACTAAAAATATACCAATATTTTTCTTCATAGCAACCCCAATTTTTCAAATGCATCATACAATCCATTCTTATCCACATCCCCGGTGACATAATCTGCCATAGCCTTTATCTCGTCTCCGCCGCTTCCCATGGCAACACCATAGCCACAATATTCTAACATAGGAATATCCACTTTGGCATCCCCAAAAGCTATGGTATCTGCCACATCTGCATGAAGATATTCTAACAGATGCGCAATGGCATTGCCCTTGGTGATATTTTTTACACCCAAATCTCCAAATAATGCAATTTCGCCGGCTCCGCCCCAGGTTCCAGCCTGCAAATCCGAAAATTCGGTCACGGCATCTTTATAATCCTGATACTGATTTAAGATAAAGCTTACTTTATTTACATCATCCCGGTACAGCTCTCCATCAAAAATCATTTCCGGAAATGCATCCCGCACCTTTATTTTATCTGCGCCCTCTTTGCCTTTCCGCCTGGAATATTCCTGAATCACAGGTTCTCCAGCCTCTTCAAATCCGGCACTTGCAAACAGTCCTGCATTACTTTCCAGATAAAATTCCAGTCCGCGCTCCTTTAACCAGTCCACAATATGGCGGCACTGCTCCGGCGTAATCATCTGGTGCATAACCACATGTCCATGATCTTCCACATAACTTCCGTTTCCGCCTATCATTCCATCCAGTCCGATTTCCCAGATATTCTCATAGACCTCTGCCTTACTTCTTCCTGTGCAGATATACACTCTGTGTCCGTTTTCTCTTGCCTTCCGCACCGCAAGAACTGCTGATTCCGGCAAATGATTTTCATAATCCACCAAGGTTCCGTCAACATCCAGAAAAATGATTTTTCCCATACTGCCCGTCCTCCTACTCCTTTTCTTCTATCCTACCTGCATTTTTTGAAGAAATCAACATTTTCTTCTAATGTATTTAAATCGATTGGTCGATAAAGTTATTACATGGATGGCATTTTATTTCAAGGGATTGATTGAGATAAAGTGTCTTTATTTTTTTCTGATGATTGTAAAAATGTATGGATTGTAAATTTGTCAGGATATTCAAAGTGTATCTGGGTTTTGACATAAAATACCGCAGCTCTAAGATACATGTTTTTCTTTTGTTTATTAAGCCGGTCTTTCCAATGTTTGACAAATCACAGGACTGTTCGTCGAAGTGCGGATGCATCTTAAAGGCTGTTAGGGGCACTTGGAATTTCGTCTGGCAACAGGCAACGCCGGCACAGGGAAGTGCCGGCGAGGCGCATATGAACACGGATGTGAATTTGCGCCGATTGCCAGGCAAAAAATTATCCTGCCGAAATTCTTAGTGCCCCTTGCAGGCTTTATCCGCATCCGTACCCGACGGACAGTACTGCGATTGTGTCAAAGCAACGGAAAGACAGCCTGACAGCAAGAAAAACATGTACCTAAGAACTGCTGGCATTTTACACCAGATAAACCCAGAATGCACTTTGAATCCCTGAGATCTTTACAAATTACAAATATGCTTTTGCAATCACCAGACAACAACTTCTGAAAGGAGCTCTTATGGCAATTAACTCAATATGGAACAACAACTCCCCAATGGACTACCTCGGTTTTCTGTCCACTGACCCGGATAACAATACTGAGGATAACGAATGGCTGACTCATTTTCAACAGCTTGTGCAGGAAAAGCTTTCTGAAATGAATGAGGATAAGGATTCTGCAGCTACGGTAAATCCGGCTGAAGAAATTGCAAAATGGAAAGAAAATATTTATAACAAAATGAAAAATGGTGAAACCGAAGAGAGCTTTCAAATCGGTGGTCAGTCTTTCAGCATGAAGGAATGGGACAAGCTGTTAGACTCCTTTGATAAAGCGGAAGAAGCTTTACAGGAAGCTATTGAAGAGGAAGAAGAAGTTAAGGATAAGGAAATGGCAGAGACAGCAAAGAAAAGCATTGTAAATGATACACCAGCCCAGCCTCTTATCGATATGCTTTTATCCGATACCCTTAAGGTTACGTTTCCGACAGATGCCACAAATGAATCTGACGAAGATGCGGAAGACGTATTTTATATGGTTGCCCTGGATGAAAAAGGTATCCGCTGCATCAAAAATGGGTCTGATACTTACGAATGGGAAATTGAATTTGAAGACGATTCCCAGTATGAGGCTGCCCGTGATTTCTTAGGCTGGGCTTCTCCACGAATGGACAATCTTTTATTTGCAGCCCATGACAATTTCTGGATGGATTATCTGAACGGTGACCTTGATGTAGATGCTTTTAAAGACTTCTTAGTGGGCACCAATAACGGCATTCCAAACTATGGCATTGGTGATGAGGAAAATATGTACATTGACGAGGCGAAGATTCAGTGGACAAAATATATGAATCCTCTGGGTGCCCACTTTGGTACCCCGGAAGAATTATTTCCAATCCCGGAATTATAGATTAAATACAATAAAACAGGCACTTTTTTCTGTCAAAACGGGCATGTCCAAAGGAAAATGAAATTGGTAAAATAAAATCGTAAACCTTGATTTTGTCGGTTTGAATCTTACTAAAAATCATTAAAGGGAAAGGACGAATTATGGGAAAAAGAAAAAAGTTACTAGGTTTGGTTTTGATAGTCTGTATGTTGTTTACACTGACACCGATAACTTCCCGGGCAGATGTTACAACAGAGAAATGGACAGATTTTACAGCAGCTGACTTTGCTGGCGGCAGCGGTACAAAGGATGATCCATATCAGATTGCTACGGCAGGACAGCTTGCAAAGCTGGCATCAGAAGTAAATTCTGGAGTACCTGAGCAAACACATTTGGGGGAATATTTTAAGTTGACCGCTCCAATTGATTTGAGCGGAAAGAGATGGATTCCTATCGGTTATGGAAATGCAAGTTCCAAAGCTTTTTCAGGATATTTCGATGGAAATAATCAGGTCATTACAGGCTTATATGTGGATGAACGGGGAAATAACGTCTGTGCCGGCTTGTTTGGTGTCGTAGTAGCTGTATCTGATGAAACAGTACTGAAAAATTTCTGTATTAAAAATGCTACCATCTATGCCGGAAATTCCACGAATGCAAATGCCAGTCCGGATATTTACGGTGCCGGAGTGCTGGTAGGTTCGCTTACAACGATGGGTGGTTCCAGAGCTACCTTTGTTGGAGTCTACCTGTCAGGGAACCGGACAGGTAGACTCCAAGATGTATGCCGGAGGGCTGATTGGTGATGCAAGCCGTGCCCATGTTTCGGATTGTTCCGCGGATGTTACTGTGACAGGAAGGTGTATCAGTGGTGGATTCATCGGAAATGTTTTCCAGGGCTCCTACAAAAACTGTACCGCCAAAGGCAGCGTATCCGGAGGATGGTCAACCGGCGGGTTTGCCGGATGTGTATTTGAGTCCGACGCCAGTGTGGAAATAGAGCATTGTGCATCTTATGGCAATGTTGAGGCAAATAACTGGGATACCGGTGGCTTTTCCGGTACAAATACCGAAGGAAATATTCAGAACTGTAATGCTGCAGGTACTGTAACAGGTTCTCATCCAACAATTGCACCGGGTGGATTCATTGGATATGATAATAATGGCACCACTGCTGGCTGTGCTTTTGATAAAAAGAAGAACCCTTCACTCAATGATGTAGGTGCGGATAGTGGAACACCTGGTTCCAACCAGATTAAGGCAGCAGACACAACCTCCCTGCTCTCAAATATCTGCGGCAGTTATCTTGGCGGACATACACTGTCTAAGGTTGACAGAAAAGAAGCAACCCATCTGACAGAGGGAAATATACAATATTGGGTCTGTGCAGATTGCGGTGGTTATTTCAGTGATGCAAATGGAGCAAATATGATTACTGCTTTGGATGTTGTAATCGCAAAAACAGCAGAGCATACAGCAGACCGTACTGGATGGCATTCCGATGCGGATAATCATTGGAATACCTGTGAATGTGGTGAAAAAATAAATCAATCCGGACATAGCTTTACCTGGGTAATCGACAAGGAAGCTACGTCTACGGAAAAAGGTTCTAAGCATGAGCAGTGTACAGTTTGTAATTATGCTAAAACTGCAGTCGAAATCCCGCCGGTAAAAACCGGAACTGAAGAAACCAAAACTTCTTATAAAATTATAGAAGGAACTGAAAGCAGCTATGTCCTGCAGAGTGGCAACAGCCTTACCATCCGGGTGGATGCAGAGTTCTCTAAATTTGCCGGAATCAAAGTAGATGGTGTTCAGATTGGAAAAGATAATTATGATGTGAAGTCCGGTTCAACCATTGTTACTTTGAAATCCTCTTACCTGAATACACTGACTGCTGGAACACATAACCTGGAAATGTTGTGGACAGATGGTTCTGCAAGTACTACGTTTACCATCCAGGCAAGCGTAAACCAGAATCCAGACAATAAAAATCAGGAAACGGCTACAGCCTCAAATACCCAGCCTGCAACTCAAACTAATACAAAGCAGACTACGGATAAGTCTCCGAAAACAGGGGATTATAATAATCCTTTGGTATGGGCGGCATGGCTGATTGTTTCAGAAATTATTATTGCTGGTACCGTTTATTATCGTAAAAAGAAACATTTGTAAATAAATATTACCCCATAAAAATGCTCTCTATGTAACAAACTGTATCATTTTACAGGAAACGTTATATAGAGAGCATCTTTCATTCCGTCAAAAATGCTCCAATATGGAACCATTGTATTACCAGAAAATGATGGTCATGTTATCAAAAAAGGAGTACCGGGATTGTAGTGTTCATGATTGTGGTGTCAGGAAGAAAAAATGTGCTATATGCCCCACTTGTGATATACTTAAATATATCTGGAATCATTAAAGCAATCAAAAATTGGGATAGGAAAATTTTTCATTGAAAGGAACGGGGATACGATGATATTATCGGACAGAGCCGTACTTCCTTTAACCGGAAGCACATTTGAGCCAGGAAACGCTGAAAAAGTAATTAAAGAAATGGAAGATAAAGAATCAGCACAGATTGCATTAGCAGAATATTATTACTTTTCTGCCAATGCAGAACTGTGTGCAGAGACTGTGAAACCATATTTGTCACATGAAGATATCATGCTTCGTTTATCTGCAGATATGCTCTATACCTTTGCCAATCTGACAATTGGAGATTCCAGAGCGGCACAACAGGCCAGAGAGGATATACAGCGATGCATGGTTCAGGTGGTACAGGAAAATGCAACGATGGAGCAAAAGGCGTCCTGTCTGTTTGCCTATTATGTAACTAATATTTTTCTTCATATTACGCCAGAAAAAAAGGTGCCGCCGTTTCTTGCAGTATATCCCATATCTTCCGACCGGACAGAGATTGTTTGCAATCAGCCTTCTGGCACATGAAACTTATTTAAGGCAGGAATATGCCCGGGCAAAGGGGCTTGTCCAGGGAGCTTTTTTGATGGCAGATACGACATATCCCATCCCCATAATATATCTGAAGTGTGTACAGGCAATGTGTCAGATTAATCTGAAAGAACAAAAAGAAGCCATACACTCAGTAAATTCTGCATGGGAAATGGCCAGACCGGATAGATTTTGGGAGCCATTTATTGAGTATCATGGGCTGTTACAGGGATTATTGGAGGTCTGTGTCCGAAAAAAAGAACCAGAGATTTATAAGCAGTTGGCAGGCGGGATAATCTCATTTAGTCGTAGCTGGATGAAAATCCACAATCCTAAGATGCAAAAAACAGTGACGGATCTCCTGTCTCCATTGGAGTTTTCCATTGCAATGCTGGCATGCCGGAACTGGACCAATCAGGAAATTGCAGAATATTTAGGATTTTCAATGAACACAGTTAAGCATTATATATCAGGAATTCTGGAAAAGTTAGGTATCGATAAACGGGATAAAATAAAAAATTTTGTAAATCAATGATATACGAAGGAGAAGGTTTATGTAAATCCACAGACCGGTGTGAAAACCGTGGTATTTTCCATGCCGGAAAATAACGGTGCGACCTATGAACTGTTTTCCCTTGACGATATTTATAATCAGTATAACTACGGGGATATGTATCAGATTGACAAGACGGTTCTCTTAGGATTTGGTCTGGGACGACAGATTAACGGCTCTTATACCATTGACATCAACGGTCTGAACCCTTCCCATATACAGCCTTTGAACCCCCTTCTTAAGAAAATGTTTTCACGGGTATAAAAACTGCGAGGGACACGTAAATCGTGTCCCTCTTTTTTTGTTTATTTCTGGTTTGCCGGTTCCATATTGACGGCTTTTCCCTTTATCTTCGCATGCTTCATGGCATTTAAGACTTCTTTTCCATATTCTCCTGGTACTTCCACAAAGGTATATTTATCAAACATATCAATGGCTCCCACCAGTCTGCCCGGCATACCGGACTCTCCGGCGATGGCGCCAAGAATATCTCCCGGCTTAATCTTGTCTTTCTTTCCAATGTTGATAAACAGTCTTACCATTCCCTCTTCTGCACCGGTATTGGCAAAGTCGTATTCTTCTTTTTCAGAAGAACTCTCCCCTGCACCCATTGCCTGATAGAGGAAAGCTGCTGCAATATCCATGGCAGTATAATCAGCTTCATTTACCTGCTTCTCAATCAGCTCTATCATATCAGAAAGATTCTCTTCCTCAATGATAGTTCCAATCTGTTCCATAATATTTTCAGCTTTTATCTGTGCCACATCATCAGTGGATGGAATCGGCTGTGCTAAAATCTTTGTCTTGCAGTAACGCTGGATATCTTTTAATTTATAGACTTCCTTGCCTTTTACAAAAGAAAATGCCTTACCACAACGGCCTGCACGTCCGGTTCTTCCGATTCGATGTACATAATATTCATCATCCTGCGGCAGGTCATAATTAAATACCGCTTCTACATCATCTACGTCAATTCCTCTTGCTGCCACATCCGTTGCAATAAGAATATCCGTCTTTCCTTTCCGGAAATTATTCATGACCCGGTCTCTCTGGGACTGCTTCATATCTCCATGAAGTCCCTCTGCACTATAGCCTCTGCCGGATAATTCCGTTGCCAGCTCATCTACCATTTTCTTGGTATTACAGAATACCAATGAAAGCTTCGGATTATAATAATCCAAAAGTCTCGTAAGGACATCCACTTTATCCTTGCGCTTTACATCATAGTAGTACTGGTCAATGTTGGCTACGGTGAGTTCCTTTTTTACAACCTTGATATTGACTGCATCATGCTGGTATTTTCTTGTAATGTCAAGAATCGGCTTTGGCATGGTTGCAGAAAACAGTACGGTCTGATGCTCTCCCGGAATATATTCTAATACAGTTTCTATGTCCTCACGGAATCCCATATTTAACATTTCATCCGCTTCATCCAAGACGATGGTATGGACAAAATCCGGGCGAATGGTTTTTCTGCGAAGATGGTCCAGCAATCGTCCCGGTGTTCCGATAATAATCTGTACGCCACCCTTTAGGGCTTTAATCTGGCGGGAAATGTCCTGTCACCATACACTGGCAGCACTTTTACACCGTGCATATATTTTGCCAGCTTACGGATTTCGTCTGCCACCTGAATGGCGAGCTCTCTGGTGGGAGATAAAATCAAAACCTGCGTTTTCCGTAAAGACGGGTCTACTTTCTGTAAAATCGGAATTCCAAAAGCTGCTGTCTTGCCGGTTCCGGTCTGAGCCTGTCCGATAACGTCCACACCTGATAAAACCACCGGGATTGCCTGACTCTGAATCGGTGTTGCCTCTTCAAATCCCATGTCCGCAATTCCTCTTAAAATCTGCGGATTTAAATCTAATTCATCAAATCTGATTGTATTCATTCTTTTCCTTCCTGTTGCGGGAACTTTTTCCCATCTGTCAGTAACCTGTTCTCCAGTCACTTTATAAAAAGCCACCGCGGCTAATCATAACAGACTGTTTTTTGCTTGTCAATTTACTGCAACAGATTTTTCTTCGACAAAATCAGCGCATCCTTCTGCTTTCTGGTCAGCTTTTTATAGGCTGCTTCCTTCTGCATGGCCTCCTCCTTCGTCCCGGATTCCTCTAAATACCGCAGCTCCACCGGTCCCCGGTTTCTGGTATACTTTGCTCCTTTTCCACTGTTATGTGCTTCAATCCGCTTGTCAATATCAGTCGTCCAGCCGGTATAGAGGCTCCCATCCCGGCAGAGCACCATATAAGTGTAATTATGTTTCTCTTTCATGTAATCCTTCCTATGTAGACCGGGCACCGCCCAGTCTTATCTCTATATAAAGCAATCGACCAAAAAAGTATCTTACTCATATTCCATAAACTGGTAAAAAAGTATCGATTGCGGATTTTTGGCCGTTACATTTTATCTTATGCAGTTTTCTTATGTATGTTCCATTTACCGACAGCTTCCAATACAGATTCCTCCCCGGTTTTCTTCTTTGACCTGATAGAGTAAATCATCGGCTTTCTGCAAAAAGTTCTTCATCGTTCTGTCCGCATCCGGTATATCATAACAGATTCCCTGGGAAATGGATACATAGCGCTGTGCCTCTGAAAAAGCGTGCTCCATATTAAGGTCACGGATGCTTCGCTTTAATTTTTCTGTAAGAATGACTACGGCTTCCCTGGAATATCCCTCATAAATTAAAATGAATTCATCCCCGCCATACCGTGCACAGAAAATATTATCCTTTTCCGCTAACTTCTGAATTTCCTTTGCTACACGGCAGATACATAAATCACCCTTCTGATGCCCATAGTTATCATTATATTGTTTAAAATAATCGATATCCAGTATTTCCACTGCCACTGGAATTTTCTCTGCTATGGCATGTTCGAATACCTTCTGTGCATGCTGTTCTAACCGATAGCGGTTCGGGATTCCGGTCAGTGCATCGGTCTGGGACTGCTCTAAGAGAATCCTGTTTTCTTTTTCCATCTTCTTTCTGCTGTGGTTCGTCTCTTCCAATGTATAACGCATATCTAAGATGCAGGTCATGATATATTTATTTTCTTTTTCCAGTATCTCGGACAATTCAAAAAACAAACCGCATGCCTGCAGATATTCACGATTCTTTTCCTGCCGCTTATAATAACGGATTTTTAAAGTCAGAATCCGCTTCTGCATATAAATAATCTTAGCTTCCCTTGCCATCTTCTCTAAAAGTTCTACTAATTTCCAGAATTCCTCTTCCTTTCTGGTATCTAACAGCATCTCACAATAAGCATAAAGATCATCAAAAATATCAAGAATCGGCATTCTGGTATCTGATACCTTCTGCACAATTGCTATATTCCGGTCACATTCTTCTTTCTTTCCCATGGCATTACAGAGTCTTGCTTCAAAGCAGGCAAAGGCAATCTGCTCTAACTCTTCCAGATGTCCACTGCACACCTCTTTTGCCCGCAGTGCATATTCCTGTGCCTGCATATACTCTTCCTGATAAAAGCAGCTGTTTCCCAGTCCTATATAGATATTCAGAAGATAACTGTAATATTCCGGTATTTCCTTATTCTTCTGCAATAAATCATATGCCTGCTCTAAATATTTTTCTGCCTGCCGGTATTCCCCAAAATTATTATAAAGCATACCGATATTAATATTGATAATAATACCAATATCATATAATTTATATTTTTCACAATACATTCTGGCATTCAGATAATAATCCATGGCAAAAGGAGCATTTCCACGATTCATGGACGTAATGGCAAGAATATTATAGGCTCTTGCCAATAAACCATGCTGTCTGGAATGCTCCAGGTATGGCAGGGAACAGGAAAGATTGCGAAACAGTTTATCCACATCATTCAGAAGATAATATGTCTCGCCACTGTAATAATAGGCATAGCCTAACAGTTTCTCATCATCCTGCTCTCTGGCATAATCTCTTATATTTTTACATAGCATCAATGTTTTTTCGGCATCTGTTCCCCGATTCTTCCGGACACCCTCTAACCATTCCAATACTTCGCTGCTGTAAGCATTAAAATCCATCTTTTTGCGCACCCTTTTTCGTATTTTTTAATGTCTTTTATTATATAGGTATGCGGCTCTTTTTTCAAGTATGGCTCTTTTACTCAAAGAAGCTTACCGGGTCTACCGGTTCGCCATCTTTTTGCAAGGCAAAATAAAGATTACTTCCTTCCACGGAATAATATTTCGTCGGTTCCGCAATATAACCTACCAGTTTTCCTTTGCCGACAATGTCGCCCACTTCATACGGCACTTCCTTAAGCTGCCCGTAAATAGCACTATAACCATCTCCTAAATCCATAGTCACGGTACATCCTGTGACCGCACTGTTGGAAATATCCGTTATCTTTCCTTCTGCGGCTGCGGATACCCTGTCATTTACTTCTCCGGCAATAATCACTGCCGGATTATATTTATACTGATCCAGCGTTGCAAAATACACGGTCTGATCCATGCTGTAATTTAAGACTACATTACCCTGTAATGGCCAGTTTAATCCATCCTCTTCCGCAAAATGCAGTGTTTTTGTGGTGGCTGCTGCCGCCTTTGTCTCAGGTTCATTTTCTACCTCAGCCGCTGCATTTGTTACATTTTCTTCTTCCATCTGCCCGCTGTCGGACTGTGCCTGTCCATCCGAATCCTTTGAAGCAACTACGTTATCAGAAGGTTTTATGATACTGTCTGTCTCTGCCAGTTTCTCCGATGTTTCTTCCTCTGTCTTTGGAAGCGTTGCCACAAAATCATCCGAAGCTCCATCTTCTTTCTTATTGCCTTTGTCTTTTCCTGCATCCTTATCTGCAACATTTTCCTGCTGCTTTTTTTCTTCCTTCTGGGAATAACTATATACTGCTGTCATTGCTCCTGCTGCCAGTACCATGACAGCCAGGGCAATCATCCATGATCTTCTTCCTTTCATTTTCTCACCATCCATATCTTATTTTTTATAAGTATGAACAGTTTTTTCATATATTATTCTTTTTTATATTTCATTTTTTTGTAATTTCAATTCCGGAATAATAATAGCTTAAAATCTCCTGATAAGTTTTTCCCTCTTTTGCCATCTCATTTGCTCCATATATGCTAAGTCCATAACCGTGTCCTAAACCTTTGGTCACAATACGTACCCTGCCATCGATTTCCCTGATATAAAAACAGGCGGAATTCAGGGAAAATGCCTTGCGGAATTCCTCCCCGCTGACACTACTGTTCCCAACCTGTATGGTTTTTACATATCCGCTTTCTTCCCGCTCTGTCACCACCAGCGTATTCACCCAATCCTCCGCTGTAAGTCCAGCTTCCGGAAATGCCTGATTGCAGGTATCCACCAGTTCTCCTGCATCATAGAATTCCACCTTAAGAAAATCCTCTGATGTAATGTCCCATATGGATTCGGCACTTTTGAGATAAGGAAGCTCTGTCCCTCTCGTTTTCTCTGCACTGACTGCAAAATAGGGAGCCTCAATTTCCTGTCCCTGATATGTTAAGACTTCCCCCCCGGTATCTATCAGGCAATTTTCTAATTTCTGATAATATCGATTATAATTTTCATTTCCAAACAATTTGGTCTGCTCTGCAACACTCAGTCCCGTCTCCGGTGCTTTTCCCTGCGACAGGGCATATTCATAATTGGTCCGCACAATAACTGCCTGCGCACGAATCGCTTCTTCTTCATAGGTAACCGGGATATCCCTTGCCAGAATAGACACAAGAGCAGCCATCTTCTCTTCTTCATCGGGATGACTGCTCTTATGTTGTATTTCATTGCTGTCTGTATCCAATAATATCTCATCCCCCTGGAACACCAGGGTCATAAGTATCGGTAATCCTGCAATAATCAGACACAGACACAGTATCATTTTTATTTTTTCTTTCATATCCTGTCCACTCCTGTTCTACATATATATGTAACAGAAATGGATGTATACCAGTAAAATATTACTGTTTCATACGCTGTCCTATCTCATTGGAAAGTTCCGCAAACTGCTCTAAGGACAGTGCCTCTCCACGAATGTTCTCCGGAACTCCAAGGCTTACGATACTTTCCTGTATTACCTCTTTCGGCAAATGTATCTCTGGGGAATTATTCAGTCCGTTTGCCAGTGTCTTTCTGCGCTGGTTAAAGGATGCCCGGATAATACGGAACATCAGTTTCTCATCTTCCACTTCTACCGGCGGCTTCTCATGCCGGGTCAGACGAATGACCGCACTGCCTACATTCGGTCTTGGCATAAAACAGTTCGGTGGTACATTTGCCACGATTTCCGGTTTCGCATAATACTGTACTGCAAGGGAAAGTGCTCCATATTCCTTGCTTCCCGGTTTCTCCTGCATACGCTCTGCCACTTCCTTCTGCACCATAATCGTAATGCTGTCAATTGGCACATGGCTTTCAAACAGTCCCATGATAATCGGTGTGGTAATATAATAAGGCAGATTCGCTACAACCTTGATTGGTTTTCCCTGGTTCTTCTCTTCTGCCAGCTTACAGATATCAAGCTTTAAAATATCTTCATTGATTACTGTTACATTGGAATAATTCTTCAGTGTGTCCGACAAAATCGGAATCAGATTCTTATCTATCTCCACCGCAACCACTTCTCTTGCCCGCTCGCAAAGATACTGTGTCATGGTTCCGATTCCCGGACCAATCTCCAATACAAAATCATCCTCCGTCACTCCGGATGCATCGATAATCTTATCCAGCACATGAGTATCTATCAAAAAATTCTGCCCGAATTTCTTCTGAAAATTAAACCGGTACTTCTGCAGTACCTCTATTGTATTCTGTGGATTTCCTAATTCCGCCATGCCTGCTCCTTTATTTAACCGCT
>ULIU01003416.1_pt1 | contig 25919 bp, 17 predicted proteins | sample 1950651 | NCBI WGS metagenome assembly ULIU01 (sample SAMEA4835458, study PRJEB28245) | human gut metagenome | biome: gut microbiome; material: fecal sample | place: Denmark | collected 2008
CGCTGCAGCCGATTTTCGATGCCGGCTCAGTCGCGATCTTTGTGCATGGCATTCAATGGCTGGGTTACACCCTGCACTTCCCGGACTGGCTGACCGTGTTCCTCGCCCAGGGGATCGGCGGCGGTATCAACACCGTGCTGCCGCTGGTGCCGCAGATCGGCATGATGTATCTGTTTCTCTCCTTCCTTGAGGACTCCGGCTACATGGCGCGCGCCGCCTTTGTGATGGATCGCCTGATGCAAGCCCTCGGCCTGCCAGGGAAATCCTTCGTCCCGCTGATTGTCGGTTTTGGCTGCAACGTGCCGTCGGTGATGGGCGCCCGCACCCTTGACGCGCCGCGCGAGCGTCTGATGACCATTATGATGGCGCCGTTTATGTCCTGCGGCGCGCGGCTGGCGATCTTCGCCGTCTTCGCGGCCGCCTTCTTTGGGCAGAACGGCGCGCTGGCGGTCTTCTCGCTCTATGTGCTGGGCATTGTGATGGCCATCCTCACCGGCCTGATGCTGAAGCACACCATTATGCGCGGCGAAGCCTCGCCGTTCGTGATGGAGCTGCCGGTGTACCACGTCCCGCATATCAAGAGCCTGATTATCCAGACCTGGCAGCGCCTGAAAGGCTTTGTGCTGCGCGCCGGGAAGGTGATCGTCATCGTCAGCATCTTCCTCAGCGCGCTGAACAGCTTCTCACTGAGCGGTAAGGTCGTCGACAACATCAACGACTCCGCGCTGGCCTCGGTGAGCCGGGTCATTACGCCGGTGTTTAAACCGATCGGCGTGCATGAAGATAACTGGCAGGCCACCGTCGGCCTGTTTACCGGCGCGATGGCGAAAGAGGTGGTAGTGGGTACGCTGAACACCCTCTATACCGCCGAAGATATCCAGAATGAGGAATTCAATCCGCAGACCTTCAGTCTCGGCGAAGAACTGCTCGCTGCCGTCGATGAGACATGGCAGGGACTGAAAGACACCTTCAGCCTCAGCGTCCTGGCCAACCCCATCGAAGCCAGCAAAGGCGATGGCGAAATGGCCACCGGCGCCATGGGGGTGATGGGCAGTAAATTTGGCAGCGCAGCGGCGGCATACAGCTACCTGATCTTCGTCCTGCTCTATATTCCCTGCATCTCGGTGATGGGCGCCATCGCCCGCGAATCAAGCCGCGGCTGGATGACCTTCTCCATCCTGTGGGGGCTGAATATCGCCTATTCGCTCTCGACGCTCTATTACCAGACCGTTAGCTTTAGCGATCACCCGCGCTACAGTCTGGTATGTATCCTGGCGGTAGTGTTGTTCAACGTGGTGCTCTTCGGCCTGTTGCGCCGGGCGCGCAGCCGGGTGGACGTCTCGCTGCTGGCCACGCGAAAAACGCCGGCCTCCTGCTGTTCCAGCCCGGCTGGCGATTGCCACTAAGGAGGGACTGTGGCGTCGTTAATGGAAGTCCGCGATATGCTGGCCCTGCAGGGCCGCATGGAGGCGAAACAGCTCAGTGCTCGCCTGCAGACACCTCAGCCGCTGATTGACGCCATGCTTGAGCGAATGGAAGCCATGGGTAAGGTGGTCCGGATCAGCGAAACGAGCGAGGGCTGCCTCTCCGGCAGCTGTAAAAGTTGCCCTGAAGGGAAAGCGGCGTGCCGGCAGGAGTGGTGGGCGCTGCGATGAAAGGAGTCAGGCCAGGTCGCGCAACGAGGTAAAACGAGTAAGACAGCTATGAAAAACGGGCCAGCAGGCCCGTTTTCTTATGACTGGATTATTTATAAACGTCAGCGTTCGCGTGTACGGTTTTTTCGTTTTTCTGCCCGGCAATCACCACAAAGTATTTCCCACCCAGCTCATCGGCTTTTTTCGACAGATCGCGGCGGGCGTCCATCGGCGATGTCGTCCTGGAGGTCGTAATGCTACCGACCTTGGTCAGATTCATCTTCGCCACGTCTTCTTTTTGGATCTCTTTCGCGGCGAATGCGCCGAAAGAGAGGGTGCCTATCACCAGAGATGCAACCATTCCTGTAACAAGTTTCATAGCCTCTACTCTCCATAAGGTTGTTATTGTAGGTCACGGTGGCGGATTGAAATAATCAACCACCGTAACAACCTAAGTATTGCTAGGAATGGCCCTTTTACCATGGCGCGGCAAAAAAAATTACCCCAGCCGCGTCTTCAGCGCCAGCAGCGGCTCGCAGAAGGCCGCGGGATGGGAAACAAACGGCGCATGCGCGGCCTTATCGAAGAGGATTGACTCGCTTTCCGGCCACAGGTCATCCAGCAACGGGACGATCTTGCGCGGCACCAGTCCATCCAGCCGGCCATACAGCCGCAGAAACGGCATCGGCAGCCTGACCAGCGCCTGACGCAGATCGACGGTTCTGAGGATCTCCAGTCCGCCATTCAGCGCCTCGGCGGAAGGCATCGGCAGCGAGAGCACCGCCTGCTTTAACGCCCGCGCATCCTGACGCGCGCTCTCTGTGCCCATGGTTTGCAGGGCGAGGAATCGCTCGACGGTGCGCTGGAAATCGTCGCTCAGCTGCTGCTGAAATCCGGCCAGCACCTCGGGCTTGATGCCGGGCCAGTCGTCACGAGCCGCGAAACAGGGGGAAGAGGCAACCGTCACCAGCGCCTGCACGCGTTCCGGACGCATAATCGCGACCTGGCTGGCCACCAGCCCGCCCAGGCTCCAGCCCAGCCACACCGCCTGTGGAGGGGCCTGCTCCAGCACCCGCTGCGCCATCGCCTCCAGCGACATCGCCCCAAACCCGCCGCTGCGGCCATAGCCCGGCAGATCCACCAGGTGGAGGGTAAAATGCGAAGCCAGCTGCGGCGTGATGCAATCCCATACCTGAGCGTTCAGCCCCCAGCCGTGCAGCAGCACAAGATGACAATCTCCTTCGCCGATTGTTTGCCACCAGATGTCGTTCATCCGTTACCGTTCTCTTTTTACTGGACAGAAGGCCAAATATGCTAACAGCACACAGCTTATGCTGGCTATGCCAAATGCCGCTGGCAGTCGCCCGCTGGGGGATCTGCTCCCGCTGCAGCCGCGCCCTGCTCGCCTGTCCCCCGCTCTGCCCGCAGTGCGGCCTGCCGGCGGCGGCATCCCGTCACCCCTGCGGCCGCTGCCTGCAAAAGCCGCCTCCCTGGCATCGGCTGGTGGCGGTCAATGACTATCGCCCGCCGCTGAGCGGTCTGGTGCAGCAGCTGAAGTTTCACCATCGCCCGGAGCTGGGGGCCGCCCTCGCGCGTCTGCTGCTGCAGCGCCTTCTGCAGCGTGACGATTTGCCGCCAGTAGACGCTCTGGTCGGCGTGCCGCTATGGCATCGCCGTCGCTGGCGCCGGGGTTATAATCAGTGCGACGAACTGTGCCGACCGTTAGCCCGCTGGCGAGGATGCGTCTGGCATCGCGAAGGCCTGACTCGCCAGCGAGCCGGCGCCGTCCAACATTCGCTCAATGCCCGCCAGCGCAGGCAGAACCTGAAAAATGCCTTTCAGCTTGAATTTGCCGTGCAGGGACTCCATATCGCTCTGGTGGATGATGTCGTCACGACCGGCAGCACCGTCGCCGAGATATCCCGCCTGCTTTTGCGAAACGGCGCCGCGACGGTTCAGGTATGGTGTTTGTGCCGTACCTTGTAGACCCCCGCTGATGGGCGTATTATAACCCAGTAAAATAGTCAACTATTAGGCCAACGCTATGATCCGTATTTCCGATGCTGCACAAGCGCACTTTGCCAAACTGCTGGCAAATCAGGAAGAAGGGACGCAAATTCGCGTATTTGTGATTAATCCCGGCACCCCAAACGCTGAGTGCGGCGTATCCTACTGCCCACCGGATGCGGTGGAAGACACCGACACGGCGCTGAAATTTGAACAGCTGACCGCCTATGTCGATGAGCTCAGCGCGCCCTATCTGGAAGACGCTGAAATTGATTTCGTCACTGACCAGCTCGGCTCGCAGCTGACGCTGAAAGCGCCGAACGCCAAAATGCGCAAAGTCTCTGACGATGCCCCGCTGATGGAGCGCGTCGAGTACCTGCTGCAGTCGCAGATTAACCCGCAGCTGGCGGGCCACGGCGGCCGCGTATCGCTGATGGAGATCACCGACGACGGTCTGGCTATCCTGCAGTTCGGCGGCGGATGCAACGGCTGCTCGATGGTCGACGTGACCCTGAAAGAAGGTATTGAAAAACAGCTGCTGAACGAGTTTCCGGAGCTGAAAGGGGTTCGCGATCTGACCGAGCATCAGCGCGGCGAGCACTCCTACTACTAAGCCCTTCCTCCGGCGGCACCCTGCCGCCGGTCCTCCCTGGCCCTTTCTGTGTTACCGCGCAACATCTCCCGCTAAATGACCGGCAAAAACCGGGGAAAGAGTATGACTTAAGTCTCATATTTAACATTTTCCCCCGTCAGGTGATTCTCAACCCTCACATGTTACCCGTATCATCCATTTCAGGCGCCACCGGCAAAAAAATAGCCAGCTATCCTTTCTCTGGGTAAGGATAATGCAAGCGTTTACGGCGCCAGACTATTTTGCTCCCTGACGGAGCGGATGCTCTACAGGTTCGAACTTTGACGTTACCCATAACAAATTAAGGCCAGGTAAATCATGCCATTAGTCATCGTTGCTATCGGGGTTGCCCTGTTGTTGCTGTTAATGATCCGTTTCAAAATGAACGGCTTCATTGCGCTGGTTCTGGTGGCGCTCGCCGTCGGATTAATGCAGGGTATGCCACTGGATAAAGTGATCGTCTCCATCAAAAACGGCGTTGGCGGCACCCTTGGCAGCCTCGCGCTGATCATGGGCTTCGGCGCTATGCTCGGTAAGCTGCTGGCAGACTGCGGCGGCGCCCAGCGTATCGCCACCACGCTTATCAATAAGTTCGGTAAGAAGCATATTCAGTGGGCGGTGGTCCTGACCGGCTTCACCGTTGGCTTCGCCCTGTTCTATGAAGTGGGCTTCGTGCTGATGCTGCCGCTGGTGTTCACCATCGCCGCCTCGGCCCGTATTCCGTTGCTGTACGTCGGCGTACCGATGGCAGCCGCGCTCTCCGTCACCCACGGCTTCCTGCCGCCGCATCCGGGTCCGACCGCGATCGCCACCATCTTCCATGCCGATATGGGCAAAACGCTGCTCTACGGCACCATTCTGGCTATCCCGACGGTTATCCTGGCGGGACCGGTGTTTGCGCGCTTCCTGAAAGGGATAGATAAGCCGATCCCGGAAGGCCTGCATAACCCGAAAGTGTTCACTGAAGAAGAGATGCCAGGCTTTGGCGTCAGCGTCTGGACCTCGCTGGTTCCGGTGATCCTGATGGCGATGCGCGCCGTGGCTGAGATGATCCTGCCGAAAGGCCACGCCTTCCTGCCAATTGCCGAGTTCTTCGGCGACCCGGTGATGGCCACCCTGATTGCGGTACTGATTGCCCTGTTCACCTTCGGTTTGAACCGCGGCCGCTCCATGGAGCAGATCAATGATACCCTGACCTCTTCGATCAAAATCATCGCCATGATGCTGTTGATTATCGGCGGCGGCGGTGCCTTCAAGCAGGTGCTGGTGGATAGCGGCATGGATAAATACATCGCCTCTATCATGCACGAATCGAACATGTCTCCGCTGTTTATGGCGTGGTCTATCGCCGCGGTGCTGCGTATCGCGCTGGGTTCGGCGACCGTAGCCGCCATCACCGCGGGCGGGATCGCCGCGCCGCTGATCGCCACCACCGGCGTCAGCCCGGAGCTGATGGTTATCGCCGTTGGCTCCGGCAGCGTTATCTTCTCCCATGTTAACGATCCGGGCTTCTGGCTGTTCAAAGAGTACTTTAACCTGACCATCGGCGAGACCATCAAGTCCTGGTCGGTGCTGGAAACCATTATCTCAGTCTGCGGCCTGGTGGGCTGTCTGCTGCTGGGGATGGTGGTGTAAGGTCACTCCCGCCACAGAAAAAGGCCGGTCCGCGTGAAGCGGGCCGGCCTTTTTTATCGGACATGCTCTTCGCCGCGCAGAGGAGCGCGCGGCAGGAAGTTATCAGGAGGCGGCTTTCTTGCTCGCCGCCTTACGCCGTTTATCCAGATCCTTAATCAGCTTATTGACCCGTTCATCGGCAAACATCTGCTCCAGGGTGACGGACAGCTTCCGGCGCCAGTTCGGGTACTCGGTGCTGGTGCCCGGAATGTTAACCGGCGTCGCCATCTCCAGCCAGTCTTCCGGCTGCAGGCCCAGCAGGGCGCTGTTGCTGTCGGCAATATAACGCTGCATCCCCCGGTTGAGGATCCCCGTCATGCTCATCAGCGAGGCCTTATGGCCGGCGCGCTTGGGCAGACAGCCGTACTTATGCAGCGCGTCCAGCAGCCCTTGTTTCGCCAGCTCGCGGTCCTGGTACAGTCCGCGCAACACCACCTCATCAGGATAGAGGCCCAGCGCTTTACCTAACGTCAGATCGCCGCTTTCCCAGTAGCCGCGGAGAGTGGGCAGGTCGTGCGTCGTCGCCACAGCCATTGATTGCTCCGGGTACAGCGCCGGCGCGCGGAACGTTTTCTCTGCATCACTCTCAAAATAGAGCACCTTATAAGAATAGACGCCGCTGTTGCGTAACTTGCTGACGATCTCCACCGGTACCGTGCCCAGATCTTCACCGATCACCATGCAGCGATGACGCTGGCTTTCCAGCGCCAGCAGCGACAGCAGATCGTCGACCGGATACTGAACGTAAGCGCCATGGTCGGCGGTTTCACCATACGGGATCCACCACAGACGCAGCACAGACATCACGTGATCGATGCGCAACGCGCCGCAGTTCTGCATATTAGCGCGCAGCAGGTCGATAAACGGCTCATAGGCGCGGGCGGCAATGATATGCGGATCCATCGGCGGCAGGCCCCAGTTCTGGCCCAGCGGGCCCAGAATATCCGGCGGCGCGCCTACGGATGCTTTCAGGCAGTACAGTTCACGATCGCACCAGGTTTCCGACCCGCCCTCGGCGACGCCCACCGCCAGGTCGCGGTAGAGGCCGATCGGCATGCCGTCACGCTGGCTGGTTTCCCAGCAAGCGGCAAACTGACTCCAGGCCAGCCACTGCAGCCAGAGATAGAAACTGACGTCATCCTCATGCTCGACGCAGAAGGCTTTCACCTCCGGGCTGTCGATATCCTGAAAGGCCTTCGGCCAGGCCGGCCAGCCCCAGCGCAGCGGGTCCTGTTGTACCTGCCAGGCGTGCAGCGCATCGAAAGCCGCCTGCCAGTAGAGGCTTTCCCCTTCGCGCAGAACAAACTCGCGGAACGCTGTCATCTGCTCATCTTCACGACGAGAGAATTGTTTCCACGCCATACGCAGCGCGGTCATTTTCAGCGTAGTGACGGCGGTATAATCCACATCGTCCGTTTCCCGCGCCGCCTGCAGTGCCTGCTGCGTTGCCGGAGACTGCCACCACGCCTGCGCCTCTTCGCTACGCTGGAAATCTTCAACCGCGTTGACGTCGATATAAATAACGTTCAGCCAGCGACGTGAAGACGGGCTATAGGGGCTGGCGCTCTCCGGGTTCGCCGGATAGAGGGCATGAATCGGGTTAAGGCCAATAAACGACCCGCCGCGGCGGGCGATTTCCGGCAGCATGGCCCGCAGATCGCCAAAATCGCCGATCCCCCAGTTTTTCTCTGAGCGCAGGGTATACAGCTGCACGCAGGTGCCCCACAGCTTTTTCCCCTCTTTCAGCGGCTGCGGCTCATAGCAGCGCGCTGGCGCGACGATAGTCCGGCAGTGCCAGCGCTCCCCCTCCTGGGTGAGGGTCAGGGAGTGGTACCCCTCCGGCAGTTTGGCCGGCAGCGGCAGCGTCTCGCCGCCGCGGGTTTTCCCTTGATACTGCTTACCGTCCTCAGTAGTCAGGATCCACTGATACTCACCGCGTCCTGCCACCGGCAGCGACATTTTTTTGCCGTGAGTGAAAATTTTCACGTTCGGCAGCGGGTTAACCGCCACTTTCGTGGCGGCGGTAGAGCGATGCATCGCATCCAGCAGGCGCTGTTTGGTGACAGCCGCGATAGACTGCGGCTTGCCGTGCGCGTTGATATAGCTGGGGCTGATGCCCGCCGCCAGCGCGGCATTATCGAGGCGTTTACTCTCCATAGGCCTTCCTTTAGCGTTTCGCCTGCCAGATACGTTGCTGATAATCGCGGATCGAGCGGTCGGAGCTGAACATACCGCAGCGCGCGGTGTTGAGGATAGCCGCGCGGGTCCAGGCCTCCTCGTCGCGATACAGCTCATCTACCCGTTTTTGCGCCGCTACGTAGGCTTCGAAATCGGCCAGCACCAGGTACGGATCGCCGCCCTGCAGCAGGCTGTGCAGCATCTGATCGAAGGCATGCTTGTCGCCGTTGCTGTAGGTGCCGTTCTCCAGCTCCTTAAGCACCGCATCGAGCAGCTTGTCTTTTTTACGCCATTTCAGCGGATCGTAGCCTTTCGCTTTCAGGGCTTTCACCTCTTCAACCGTGTGGCCGAAGATAAAGATGTTCTCCTCGCCCACCTGCTCAGCGATTTCCACGTTAGCGCCATCCAGCGTCCCGACGGTCAGCGCGCCGTTCAGCGCCAGCTTCATGTTGCCGGTGCCAGAGGCTTCTTTACCCGCGGTGGAGATCTGCTCGGAGATATCCGCCGCCGGGATCAGTTTTTCTGCTGCCGATACACAATAGTCCGGCAGGAAGACCACCTTCAGCTTATCGCCGACTTTCGGGTCGTTGTTGATCGCTTCCGCTACCTTATTGATGGCAAAAATAATGTTTTTCGCCAGATAGTAGCCCGGCGCCGCTTTCGCGCCGAACAGGAAGACGCGCGGTACGCGGTCGGACTGCGGGTTTTCGCGGATCTCTTTGTACAGCGCAAGGATATGCAGCAGGTTAAGGTGCTGACGCTTATACTCGTGCAGACGTTTGATCTGGATATCGAAGATCGCCTGCGGGTTGATCTCAATCCCGGTACGCTGCTTCACAAACTCAGCCAGATGAACTTTGTTGGCCTGCTTGATATCGCGATAAGTCTGACGGAACGCCGCATCGTCAGCATATTTTTCCAGGTTGATCAGCTGGTCGAGGTCATTGGCCCACTCTTTTTTCAGCGTCTCATCCAGCAGCGAGGCCAGCGCCGGGTTGCACTGCTTGATCCAGCGGCGCGGCGTGATGCCGTTGGTCACGTTATGGAATTTGTTCGGCCACAGCTGGTTATATTCCGGGAACAGATCTTTTACCACCAGATCCGAGTGCAGCGCCGCCACGCCGTTGACAGCAAAGCCGCCCACCACGCACATGTTGGCCATCCGAACCTGTTTGTCATGCACCACCGCCAGCTTCGCCCAGACCTGCTTATCGCCCGGCCAGGTTTTGTCCACCAGCTGTTTAAAGCGGTCGTTGATCTCTTTAATGATCTGCATATGGCGCGGCAGCAGCGCTTTTACCAGCTTCTCATCCCAGCATTCCAACGCTTCCGGCATCAGGGTGTGGTTGGTGTAAGCAAAGGTTTTGCTGGTGATCGCCCAGGCGTCGTCCCAGCTCAGCTGGTGCTCGTCGATCAGCACGCGCAGCAGCTCCGGGATGGCGATGGTCGGGTGCGTATCGTTCAGCTGGATCACTTCGTAATCCGCCAGTTCGGCCAACTTGCGGCCTGCCAGATGATGACGGCGCAGGATATCGGCCACTGAGCAGGCGCACTGGAAGTACTGCTGCATCAGGCGCAGTTTTTTACCGGCCTGATGGTTGTCGTTCGGGTACAGCACCTTGGTCAGTTTTTCCGCGTCGATGCCCTGCTGCTCGGCGCGCAGGAAATCGCCATCGTTGAATTTGGTCAGGTTGAACGGATGAGCGTGTTTGGCCTGCCACAGACGCAGCGGCTGGGCGACGTTGTTGCGATAGCCAAGCACCGGCAGATCCCAGGCTTCGCCGGTAATGACGAACGCCGGCTGCCATTCGCCGTTTTTGCTGACTTTCCCGCCGATACCTACCTGGACATCCAGCGCTTCGTTATGACGGAACCACGGGTAGCTGCTGCGCCCCCAGTCGTCAGGGGCTTCCATCTGCTGGCCATCGTCAAATGACTGGCGGAACAGGCCATACTGGTAGTTGAGACCGTAACCGGTCGCCGACTGCCCTACCGTCGCCATGGAGTCGAGGAAGCAGGCTGCCAGACGTCCCAGGCCACCGTTACCCAGCGCCGGGTCAGTCTCTTCTTCCAGCAGATCGGTGAGGTTGACATCGTAGCCTTTCAGCGCGTCGCTGACGCCCTCGTACCAGCCCAGGTTGAGCAGGTTGTTGCCGGTCAGACGACCAATCAGAAACTCCATTGAGATGTAGTTAACGTGACGCTGTCCTTGCGCCGGTTTCGCTACCGGCTGCGCCGCCAGGAGTTCCGCCAACGCTCCGCTGACTGCGCGCCACCATTGACGCTGTGTCATCTCGGAAGCGGACTGTAAACCAAAATGCTGCCACTGACGCGTCAGTGCAGCCTGAAACTGAGCTTTGTTAAATGTAGTCTGTGACATAATGAGATCCGGGTCCTTTACTAAAACGATGGCGCTAGTGTGCCGACCTCCCGATTCATCGTCCTCATCCTGACGGGGATTAGACAGGGAGGAGTGGCGGGGATGAGCGAAAAGTGTGATCCTGAACACTATAGTGTGGGTGAGAAGGCAAAAATATGCTGTAAAAATCACCGCGATATGACAATCGAGAGGTTACCTCCGGTAGCTAAAAATTTGTTACAGGCCAATACGCGTAAAAAATCTTCCAGTTCCTCGCCACGTTATTAACAAAATAAATAGAGGCCCCTGAAGAAATAAGCACCTTTCATCGCATTGACCCGCAAAAAAGATTACTTCTAAGAAATCGCTGACAATAATTTAATAAAAACAAACAACTACTCTTAGCGTAAAATAAATCCACCCACACTCCGCCAGCTACCGCCTGAAAACCGCGGCCGACCAGTCCTGCCTGCGATTTTTTCCCATTCTCAGCCAATGTCGAAATTTGTGACATAGAGCAAATTCAAGAGCATAAACTTCGGACATAACTTGCAATAAATTTCATAATCACCGACCTTATTAGATATTAATTACGAAGCGCAAAAAAAATCGCAACCTCTCTCTTGCACAGCGAAATGTAGAACTATGTTGATTCCGTCCAAATTAAGTCGTCCGGTCCGCCTTGAACACACTGTGGTTCGTGAGCGCTTACTGGCGAAACTTTCCGGCGCGAACAATTATCGTCTCGTGCTGATCACCAGTCCTGCCGGGTACGGTAAAACAACGCTCATTTCTCAGTGGGCCGCGGGTAAAAACGATCTTGGGTGGTTTTCGCTGGACGAAGGCGACAACCAGCAGGAGCGTTTTGCCAGCTATCTGATCGCGGCGATTCAGCAGGCTACCGGCAACCACTGCGCGGCCAGTGAAGCGATGGTGCAAAAACGCCAGTACGCCAGTCTCTCCTCTCTTTTTGCGCAGCTGTTTATTGAACTTGCCGACTGGCAGCGCCCGCTGTATCTCGTCATTGATGATTACCATCTGATCAATAATCCGGTGATCCATGACGCGATGCGCTTTTTCCTGCGCCATCAGCCGGAGAATATGACCCTGGTGGTCCTGTCGCGTAACCTGCCGCAGCTGGGCATTGCCAATCTGCGCGTCCGCGATCAGCTTCTGGAGATTGGCAGTCAGCAGTTGGCCTTTACCCACCAGGAGGCGAAACAATTTTTCGACTGTCGTCTGACATCGCCTATCGAAGCCGACGACAGTAGCCGGCTGTGCGACGATGTCGCCGGGTGGGCCACCGCGCTACAACTCATCGCCCTCTCCGCCCGCCAGAATAACTCCTCCGCCCAACACTCCGCCCGCCGCCTCGCCGGGATTAACGCCAGCCATCTGTCGGATTATCTGGTGGATGAAGTGCTGGATAACGTTGACGCCCGCACGCGCAACTTTTTGCTGAAGAGTTCTCTGCTGCGCTCAATGAACGACGCGTTAATCGTGCGCGTCACCGGCGAAGAGAATGGCCAGATGCAGCTGGAGGAGATCGAACGCCAGGGGCTGTTCCTGCAGCGGATGGATGATTCCGGCGAATGGTTCCGCTATCACCCGCTGTTTGGCAGCTTCCTGCGCCAGCGCTGTCAGTGGGAGCTGGCGGTTGAACTTCCGGAGATCCACCGCGCCGCGGCGGAAAGCTGGATGGCGCAAGGTTTCCCCAGCGAGGCCATCCACCATGCGCTGGCGGCCGGCGATGCCAAAATGCTGCGCGATATCTTGCTCAATCATGCCTGGGGCATGTTTAACCATAGCGAGCTGGGGCTACTGGAGCAGTCGCTGGCGGCGCTGCCATGGTCCAATCTGCTGGAAAATCCGCGCCTGATCCTGCTCCAGGCCTGGCTGATGCAGAGCCAGCATCGCTACAGCGAAGTCAATACCCTGCTGGCGCGCGCCGAGCAGGAGATGAGTGTGGAAATGGACACCGCGATGCATGGCGACTTCAACGCGCTGCGCGCGCAGGTGGCGATTAACGATGGCGACCAGGACGAGGCGGAACGTCTGTCAATGGTGGCCCTAGAAGAGCTGCCGCTGGCCAACTATTACAGCCGCATCGTCGCCACATCGGTGCATGGCGAAGTTCTCCATTGTAAGGGGAAGCTGACCAAATCCCTCGCCGTGATGCAGCAGACCGAACAGATGGCCCGCCGTCACGACGTATGGCATTACGCCCTATGGAGCATCATTCAGCAAAGCGAAATCCTCTTCGCCCAGGGCTTCCTGCAGGCCGCCTGGGAGAGCCAGGAGAAAGCCTTCCAGCTGGTACGCGAACAGCATCTTGAGCAGTTGCCGATGCATGAGTTCCTGCTGCGCATCCGTTCTCAGCTGCTGTGGGCATGGGCGCGCCTCGACGAGGCTGAAGCTTGCGCCCGCCAGGGGATGGACGTGCTCTCCACCTATCAGCCGCAGCAGCAGCTGCAGTGCCTGGCGCTGATGGTCCAGTGCTCACTGGCGCGCGGCGATCTGGATAATGCCCGCAGCCACCTGAACCGGCTGGAAAACCTGCTCGGTAACGGTCACTATCACAGCGACTGGGTCTCCAACGCCGATAAGGTGCGAGTGATCTACTGGCAGATGACCGGTGATAAAACCGCGGCGGCCAACTGGCTGCGCCAGACGCCAAAGCCGGAGTTCGCCAACAACCACTTCCTGCAGAGCCAGTGGCGCAACATCGCCCGGGCGCAGATCCTGCTGGGCGATTTCGAACCGGCGGAAATGGTGCTGGAAGAGCTGAACGAAAATGCGCGTTCGCTGCGTTTGATGAGCGATCTCAACCGCAACCTGCTGCTGCTCAATCAGCTGTACTGGCAGTCGGGACGCAAGAGCGAAGCGCAGAAAGCCCTGCTGGAAGCCCTGACGCTCGCCAACCGCACCGGTTTTATCAACCACTTTGTGATTGAAGGCGAGGCGATGGCCCAGCAGCTGCGCCAGCTGATCCAGTTGAACACGTTGCCGGAGCTGGAGCAGCATCGCGCCCAGCGTATTCTGCGCGACATCAACCAACATCATCGCCACAAATTCGCCCACTTTGACGAAGGGTTCGTCGAGCGACTGCTGAATCATCCGGAGGTGCCGGAGCTTATCCGCACCAGCCCGCTGACCCAGCGCGAGTGGCAGGTGCTTGGCTTAATCTATTCCGGTTACAGCAACGAGCAGATTGCCGGCGAGCTTGACGTGGCGGCCACCACCATCAAGACCCACATTCGCAACCTGTATCAGAAACTGGGCGTCGCCCACCGGCAGGACGCGGTACAGCATGCCCAGCAGTTACTTAAGATGATGGGATACGGCGTCTGACGACGCCGTTGCCGTTTAGCACAGCTCCAGCTGAAGGTTGTTATCAGTGATCACCTTCAGCACGCCGGCCGGCGGCAGCACGTCGGTATAGACCGCATCGACCATACTGATGCTGCCCATGTTGACCATCGCATTGCGGCCAAACTTGGTATGGTCCACCACCAGCATCACGTGGCGTGAATTCTCAATGATCGCCCGCTTGGTGCGCACTTCATGATAATCAAACTCCAGCAGCGAGCCATCGCTGTCTACGCCGCTGATGCCGAGAATGCCGAAGTCGAGGCGGAACTGCGAGATAAAGTCGAGGGTGGCTTCCCCGATGATCCCGCCGTCCCGGCTACGCAGTTCGCCGCCGGCGAGAATAATGCGGAAGTCCTCTTTCACCATCAGCGTGTTGGCGACGTTAAGGTTATTGGTCACAATCCGCAGATCGTTGTGATCGAGCAGGGCGTGCGCCACCGCTTCCGGCGTGGTGCCGATATCAATAAACAGCGTCGCCCCGTCCGGGATCTCGCTGGCCACCCGCCGGGCGATACGCTCTTTCTCCGCCGTCTGGGTCGCTTTGCGATCGTGCCAGGAGGTGTTCACCGAGCTGGAGGGCAGCGCCGCGCCGCCGTGATGGCGGAGGATCATTTTCTGTTCGGCTAAATCGTTCAGGTCGCGGCGGATGGTCTGCGGGCTTACCGCGAACTGCTCAACCAGCTCTTCCGTGCTGACGTAACCCTGTTTTTTTACCAGCTCGATAATGGCGTCATGACGTTGTGTTTGTTTCATGAAATATCCCTGGAAAAATATCGCCTACCCGACCCCTGTCGGTAAGTCTTTATGCGCGTTTTCGCCCATGTAAGGTATCAACAAACGCCATCGCCAGGCCGGTCGCCAGACCAGCCACGTGCGCGCCGTTGGCGATCGCCATGCCGAAAACATCAAACCAGCCAGCAATTAACCACACTAAAGAGAAGAGTATCAACCCGCGCTGCAGATAAATACCGCTCTGCGGATCGCGCTCGCCCCGCAGCCAGACGTAGCCCATCAGCGCGTAGACCACGCCCGACAAGCCACCAAACCACGGGCCGCTAAACTGGTGCTGCACGAAGCCGCTTAGCAGAGCGCTGATGACGGTGATCACCACCAGCTTGCCGCTGCCGATGCGCTTTTCCACCGCGCCGCCAAGATACCACCACCATAGCAGGTTGAAGAGAATATGCATCAGCGAGAAATGCATGAAAGCATGGCTGAAATAGCGCCAGGCTTCGAACTGCAGCGAAGGATCGTAGGGCCAGGCCAGCCAAATCATCACCGGCTGATCGCCAAGCAGATTTTGCAGGATGAACACCGCGATGCAGATCAGCAGAATCGCCCAGGTGAACGGACCGGCGTTATGCCGCAGCGTGGCAAAGAAAGGAAAGCGCTGATAGCGCAACCCGCTATTGGTCTGTCCGGACTGCCAGCTCGCCGCCAGATAGCGCGGGTCCGCCGGGTTTTCGAGAAAACGCGCCAGCTCAGCCCTGACGCGCCCGGCCTGACTCTCATCAGCCAGCCAGACGTCGCTCTGGGTATGCTGCTGGATGGTCAGGATAATCCCCTGCGTCGCCATATAATCGACAAACGCCTGGGCCACCCGCGGGTTGGCAAAAGAGGTAATCATTAACATGCAGCGAATCGCTTATTCCACACAAAGGGGGATAGTATACCTGCCAGTCGTTAAAACGTCCCGCGCGCCACTTCCGCCGGGAAATGGCGATGCCAGGCGTCGAACCCGCCGTCAACGCTATAGACCTTATCAAACCCCTGCTGCAGCAGATACTGCGCGGCGCCCTTGCTGCTGTTGCCGTGATAGCACATCACCATCACCGCCGTGTCAAAGTCGTTGTCACGCATAAACGCGCCCAGCGTATCGTTGGTCAGATGAAACGCGCCCGGCGTATGACCCATCGCATAGCTTTGCGGATCGCGGATATCGACCAGTACCGCCGTCTGCTGATGCAGTTTCTGGTGCGCTTCTTCAACATTGATGCATTCAAACTGTTCCATGATTCTCTTCTCTTTCTCGTCATGACGGGCGATGGCCGGCCCAATTTTACCCTGTAGTGTACCGTCAGGCGGTAAAGAAACGCCAATATGTTACACCCATCACTTCAAAATGTTTTTTTGATGTTACCAAAAGCGCGTTTGTTTGCTATAGTGAGCGATATCGAGCATTTATGAGCTTAAACGAAAGTGTGAGAGGGTAAGAACGTGGAAACCAAAGATCTGATTGTGATAGGCGGAGGCATCAACGGTGCCGGTATCGCGGCAGATGCCGCCGGGCGTGGTTTATCCGTACTGATGCTGGAAGCGCGCGATCTCGCCTGCGCCACCTCCAGCGCCAGTTCCAAACTGATCCACGGCGGGCTACGCTACCTCGAACACTATGAGTTCCGTCTGGTCAGCGAAGCGCTGGCCGAGCGTGAAGTGCTGTTAAAAATGGCCCCGCATATCGCCTTCCCGATGCGCTTTCGCCTACCGCATCGCCCGCATCTGCGCCCGGCATGGATGATCCGTATCGGCTTGTTTATGTACGATCATCTGGGCAAACGCACCAGCCTCCCGGGATCCTCCGGGTTGCGTTTTGGCGCAGAATCGGTACTTAAACCGGAAATTGTGCGCGGTTTCGAATATTCCGACTGCTGGGTCGACGATGCCCGCCTGGTGCTGGCCAACGCGCAGATGGTCGTCCGCAAAGGCGGCGAAGTGCGTACCCGCACCCGCGCTATCTCGGCGAAACGTGAGAATGGCCTGTGGGTGGTGGAAGCGGAAGATATTGATAGCGGTGAGAAGTTTACCTGGAAGGCGCGCGGCCTGGTCAATGCCACCGGCCCATGGGTCAAACAGTTCTTCGACGAAGGGATGCATCTGCGCTCGCCTTACGGCATCCGTCTGATCAAGGGCAGCCACATCGTGGTGCCGCGGGTGCATACCCAGAAACAGGCTTATATTCTGCAGAACGAAGATAAACGCATAGTGTTTGTTATTCCGTGGATGGATGAGTTCTCTATCATCGGCACGACGGACGTCGAGTATAAGGGCGATCCGAAAGCGGTGGCCATTGATGATAAAGAGATCAACTATCTGCTGAACGTCTATAACGCGCACTTTAAAAAGACCCTCAGCCGGGACGATATCGTCTGGACCTACTCCGGCGTCCGTCCGCTGTGCGACGACGAGTCGGATTCGCCGCAGGCCATTACCCGCGACTATACCCTGGATATTCACGATGAGAACGGTCAGGCGCCGCTGCTGTCCGTCTTCGGCGGCAAGCTGACCACCTATCGCAAACTGGCCGAGCATGCACTGGAAAAACTGACCCCCTATTACAAAGGGATCGGCCCGGCATGGACCAAAACCGCGGTGCTCCCCGGCGGCGATATCGGCGGCGACCGCGACGACTACGCGGCAAAACTGCGCCGTCGCTTCCCATTCATCAGTGAATCACTGGCCCGCCATTATGCCCGCACCTACGGGAGCAACAGCGAGTGGATCCTGAAGGAAGCCAGCGCCCTGAGCGATCTCGGGGAAGATTTCGGCCACGAGTTTTATGAAGCCGAGCTGAAATATCTGGTGGAGCACGAGTGGGTGCGCAGCCTGGATGACGCCATCTGGCGTCGAACCAAACAGGGTATGTGGCTGACTGCCGAGCAGCAGGCGCGCATCAGCGAATGGCTGGCGCAGCATGCGGGAAAGTCTGAACTGTCGTTAGCGTCCTGACATCGCGTGGCGCCAGGAGAGAAATACCCGGGCTATGGCTTGCGCTTGGCCCGGATACCTGTTCACAAATTAAACGAGACTTTTTTTCCAGTCGGCAATGTGACATTTATACTGAGTTCTCCCCCCAATGCCGCAATGTAGCTTTTTAGGGTCGAAAGCCGAGGGTCGTTATCAGTCTGTTCCATTTTAGCGATCGTTGGCTGCTTTACCCCCATAGCCGCAGCCATCTCTGTTTGCGACATTTGCAACTCTTCTCGAAGCAAGTTTAAAGCGACAGACTGGCGTATCTCTGCCGCTTTCGCTGCAATACGCTACTGGCTTTCAGGACTCTGTTTCGCCATGAGTTCTTTTAGCGTGGCCATTATCGCTCCTTAGTCAGGTGTTGGCTGAATTCTCTGTCAGCCAGAGTAATCATCTCTTTGTAAAAACGTTTCTCATTCATGCCATCCTTATTGCCCGCACATAAAACGATAGCTTTCCGCAGAGGATCAAAAGCAAAAAAGGCGCGGATGGGGAGCCCATGATGCTGAACCCGCAGTTCTTTCATATTCTGAAACGTTGAATCTTTCACCGTATCAACATACGGGCGCCCAAGCTGCGGAGCAAACTCAGACAAGATGAGCATCGTGGCCAACATATCCTCTTTTAAAGCTCTACTTTGTAATTCGAACCAGGCATCAAACGTATCCGTCGTTTCTACATCCCACATAGGCTATGAACGTAAACTTATTGAGCATTTATCGTACTGCTGGCGAATTCACGTCAATAGTATATTCCCGCAATAGCCTGAATCCTCCCCGGCACTTTTCCGAATAAAACGTTCGCCACACAACACAACGGGGCCAAATGGCCCCGTTGTGTTGTGTGGTGTTGCATTGACTGGCTTACAGCCTTACCGGGTCGATATGCCAGATATATTTCGCGTACTCCTGGATCGTCCGGTCAGAAGAGAAGTAGCCCATGTTGGCAATATTCAACATCGCCTTATAGGCCCACTCTTCCGGGTTTTGATACAGCTCGTCGACGCGATCCTGGCAGTCCACATAGCTACGATAGTCCGCCAGAACCTGGTAGTGGTCGCCAAAGTTAATCAGCGAATCCAGCAGGTCGCGGTAGCGCCCCGGTTCTGCCGGGCTGAAGACGCCGGTACCGATCTGCGTCAGCGCCTGGTGGAGCTCTTCATCCTGCTCGTAGTATTCGCGTGGTTTATAGCCGCTGCGACGCAGCTCCTCCACCTCTTCCGCGGTGTTGCCGAAGATAAAGATATTCTCTTCGCCCACGTGCTCCTGCATCTCCACGTTTGCCCCATCAAGGGTGCCGATAGTCAGCGCGCCGTTAAGGGCAAACTTCATATTACTGGTGCCGGAAGCTTCAGTGCCTGCGAGGGAGATCTGTTCCGACAGGTCTGCCGCCGGAATGATCAGCTGCGCCAGGCTAACGCTGTAGTTGGGGATAAAGACGACCTTCAGCTTGTCGCCAATCTGCGGATCGTTATTGATCACCGCCGCCACATCGTTGATCAGGTGAATAATGTGCTTGGCCATATAGTAGGCCGAGGCCGCCTTACCGGCGAAAATATTCACCCGCGGCACCCACTCGGCCTGCGGATCGGCCTTGATCCGGTTATAGCGGGTGATGACGTGCAGCACATTCATTAGCTGCCGTTTGTATTCATGGATACGTTTGATCTGTACATCAAACAGCGCCTTCGGATTGACCACCACATTGAGCTGTTGAGCAATATAGCTGGCCAGCCGCTGTTTGTTCTCAAACTTGGCCTGACGCACCGCCTGATTGACCATCGGGTAGTCGATATGCTGTTTCAGCTCATCAAGCTGACTCAGATCGGTCCGCCAGGTGCGGCCGATATGCTCATCCAGCACTTTCGACAGCGGCGGGTTGGCCAGCGCCAGCCAGCGGCGCGGCGTCACACCGTTGGTCACGTTGATAAAGCGCATTGGGAAGATTTTGGCGAATTCGGCAAACAGTGACTCCACCATCAGTCGGGAATGCAGCTCGGACACCCCGTTGACCTTGTGGCTGACCACTACCGCCAGCCAGGCCATCCGCACACGGCGGCCGTTAGACTCGTCGATAATCGAGGTGCGGCTGAGGAGGTCGGTATCGTTCGGATACTGCTCCTGCAAGGTCTTGAGGAAATAGTCGTTAATCTCGAAGATAATCTGCAGATGGCGCGGCAGAATTTTACCCAGCATATCCACCGGCCAGGTCTCGAGCGCTTCGCTCATCAGGGTGTGGTTGGTATAGGAGAAGACCTGGCAGGTCACCTCGAACGCCTCGTCCCAGCTGAACTTATGTTCGTCAATAAGCAGACGCATCAGCTCCGGTATCGACAGCACCGGGTGGGTGTCATTCAGGTGAATGGCAATCTTGTCCGCCAGGTTGTCATAGGTCTTATGCAACATATAATGGCGACTCAGGATATCCTGCACCGTGGCCGACACGAGGAAATACTCCTGGCGCAGGCGCAGCTCGCGGCCGGAGTAGGTCGAGTCGTCCGGATAGAGCACGCGGGAGACGTTTTCGGAGTGGTTTTTATCCTCTACCGCGGCGAAGTAGTCGCCCTGGTTGAATTTACCGAGGTTAATTTCGCTACTGGCCTGCGCGCTCCACAGACGCAGCGTGTTGGTGGCGTCGGTGTCAAAGCCGGGTATGATCTGGTCGTAGGCTTCCGCAATGATCTCCTCCGTCTCAATCCAGCGGGTTTTCTTTCCTTCCTGCTGAATGCGGCCGCCGAAGCGCACTTTATAGCGGGTGTTGTGGCGCTCAAACTCCCACGGGTTACCGTACTCCAGCCAGTAGTCAGGAGACTCTTTTTGCCGGCCATCGACAATATTCTGTTTAAACATCCCGTAGTCGTAGCGGATGCCGTAACCGCGTCCCGGCAGACCCAGCGCCGCCAGGGAGTCAAGGAAGCAAGCCGCCAGGCGGCCCAGACCGCCGTTGCCAAGCCCGGGGTCATTCTCTTCATCGATCAGCTCTTCGAGATCGAGCCCCATCTCCGCCAGCGCGCTGCTCACATCGTCATAAATGCCCAGCGACAGCAGCGCATTCGAGAGGGTGCGGCCGATCAGAAACTCCATCGACAGATAGTACACCTGGCGCACTTCCTGGGAGAGCTGCGCGCGGTTGGAGCGCAGCCAGCGCTCCACCATGCGATCGCGAACGGCAAACAGCGTGGCGTTAAGCCATTCATGCTTGTTGGCGATGGCCGGATCTTTACCGATGATAAACATCAGTTTATAGGCAATAGAATGCTTTAACGCCTCAACGCTCAGCGTCGGTGATGCATAGCTAAAGGGTACATTCATAACAATGACTCCAGTGGTTACATCAAGCGTTGATAAAGTTCGCGATAGGAGTTCGCGGCAACCTGCCAGCTAAAATCCATATTCATCGCCTGACGCTGCACGTAGCGCCAGAGCGACGGGCGCGACCAGAGGACAAAGGCGCGACGGATAGCGCGCAGCAATGACAGCGCATTGCTGTCCTCAAAGACAAACCCTGTCGCCAGACCATCGGCCAGATTCTCCAGCGAACTGTCAGCGACGGTGTCCGCCAGACCGCCGGTGCGGCGCACCAGCGGCAGCGTCCCGTACTTCAGACCATACAGCTGGGTCAGGCCGCAGGGTTCAAAGCGGCTCGGGACCAGAATGACGTCGGCGCCGCCCATAATGCGGTGGGAGAAGGCCTCATGGTAGCCAATCTGCACACCCACTTTGCCCGGGTGTTCGGCGGCGGCGGCGAGGAAACCTTCCTGCAGCACCGGATCGCCGGCGCCCAGTAGCGCCAGCTGGCCGCCCTGCTCAAGCAGACCCGGCAGCGCTTCAAGCACCAGGTCCAGCCCTTTCTGGCTGGTAAGACGGCTGACGACGGCAAACAACGGCGCTTTATCATCGACCTTCAGGCCCATGGCAATCTGCAGCTGACGCTTGTTCTCCGCCTTCTCCTCCAGCGTGTCGCGATCGTAGCGCATCGGCAGCAGCAGATCGTTTTGCGGGCTCCAGATACCGTCGTCAACGCCGTTGAGAATTCCCGACAGCCGACCTTCATGATGGCGCTGGCGCAGCAGCCCCTCCATGCCGTAGGCGTACTGCGGCTCGGTGATCTCGCGCGCGTAGGTCGGGCTCACCGCCGTAATATGGTCGGCGTAGTAGAGGCCGGCCTTGAGAAACGAGATCTGCCCGTTAAACTCGAGGCCATGCATGTTATAGAACGACCACGGCAGCTCAATGTCATTCATATGCCAGGAGTAAAACATCCCCTGGTACGCCAGGTTGTGCACGGTAAACACCGATTTAGCCGGGCGTCCGCGCGCCGCCAGGTAGGCCGGCGTCAGGCCGGCGTGCCAGTCATGGGCATGCACCACATCCGGGCGCCAGAACGGATCCAGTCCGCTGGCCATTTCACTTCCCACCCAGCCCAGCAGCGCAAAGCGCAGGACGTTGTCGGGATAAGCGTGCTGGTTGGTATCGTGGTAAGGGCTCCCCGGACGGTCATAGAGATGCGGGGCGTCTATCAGGTAGATCCCCACGCCGTTAAAGTGGCCGTACAGCAGCGTGATCGGCCCGGCGAAGGTATCCCGGCGGGTCACCACCTGGGCATCCACCACGCCGCGACGGATATCGGGAAACGCCGGCAACAGTACGCGCGTATCGATACCCTCCGCGATTTGCGCCGCCGGCAGTGCGCCGATGACGTCCGCCAGACCGCCCGTCTTTAACAGCGGGAACATCTCAGAACATACATGTAAGACCTGCATTAGCGCTCCTGTTTGTGCCCTAATTTCCGCAGCATGTCGCGGGTCACCAGCACGATACCTTCCTCTGAGCGATAGAAGCGGCGTGCATCCTCTTCCGCATTCTCACCAATCACCATTCCTTCCGGGATAACACAGGCGCGGTCAATCACGCAGCGACGCAGGCGGCATGAGCGCCCCACCCAGACATCTGGCAACAAGACTGCCGAATCAATGTTACAGAACGAATTCACCCGCACGCGCGGGAACAGCACCGACTGCACCACCACCGACCCGGAGATAATGCACCCCCCGGAAACCAGCGAGTTCAAGGTCATGCCGTGGCTACCGGAGCGGTCCTGCACGAACTTCGCCGGCGGCAGCGATTCCATATGGGTGCGGATCGGCCAGTTCTGGTCGTACATATCCAGCTCCGGCGTGACTGACGCCAGATCGAGGTTAGCCTTCCAGTAGGCTTCCAGCGTCCCCACGTCGCGCCAGTAAGGTTCGGCGTTCGGGTCGGACTGCACGCAGGAGAGCGGGAAAGGATGTGCATAAGCCATGCCAGCTTCGGTGATCTTCGGAATGATGTCTTTACCGAAATCGTGGCTGGAGTGCTCGTTGCGATCGTCTTCTTCCAGCAGCTCATAAAGATAGGCGGCGTCAAAGACATAAATGCCCATGCTGGCCAGCGATTTGGTCGGGTCGGTCGGCATCGCCGGCGGGTTGGCGGGTTTCTCGACAAACTCAATGATTTTTTCGTTTTCGTCGACCGCCATGACGCCGAAGGCGGATGCCTCTTCAATGGGCACCGGCATGCAGGCCACGGTGCAACGCGCCCCTTTTTCGACATGGTCGATCAGCATGCGCGAGTAGTCCTGCTTATAAATATGGTCGCCCGCGAGGATCACCACGTACTCGGCCTTGTAGCGGCTGATGATATCCAGGTTCTGCGTCACCGCATCCGCCGTGCCGCGATACCAATTTTCGCCATGCACGCGCTGCTGAGCCGGCAGCAGATCGACAAACTCGTTCATCTCTTCGCTGAAGAACGACCAGCCGCGCTGGATGTGCTGCACCAGCGTGTGCGACTGATACTGGGTAATAACGCCGATGCGGCGGATCCCTGAGTTAATGCAGTTAGATAATGCGAAATCGATAATACGGAACTTGCCGCCAAAGTGAACGGCAGGTTTCGCACGCTTAATGGTGAGATCCTTCAGCCGGGTGCCACGCCCGCCCGCGAGGATCAACGCCACGGATTTGATGGGTAATTGACGCGCCAGCATCAGCGGATCGTTTTTTTCAAGCCTAACCATGATTAACTCCTTTTTACACCCCCGCTTTCCAGCTCATCCCGCCGCGCCGCCGCCACGGGTCCAACCGAAAGCTTCAGGGCTTACGACCTTTGAAATACGCACACTCCGTGCGCGGGCCCATGCCAGACAGCCATGATGACCGGATTATCCTCTCCGGCGAATGGAGGAACGGCGCGCCATTCCCCCTCGGGTAAAACCATATCCACCACCTCTGCGGTGGCGTTCAGCGTGAGCAGCCAGCGATCCGACAACTGGATCTGCATACACGCGGCCCCCTGCTGCCACTCCGCGGCAGTCAGGGGCTGGGCGTTGCGATTAAGCCAGCGGACGTTGCCATCCCCCTCCTGCCACCAGCGGTTGCGGGTGAGCGCCGGAATACGGCGCCGCAGGTGGATCAGCGCCGCGGTAAAGGCGGTTAATCCCGGGTTCGCCTGGCGCCAGTCCAGCCACGTCAAGGCGTTGTCCTGGCAGTAAGCATTATTGTTGCCGTGCTGGCTGTGGCCCTGTTCATCGCCCGCCAGCAGCATTGGCGTCCCCTGAGCCAGCAGCAGCGTCGTCAGCAGCGCATGCGCGCTGGCGCGCCGCCGTTCAATCACCGCAAAATTCGCTTCTAATCCTTCTATACCATGATTGTTGCTGTAGTTATTGTTAGTCCCATCGCGATTCTCCTCCCCGTTTGCCTCATTGTGTTTCTGATTGAAACAAACGCAGTCGCGCAGCGTGAAGCCATCGTGGGCCGTCACCAGGTTGACCGTCGCCGATGGCGGCTTGCCATCGCGGGCAAAGAGATCGCTGGACGCCGCGAAACGTTGGGCAAAATCCCCCAGGGAGACATTTTGCTGTAACCAGAAGCGTCGGGCGCTATCGCGAAAATGGTCATTCCATTCAGCGAACAGCGGTGGGAAATTACCCACCTGATAGCCGCCCGGGCCGATATCCCAGGGTTCCGCAATCAGTTTCACCTGCGACAGCACGCTGTCGCGGCGGATAGCCTCGAACAGCGGCGCATCCTGGCGGAATTCCGGCGTCCGCCCCATCACTGAGGCGAGGTCGAAGCGAAAGCCGTCGACATGGCACTCATCCACCCAAAAGCGCAAACACTGGCGCGCCCACTCCACCACGCCGGGGTGGCTAAGATTGAGCGTATTACCGCACCCGGTCCAGTTGTGATAATCGCCATCCTCCCTTACCCAATAATAGCTACGGTTGTCGATTCCGCGCAGGGAGACGGTGGGCCCTTCGAGATCGATTTCCGCACTATGGTTGAGCACGATATCCAGAATCACTTCGATACCGGCGGCGTGCAGCGCCTTAACCGCATCGCGAAACTCATCCAGGGCGCGATCCGGGTCGCTGGCGTAGCGCGGATCCAGCGCGAACCACGCCAACGGGTTGTAGCCCCAGTAGTTGCTTAACCCCATCCGCTGCAGTCGCGGCTCGCTGGCGAACTGCGCCACCGGCAACAGCTCAAGGGCGCTGATGCCCAGCGATTTGAAGTAAGCGATCATCGCCGGGTGGCCCAGCGCTTTATAGGTTCCGCGAATGGCTTCCGGTAGCTGCGGATTAAGCAAGGTGAGCCCTTTCACGTGCGCTTCATAAATCACCGTTTCCCCCCATGGGGTACGCGGCGGTTTATCGTCACGCCAGTCATAGCGCAGATCCACCACCTGCGATTTTGGCGCGACCGCGGCGCTGTCGCGACGATCGGGCTGCCACATGCCGCCGTGCAGGCGCTCATCGTCAGGCAGATCGCCCTCGACCCGGTGGGCGCTGGGATCGATCAACAGCTTGGCCGGGTTAAAGCGGTGCCCCTGCGCCGGGTCCCAGGGACCATGTACCCGATAGCCGTAGCGCAGGCCCGGCCCGGCGGCGGCCAGCCAGCCGTGCCAGATGTCGCCGCTGCGCGCCGGGAGATCGAAGCGTTGCTCGTTGCCCTGCTCGTCGAATACGCACAGCTCCACCCGCTCCGCATGGGCGGAGAAGAGGGCGAAATTCACCCCCTTGCCGTCATAGCTGGCGCCCAATGGCGCAGGTTTGCCTGCCGCGAGTGAGGTCATTGCGCCTCCCGGACCAGCCAGATCGTCGCCAGCGGGGGCAGGGTCAGCGACAGCGAATGTTCGCGGCCATGGCTGGCGATAGCGTCGCTTTCCACCACGCCGCCATTGCCCTGATTGCTGCCGTGATAGTGCATGGAGTCGGTATTTAGCGCCTCGCGCCAGCGGCCCGGCTGGTTAATGCCGAAGCGGTAGTCGTGGCGCGG
>ULIU01005332.1_pt1 | contig 24770 bp, 13 predicted proteins | sample 1950651 | NCBI WGS metagenome assembly ULIU01 (sample SAMEA4835458, study PRJEB28245) | human gut metagenome | biome: gut microbiome; material: fecal sample | place: Denmark | collected 2008
ATGGAATCTTGGATTACAATTAAGCATATTTTTAAAATAAAATCAAGGAGTATTGTTAATGAATATATTTCAGTTAAAAATAATAGCTATGATTGCTATGTTTTTAGACCATATAGCTTATTTCTTTCCTGATTTGCCAATGTCTTTGCCGTTACATTGGATAGGACGAATCGCTGCACCTATTTTTATTTTTGGTGTTGTTAATGGCGTAAAGTATACTAGTTCTAAGCGGATGTATATATTGAGGCTATATTTAGCAAGTATTGTGATGGCTGTTATTCAAATGAGTACACAAATTGAATTAAATTTCTTTAGAACATTATTTATCGTTGCATGCATATGTGAAATCTTAGAAATAAGAAAAAACCAAAAGGCTGTTTCCTGGATAAAAGTACTAAGTTTATATATTGCTTATCAAGTTATTGTATGTATAGTATGTGGTTATCTGAGTTCAATTAGTAATATGTATACGGAAACAATATGCTTCTATTTGATACCAGCTCTTTTGGGAAGTGTGTTTACAACGGAAGGGGGACTTATTTTTGTTGTTTTAGGAATTATAATGTATTTAGCTTATGACAACAAGAAAAGACTTATTCTGTCGTATATGATATTTGTTGTTGTGTATATGTTTTTTATGTCCACTAATATTGTTCCCATTATTTTATGGAAAATCAAGGAATTAATTCCGATAATAGGAACAGGGCTTTCCCATGGTATGGAATATCTATTGTCTATAATAGGTGGAATTTCTCCTATGGATGTAGGAGGGAATATATTTACAATTCAGTATCAGTGGATTATGGTTCTTGCTCTTCCGCTAATACTATCATACAATCATCAACGAGGAAAAAAGTGTAAATATCTCTTTTATATTTTCTATCCCATACATATAATATTGCTTTGGCTGTTATCGAATTTTGTTTTTGTTTAAAACAGTGGAACAAGGAACATATTTATTACATTGAAACATCCAAACCAAAAATGGAGTGATGAATGTGCCTTTAAGCTTTAAGTACAATTCGATATATTCAAATCTGATTTAACAGCATACTATCTACAATTAAATACACTATCCCAGTAGCTCGCACAAAATTCATGTTTTGTGCGGGCTTTTTTGTATCCGAAAATTTTTTCAAATCTTTTCAAATTCCTGCAACAAATCACACCTTTCCGTACCGATATGGTGCAGTTCTGCCCACAAGAATGGGAATAGTTGAGATACTAACAAAGCTTTCCAATACCATCTGTTTGCTTCTGTAACATTGTGAAAAATACGCATATTGGATAAGCCTATGTGCGTATGTTGAGAATAGATAGTTGATTAAGGGAGCTGATACATTGACTAAAAAAAAACCTGCACAATATATTGTAGAACGAGAATTTTTATGTAAATTTTCTGTAGAAGAATTACTTATCCGTATCGTGAAATCTCATATTAAAAACGCATATCAAGAGGGGAAAACCTTTGAAAATCATGGAAAGAAGCCGTACTTTATTGTATGATATTATTATAGGTACGGCAGTTGAATAGGTGGAAAAATGATTTATCAAAAAGGTTCAAGCTTATTTAACGTAGCTATTTATATCAGATTATCACGAGAGGACGGAGATAAGGAAGAAAGCGATAGTGTAGGAAATCAGAGAAAACTTTTAACAGAATATGTGAATAAGCATGATGACTTTATCTTATATGATGTTTATATTGATGACGGTTTTACGGGAACGAATTTCGATAGACCAGACTTTCATAGAATGATTGCTGACATTGAAGATAACAAGGTAAATTGTGTTGTTGTAAAAGACCTTTCCCGTTTTGGACGAGATTACATTGATACGGGGCGATATTTGGAAAGAATATTTCCAGAGCTTAATGTTCGTTTTATTTCTGTAACAGATAATATTGATAGTATGAAGCAGGCATACGATATGTTACTTCCTATTAAAAATATATTTAACGAACAGTATGCCAGAGATATTTCTAATAAAGTTCAAGCGACTGTAAAATCAAAGCAGAAAGCAGGAGAATTTATCGGAGCATTTACAAGCTATGGCTATAAGAAATCTCCTGCAAATAAGAATAAACTTGTGATTGATGAATATGCGTCCGAAGTTGTAAAACGAGTATTTACTATGTATGCACAAGGAATAGGAAAACAAAGCATTGCAAAAATACTAAATGCAGAGGGTATCCTTTGTCCGTCGGAATATAAAAAGCTCAACGGTGAAAATTATAAAAATTGCAACCGTTTGGAGAAAACTTCCTATTGGACGTATTCAACAGTAAATATCATGTTGAAAAATGAAATGTATATCGGCAACATGATACAAGGGAAGAAACATCAGCGTATGAGAAGCAAACAGCGACCAGTTGAGAAAAAAAACTGGATAAGAGTTGAAAATACGCATGAACCGATTATAGACCGTCAACTGTGGGATAAGGTACAAAAACTGCTGACAAAGAAGCATAGGGATATTGACTTGGAAACAAATAAAAATATCTTTGCAGGCTTTATAAAGTGTGGCGATTGTGGTCGGGCAATGATGAAAAATTTCTGGCGACGTGCAGACGGAAGCAGGTCTTATTCATTCTATTGTGGAACTTACAAAAGAAGTGGAAAGGACTATTGCACTCCGCATACTCTCCCATTTCAAGTATTGAATGATATTGTGCTGGGCGATTTAAAGCAGATTATCCGCAATGTAGAGAATTTGCAGGAGCTTGTAAAATCACAATCTTTCACAGCAACAAAAATCAGAAAATCAACTGACATAGAACTGACAAAGTTAAAAACAGAACTTGAAAGAGTAAAGAAACTGAAAAAGTCAATTTATGAAGATTACAAAGACGAACTGATTTCTAAAGAAGAATTTCTTTCTTATCGAGAGGACTATCAACAAAAAGAAACGCTTTACTCCAAACAGATTGAAACGCTGGAAGAAAAGAAAAAAGAAAGTGTAACAGAAGATGTTTTTGAAACACCGTGGTTAAGGCGGTTGTTGGAACTGAAAGACATTGAAGAATTAGACAGAGATATTATTGTGGAAATGATAGACCAGATAACAGTTTATGAAAACCGCAAACTTAAAATCTCATACAACTTCGGAAATGAACTGGAACATTTATTTTCAAGCGTTTACTGTGAGGACTTGGAGAAAAAGGCTATCTAATCTCAATACATTTCTAACTCCCCATATATACTGGGGAATACATATCACAATTTGCGTAAACTACAACCAGCACATGGTGGAAGTGATCCCGGTAAGATTTCCACCTCCGGTGTCATGGAAAAGGATGTCAACCTGAGTATTGCAATGGCTCTTAAACAGCTGTTTGAAAACAGAGGCTTTACTGTTGTCATGACCAGAACCACCGACTGCGACCTCGCCCCGGATAATTCCAAACATCCAAAGACAGATGATCTGACAAAGAGAACTGCCCTGATGTCTAAAAGCAATGTGGCAGTCAGCATCAGTATCCATCAAAACAGCTTTGAGGACAATTCAAGCTGCGGTCCACAGGTATTCTATTATGAAGCCTCTGATGCAGGAAAAGAGCTCGCATCCTCTGTCCTTGGAGCTTTAAACACTTCTCTTTGTGTCGCAAAGCCACGAAGCATTAAGCCCAATAAAGAATACTTTATACTTAAAAAATCCACATCCCCGACCGTAATCGTAGAATGTGGATTCTTGAGTAATCCTGCTGAGACACTTCTTCTTACTGACAAAAACTATCAGGATGACCTGGCACATGCAATATATATCGGTGTTACAGACTATCTTGCGCAATCACCCTCTGGACATTTACAATAAACTGCTCTGCGATGTGATATAGTCTGGTTGTCTGGACACTTTCGCTGCCATCAAGCTGCTTTTTAGTCTCATTATCTGACATCTTAGACTCTTTTGCAGATATATCATGCTCCAGTGCCACATCTATGCGCACACGCTGTTCACCATCACTTATTCCTGCCTCAAACATAGTGATATTGTCTTCAAACAGCTTTTTAGTCTGCTCATCGTCTGTGACTATCATAGCAGATACTGAGTTTTCCTTTGCCTCAAAATATGCAGCTACCCTGCCGCATTTTTTATCCTCAAGGAATATGTCAACCATGCCCTTTTTATCCTCGCCTCTTACTATACTAAGCTTCATACCTGTGACCCCGTCTGCAGTCTCTATTGGTACAATATAGTTTTCCTGTCTCGACATATTTGAAGCTATCCTTAGCTGACTGCACAATAGCTTCATCTGTCTGAGGTCTATTGAACCGGTGTGCCTATCCTCTATAATCATCGAATCCATAACATGCTCTGCTGTATCAGCCAGCGTTTCCTGCGCCTGCGCAAGCTCCTTTGGATTTTTGACCGACTCAGAAAACCGTCTGAGAGTCTCATCCAAAAGAGCCCTTGCCGTAGCACTGTCTCCACGCTCCCAGAGATTTCTTACTGCCTCTGACGGATTTTTCATTAGCCGTGACGCAGCCATGAGGTTTACTGCGGTTGTTTTTACATCATATTTCTCCAGAAAAGCATATACGTTCTCAGGCACCGAAACTGCCTGATTGAACTGTCTTAGCTGTTCTGTGGCATATTGCTCTGACAGTGCGTTATCCTCGTCTGCCTCATATACAGCCTGCCTTAACTGCTCCGGAGTCATATCAAGCCAGCTGTCATACTGCACAAACTCCATTTTCTCAGGTGAAAGTGTATCAAGCACATCCCTTAGGCAGTTTGTATGATATGCGCTTTCTATCTGTGAGTCAATTTTAATGCCCCTGCTTACACTGTCCACTCCGGCAAAGGTATCGTCCACCTTATAGTCCATGGCACTCTTTCCTCGTACCCGGACCGCTGTAAGCAGATTTTTCATTGTAATATCTGCTCCCTGATTAACAAGTGAGCCTATCACAGCACCATCTGACTGCTCCACCTGTGAAATAAGCCTGTATATGCCTATATATGAGTCTCTTTCCTCCTCTGAGATTTCATTTTTCTTTTCAAGCTTCCAGAGAAACTCGCTGAATTTCTCATCCCTTTCGTCAGGATTTTCTGATTTTATCCGTCTGGCAGTGTCACTTATGTCACTCATGCTCATATCAAGCGGTGATATGCCTCTTTTTATCATCTCAATCGTCACCGCCGGTGTCATATCACTGAATGCTCTCTGCACCTGCTCATCTACAGACTTTATCTGCTTTATATTGTCCTCTGTGATGTCGGTACTGTTGTACGCAAGTATCCGCACAGCCCTGCGATTGCTTTCAGATGTATCTATCTGAAGCTCTTTAAGTATATCATCCACATTCTGAAATGCTTTTGACATACTATCTCCCATATCTGCCCGCGGTGATGTCATAAGAGTCTCATATCCTGAGGCTGCTGCTTCTAATGACTGCTTCATTGCTTTGCCTGCTGTATACAGCTCATACACAGTGTCATCAGCGGATTCCAGGGTCAGTACATACGCCGGCTGCTGCTTCATCTGATTGAAAATATCACAGACATTATTGTACATACGTACCCTATCATCAGATGCCTCTACACTGCTCTCACCAAACAGCGCTCCGTAGTATTTATTTTCCTGCTGCTTAAGCAGCTCCACTACACGTTCAATAGGCTCTGTGTCTATTGAAACTCCTTTTTTTATGAGTGAAAGGTTGGCTTCTGCTGTCATGGAAAGTCTCGCTTCCTCAAGCTTTCTTTGAGCTGTCACAAGCTTTGCTTCCCGGCTGTCTGTAATCTGATTATCCGCAGCTTTATTCGCTGAGGCTTGCGATGCTGCACTATCCTTGCCCCTTGCAGCTATAAGCTTTGACAGATTCTCTATCGTGACAGGTATGTTATCTGACTCTAATGTGACAATGTCATCTGCGGTCGCCTCACCTAATACATCACAGGCTTTCTTTGCCATGTCAAATGTCAGACCATCTTGTGACATAGTGGCATCTGTAGCCTTTTTTCCCATTGCCAGTGCTTCTGTCACTGCCCTTGCATAAAAATCACTGCTCACATTTTCTTCTGCTGCGTTGATGCAGTCTACCTGATTCGCAAGCAGCACATTATCATGTGTAACGGCTATATCTTCATCTATCAGCCATCTGCACTGATTCAGATTCTCATCACTACTGTCTATATGAGCTTCCTCTAATATCTGTTTAAGCTGTGGCTTAAGCTCCTCAAACAGCTCATCTGATATCTCCGTCATTTTGGTTTTCTGCCTGTAATCTTGTACCTGACTGCTGCTGTACGTAGCCTTGTATACATTGGAAACCGTCGGATTCATATTATTTCTGACCAGATATGCCTTTGTCTCATTGGATATATTTGTAATGCTCTTCGCCCGGTCTATGGCATCTGTACCTGCCTTTATATTGTCATCTGTAGCAGGAATATCATATGCTTTCATCTGATTGACAAGCATGGCCGCTTCAGTCTGGCTTCCCGTGATGTCTGTAAGCTGCTGCCTGCTCAGATCATCTCCATATATGGATATATCTACACCGGCCTTTGCCAGCACTGCTTTTATCTTGTCGGTCTCGGTGACAATGACATCGTAGCCGTCATCCTTTGCAGCTTTGTAATCATCACTCGTGGTGGTGCTTGCAGTGACAATCATATCATTTCGCCTGTTTTCTGAGGTCTGATTCATATCATTTAGCAGATTTTCTGCCATATCTGTGCCATCGTTGTTCCCGGCTTCGTTTTTAGCCTGTGGTCTTGCATATATCGTATCCGACATATCAACAGAGTTTGACGAACCGACAACAGCCGCCTTTTTTGACATATTGTCACTGCTGTCTGTCTTTATGTAGTCTGACACACGCATACCCGCTGTCATATCATTTATGGTTTTTGTGTCCGTATTTTTCGTATCTGTGCTTTTATTAATCAAATTCTCTATCTGCATATTTCCTGCTCCGTGCCCTGCATATATACCATCTCTGCAGCCTTTATTTATGGATATTCTTACTTCGTACTTTTGTGGTTCTGAATAGTTATCTTTTTTTATATATCGACATATAATACGCAAAAATAAAGACCGCGCCTTAAATTGGCGCGGTCCTTTACCCTGCTATTTACCGGTATATTAGTATTTAAATACAGCAACTCCGTAAGGCGCAAGTGGATAAGCAAATGAAAATGGTCTGCCGTCACACTCTGATTTGACTGCCTTATAGTCCAGCTTCTTATATGACTGTTTTGCTGCCTTGCCTCTGCCCTTTGCAGCCTTCTTTACAGGCGCTTGTACCGTTTTGCCGGTAAACTTAGGATCCTCACTATCTAAAACGAGCTGATATGTCTTGTGCTTTGGCACTCCGACTCTGTAATCAGGTCTCTCTACCGGTGTGAAATTGATGACAAAGAGCATATTATTCTTGCCATCCTTACTCTTTCTGATAAAGCTGAAGATGCTTCTGTCTGCATCGTTTGCATTTATCCATTCAAAGCCTTCCCAGCTTGAATCCAGCTCATACAGACAGCGGTTTCTCCTATAGAGGTGAAGCAGCTCCTTTACCCAGTTCTGGATCTTTTTATGCTCCGGATTCTCAAGCAGATACCAGTCGAGTTCTCTTTCCTCACTCCACTCCTGCTTCTGTGCAAACTCCTGTCCCATGAAAAGAAGCTTCTTTCCACAGTGTCCCATCATAAATGCATATCCTGCCATGAGGTTCTTGAATTTATCCCCTTCTAAGCCCGGCATTTTGTTGAGCATAGAACACTTCAGATGTACCACCTCATCATGTGACAGTACCAGAATATATTTCTCACTCTCATTATAGCTCATCGCAAATGTCATCTTGTTGTGGTTATTTTTACGGAAATATGGATCCAGCTTCATATAATCAAGGAAGTCATGCATCCATCCCATGTTCCATTTGTAGCTGAAGTTCAGTCCGTCTTCCTCTACCTTGCCTGTTACCTTTGGCCATGCGGTAGACTCTTCGGCTATCATTACAGTTCCGTGATTTCTTCCAAGTATGAGTGTATTGATATGCTTGAAAAACTCTACTGCCTCGAGGTTCTTATTTCCTCCAAACTTGTTTGGCACCCACTGTCCGTCGTTCTTTCCATAGTCAAGATAAAGCATTGACGCAACTGCATCCACACGGAGTCCGTCTACGTGGTAATTTTCTATCCACATAAGTGCACTTCCGATAAGGAAGTTCTTTACTTCATTCTTACCGTAGTCAAATATCTTTGTGCCCCAGTCGGGATGCTCTCCCTTTCTTGGGTCTGCATACTCATATGTGGCTGTTCCATCGAAATTGGCAAGTCCATGCGCATCCTTTGGGAAATGTGCAGGTACCCAGTCGAGGATTACTCCGATATTATTTTTATGGCACTGATCAACAAAGTATGCAAAATCCTCAGGCTCTCCATACCTCGATGTAGGTGCATAGTAGCCTGTCACCTGATATCCCCATGAGCCATCAAACGGATACTCTGAAATACCCATAAGCTCAATATGTGTATATCCCATAGTTTTCACATAGGATATGAGTGATTTTGCAAGCTCCCTGTATGTATAAAAGCCCTCATCATCCCTGCCCGGATGTCTCATCCATGAGCCCGGATGACACTCATATATAGCCATAGGTGAAGAATATACATCAGCATCTGACTTTGCTGCTCTCTTATCCATCCACTCTTTGTCAGTCCATGTGAAGTGCTCGATATCTGTGATGATTGACGCTGTTCCCGGACGAAGCTCTGCGTAGTTTGCGTATGGATCCGCCTTGTACAGCTTATCACCCTGTTCAGTGACTATAATAAACTTATACATCTGACCCTTTTGCGCTCCCGGTACAAAAAGCTCATACACTCCCATGGTTTCCGGCTCTACACGCTTCATCTCATGACTGGTCTCATTCCAGTCGTTAAACTCACCAAACACGTATACTTCCCTCGCATGTGGCGCCCAGACGTCAAAGCACACTCCTTTTTTTCCTTTACGCTCAGCTAAGTGAGCACCCATCTTCTTGTAGATATCATAGTGTGTTGCCTGACCAAACAGGTAACAATCCATTGCTGTAAAATTACACATATATATACCCCCCATAAGTATTTATTTTTCCCTGAAATGATCCTCTTTGAGTACAATTCGGTCATCATCTGTATATCGCCTGGCTGTCAGAATACTTATAGCCTTCTTAAGTCCGCTGTGAGCCTCCCTGTCTATGGCCTCGTCAATTATATCCTTGACCTCTGTCAGAGTGGTAGCCTGGTCTATCCTCTCAATATTGCTGATTCTGTTATGCAATGCCAGAATAGCCATCTCATCTATCTTGTACCCAAGCTCTGCAGAGTACGATTTGGCAAACAATACGAGTTCATCATTTGTAAAAATAGGAACCGATATCTTTTCCGTGAACTTGGATGCAAAGCCCTCATCCATTGAGAGAGCCTTCTTTATACCCTTTGATGTATCCTCAAGTATATAGAGTGTTCCTGTAATATCATGCTCCATCAAAAATGATAGCTGGGCAGCTATGCTGCGGTCGATATCACCGGCTCTTTCTATGATGAGACAGCCTCCTGTTATCTTTCTGACTACCTGCTGCACATCCTTTTTATTGAGTGCGGCAGCATCAATCTTGCCCATCTTTCCTGTAAGCTGTTCACCATCTTTTTGTAATACCTTTATAAAGCTTGTAGCAAGCATTGTCTTTCCGCAACCCTGCTCTCCCTGTATAATGAGGTTGCCTGTGGATGCGTTTTCTTTCCTGTTGAAATGATCAAGCACTGCATTATATGCCTTGCAGATCTGATCCTCCATACCCTTTACCGGTATGAAATATGAAAATATAGCTTTCTGTTCGCTTGTAAGCTCTTTTATATGTTTTGTTTCTTTCAATTTCGAGTCATCTTCTTCGCTGTCTAAATCCTCCGGCAATGAAATATCCGGCATTTTTCTTGTCTTAGCCATATCCAGCTTCTTCTCCAGTCCCGGATTTTTTGCTGTCATCTTGGCTATTTCCTGCTCGATAAATGATGTCACATGATCAAAATCTCTCTTCTCAGAAACGTTTTCTTTCTCCTGTGAAGTCTCATCATCTGATGTATCATCATCGACATTTAACATATCATCTGTTATTTCAGGCATCATGGTAGTCGGCTGCATGAGTATCTCGTCTTTCTCAGACTCCTCTGCCATAATTATATCCTCCGGCTCTCCAACCGGTTCCCTGGCTTCATCTGCAGCCTCTTCAGGTACTTCCCGTGACTCCTGCACTTCTTCTATAGCTTCTTCTATAGCCTCTTCCGGTGCTTCCTGCGGCTCCTGTACTTCATCCACAGTCTCATCTGCATAAAGCTCCTGCATATCCGGTTTCTGCTCTTCTTCAGGCTCCTTCACGGCAGCTTTCTGCTCTATAATATCAACCGGCACCTTCAAATACTCCTCCTCAAGAAGTTCCTTCGGAGTGACACCTGCATCCAGCTTTGGAATGACATCATTTAGTCTCTCCATGATGTCTTCTGCCTCCTGAAGAGCTCTTGCCTTAGCTGACTCAAGCTTCTGCTGCTCAGCCTCTTTAAGTGCAATTTCAGCCGCATGTCTGGTCTTTTCCCATTCTTCAAGCACATCCTGTATAGACATCTGTCCTGTAATCTGATGCTCAAGCTGAGTCTTCTCACTCATGACCATAGACATCTGTCCGTCAGCGTCTTCACCCAAAAGCTCCTTGAAATTCAACTTAAGTGAACCATCTATCTCTTCATCTGTAGCGATATGCTCTGTCTCTTCCGGCTGCTGTGCATACTCTTCCTGCTCCTTTTCGAGCTTGAGATAAGGAATATCCTCAACTATCTTTTTGATGGTATCCATCGTATCAGCAACTTCATTCTTGCCCTTGGCCTCCATGATCTGCTGCATACCCTTGGCAATCTCCTGCTGTAAATTTACAGTATTGAACTTCTCCTGATTTACAGTAATCTGCGGAATAGTTACGTCATCATGCACTATCTCTCCGCCCTTTACCATCTCCATGGCACCTATCTCTGTGACCTCAGCCTCATCCTTTATCTTAGCCGGCTTTTCCTTCTCTGCCTTGAATCGTCTGTACTTTTCCTCCTGAGCCTTGGTAAGTGGCTGATAAAGCATCTTAAGCTCCAGCGCACGCTCCACATATGGTCCGTCTCCGAACCACAGAATGAGCTCATCGCAGGCATCTATACACTTATCGGCTTTTCCGGCCTTGTGGTATAGATATGCAAGCTCATATGCCCACTCCTCAGTGTATTCTTCATCCTTGTACTCTTCAAGAATAGTGATAAGCTCATCAAATGAAGCTCCCTGCCCTTTTTTGATGGCATATCTTAATACATACTTCATATCATCATGAGGCGCTATCTCAACAAACTCATCATAATACTCTGTAGCAGCATCATAATCCCCCATCTTGATGGCGACCTCAGCCAGTCTGTATATAATCATCCTGCCGATTGGTGAACGGTCATAGGCCATTAAAAGTATGTCCCTTGCATCCTGGTATCTTTCGGCCTTCTCGTAGATTTCGCCGATTTTAACGAGTGTATTTACATTTTTAATTTTGTTCCAATTTATGCTATCCGCAATCTCTGCTGCGCTCATATAGCCCTCCTCGGCGCTTAGGGCTTTTATCTGATCCAGCTTGAGATTGTATTCGTATTTATCCACTTATTTCACCTACTCGTATTTAAGCTTATTATTTTTGGTATCTACGCCTGTTGTCTTTGTATAATCCCTTGTGTCCTCAGGAAGCTTCTTTTTCCTGAGAGCATAATTAACAACTCTTTTCACAATATAGTATATCACAGCAAAGGTTGGAACACCAAGTAACATTCCAAGAAAACCAAACATTCCTCCGCCGATTAGTATGGCAAACATAACCCAGAAGGTCGAAAGACCGGTAGATGAGCCAAGTATCTTAGGCCCTATTATATTACCATCCACCTGCTGCAGCACGACAATAAATATCAGAAGATAAAGCGCATGCCACGGACTCTGAATTACTACTATGAGTAACGATGGAATTGCACCGATAAACGGTCCGAATACCGGAATCACATTTGTGACGCCGATAATCACTGCAACGAGCACCGATGATGGAATCCTTAAAATCAGACATCCGAAATATGCAATCACACCTATAATCAGTGAATCTATAATCTTACCGCTTATGAAGCCTCCAAAAATCTCATTTGTCTTTCTGATCGTCTCAATGATGATATTGCCTGTCTTTGGCTTGCAGACAGCATATATTATCTTTTTGCTCTGTCCTGCGAGAGTCTCCTGAATACTCATCACATAGACCATCACGATTATTCCGATAATAAAATTAAATAAGCCTCTGACTACCGAAATCACACCGGTTGTAATCTGTGCAACATACTTCTGTGCCTCAGGAATCAGCTTTTCTGTGGCATAATCCTCAATGTAGTCGGTTGCATTCTGTAAACCTGTGCTCGCGAGCTCAGCAATTTTGCTGTCCCCGAAATTGCCGTTCTTTATCATGTTAATGAATGCCGCAACATCATTTGGCAGTGTCTTCATAAGTCCCGATATACTTGCTATGACAGAAGGCACAATAGCCGCAATGAGGAGCGAAATAATTGCTACAAGAATAATAACCGAGCCTGTGATTGCAAGAGCTCTTGAAACCTTTCGCAGCTTGCTTTCGCTTTTCATCTTTTTGGAAAGAAGCTTTTTAAAGCATCTTTCCAGCCACAGCATGACAGGATTCATCAGGTATGCAAGCACAAGTCCCATTATAATAGGCATTGCTGCCGCAAGCAGCTTGCTCCATATGCCTGCAAAGCCCTCAAATCTGTACAGTGCAAAGAAAAACAGTATACTGACTGCAAACGTGACAAATACCATGACACCTATTCTGATCAGATGTGGCCATTCCTCACGCCCTGGGTGCGAATTCTGCTTCGCACCCTTATCTGCATTTATCTCAATGTTTGATTTTTTACCAGCTTTTCCGGTTTCTTCCATCGGATTAAACTCTCCTTATTTACGATTATAGTTGATGAGACATCCCTTTAATATTATCTCTCTTTCATCATCTGTGAGCTCACCCATCTTCAGTGTAAATGGCTTTAATTCACCATCCTTGACAACATATGCCTCAAACTCCGTCTTTGCATCCTCGATTTCCTTCTTGATTCCCGGAAGGAAGATATAGTCGAGGTTGTGGAACGGAAGCTCTCCCTCATCGATGATGAATGGAAGCATTCCCCAGTTGATAAGGTTTGAACGGTATCTCTTTGTGGCATACTCGTTTGCGATATTTGCCCAGCCTCCGAGTACCTTCTGGCAGCTGGCAGCCTGCTCTCTTGCTGAGCCGTCACCCGGCTTAACAGCAAAAATTGTGCTTCCGAAGCCCATATTCTCATGGCTTGCCTCAGGGAATTTTTTCTTTACTACTCCCATGATTTCAGCAACCTCAGGAACAGCCTTTCCTGCGCACTCACCACTCTCTATAGCCTTCTGGGCCTTCTGGATTTCCTTTGCTCTGCCTACATACTCAGGATCCTTTCTTGAAAGTGCGAACTCTGCAAGTCCAAGAGGGTTTGAACGATATGATGATGTCTCTCCTGAAGGAATGAGCTCATCTGTTGTAGTAACAGGATCATGAATCTCTGAAACCACCTTAAGGAGCATATTCTCAGGAAGCGCGCTCATTGCCGGCCAGTCCTTGATGTTTGGTCCGAACTGGATTTCAACTGAAGGATCTGCCACTCCATGGCTGTCAAATACACGGTTCTCATATATAGTCTTGTCAAAGAAATATTTTGGCTTTGTAAAGTTGACATCAATATCCGCTGCTGATGTAAGGAAGCCCTTGTTTGCTGCTGTTGCAGCGATTGAACGTGCATCCATGAGTGCCACTGAGCTGATCTGTCCGTTCTGTACCTTAGAACCCTCTCTGTTAGGGAAGTTTCTTGTTGAATGACGGATAGAGAATGCGTTGTTGGCAGGTGTATCTCCTGCACCAAAGCAAGGTCCGCAGAAAGCAGTCTTTACGATTGCACCTGTCTCAAGAAGCTTTGCTACAGCTCCGTTTTTCACAAGCTCCATGTATATTGGAGTAGATGCCGGGTAAACACTCAGTGTAAACTCGTCTGCTCCGATTGAATGTCCGTTTAATATGTCAGCCGCATCGCAGATATTCTCAAATCCACCGCCTGCACAGCCTGCGATGATTCCCTGGTCTACATACAGTTTTCCGTCTCTTACCTTACTCTTTAAATCAAGCTTCACCTTGCCGTCAAAGCTTACCTCAGCTCTCTTCTCACAGTCATCGAGAATATCCATGAGGTTTGCATTGAGCTCATCGATAGTATAGGTATTGCTTGGGTGGAATGGCATAGCTATCATTGGGCGGATCTGGCTTAAGTCAATCTCAATAAATCTGTCGTAGTAAGCCACCTCACCCGGATTAAGCTCCTTGTGGTCCTCAGCCCTACCGTGAATCTCAAAGAATTCCTTAACCTGGTCATCTGTTCTCCAGATAGAAGAAAGACATGTAGTCTCTGTTGTCATAACATCGACACCTATACGGAAGTCAACGCTCAGATTAGACACACCCGGTCCTACAAACTCCATAACTTTGTTCTTTACAAATCCGTTTCCGAATACCTCTCCGATAATTGCAAGTGCGACATCCTGTGGTCCAACGCCCTTGATTGGCTCTCCTGTCAGGTAAATGCCTACTACCTCAGGCATATCAATATCATATGTCTGTTCGAGAAGCTGCTTAACAAGCTCAGGTCCACCCTCGCCGACTGCCATAGTACCAAGTGCACCATAACGTGTATGTGAATCAGAACCAAGTATCATTTTTCCGCCGCCGGCAAGCATCTCTCGTGCAAACTGATGGATAACTGCCTGATGAGGTGGTACATAGATTCCACCGTACTTCTTTGCACATGTGAGACCAAACATGTGGTCATCCTCATTGATTGTTCCACCAACTGCACAAAGGCTGTTGTGACAGTTTGTAAGTACATACGGGATAGGGAATTTCTCAAGTCCTGAAGCTCGTGCTGTCTGGATGATACCTACAAATGTAATATCATGCGATGTAAGCTTATCAAACTTAATCTGAAGCTTGTCCATATTGCCGGATGTATTGTGCTCCTTTAAAATACCGTAAGCAATTGTCTCCTGCTTAGCTGTCTGTTTATCGATGTCCATGCCAGTCTTTCTTTTGACAGCTGCCTGAGCCTCCGGTCCATCAATTATTACTTCCTTACCGTTTAAAAGGTAAGCACCATTTTCATATAATTTCACTTATTCTACCTCCGTATGTGTATTTCAAAATTCTTTTATTTACTATTATATAATATTATAGGTAATTGTGGCAATAAATAAATCACCATCTACCTTAATTTCGAATTTTCCTCCCATCAAATGGGTCAGATTCTTTGCAATCGAAAGTCCAAGTCCACTTCCTTCAGTGGTTCTCGATCTCTCTCCCCTCACAAAACGCTCTGTCAGGTCTACATTTCCGTTGCTTACTATGTCAAGCTCGTTCTTAGACACATTCTTTATTGTAAAAACTGCCTTTTTATCTGCCTTTTCAAGCTCTACATATACTCTGGTATTTTCCAGTGCATATTTTGCGGCATTAGTATACAGATTTTCAATAGAGCGGTAAAGCTGACGCCCATCCGCATATATAAATATCTGTTCTGATGGAATTTTTGTAACTATTGTCAGATTTCTCGACTCAAAGCGCTCATTGAATTCACCTCCGGTCTGGTATAAAAGCTCAACCAGATCAAGCTTTTGCATATTGAGCTTCACATTTCCCGAGGTAATCTTTGATGTCTCTACCAAATCCTCTGTAAGCTGCTTTAAGCGCTGTGACTTTTCCTCCAGCACATGTATATAGTATTTGGCATTTTCATTTTCCAGATTTTCCCTCTTAAGCAGGTCAACATAGTTGACTATTGAAGTCAGAGGTGTCTTTATATCATGTGATACGTTTGTTATTAGGTCTGCCTTTAATTTTTCATTCTTAAGACTCTCATTCACCGAGCTCATAAGACCCTGGCGTATATGGTTGACAGCCTCCGCCACCTTTTTCTGCTGCCCATGAAACTCATTGACATTGAGTGTAGTGTCAAGCGCTCCTTCCGAAATAGCTTCAAGAGCCTCCTGTATGCGCATTATCTCTTTGTTTTTTTGTGTGTGGATATCCTTTTTCTCAATAACTCTTTTCAAAAGCTCATAGCCCTTGTACATCAGGCTGTGTGTGCAAAGTATATTGCCTTTTATCTTCCTTACAATGCTCTGGTATAAAATAATAAAAGCCAGATCAAACAAAAAAGTAAATGTGCCGGCCGTCATAATGAGTGATGCATAGTCAAAATGCTGGTTTTTTACGCCTGAAATCACTTTTCCCATAAATACCATGAGCAGTGTAAATATCACCAGCATCACATCAGAGTATACCTTGTCAATCGGTAAATAGTATATTGTGTAATCATCCTCTGATTTTCTGCCGGCCACGTTTGCCATATATGCAAGGCTCACAAAGCTGCCTACCAGGCCCGCAAGAGATATTAGTGTATATATATCAATATTTTCATGCGCATCGTGCCTGAATGCATAGCCTGTGGCAAACACTCCTGTTACCATAAGTATCATGCATAGCTGATGTAAGACTATGACCGCTGCTTTTTTTCCTATCGTATACTGCTTCATTTGTTGTCCTCTATCTTATAGCCTACTCCCCAGACCACCTTCAGATAGCGTGGCTCCTTAGGATTTATCTCTATTTTTTCCCTGATATGTCTGATGTGCACAGCAACTGTATTGTCGGCGCCTATCGCCTCCTCGTTCCATATGCTCTCATATATTTCGTTTATTGAGTAGACCTTTCCCTTATTTTTAAGGAGTAAAAGCAGTATATTGTATTCAATCGGTGTGAGCTTTACCTCCTCGCCATCCACAGTCACCTTTTTTAAATCATCATTTACCAAAAGGCCTCCGGCTTCATAAACCTTGTCTCCGGCTGCATCATTGCTTGACAGAGTGGTATATCTGCGAAGCTGTGACTTTACCCTTGCCACAAGCTCAAGCGGATTAAAAGGCTTTGTGACATAATCATCAGCTCCCACATTGAGGCCTAAAATCTTGTCAGCATCCTCTGTCTTTGCCGATAGAATGATTATCGGCACCCTGCTTTCCTTTCGTATCTGCAAAGTGGCTCTTATTCCGTCGAGCTTTGGCATCATGACATCTATTATCATGAGGTCTATTTTTTTATTCTTCATAATTTCAACCGCCTGTATGCCGTCGTAAGCCTTCTCCACGTCGTAGCCCTCCTGCATCAGGTAAATCTCAATTGCCTCAACTATTTCCTTGTCGTCATCACAAACTAATATTGTCATATTATCCTCCTTCTATGAATTTTGAACAGAAACCTTCTCCTGCCGTTAGTCAGCTATATTTTATCAGATTATCCACTTTGTTTTTCTTAAAATCTGCTTAATATTACCCACTTTTAAATATAAGCCAAAAAGCAGCCGTTCTGTTTTGAACTGCTGCTTTATATTACATAGGTGTGTTTCATTTCCCTTTATTTCCGGTGATGCTCTGCCACATTCTGTGGATACCGTCTGTGAGCTCCTTCCCTTCCTTTGTGTTGATAACAGGTGGATTGCCGGCTTTTCTGCTTATTGCCTTATAATCCTCATCAACAGACGATTTTGAGCCGGCAGCCTTGGCTTCATCCTTATCATTGCTATGATTTAATCCGGCATCAGGTGTATCGTCTGCAAGCTTCACTTCACCCACTACACCATCTCCCAGGTCCTCGCCCTCAGCAAGTCCCAGTTTTCTGATATAATCCATATTTACCTTGATTTCAGTCTGTCTGTTTGCATAGATGGACTTCTCTTCATTGTCAATAGTACGCTCCTCTACAGGTTTACCTGCATTTTTCTGACGTTCTATCTCCTTATTTCTGTCATCGATAATCTTAAGATACTTCTCCGTATCGGACAAATCCTGAAGCTGTCCCTTGAGCTCATACTGGTTAGTTTTAACTATCTTCTCCTGCTCTGCAATCTTATCCTTCATATTCTTGCACAGCTTTTCAAGTGACTCGTTGGTATCATTGATGATATCACGCACTCTTGAAAGCGCCTCATCCGTATAGATAACCGATGCTGCATACACATCCTCAGCCTTTCTGCTTGCATCCCAGACTATCTGATCCCCCTTCTTTCTGAACTCTCTCTCTGCGTGATTGCGACTCTGCTCAGTAAGCTCATACTCATCCTGCATTGCATATATACACTTATTCAGCTCAGCAAGTAAATCTATCATTTGCTGCTTGTTTATGATCACCCTGCTCGGCTCCGGCTTATACGGCTCCGCCTTTGAGAGCATGATATGAATTTCTCTTAGTACCTTTTCTGTTTTATCGTTCGCATTCATTTTCTATTTCCTCGGATTTAAATTAACATTATAACTATTCAGGGTGTTTCTGAATACTCACCACTTACCCATATTTTATATGAAAATCCGCTTCTCGTAAATAGCCAAATGAATAATAATGATATGAGGGTCAAAAGGTATTCTGCCCCTCGTTTATAATTAAATCAAACCCGCTGCCGCATTTCTCAGTTCATCTGCCGCATGCTTTATCTCGGCAGCCTGCTCTTCGCTCACATTTCCGGGCTTTGTCCTTGAAATAAGCTTCTTCACATATGAAAGTGACGATTTCACACTCTTTTTCTGTGCGCTGTCCATAGCCTTTCTTTTTTCTTTGTCAGCCATGACATTTTCCACCTGTCGCACAAGCGTATCAGCCTCACTTCTTGCATCAATATAAGCCTTTCTCTGTCCATCTGTTGCCTCATACTCCTGTGCCTCGCGGATTGCCTGCTCAATCTCAGAATCAGACAAATTCGAGCTTGCGGTAATCGTAATCTCCTGATGCTTTCCTGTGCCCAGGTCCTTTGCAGAAACCTGCACAATGCCGTTTGCATCTATATCAAACGTCACCTCTATCTGCGGCACACCTGCCGGAGCCGGCTTGATGCCCTTTAGCCTGAAGTTTCCAATCAGCTTATTGTCCCTTGCAAACTGCCTCTCACCCTGCAGTACCTTTATATCTACAGAGGTCTGGAAGCTTCCTGCAGTTGTAAAAATCTGGCTGTATCTCGTAGGAATAGTCGTATTTCTGTCAATAATTTTGGTTGAGACACCACCAACTGTCTCAATTCCGAGTGAAAGCGGTGTGACATCCATCAGTATAATCTCTGCCGCACTGCTGCCTGCGACAATTGCTCCACCGAGCTTGCCACCCTGTACTGCTGCACCGAGTGCCACGCACTCGTCAGGATTTAGGTTGTGTGAAGGCTCTTTTCCTGTAATTCTTCTGACCTCCTCAACAACAGCCGGCACACGGGTCGAGCCTCCTACCAACAGCACCATTCCAAGCTCTGCTGCGGAAATCCCCGCATCTGAAAGTGCCTGATTTACCGGAATGGCCGTTCTCTCCACCAGATCCTTTGTTATCTCATTAAACTCAGCCCTTGTGAGATTCATCTCCATGTGGACCGGCTGTCCCTTTACAGTGGTGATAAACGGCAGGTTGATAGTGGTTGAGGATGAGGATGAAAGCACTTTTTTTGCCTTCTCAGCCTCCTCCCTGACACGCTGCATAGCAGTATTATCCTTTCTCAGATCCACATTCTGCTGTCTGTAAAACTCTGTGACAAGATAATTCGTGATTCTCTCATCAAAATCATCTCCACCCAGATGATTATCACCGGCTGTGGCAAGCACCTCTATCAGATTGTCCCCTATTTCGATAACAGACACATCGAAGGTTCCTCCTCCGAGGTCGTAGACAAGAATTTTCTGCTGCTGTCCGTGGTCCAGTCCGTATGCGAGTGCCGCAGAGGTTGGCTCATTTATGATTCGAAGCACATTAAGACCAGCAATCCTTCCTGCATCCTTAGTTGCCTGCCTCTGCGCATCCGAAAAATATGCGGGAACAGTAATTACGGCGTCAGTTACAGTCTCACCGATATAGTCCTCTGCATCCTTTTTCAGCTTTCTGAGAATCATAGAAGAAATCTCAGGAGCTGAATACAGCTTTCCGTCCACTTTTGCCCTGAAATCGCTTCCCATCTGTCTCTTTATTGAGAAAAATGTCCTGTCCACATTGACTGCTGCCTGCCTCTTTGCAGCCTCGCCAACCAGTCGCTCTCCATTTTTTGTAAAAGCCACTACAGACGGAGTTGTTCTCTGACCCTCGCTGTTAGTTATGACTACCGGCTGATTGTTCTCCAATACTGCCACACAGCTGTTTGTTGTTCCTAAATCTATACCTATAACCTTGCCCATTTTATGCCTCACTGTTTACTAATGTTTATTTTCTGAATAGTTACATCTTAATAATACTTTATGCTTCGAAAATTCACTCGTCAAGGCATGAGGCTGTTATTTCAGAGAATGTTTATACTTTTAATTTTTAATACACAACATAACAACAAAGGCACCGCCGAAGCAGTGCCTTTGTTGATTAGTTTATAGGTTGGATTAAAAAATGATAATTGAGGATTGCTTATTCACTTACTTTCTTTTTGAGTAATCCGAGTAATCCACATGCAATGAAAGATCCGATTACTAATGCAACAAGATACATTAACGGATTTCCGATTGTAGGAACTACGAAGATTCCTCCGTGAGGTGCCATGAGTGTACATCCAAATGCCATTGAAAGTCCACCTGCCACTGCTGAACCGACTACACATGCCGGAAGGACATGAAGCGGATCAGATGCTGCGAATGGGATTGCACCCTCTGTGATAAATGATAATCCCATGATAAAGTTTGTAGGTCCTGCCTTTCTCTCCTCTGCTGTGAACTTGTTCTTGAAGAAGATTGTTGCAAGAGCGATTGCGATTGGTGGAACCATACCGCCAATCATAACTGCTGCCATGATATTGTAGTTTCCGGCAGCGATTGAAGCTGTACCAAATACATAAGCGGCTTTGTTTACAGGGCCACCCATATCTACTGACATCATTCCTCCGAGAAGTACTCCGAGCACTACTGCGCTTTCACCGTTAAGTCCATTAAGACCATTGTTGATAGCTGTATTTAAAGCTCCGATTGGAGGCTCAACTACAAACTGCATTATAACGCCTACCAGGAATATACCAAGCAGCGGATAAAGCAGAACCGGCTTCATACCATCAAGACTCTCCGGAAGTTTAGAAAATACCTTCTTTAAGAGGAGCACAATATATCCTGCTACGAAACCTGCTACAAGTGCTCCAAGGAAGCCTGATGTACCGTTTGCTGCGATTGAACCACCTACAAAACCAACTGCAAGACCAGGACGGTCAGCAATACTCATAGCGATAAAGCCTGCAAGGATAGGAAGCATAAATCCAAATGCTGTTCCACCGATTCCCTTAAACAGTGCTGCGGCCTGTGTAATAGTACCAAAATTTGCTCTCTGGTCAGCCGGCAGTGAATTAAGGTCAACACTGAATCCATCGATAAGGAATGCGATTGCGATAAGAATACCACCACCAACTACGAATGGAAGCATATGTGAAACACCATTCATCAGGTGCTTATAAATCTGATGTCCAACGCTCTCCTTTCCACCAACTGATGAATGTGAAGCCTCCTTTTTACCTGATGCCTTAAATACAGGAGCATCACCGGAAGCAATTCTCTTTATAAGCTCTTCTGCCTTATTGATTCCGTCAGAAACCTGACACTCAATAACCTTCTTTCCGTCAAAGCGGTCTGTAGGTACATTTGTATCACAGGCAACTATAACTCCTGCAGCCTTTGCGATTTCATCATCTGTGAGCACATTTTTGGCTCCGCCTGAGCCTCTTGTCTCAACCTTTACCTGATATCCAAGCTCCTTGGCTTTTTTCTCGATAGCCTCAGCAGCCATATAAGTATGGGCAATTCCTGTAGGACAGGCTGTTACTGCAACGATAAATACATCGTCCTTCTTCACCTCAGCAGGCTCTTTCGCCTTTGCCTCTTTGGCAGCCTCTTTCTCATCCTTTGCTTTTTCAGCGCTATCGATGATATTTAAAAACTCATCAACTGAACCGGCATTGATAAGAGAATTTGTAAACTGCTCGTCCATCAGCATAACAGAGAGCTTGCTAAGCACCTGAAGATGCACATTATCCTCTGTGTTTGGTGCAGCGATAAGGAAAATAATCTTTGCAGGTGTACCATCGAGTGATTCAAAGTCAACCCCATCCTTTACAACCATTGCCGCAAGACCTGCTTTAGTAACAGCATCAGACTTGCAATGAGGAATTGCTATACCCATTCCAATTCCTGTTGTGCCTTCCTCCTCTCTTGCAAAAACACCCTTGCGATACTTCTCCACATCGGATATTTTGCCACTTTTTGCCATCAAATCAATACACTGATTCAATGCTTCGGTTTTTCCGGCAGGCGTACCATTTAAATTGATACTCTCAGCTGCCAATAAATCCCTGATTGTCATACATCATTCCTCCTAATAGAATATATTAATTATTTATATCAACCTTTTTGATACCGTTGTTTAATTGGAAGAACTCTCCCATTTATCAATAAGTGCTTCAACCTCAGACTTTGTAGCAAGCTCCTCAGAAAATGCACTTGCACTTCCTGTACATACACCATAAATAAATGCCTGCTTATAATCATTTGATTTGAGGTATCCGTAAACAAATCCGGCTACCATCGAATCACCTGCGCCTACAGAGTTTTTGAGCTTTCCTTTAGGAGCCTGTGCCTTAAATTCCTGTCCATCCTCGGTCACAAGCACTGCTCCGTCACCTGCCATAGAAACAAGCACGTTTCTTGCGCCCTGCTCCTGAAGCTTCTTTGCATATTTTATCACATCGTCCTTGTCTGTAATCTCAACACCGAATATCTCACCGAGTTCATGATTGTTTGGCTTAATGAGGAACGGCTTATACGCAAGCACATTTGTGAGCAGATTTCTCGTCGCATCAACCACAATATTTATTCCACGGCCCTCAAGATGCTTCATGATATCCATATACATTGATGAAGGCATTACATCAGGAATACTTCCTGCGAGCACAAGCACATCAGACTCCTTTAAGCAGTCAAGCTTCTCATAAAGTTTTTTAATGTTGTCCTCAGTGATTACCGGTCCCTGACCATTAATCTCGGATTCCTCATTTGAGCGAAGCTTCACATTGATACGTGAAATACCATCCTCCACCTCTATAAAATCAGTATCAACACCTTTTTTTCCTAGAAGTCTTTTAATTTCATTTCCTGTAAAACCCGCTGTAAAACCAAGTGAAGTATTGCTCATTCCAAGATTCTTAAGAACCATGGAAACATTGATGCCCTTACCACCTGCAAAAATCTTCTCTCCAGTCGTTCTATTGACCACTCCTGTCTTAAAATCTGTTACATCAACTATATAATCTAATGATGGATTAAAAGTAACTGTATAAATCATGTTAGACCTCCTTAATATTTTTGTATTTCTTATAGTTGTCATTGCTTAGTGCATTTGTAATAATTACAGCATCTTTAAAATCAGCAAACTTGATACTTGATACCTGTGAAAACTTACTGTCATCCGCAAGAATGTATTTCTCCTTGCTATTCTCCATGGATTTCTTTTTAATCATGGCCTCCTTTATCTCCGGAGTCGTAAATCCATTCTTCACAGTAATTCCGTTAGTTCCCCAGAAGCCCTTCGTAAAATTGTATTTATCGAGCGTCACAACGGCCTCATCTCCGACAATAGCCTCAGTAGTAGACTTGAACTCGCCACCCAGAATATATACTGTATATCCCCTATCGGAAATTCTCTTGGCATTAGTCAGAGAGTTTGTAACAAAAACCACATTCTTTGCAGTAATATAATCAATCATGACTGCCGTTGTAGTACCGGCATCTATATAAACAAAATCATTATCCACAATAAGTGATGCCGCATATCTGGCAATCTGTTCCTTTTCGCTGCGATTCTGCTTAAGCCTGTTGATAACCTTCTCATCCTGAGTATGGATATTCGTATTATTTGCAATCGCACCACCATGTACCTTGGTGAGATAACCCTTCTTGTCCATTGCAACCAGATCACGCCTGATTGTTGACTCAGATATATCAAGCTCATCCATAAGCTGCTGAACAGTCACACTTCCCATCGAATCTAATATATCGAGTATTTTTTTACATCTATCTTCCGCCAGCATCTAATCCCCCCTGTTTATGAAACTATTCAAAGACTTATTTTATAAGCCATTTATTTAATGCTCATTTTCAAATTACTGTATTAAACATTTCAACATTTATTTAACTTGTAGTATAATTATATTTTCATAATCCGTCATTGTCAATCATAATCAGTCATTTATATTCACAAATAATCACACTAAAAATTGTTAAAAATATATAAAGCAAGTTTTAAAATTGTGCAATATATGCAAATGCAACATTCATTTTTGTGCAGAATATACCATATATATCATCAATACTTGCCTAATTACTATTTTTAGTATCTTTTCTATTACTAATTTATAATTAATATTAATAGTTCAAATTGACTGATTTTGAATCAATCTAACTTTGACTGATTTTGACTGTTTCATTTCTAAATATATTGTAATTCATAAATCATCATGCTAGAATATCTTCATTAAGGTACATATATTATGATTTCGGTGCATATTTTATTATTTAATTGAACATTTTTGATTTGAGTATATTTGATTTGAATATATTTTTG
>ULIU01010129.1_pt1 | contig 23735 bp, 17 predicted proteins | sample 1950651 | NCBI WGS metagenome assembly ULIU01 (sample SAMEA4835458, study PRJEB28245) | human gut metagenome | biome: gut microbiome; material: fecal sample | place: Denmark | collected 2008
AGAAGCTAGACAGATCGTTGATCACAAGTTCGTTACAGTAAACGGAAAAGTTGTTAACATCCCTTCATACCTTGTAAAGGCTGGCGATGTTATCGAAATTAAAGAGAGCAAAAAGAATACTCAGAGAATGAAAGATATCGTCGAGGTAGCTGGCGGAAGAATCGTTCCGGAGTGGTTAGACGTAGATGCTGAGAAATTACAGGGAACTGTAAAAGACTTACCTACACGTGAGCAGATTGATGTTCCTGTAGATGAGATGCTCATCGTCGAGTTATATTCTAAGTAAAATTAGGTTGATTTGCCGGGGATTTATTTCCCGGCTTATCCACTCTTTGATAACATATAACAACGATACCCGAGAAGGAGGGAATTTGAAGTGTTCGATTTTGAAAAACCAAAAATTGAGATCGCTGAAATTTCAGAAGACAAGACATATGGCAGATTTGTTGTAGAGCCATTAGAGAGAGGTTACGGTACAACACTTGGAAACTCTTTAAGACGTATCATGCTTTCTTCTTTACCGGGCGCTGCAGTAAGCCAGGTCAAGATTGATGGTGTTTTACATGAATTCAGCTCTATTCCTGGTGTTAAGGAAGATGTTACAGAAATCATCATGAATATCAAGAACCTTGCAATTCGCAATAATAGTTCTACAAATGAACCAAAGGTTGCATATATCGAATTCGAAGGTGAAGGCGTTGTTACAGCAGCCGATATTCAGGTTGATTCAGATATCGAGATTTTGAATCCTGAGTTAGAGATTGCACACTTGAATGGTGGTGCAGATTCTAAGCTTTACATGGAGCTTACAATCACAAACGGCAGAGGTTATGTCGGAGCAGAGAAGAACAAGAACGAGGATACACCAATCGGAGTTCTTGCTGTAGATTCAATCTACACTCCTGTTGAGCGTGTTAACCTTACTGTAGAGAATACCCGTGTAGGTCAGGTTACAGATTATGATAAGCTTACATTAGATGTATTTACAAATGGTGCATTGGAGCCTGACGAGGCAGTCAGTCTTGCAGCTAAGGTATTAAGTGAGCACTTAAATCTGTTCATCGATCTTTCAGAGGCAGCACAGCAGGTTGACGTTATGGTCGAGAAGGAAAACGATGCTCAGGAAAAGGTTCTTGAGATGAACATCGACGAGCTTGAGCTTTCAGTTCGTTCATACAACTGCTTGAAGCGTGCAGGAATTAACACTGTTGCAGAGCTTATCAATAGAACACCTGAGGACATGATGAAGGTTCGTAACCTTGGTCGCAAGTCTTTAGAGGAAGTTTTAGCAAAATTAAAAGAATTAGGTTTAGAGTTAAATCAGACTGAGGAATAATTCATTCGAATAATCCTTGCACTGATTCTTCTAAATAAATTGGTCATATATAAATTTTAAATATCATATTTATGTTTATGTGTGACAAAACTCATAGCGGCAGGGCCAGTAAGACCAAAGAGCGTGACCGTGTCTGATACATGAGTGGCAACTGATTTGAGCATTTGCTTTTTGAAATAAGGCAAAGCTTTATCACAACAAGATACGATGTCTGGCAGTAAGACCGAAGAGCGTGACCGGATGTCCCACAAATGGAGGAAATTAAAATGGCAAAATATCGTAAGTTAAGCAGAACATCAAGCCAGAGAAAGGCTTTACTCAGAGGTCAGGTTACACAGCTTCTTGTTAACGGAAAGATCGTTACTACAGAGGCTAAGGCTAAAGAGGTTCGTAAGATCGCTGAGGGTCTTATCGCATTAGCAGTAAAAGAGAAAGACAACTATGAAGAAGTTACTGTAAAAGCTAAAGTTGCCCGCAAAGATAAAGATGGCAAGAGAGTAAAAGAGGTTGTAGACGGAAAGAAAGTTACTGTTTATGACGAAGTAGAGAAGAAGATCAAGAAGGATTCTGCTTCACGTCTTCATGCCAGAAGACAGATGCTCAAGGTTCTTTACACAGCTAAAGAGTCTGACGGCACAAAGAAGGGAACAAAGACTATCGATGTAACAAACAAGTTATTCGATGAGATCGCTCCTAAGTATGCTGATCGTAACGGTGGTTACACAAGAATCGTTAAGATTGGACAGCGTAAAGGTGACGGAGCTTTAGAGGTTCTCCTTGAGTTAGTTTAATATTTAATCGGTATAAATCTTAGACTAAATTAAACCAGAGATTTGAGTGTATGACACTCACTTCTCTGGTTTTTTATATTACTAAGATAATTATTCTAAACTTTGAGAAAAACTGATGCGTCTTATTTGCATGTATAGTTCGACAGCCTTTCGTTTGAATTCGTAACTGTAACGCATAAAAATACCCCTTTCACTGGATGTCCAGTAAAAGGGGTACATATCAATTTCACACAGCTTTTTTTAAATACGATTAATTATTTATTCTTTGCTGCAGCCTGCTCGTCATTGTACTTCTGAACACACTTCTTGATTCTGTCATATGGTGAGAGAAGATCACTGATAGAACAGTCGTGGTTTAATGTATCAATGAGGTATGCGATGTATTTGCTCATGTCACAGCTGATATAGTACTCCTTAGAGAGAAGCTCAGGTGACTGGTAGATAAGGTTTGTTGTAACTACTCTGTAGATGAGACCCTCCTCGTAAGCCTTGTCAAATGAAGCAAAGCCGTTTGTGAAGAGACCGAATGTAGAAACAACAAAGATTCTGTTAGCTTTACGCTTCTTGAGCTCTCTTGCTGTATCTATCATACTCTCGCCGGAAGAAATCATATCATCGATGATAAGAACATCCTTACCCTCCACATTTGTTCCGAGGAACTCATGAGCAACGATAGGGTTACGTCCGTCAACGATACGGCTGTAATCACGACGTTTGTAGAACATACCCATGTCTACTCCGAGTACGTTTGCAAGGTAAATAGCACGGTTTGTAGCGCCCTCATCAGGAGAGATAATCATAAGATGGTCAGCATCAATAGTGATATCCTTTACGTTCTTTAAGATACCCTTGATGAACTGGTAAGAAGGCATTACATTCTCAAAACCATTCAGAGGAATAGCATTTACCACACGAGGGTCATGGGCATCGAAGGTGATGATATTGTCTACACCCATGTTGATAAGCTCCTGAAGAGCCAATGGACAGTCAAGAGACTCACGGCCTGTACGTCTGTGCTGACGGCTCTCATAAAGGAAAGGCATGATAACTGTTATTCTTCTTGCTTTTCCGCCGGCTGCAGCGATAACACGCTTTAAGTCAGCATAGTGGTCATCAGGTGACATGTGGTTTGTCTGACCGCATACTGTGTAGGTAAGACTGTAGTTAGTTACATCTACCATGATGTACAGATCATAACCACGAACAGACTGGTTGATAACACATTTAGCCTCGCCGGAACCGAATCTAGGTGTAGAAGGCTTGATAATGTAGCTGTTTTTGTAGTAGTCCTTGAAAGCACTCTCGTTAGCATGCTGGTGCTCTCTGTGCTCTCTCCAGCCCTGTAAGTATGCATCTACCTTCTGGGCAAGACCTATACAACTGTCGGTTGCAACAAGTCCAAGTGTACCGGTTGGCATAGTCTCCAAAATTCTCTCATCGTTTGGCATTGTTATTCCTCCATATAACCATATAATAAATAAACTAAATATATAATATAAAAAGCGTTATTTGGAAAGACGCTTTTTAATTCGTATGTCATCTCCAAAGAGCTTGATAAAACTATAATTGCTTGAAATTCTTGAAAGTGTTCTCTCGGAGTAAATCTCTGCTATCTGCTCCAAATTCAGATTAGTGGAAATAATAGTAGATTTCTGTCGCAGTATACGCTCATTTACACAAAGGAAAAGCTGTGATGTGGTAAATGAGTTGGAAAGCTCGGTTCCGAGATCGTCTATGATAAGTAAATCACAGTCGAATATATTCTGGTGCGCTGCGATGGCATCTGCATCCTTTTCAAACACGCCTTTGCTTAATATATCAAATAATTGGAATGCTGTAAAGTAAATTACGGAGTAACCTGCATCTAAAAGCTCTTTTGCAATGCAATTAGATAAAAAAGTCTTTCCGACACCGGTATTACCGTAGAAAAATATGTTTTTAGGTTTGTTTTCAAAATTATCTATAAAATCATGACAGTTCGTCACGGCAAGCTTTGCTGTGGCGAGCGCAGACAGCCCTGTCGCAGGATTTTTCTGCTCATCTGAGTAATAATCAAATGAGAGCGTGGAAAAATTCTCACGAGACAAAATCTCCCTGATATTGGACTGCGAATAAACGGTATTGATAATAGCCTGCTTGAAACAATGACATTTCTGACCGTTTATGTATCCTGTATCGTGGCAATCTGGACAGGTGTAAATAGGCTCAAAATAATCAAGCGGATATCCGAGTGTGGATAGCAGTGCAGCACGCTCCTCTTTATAGTCATCGATTGCAAGGCGTAAAGAGGCAAGAGCATTCTCATCGCCGTCCATAAGCCTGTACGCCTGCCTGACAGATGCGGATGCAATCTCTGAGTCAATCTCCCTGAGGCGGGGCGCCTTGCGATAGGCTTCCTCAATACGCTTGTCATGTATGTATTTGTTCTGAAGCTGGCGTTTATCGTAGCCTCGCATTATCTCATCATATTGAGCATTGGTAAGTGCCATATACCCTCCTTGGGATGTGTAAATCTAACTTGAAAAATCATACAACGAAATTGCGCAACAGAAATCATACAAGTTAAATTATATAATTGAAATCACGCAACAGAAATCATACAGTTTAAATCATATAATTGAAATCATGTAGCTTAAATCATACCGTAGAATTGAGAAACAGCTTCTCCAGCTTGTCGTAATCATTGTTGCGCTGATTGAAGTTGTTAAATTTATTCTTGGAACTTGAATTATTGCTTTTGGGTTTTGAGGAACCGTTTGCAGCATTTGTGCCTTGTGATGAGCCTGTAGCAGAGGCTTTATTGGCCTTGGCAAAGTTGGCATCAAGCACTTCAACATCCTTTAATGTATGTACATCCTTTTTCCTCCAGTTCGCGAGTATCGAGTCTGTGTACTCGAAGCTTGGCTTCTGGATAGCTGAAATAGTTTTACTGCAGGCGGCTTTTACAAGCTCTATATCGAAACCGTATTCGCCGACCCATTTGTTGATGAGTGAAACCTCAGAGTCAACCAAATTGCGGCCTGTGATGCCTAGAGCCTTCATTACAGAATAGTAAATCTGTGAGTGAGCGACTGCATCGTCCTTTGCCTGGTCTACGGTCTTTATGCCGGCATCGGCCCAGCCGAGAGCAACCTTGTTCATGTACCGAAGGCTTGAATGTCCTTTGGTAATGCAGTACTCCACGAGATACTCCACCAGGTCTGTAGAAAAATGAAGCTCGTCCAGCCAGTAGAGCACCATATTGGTGTCTGTGGATGAGAGCGTATGCTTCAGATATGTCTCTATAATAAAGAAAAGCTCTGAAATGTCAGGATTCTTTCTAAACTCCTTAATCTCATCAAGTGTGTATTCCTTCTGTGAAGAAGAAGCTTTGTCAGTAGTCTGGCTCTTAAGCTTTTCCACAACAGAATCCTGCATCCGAATATCTGCGGTAGAAATATTCTGTGCAGCATTATTAACCACGCTGTTTTGCAAACTATTCTGTGCAGCATTATTAACCACGCTGTTTTGCAAATTATTCTGCGCGGCATTATCAGCCACAGCGCTTTGTATATTACTCTGAGCAGCCTGCATACCGGATACAGAAAGACTGCAGAGGTTGATTCCCATAATCTGGCCATCAGCGCCGGATTGCAGCTGTAAAATGCCCTCAGAAGCCCAGTAATTGAGAGCACGTATGATGTCGGCCTCAGTATTGCTGAAATGATCGGCAATCTCTGAAATAGTTGCTATGCCTGCCCCGGAGCCTGTCGCACGGAGCAGATAAAGGTATACCTTGACAAACTCACCGTTTGCCTTTGGCATGTATTGATCTATAAAAATATCTGACACAGTAGTGAATGATGTTGCTATGTCACTGCTAATGTTTATCGCTGTCATATAAAAAAACTCTCTTTCGCTTAACCTGTGAGCAATTATAGCACAATATTTTAACCGTGTGAAGATGGTAAAAGTGCTACAAGCCTTGTAAACTCGGGCTTTCTGAATCCACAAAAAAATGTGGATAATGTGGATAACTATGTAAAATAATTGAAAAATCAATGTATCACAGGGTATATAAGCTGTTGAAAATTATTTAAAAAATCCACACACAAAATGAGAGTTGTTAACATTTTGTATGTGGATAACGTGGATAACTTATTTCTTAAGCAGGTCTTCGCCGATTTCTACTACATTTCCGGCACCCATTGTTATCAACAGGTCGCCGTTTACACAATTTTCTGATAAAAATTTCTCGATTTCCTCAAATGATGGGAAATAGTGCGCATTCACACCTTTTTCGAGCAATAAATCGAGGATGTCCTTAGATGAAATGCCATAGGTGTTCTGCTCACGAGCAGCATAGATATCAGCTAGCACCACAACATCTGCCATTGAAAGAACATCGGCAAAATCATTTAAGAATGCCTTGGTTCTGGAATAGGTATGTGGCTGGAAGCAAAGGACAAGCCTGTCATGTGGATATTTTTGTGCAGCTGTCAGTGTTGCACGAATCTCGGTTGGATGGTGAGCGTAGTCATCAATGATTGTGACGCCGTTTACCTTGCCCTTGTACTGGAAACGTCTGTCAGCACCGCCAAATTTGTCGAGGCCTGTGAGGATAGACTCCTCATCAAGACCGAGTGTGGTGGATAAAGCTATGGCTGCGAGCGCATTGCTTACATTGTGAGCGCCAGGAACAGAGAGTTTTACGTCGAAAAGTGGACTACCCTGTCTCATAGCTGTAAAAGATGCACAAGCTTTATCGTCATAGGTTATATTTTCCGGATAGAAATCATATTTTGAATCAAAGCCATAGGTGATAATCTTCTGAGGAAGACCTGCGACAATCTCTTCATAGCGGTCAATCTCACCGTTGATGATGGTAGCACCGCCTGCGAGAGTGTTTGATGCATACTCGCGGAAGGAATGCCTGATGTCGTTGATATCCTTGAAGAAATCCAGATGCTCAGCCTCAATATTTAAAATAATACTGTAGCGTGGTCTGAAATTCAAAAAGCTGTTTGTGTACTCACACGCCTCAGAGATGAAGTACTCTGAATCGCCCACACGCAGATTGCCGTGGATAGATGACAAAATACCTCCTACGGAAATGGTAGGATCTGTCTGAGCGGCGAGAAGAATCTCACTGATCATGGATGTGGTGGTAGTCTTGCCGTGTGTGCCGGCTACAGCGATAGAATAATCGTAATTGTCCATAATCTGTCCGAGAAGCTCGGCTCTGGTAAGCATTGGAATACCGGCTGCTTTTGCTGCGGCAAACTCAGGATTGCTTTCGTGGATAGCAGCAGTGTAAACCACCAGGTCGATATCTGAGGTGATATTGTCTGCGCTCTGACCATATATGACTTTTATGCCCTTGGCAGCAAGAGTTTTTGTGAGGTCTGATTCCTTTGAATCGGAGCCGGAAATGGTAAAGCCCTCCTCATGCAGAATCTCTGCGAGACCGCTCATGCTGATACCGCCGATGCCTATGAAATGGATGTGTATTGGTTTGCTGAAATCTATTTTATACATTTATTTTACCTGCCTGATTTATTATAATTTATATTGTAACTATTAAGAACTGCTGAGAACAAAAAGCCGATGCGTCATGATTGCATGTAAGCGACTGATTTTCTTGTTCTGAATAGTTACTTTATATTAATTATACAACTAAATACAGTATTTGCAAAGGAAAAATAAGGTGAAAGCAGGCATGACTTTCAAATGATAAGAACCCTTGCAGGTTAAACAGATATACGATAAATGACACTTGTGCAAAATGTCAAAAAAAAAGAAAAATATTATTTGATTTTGTGAAAAATGTTGAAGTGATAATGCGGCTGTGGTATAATTTTTTTTATAAAAATAATTCATCCGGACCATATGAATTTGATGGGTTTAAAGTATATGGCAGTAACTGCAATTTATGCAGCGGCAACTATAATTTATATGGAAACAATTGTGATTTATTATAGAAGCATTACAGATACGGTTATTACAGAAACTAGTGGTGGGTACCGGATGGGCACAACAAAAATTAGGACAGACGAGGAGTGATAACGTGATTAAGAAAGAAATGATAGCCATGCTTTTAGCAGGCGGTCAAGGCAGCAGACTTGGTGTTCTGACAGCGGACGTAGCAAAACCGGCAGTTTCGTTTGGTGGAAAGTACAGAATCATAGATTTTCCGCTTAGCAACTGCATCAATTCAGGCATTGATACAGTTGGGGTACTTACACAGTATCAGCCACTCAGGCTTAACAGCCACATCGGAATAGGTATTCCGTGGGATCTCGACAGGAATAACGGAGGAGTGGCAATACTGCCTCCTTATGAGAAGAGCGGCAACAGCGAGTGGTACACAGGTACAGCCAATGCAATCTACCAGAATATGAGGTATATAGACAGTTACAACCCGGACTATGTGTTGATACTGTCAGGAGACCATATTTACAAGATGGACTATGAGGTGATGCTTGATTTTCACAAGGAAAACAATGCAGATGTGACCATAGCAACAATGCCGGTGCCTATCGAGGAGGCCAGCCGATTTGGTATCGTTATAGCCGATGATGATAAGCGCATCAATGCATTTGAGGAAAAGCCGGTTCATCCGCGTAGCAATCTCGCATCAATGGGCATTTACATATTCTCATGGCCGGTGCTAAAGGAAGCCTTACTTGCACTAAAGAATCAGGAAAACTGTGATTTTGGCAAGCATGTCATACCATACTGCTTTGAAAACGATAGACGTATGTTTGCATACGAGTTCAACGGATACTGGAAGGACGTAGGTACACTGGGCTCATACTGGGAGGCCAATATGGAGCTTGTGGACATCATTCCGGAGTTCAACCTGTACGAGGAGTATTGGAAGATTTACACAAAGAACGATGCAATCGAGCCACTTTATATAGCCAAAGGGGGTCATGTGGAGCGAAGCATCATGGGTGAGGGCTGTGAATGCTATGGTCATGTGGAACATTCTGTTATAGGTGCCAACGTCAAGATTGGAAGAGGCGCAGTAATACGTGATTCCATCATCATGCGTGACACGGAGATAGGCTCTAATGTCACGATAGACAAGTCCATCATTGCCGAAAATTGCAAGGTGGGCGACAATGTGACACTTGGCTTCGGACAGGAGAAGCCGAACGTATTAAATGAGAGCATATACTCATTTGGGCTTGTCACTATAGGAGAAGATTCTGTGATACCGGACGGGGTAAAGATAGGCAAAAATACAGCAATCTCCGGTGTTACATATGAAGAGGATTACAAAGATGGTGTGCTTGAGGGCGGAGAAGTTATTATCAAGGCAGGTGACGGAAAATGAAGGCAATAGGAATAATTTTGGCCGGCGGCAACAATAATAGGATGAAGGAACTGACAGCAAAACGAGCAGTACCGGCCCTGCCGGTAGCAGGCAGCTTCAGGGCTATAGATTTTTCACTCAGCAGCATGTCAAACTCACATATACAGACAGTTGCGATATTGACACAATATAATGCACGCTCACTGAATGAGCATTTAAGCTCATCAAAATGGTGGAATTTTGGCAGAAAGCAGGGAGGATTATTCCTCTTTACACCTACAGTCACAGCGGACAACAGTGACTGGTACAGGGGTACGGCAGATGCGATGTATCAGAATATTGATTTTCTCAAGAGACGCCATGAGCCATATGTCATCATCAGCAGCGGTGACTGTGTATACAAGCTGGATTTCAACAGAGTGCTTGATTTTCACATCGAGAAAAAATCAGACATTACAGTGGTATGCAAGGACATGATGTACAACGACGATGTCAGCCGTTTTGGTGTGGTACGCATGGATGAGGAGTCAAGAATCACAGAGTTTGATGAAAAGCCGATCGAGGCTTCATCCAATACCATTTCCACAGGTATCTATGTCATCAGAAGACGACAGCTCATAGAGCTTTTGGAGGCAGCAGCTGAGGAAAACAGATTCGATTTCGTAAATGATATCCTCGTGCGCTACAAAAATGTAAAGAAAATATATGGCTACAAGATAAATTCGTATTGGAACAATATCGCCGATATTGATGCATACTTCAAGACCAATATGGATTTCTTAAGACCTGACGTCAGAAGCTATTTCTTCAGGGAGGAGCCGACAATCTGTTCAAAGGTGGACGACCTGCCACCGGCCAAGTTTAATCCGGGATCAGACATTTCAAACAGCCTCGTATCAAGTGGCTGTATCATAAACGGCAGAGTGGAGGATTCGGTGCTTTTCAAGCAGGTATTTGTGGGCAAAAACACCACAGTGAAGAACTGCGTGATACTCAATGATGTCTACATAGACGACAATGTGCACCTTGAGAATTGCATCGTAGAGAGTCGCGGAACTATCAGTCCAAACACATACTACTGTGGTGAGGATGGAGTCAGAATAGTAAAAGAAAAAAATGTAAGATATGTAATTTAAAAACAGACCAGGGGGACAAAAATATGCAGATTACAGACATCAGAATTCGTAAGGTAGAAAAGGAAGGCAAGATGAAGGCGGTTGTGTCAATTACAATCGATGATGAATTCGTGGTACATGACATCAAGGTAATCGAAGGAGAAAAGGAACTTTTCATCGCCATGCCAAGCCGTAAGGCAAACGATGGCGAGTACAGGGATATAGCCCATCCGATTAACTCTGCCACACGCGAGAAGATCCAGAATATGATTCTTGAAAAGTATAAGACAGAGATTGAGAATGCATAAAATCAAATAATAACTTTGAAAAAGCGATGAGCAAGGCGGGATATAAAATACCTGAGCTGGTATAATAATCCAAATATATTTCACACAAACCGGTCTATCCGTGGTACAATAAGCCACAGACAGACCGGCTTTTTAGAGTATAGCTAAAATAAAAGAGGATAGACAAACAGATATGTACAAGACGAAAATAGATAATCTGGATTTAAAACAGATTGCTGACAGTGGTCAGTGCTTCAGATGGAAGAACACAGGAGAAAACGAATACACGGTAGTGGCATTTGACAGGGCGCTTCGGATTAAGCAGGACGGGAATGAGTTTGAGCTGGACTGTGATGAGGCTGACTGGAACAATATATGGAAAAGTTATCTGGATATGGATACGGATTATGCGGGGATTGCAAAGCTTATAGCAGACGGAGATGACGCGCATCTGAAGGAGGCGTATGCATATGGCAGTGGTGTGCGCATTTTAAGGCAGGATTTGTGGGAGATGATTGTTACTTTTATGATTTCCCAGAATAATAACATAAAGCGAATCACAAACAGTGTGGATTTACTTTGCAGGCGGTGCGGACATAAAATAGACGGCAGTGCAGAGGGGGAAGAACTGTATACATTTCCAAAGCCTCTTGAGGTGCCGGATGAGGTATTTGATGACAGGAGCATGGGCTTTGGCTATAGGGCACCGTATCTGAAGGAAATATATGAGTATGGCGCTAATAATCCTGACTGGCTTGATAATCTGCGCAAAATGAGCTATGATGAGGCGATGGAAAGCCTGCTTTCTCGCAAAGGAATTGGCAAAAAGGTGGCGAACTGCATATGTCTTTTCGGTTTGCATCATGTGGATGCATTTCCGATAGATACGCATGTAAAGCAGCTTTTGGACAAATATTATAGTGACGGTTTTGATTTTGAGCGCTACAAGGGTGTGGCGGGAATTATCCAGCAGTATTTGTTTTATTTTGAATTGTAAATGATATGAGAAAGAGAAAGGATAAACGATGTACGTTATAGTAGGACTTGGAAATCCTGATAAAAAATATGAGCACACAAGACACAATATCGGATTTGATGTGATAGATGCGCTTGCGGATAAATATAATATAAGTGTGACAGACAAAAAGCACAAGGCGCTCTGTGGAAGCGGAGTGATTGAGGGCATGAAGGTGCTGCTCGTGAAGCCGCAGACATACATGAACTTAAGCGGCGAGTCTGTTGCTGAGGTGATGAATTTTTATAAGCTTGATCCGGATGAGGAAATGATCGTTATTTTTGATGATATTTCGCTTGAGCCGGGGCGTATCCGTATCCGCAAAAAGGGCAGTGCTGGCGGTCACAATGGGATTAAGAGCATCATTGCAATGACCGGCACACAGGGCTTCAGCCGTATCAAGGTCGGTGTTGGAGAGAAGCCGCAGGGCTGGGATCTTGCTGACCATGTGCTCGGGCGTTTCAGTTCTGAGGACAGGGCAAAGGTAGAGGAAGCTATAGGTCATGCGATGGATGCAGCAGTTCTTATGATGCAGGGCGAGACGGATAAGGCTATGAACATATATAACTAGCTGGAAATCGACAAGGTGATTTTGAACAGACAGAAATGGAGAATTGAAAGTGAAAGCATTTACAGAGCCACTCCTTTCCCTTGCGGGCTTTGAGGAGATGACAAAAACGGCAGAAAAATCGTCCGGACTTATATCTGTCACGGGATGTATAGATGCGCAAAAATCACAGATGATATATGCCTTTGGAGGTCACAGGAAAAACAAGCTTATTGTGACCTTTGGAGAGCAGAAAGCGAAGGAACTGTACGATGAGTACAGTTTTTTTGACAAAGAGGTGGTGTATTATCCATCAAAGGATGTGCTTTTTTACCAGTCGGATATCAGGGGCAATCTCCTGACAGCAGAGCGTATCAGGGCTTTGAAGGCTATCCGCGAGCAGGAGAGAGTGACGCTTGTGACCACCTTTGACGCGCTGATGAATACAATGGCGCCGATAGAAAAGATGTGGGAAAATGTGCTTACACTTGAGCAGGGACAGCTTTTGGATTTGAAGGAAATACAGGCTGCTCTTATCCGGATGGGCTATGAAAAAGAGTATCAGGTCCAGACGATGGGACAGTTTTCTGTCAGGGGTGGTATTCTTGATGTTTTTCCGCTGACGGAGGAGAATCCTATCCGAATCGAGCTGTGGGGAGACGAGATAGACACTATCAGATATTTTGACTGCGAGAGCCAGAAATCCATCGAAAATACAGACCGGGTGAGCATATATCCGGCGGCAGAGCTTGTACTTAGTGATGAGGAAAAGGCCGGGGGAATTGAAAAGCTTAAGGCAGAGGCAAAGCGGGTGTCTGACAAGCTTAGAAAGCAGATGAAGACAGAGGAAGCCCACAGAGTGAGTGTGATGGCAGACGAGCTTACCGAGGAATGGGGAGAGCTGTCCATGTATGCAGGCATGGATGCTTTTTTGTCGTACTTTTTTGACGAGAGAGTCGGGCTTTTGGATTATTTTAAACCATCGGACAGCCTTATATTTTTCGATGAGCTGACAAGATGTACAGAGCAGGGAAAGCTTACAGAGACTGAGTTTTCTGAGAGCATGAAGCAGAGACTTGCGATGGGATATATACTTCCGGGGCAGATGAACGGTCTTTTTACAGAGAAGGAGATTGTGGCAAAGCTCGAGAAGTATTCGTGTATCGCACTCGGTGCGCTTGATAATAAAGCAAACGGACTGCACCAGCTGGGAAGCTATGGTATTCACTGTCAGAGTGTCAGCCCATACAATAACAGCTTTGAGCTTTTGATAAAGGACTTAAAGCGCTATAAGAAAAACGGCTACAGAGTAATTCTTTTATCCGGTTCAAGGACAAGGGCAAAGAGGCTTTCAGAGGATATCACAGACCAGGGAATCACATGCTTTTACACTGAAAACTACGACCATGAGCTTTTTGAGGGGCAGATTATGGTCTGCTACGGCAAGGTGAGAAGAGGCTTTGAGTATCCTATCCTAAAGTTTGCCGTGATTACGGAGTCAGATATTTTTGGGGCGCAGCAGAAGAAAAAGAAGCGTCATCGCACCTATGAGGGTGAAAAAATACAGAGCTTTACCGATCTGTCGGTGGGGGATTATGTGGTGCATGAAAACCACGGACTAGGTATTTACCGCGGCATTGAAAAGCTTGAGGTGGACAAAAAGGTAAAGGACTACATCAAGATAGAGTATCAGGGTGGCTCCAATCTCTATATCCTTGCTACCCAGCTTGATATGATACAAAAATATGCCGGAAAGGATGCCAGAAAACCAAAGCTCAACAAGCTGGGCGGTCAGGAATGGACCAGGACTAAGAATCGTGTCAGAGGTGCGGTAAAGCAGATTGCAGGAGACCTGGTGAAGCTGTACGCCCAGCGTGAGCAGCAAAACGGATATGCCTTCGGCGAGGATACGGTATGGCAGAGAGAGTTTGAGGAGCTTTTCCCTTTTGATGAGACTGAGGATCAGATTCTTGCAATTGAAGCCACAAAGACTGATATGCAGAGCCATAAAATAATGGACAGACTGATTTGCGGTGACGTGGGCTACGGCAAGACGGAGGTTGCAATCCGTGCGGCCTTTAAGGCGGTGCAGGACAGCAAGCAGGTGGCATATCTTGCCCCGACAACAATTTTGGCACAGCAGATTTACGATACGTTTTCGCAGAGGATGAAGGATTTTCCGGTGAATGTGGATTTGATGTGTCGTTTCAGAAGTCCGGCGGAGCAGAAAAAGACGATAGAAAAGCTCAAAAAGGGTGAGGTCGATATCATTATCGGAACACACCGTATACTCTCAAAGGATGTGCAGTTTAAGGATCTGGGACTTTTGGTAATCGATGAGGAGCAGCGCTTCGGAGTGGCTCACAAGGAGAAAATTAAGCAGATGAAGGTCAATGTGGATGTGCTCACACTGACCGCTACACCGATTCCGAGGACACTCCACATGAGTTTAATCGGCATAAGGGATATGAGCGTGCTTGAGGAGCCGCCGATGGACCGTGTACCGATTCAGACATATGTCATGGAGTACAATGATGAGCTTGTCAGAGAGGCAATTAACAGGGAGCTTGCCAGAAACGGACAGGTGTACTATGTGTACAATAAGGTGCGCGACATAGCAGACATAACAGCAAAGCTGCAGGAGCTGGTGCCGGATGCGACTGTTGCATTTGCGCACGGACAGATGAAGGAGGCGGAGCTTGAGCGCATCATGTACCGTTTCATCAATGGTGAAATAGATGTGCTTGTATCCACGACAATTATTGAGACCGGACTTGACATCTCAAACGTCAATACAATGATTATACACGATGCGGACAACATGGGACTTTCACAGCTTTATCAGCTTCGCGGACGAGTCGGCAGATCTAACCGTACTGCGTATGCATTTCTCATGTACAGGCGCAACAAGATGCTAAAAGAGGTGGCAGAAAAGCGTCTTGCAGCGATAAAGGAGTACTCAGACCTTGGTAGCGGCTTTAAGATTGCCATGAGAGATCTTGAAATCCGTGGTGCGGGCAATCTGCTCGGAGCGGAGCAGAGCGGCCATATGGAGGCAGTGGGCTATGATTTGTACTGCAAGATGTTGAGCGAGGCTGTAAAAGAGGCTAAGGGCATCGAGGATATCAGTGATAAATTTGATACGACCGTGGATATTGTTACCGATGCTTATATTCCGGCAGGTTATATTGCAAACGAATTCCAGAAGCTGGATATATACAAGCGTATTGCAGGCATAGAGACAGAGGAAGAAAAGGACGAGATGCTCGAGGAGCTCATAGACAGGTTTGGTGAACCACCAAAATCTGTGCTCAGCCTGCTTCGCGTGGCAAGGCTTAAGGCATTGGCACATGCCGTATATATCACTGAGATAAAGCAGACCGGCTCACTGATAAAGCTTACCATGTTTGAACGGGCAAAGATAAATGCGGAGAAGATACCGGAGCTTATTGCCAAGTATAAATCCTCACTCAAATTTAATATGGCAGAAAACCCATATTTTACATTTGATTTAAAAAATGGCAGCGTGGCGAAGAAGCGGGATGTGCTTGATGTGGTGGAGGAACTGATTTCGCAAATGCGTAAGGAACTGATTACAGCTGAATAGTTACCCGAATTTTGGAATCATGTAGCATATAGCATAGGAAACACCACATGCTTTACGCGAAATTGACGATAATTTACAAAGTTTAGAAAATGCTTGCCAGCAGGCCCGAAAAGCTCTATAATATACGAGCGATACTATACCAATTTTAAAGAGGATAGATACAATGAAAGCGAAAAAAGTAATAGCTATGTTATTAGCTGCAACACTCTCGGTTACAGCTTTTACAGGATGTTCAATAAATAAAACCGCAACAGTTGCGACATTAGATAAAGAGGATATCAAGCTTGGGCTTGTTAATTTTATGATAAGGTACCAGGAGGCCGGTTATGATGACATGTATATACAGTACATGGGCGAGGGCTACTGGGACAAGACTGTATCAGGCAATAATACTGTACTTGAAACATGGAAGAAAAATGCTATCGAGGAGGCTCATGAGCTTTACACATTAAAGGCGCATCAGTCAGATTACGATGTAGAGGTTTCTGATGATGAGAAAAAGGAAATCAAAAAGGCCGCAGAGAAGTTTATGAAGGCAAATTCCGATGATGTGATAGACGAGATGAGTGCTACAGAGGAGATTGTCGAGGAATATTTAGAGCTTCGCCTCATAAAGAGTAAGATGTATGCTGCAATCATCAAAAATGCTGATTCAAGCGTGACGGATGAGGAAGCCAATATGGCTGCATACACCATTGTGAAGCTTGACTACAAGGGTGCATATGACTCTAATTACCAGTATCAGACATATACAGATGAGCAGTCAGCACAGATAAAGGCACAGGCAGATGCAGTGGTAGAGGCGCTTGCAGGCGGATCATCCTTAGAGGATGCAGCCAAGGCAGCAGGCACTACAGCCACAACAGGCACATACGCCACATACGTTGATCCGGATGCGGAGAAGACAGATGATTCAGATAAGAAATCAGATGACACAGAGTCCACCGAGTCTGTAAGCGATACCGAGTCTAAAGAGAGCTCAGAGTCATCGAACAGCAAGACAAAGGACAGTGTATATACTACAAACAATCTTGATCAGAGCGTTGTAGATGCACTCAATTCCCTCGAGGAGGGACAGACCTCAGACCTCATCACTACAGACAGCACTTACTATATCGTAAGGCTTGACAAAAAGACCGATGAGGAAGCAACAGAGTCAAACAGAAAAACCGTAAAGGGCAATAAAGAGGACAAATATTACAATGGCATCCTTTCAGGATGGCAGGACGATGAAAAATGGTCTGTAAAGCAGAAACAGCTTGACAAGATCAAGATTCACAATTATTTTACTACTACCAAGAAGGACAAAAAGGCAGCAGACACAAGCGCTACAGAGAGCACACAGCAGTCAGAAAGCACCAATAGTACAGATACAGAGAATACTGAGGCAGTAGATGGAACAGAAAACTAATATCGTACTTATAGGCATGCCGGGAGTTGGAAAGAGTACCATAGGCGTAATACTTGCAAAGGTGCTGGGATACAGCTTCCTGGATGCGGATTTACTGATACAGGAGCAGGAGGGAAAGCTTCTGCGTGAGATAATTGAGGAAAAGGGCACGGATGGTTTTATAGAGGTAGAGAACCGTGTCAATGCCTCTATCAGGGCTGATAGGGCCATTATAGCTACAGGCGGTTCGGTGGTATACGGAAAAGAGGCCATGGAGCATCTTAAGGAGATAGGCAGAGTTGTGTATCTCAAGGTTTCTTATGCCATTTTGGAAAAACGACTTGCAGACATAAAGGGTAGAGGTGTAGTATTAAAGAAAGGGCAGACTTTAGAAACCCTTTTTGAAGAGCGCTCAAAATTGTATGAGCAGTATGCAGACATCGAGGTTTCCGAGGAGGGGCTTGATGTGGAGCAGACAGTAGAGAAGCTGGTGGAGGCACTTGAATTATAGTGCTTATTTATCGTGATATGATTAGATAATAGTAGCTGCTGCGTCATTTATTAAAAGCAGCACCGGCACAAATGGCGGCTTAAATACGTCGTCATAAATGAAATTTGTAGTTGGATGTATAACAATAGTGTAAATTGAGAATAGTATATTAGGAGGAAGTATACTCCTGAATTCATAGAGGTGGAATATGGAACAGTACGTAATCAAAGGTGGAAATCCTTTATACGGTGAAGTTGAAATTGGTGGAGCTAAAAATGCTGCACTTGCTATTTTGGCCGCTGCCATAATGACAGACGAGACTGTAACAATAGATAATTTGCCAAATGTAAGGGATATCAATGTCTTACTTCAGGCAATCGAAGAAATCGGCGCACATGTGGAGCGCGTGGATATACACAAGGTAAAGATAAACGGTTCATTTATCAGGGGCGTAAATGTCGATAATGAATTCATCAGACGAATCAGGGCATCATATTATTTGATTGGTGCATTACTTGGAAAATACAAGCATGCAGAGGTTGCGCTTCCGGGAGGCTGTGATATCGGAAGCAGGCCGATTGACCTTCATATGAAGGGCTTCCGCTCCATGGGAGCAGACATAGACATAGCTCATGGCCTTGTCATCGCCAGGGCAAAGGAGCTTAAGGGCACACACATATATATGGATAAGGTTTCTGTAGGTGCCACAATCAATATTATGATGGCTGCAGCCATGGCAGATGGCAAGACTGTTATCGAGAATGCGGCTAAGGAGCCTCATGTCGTTGACGTGGCAAACTTCTTAAACAGCATGGGAGCAAATATCAGGGGCGCAGGAACCGATGTCATCAGAATTGTAGGTGTGGAGAAATTACATGCGACAGAGTATTCTGTCATTCCGGATCAGATTGAGGCCGGTACATTCATGTTTGCAGTTGCGGCAACAGGAGGCAACGTGCTGGTAAAGGATGTCATTCCAAAGCATCTTGAGGCCACCACAGCAAAGCTGTTGGAGGTAGGCTGTCAGGTAGAGGAGTTTGATGACTCAGTCAGAGTAATATCAGACGGACATTTAAAGCATACACAGGTTACAACACTTCCATATCCGGGCTTCCCGACAGATATGCAGCCACAGATGGCAGTGCTTTTGGGTATCGCTGAGGGCACCAGTACAGTGACAGAGAGCATATTTGAGAATCGTTTCAAGTATGTTGACGAGCTCACCAGAATGGGAGCTGATATAAAGGTAGAGAGCAATATAGCAATCATCAGCGGTGTGAAAAGATACACAGGTGCCAGAGTGAATGCACCTGACCTAAGAGCAGGAGCTGCACTGGTTATAGCAGGTCTTGCAGCAGATGGCATTACAGTGGTTGATGATATCTATTATATCCAGAGAGGCTATGAGGCACTCGAGGAGAAGCTTACAAAGATTGGTGCAAAGATTGCCAGGGTAGAGGATGAGAAGGAGCTTCAGAAGTTCATACTCAAGGTATCGTAATAGATAGGTATATATAAAATAAGAACCGGCAGCATCTTACTGTAGATGCACGGTTCTTATTTTTGGTTATTTTATAATTTTTTTGAGTAACTACTCCGTAACCCTTTTGATTATAAAAATGAATAGGGTATCGAAAATGGATTATTGATAAAGTTGTATCGAAAATGATACTTGACATATATATCATGTGGTAGTAACATAGCTGACAGAGATTTGAAAAATTCTATATTGTAACTTCTCTTATTCAGAGTGATGGAGATACAAAGGATCTATGAAATCACGGCAACCCCGTTAGAAAACAGGAAGGTGCCAACCTGAGCGAGTAATCGAACAATAAGAGGATTTTTATTATCTTAATTTTAATCCACTTATTTGCAGTAAGTGGTTTTTTTATTGGAAAATTGGTGACATAACAGGAAAGGAGTAACCGAAAACTAATGGAGAAATTATTATTTACATCAGAATCAGTAACTGAGGGACATCCGGATAAGCTCTGCGATGCAGTATCAGACGCCATCCTTGATGCATGTATGGAACAGGACCCGATGAGCCGTGTCGCATGTGAGACAGCAAGCTGCACAGGCTTCATCCTTGTAACAGGAGAGATTACCACAAAGGCACAGCTTGATATCCCTGCAATTGTCAGAAAAACAGCACTTGAGATTGGATATGATGACGGAAAGAAGGGACTCGACGGAAACTCATGTGCAGTAATGGTTTCAATCGACAAGCAGTCTGCTGATATCGCCATGGGAGTTGACAAGGCACTCGAGGCAAAAGAGGGCGACCTTACAGACGACCTTGACACCGGAGCCGGAGATCAGGGAATGATGTTTGGATATGCTACAAACGAGACTGAGGAGTATATGCCATACCCAATCGCGCTTGCTCATAAGCTTGCATTCCAGCTCACAAAGGTAAGAAAGGACGGCACACTTACATATCTTCGTCCGGACGGAAAGACACAGGTTTCAGTAGAGTATGATGAGGCAGGAAAGCCGGTAAGACTTGAGGCAGTTGTACTTTCAACACAGCACGACGAGGATGTTACCCAGGAGCAGATCCATGAGGACATCAAGAAATATGTATTTGACCCAATCCTTCCAAAGGATATGATTGATGCTGAGACAAAGTTCTTCATCAATCCTACAGGACGTTTCGTAATAGGTGGACCACACGGAGATGCAGGTCTCACCGGTCGTAAGATTATCGTAGATACCTACGGCGGATATGCACGTCACGGCGGCGGAGCTTTCTCAGGAAAGGACTGCACAAAGGTAGACCGTTCAGCAGCATACGCAGCACGTTACGTAGCGAAGAACCTTGTAGCAGCCGGATTTGCTGACAGGTGTGAGATTCAGCTTTCATATGCTATCGGTGTTGCACAGCCAACATCTATCATGGTTGATACATTCGGCACAGGAAAGCTTGCAGATGACAGAATCGTTGAAATCGTAAGGGAAAATTTCGACCTTCGTCCGGCAGGAATCATCAAGATGCTTGATCTCAGAAGACCTATCTACCGCCAGACAGCAGCATACGGACACTTCGGACGTACAGATATCAAGCTGCCTTGGGAGGCACTTGATAAGGTTGAGGACCTCAAGAAATATCTCTAAACAATATGTGGGGCTTCGCACTTTTTAGGTTGTGAGTGCCGGATAGTATACATTATATTTCTTAGAAAGAATTTAGAGAAAATTTAGACAGAAGTTATCGGATATATGATATAATCAAGTCATGGGACTGACATTGAGTCGGTTTCCATGGCTTTTTATATATGGTTTAGTCGTAAGAGATTAATCAAATGATGATTATAATGATTTATAATAACCTGAGATTATTAGGTAACATATCGAAGGTATAAGTGATACGCGAATAATAAAATTTTAAATGTAACTATAAACATATCTATAGGCAGACGATAACGAATAAATTTTCAGGAGGAACGGATATGAGCAGAATTTTGATAGTAGAGGACGAGGTTGCAATTGCTGATCTTGAGAAGGATTACCTGGAGCTGAGCGGCTTTGAGGTAGAGGTGGAGAATGATGGCACAAGCGGTCTCGCAAGGGCTTTGGCGGAGGATTTTGATCTGTTTATTTTGGATCTTATGCTGCCGGGCATTGATGGCTTTGAGATTTGTAAGCGGATTCGTGAGAAAAAGAACACACCGATACTCATGGTTTCAGCCAAGAAGGATGATATCGACAAGATAAGAGGACTCGGACTCGGTGCAGATGATTATGTCACAAAGCCGTTTTCACCATCAGAACTTGTTGCCAGGGTAAAGGCTCATCTGGCCAGATATGAGCGTCTCATTGGAAGCGCTACACCTGAAAATGATATCGTTGAGATTCGTGGCATCAAGATTGACAAAACAGCCCGCCGTGTTTGGGTAAACGGAGAGGAAAAGCAGTTTACCACAAAGGAATTTGACCTGCTCACATTCCTTGCTGAGAATCCAAACCATGTATTTACCAAGGAGGAGCTCTTCAAGGAAATCTGGAATATGGATTCGGTCGGAGATATTGCGACAGTCACTGTACATATCAAGAAGATTCGTGAGAAAATCGAGATGAACACTGCAAAGCCTCAGTATATTGAGACTATTTGGGGTGTTGGATACCGTTTTAAGCTGTAGTGATTTTTAAAAAATATAGTAGATATTGTAGTATTAATAGGACATATCAAATTCAAATGCGAAAGGATATGTCCTTGTTGTATATATAAAGTGGCTTATTAATTTATTCAAATGGAGAATACTATGAAGATAAAAACAAAACTTGCTATATCATTCTGCATAATTATTTTTGTGCCTGTTGTGCTCACCAGTATAGTGCTTGTGGGTTTCAATAAGATTCAGCTAAAGGCCATAAACAAGACATATGGCATGGAGGATGCAGGCATGCTCGCGCTTACTGACACGGTGCAGTTTCTGAACAAGGTGACAGGGCGCACATATGATGAGCTCGAGAAGACATCGCTCATAGAACCATCCAAGCTTCTTGATAGTGATTATCTGACTAAGATAAATAAGAAGCTGGAGAAGAAGTATTCATATCTCATAGTGAAAAGTGAAGGAAAGCTCATTTTCAATGGTGGAATTGACAATGATGATATTTTGAGAAAGCTTCCGCGAATATCCAATAAGCAGAGCAGCTCTGATGTGAGCAGCTATATGGACAGTGATGACAAGGTGCTCATAAAGCAGCTTAATTTTTGTGACAGTGATGGTGACGAGGCGAGTCTTTACATAGTGACATCAACCGCGTGCGTGATCCCTGAGGTCAGGACTGTTTTGATAGAGGGAGCATTTGCGCTTGTATTTATACTTCTTACTACGGCTGCCATGCTTATAGTGTGGATATACAGGAGTATCATCACACCGATAGAGAGGCTGCGTATTGCCGCTGAAAATATCAAGGATGGTAATCTGGACTTTGAGCTTGAGACGAGTCCGAGCGACGGAGAGATTGGCGAGCTGTGTACTGCGTTTGAGCAGATGCGCGCGCGCCTCAAGAAAAATGCCGAGGAAAAGGTGACGAATGAGTCTGAAAACAGAGTGTTAATCAGCAATATCGCACATGATTTAAAGACTCCTATTACTGCGGTAAAGGGCTACGCCGAGGGCATACTTGACGGAGTGGCAAACACCCCTGAGAAGGTCGATAAATACGTCAGAACCATTTACAATAAGGCAAACGATATGGATAAGCTCATTAATGAGCTGACACTTTACTCGAAGATTGATACGAACAGGATTCCATACAATTTTGCGAAGATAAATGTCACAGATTATTTTAACGACTGTGTTGAGGAAATAGGACTCGATCTTGAGGCGAAAAATATCAGGCTTTCATATGAGAATCATGTGGATAGCAACGTGCTTATCATTGCTGATCCGGAGCAGCTTCGCCGTGTGATTAATAATATAGTCGGCAATTCGGTGAAGTATATGAACAAGACACAAAGCTATATAGATATCAGGATAAATGATGTTGGTGACTTCATACAGGTTGAAATCGAGGACAATGGACGAGGAATCGCCCAGAGAGATATGCCATATATTTTTGACAGATTTTACAGAGCGGATGCGTCGAGAAATTCGGCTACCGGAGGCAGCGGCATAGGACTTTCCATCGTAAAGAAGATTATAGAGGATCACGGCGGCAAGATATGGGCTACCAGCAAAGAGGGTGATGGAACTACCATGTTTTTCGTAATCAGAAAGTATCAGGAAACACAGGATATGAACCGGCAGTAAACAAATAAACAGGATATTGACATAAAAAGTAAAGCTATAATTATAACAGTTAGATATTAGAATTTAAAATTAAGAGCTCCCGATTGACA
>ULIU01004371.1_pt1 | contig 22772 bp, 39 predicted proteins | sample 1950651 | NCBI WGS metagenome assembly ULIU01 (sample SAMEA4835458, study PRJEB28245) | human gut metagenome | biome: gut microbiome; material: fecal sample | place: Denmark | collected 2008
CTTCAATATATTATTATCTATATTATCTTTCTTTTTATTTACTATATTATTATTAACAGAAACAGAATCAGATACAGTATCAGAATCAGTATCAGAAACAGATGTCTCCATAGGGTATGTATACCCTATACATATGGTATCATTTTTAATGGAATCAACCATATCATTAACATATTTTCTAAATTCATCAGATTTAATATGTTTGGCAACTCCTAAAACCCCTGCCAAGACTTTCTCTGACTTGCTCCAATTATACTTATACCAATGTAATATCAGCACTTCTTTAGTTTCTGAATCAAACTTAATAACCTTGTGTACCTTATCAAACCTTTCTAATAGCCTGATAATAGTATCTTTGTTATAGCCTGTCTGCCTTGTCATTTGCGAATAACTAACCTCATAACACCCACATATATTTGTCTGTGGATTTGTTAGCAAATATATGTAGAAATACTTGTCCTCTGGCGTAAAATCATCTTCAACCTTGTTGTCAGTCCAAAATGATAATTGAACATTTCTATATATTGCCATATTATTGCTCCTATTCTTCAAGTTCTGTCACATTGTTACCTTACTAAATCGTTGATATTAACTCTGAATCCGTCAAATTCCTTGCCTTTGCTTCTAACATAGGCAGACGTATCAAAGAACATCAAGTTACCCTCTCTGTCCGTTGCCATACTTACACTATTTCTTGTAAGGCTGCCTTTGAGTAGGTCAAGTAAAATCTGTATTTCCTGCTTTGTTTCGTCTTTCATTATTTGCCTCTCCATATTTCTTTATCAAGAATATATTGCCTGATAAATCTATCTGCGTACTGTGGGTGTATCATTGACCTTGCTGTTTTTCTGTCCACTCCCAATGGATTATCGCTTGTAACATATCTTTGCTTCATAACATCAACTGCCTCTAATGGTTCAAAAATAAAATTATTTTTAGGTTGTAAACCAATGAACCAATATTGTGTAGGCTTTTTATAGTAATCTCCATTCAAAGTCCTGTCTTTGTCTATGACATTAGGCTTTAGGCACCAAAAATGTGTTAAATAATGCATTCCGCTAGTGCTTAATGGATTTTCTATAATCAGCCTTAGATGTTTTCTTTGACAGACAATAACAAATTTGTTAAGTACCTCATAAAACAAACTTAACTGCCTATGTCTTTTCATTGACACCTCACATTTTTGCTCAATAGTGTAATTCTTATATTGATAAGCTGTGCAGCATAAATGCCTAGGGCTTTGGTCTGAAAAATAAGTGCAAGGGAAAAATGCAAGAATCAAATCATCAGTTTTTATTTCATCAAACAAACTCGGTTCACCGTTGTACCCCCCCTCTATCTCTTTGAAAAGGTCGGTAACATAGTCAGTTTCGTTAAATTCATTCTGAATATCATAGTCGTAGGCTTCAATTCCATACTTTTTGAAAGCATTCTTGAATGTGCCCGACTGTTCAAATAAACAATGTACTATCATTCTGTATCTCCTATAAAGTCAAATAAGTTCATCTGTGATGTCTCGGCTTTTACTCGGCTTTCAGCAATTTTATAATTTTTATCATCATTTTCAAATGCGATAAATTTTAATCCACAATTATGTGCCGCTATTGCAAAAGTTCCACTTCCTGCGAATGGATCCAAAAGTAGTTCACCATTTCTTGCAGATTGAGTAATCATATCCTCTGCAATATCAAGTCGCTTTTGATTCGGGTGTTCCGTCCTCTCATTGCCTTGACAAATTGGTTTTACCCAAAAAGATTGTTTCTGTCCTTTCTCGATATTCCAATAATGTTTAGCACCTGGCAACTTTGTAGCAAAAATGCAAAATTCAGTGCTAGACATATATCCAACCTTAAATATTTGAGGGCAAGGATTGGTTTTACACCAAACCAATGTACTTCTAACATGGAATCCTATATCTTTAAGTATATATTCAATAAAAGATACCTCACTTTTAGGAACCCACATATATAGACTAGCACTGTCTTTCATAACTCTATACACTTCGACAAAGACGCTCTGAATAAAGCTGCAATACGCCTCATTATCTGCAAAGAAATCCCATTTGCCATAATTGAAATTGAGTTCTTTTTTGTTTCCGCTTCTCTTTAATGCCTTGCTATCTATCGCACTTCTATCAATAGACTTTTTTTGAGAAATATTATAAGGAATATCTGTCATTACAATATCTATCATTCCATCATCTATTAATTTAAGCCCATCCCTGCAATCCATTTTATACAATCCATTTTCTAGCATTTTAAATCTACCAAAAGGAAACCTCGGTTTTATGTGCGCACAACCTATTCCTTTCTTTGATTTTTAGTCTATAGTTCTATACTTATCTTCGTGAAATTCCCTATCTTCTTCATTGGAATAGGCTCTTTTACAATTCGTACAAAATTCTAAATGCACCTCTATATCTGTGCTGTTTTCGTATTTACAGCCTTTGCAATCATTCATTCTGAATCACTCGCTTTCAAACAATCGCTCGTAAGTATATCTGCTTTGATTAGCTCATAAATAATATCAAGATATGTCCTGTGGTCTCTGTATCGGCAATTTGCGTCTTTATGTATTCTTGGGTCGTTATCATTCCAATTATTAACATCAAAACACACATTGCTCACAAAAAGCATTTTCACACCTCTTGCAACACAAAGGTAATAGCAACCACTCTTACCATATTTGCCCTTACATTTCTTAAATCCGAATTTTTCAAATTCTTTAGCTTCCACTTTCGGAATCAACATTATCGCCACCCACTTTCAATAAACCCATAAACTTCTCATACTGTTTCTGTGATACCTTGTTATTAGCCTTATCCGCTCTCAATTCGATTTTAAGGTGTTTTTCTGCGATAGAGGACAATTCCCTTGCTAACACCTTTTTGCCTTGCTGTATGCCTTGCATATAGCCTTTAGGTGCTTTTCTCTCGCCTATTGAACCACTAGCACGATTTTCTCCTTGACCGCCTAAACTGACATTTCTAAGCTGATAACCCTTATCGGCATATAGCTTGATGTAATACTTCTCCTTTTCGTCAAGCTGACTTTCGGGGAAATTCAGAAATTCAACTCGCCAACCATAAGGATTTTTCTCTTTGTCGTACAGCTTATGGCGTTTCAAACTAAGGTCTATGTGCTGTTCATAGCCTACAAGGTGACTTGCCAATCTGCTAAGTGTATGTACTGCTTGTCCGATATACGCATACTTAAATCCGTTTTCATCTTCTCGGAGTAGAAAATATATTCCGCTTTTATCATTCAGTTTTGGATTCAGCTTCAATAGTCGTTTTTTATTTTCCTGTTCTATTGCCTTGGCTCTCGCTATGTTCTGATAACTCAATCACTATCACTCCAATCTAACTTCTGACCGCAATTATCACAATATTTCTGCTTGTCAAGTAAGCCCTTACCATTGCAACAAGGACATAAAGCAAATTTCTTATCTTCTGTAAAATCTGGTTTCCTCGATATCTGCTTTTCAAGTGCCTGTATTGCCATATTCAATGCTTCATTCATATATATGTATGGTTGAAAATTTGGTGTATTTCTGCATTCTTTAATTCTTTTAATTGCTTCACTTTCTGTCATACTCGTACCTCTTTAATTGAATGGTAATCCCTCGTCAGCTATACCATCTGGAATTGACATAAAGCTGTCTGAACTAGCATTACCGCCCATAATTCCATTGTTACTGTTGTTCTGCTGATTAGCGCGGCTTTCACAAAATTCGTGTTTTTCAACAACACAATCATTAGTGTAGACTTTCTGTCCGTCCTTGTTAGTGTAGTTACCTGTCTGCCATCTACCCTCAACGATAATCTTAGTTCCCTGGTGTAAATACTTCTCTGCAAATTCTCCATTCTTGCCAAATGCGATACAGTTAATAAAGTCTGCTGCCTGTTCGCCCTCTTTCTTGAGAGCTCTGTCAACAGCTAATGTGTATCTTGCAACTGCCATACTTCCGTTTGCTGTCTGCGAATACCTAACCTCTGGTTCTCTTGTTAATCTTCCACATAAAATTACACGATTCATTACTTTTCCTCACTTTCTACCTTTTCAAATCTATATTTCTGTGTTGCGTTTGGGTATTTTCCTCTGTCAACCTCGCTCATAAACATTTCAAGAGGTCTATTCCAGATATGCCCCTCATATTCATACACAACTGAAATTTCCTCGGTTTCTGTATGTCTTGAAATACCGATAATAGTAACAATCTTGCCAATCTTAAAATGCTTATATTTCTCGCCTTTCTGTGGTAAAGGTCTGTCAAATTCTGTACTGATATTATCTGCCTTAAAATGCCTTGTGAGTAACGCAAGGTCGCAGTTCGGCTTATCTTCGCCATCAAGATTAAATTCTTCCGACTGTTCGATATGTAACTGTTGCCAATTTTCGGCATATCCTGTATAGCTTATGTCATCATACACATCTTTAATTAAAGGATTCTCACGCTTAGAAACTAAATAGCCACTAATTCTAAATATTCTTGCCATATTATTCCTCACTTTCTTCTGACCAGTCCAATTTCTGACCGCAATCGCTACAGTAGTTTGGTGCATCGTTGTCATCCATTATCCCTACATCGTGATTAACCTTAATTATATTTCCACACTCACAATGAAATTTTGAAAGCGTGTCACTAAGGTTGTAATCAAATATTGGTTTCTTAGGTATCTGCTTTTCAAGTGCTTTTTCCGCTAATGCGATAGCTTCATAATTATCTTCCGCAAACTTAATTTCATTTTGCTTATCTTCTAATTCCATAAACAATCTAAGATTTTTTAATCCGTCTATTGCTTTACTAGGTTTCATCTTATATCTCACTTCCTCTATTCCGCTTCTGATTGAAGCCACTCCATACAACTAGCTTCTCCCTCGTATCCGAATGTGTTCTTAAAAGTTATAAGAAACTCTGCTAACTCTTCATCCGACATATTCCTTATCCTGTCGGCATTGGTTGTTGTGCATTTAGATGAAGTAATCTCCATCGTCACGTCCGTAATAAGTCCATCTCCATAACCATCTAGCTTTACGGATTCAATACTGCCGGCAAAATTGCCATTTAGAGATAAATCCAACATTCTCGGTTTTCCTGTAACACCATATCTATTTTCCTTTGTATCAAGAATTTTTATTAAATCATCAACTGTTATCATTTTCTCCACTTCTCGACTCTCCTTCCTACCGCACTGGGTAATAATTCCCTTTATCATCCGCAACCCAATAGCCTGTGCTCCAAGTATCATTTAATGGGTCGTAGACTTTTCTTCCTTTAATCATCAGTTTTCCTCCTCATAACCAACTCAAAATCTGTCTCTGGATATGTGATAGAATATTCTTCTTTTCCCACCATATTCGCCATAAACCATTCAAATACAGAAGCTATTGCACTATCTGCAATATCTGTCTTCTGCCCTATCCACATATGCTTTTCTGTGTCTTGCGTTCCATAATATATTCTGTTAGTGAGAGGGCTTACTCCTGTCCCTTTTTCTTAGCCATATATAATCTCCTTTCCGCCTTTAATCATTGTCAAAACTCCTATCTGTCATAATTTCAGCAAATCTCTTTGCAAGAATTTCTTTGATATTCTTTTCTACAAAATCTCCAATAGTTTTTTCAGTCCTATCTTTCACAAACTGCTCAAAAGAAACCCCCTGTATTTTCCTGTCACTACCCCAGCTCGAAGCAGATACAAGCTTTTCAATTCTCCTGTCAACAATTTTTGTAATCTCTTCATCAAGATTTTTATAAATAACTTTCTCTACATATTCGTCCATAGCAATCTTGACCTTTTCTTCAATTTCCTCACTGTTGAGAGATATATTTAAAATCATTTTTGGTTCAGATTTCTTCATTTCAATTCTCCTTTCTAAAACGGACACTCACTAGGATTTTTAATCTTTCAAAACCGACATATCATACCCACTTTCAATAAATTCCAATGTTTTAGCATGATTGCACCCATTTCCAAGATATGTATAAATCTGCTCCATATCTTTCTCGGTAAGGTCTGTTTCCAAAAACTGATTTACACCGCCAAGTATAAATCTGTGAAATTCGTCATTGCTCCGTTTAGTGTTATATGGCTCAGTCTTGTGTGCAGGTCTTGATAGCCATTCCAACATTTTGCACTTTACATCTGTTTCATTTTCACAATCTTTTAATCCGAAATATGTATTGCTTCTAATATGTGCTATAAACTCTGCGTTGTGATTTATAACGCTATTAGGAAAACAATTCATTAACTTTGTAACTATATCCCAACTAATCAAAACGGACATTCATCTCCTTTCCTCATAACCCATTCCTTGCCACGCTCTGCAACATCTACATTCGCCCCATAAGCAACTTTTTTCATTTGTTCGATAAAACTATCCTTATCAGCATTTTCACTTGATAAATGGCACATTATGACGTTCTGTAGGCTGTCTGAATCGTTAGCCTTGACAAAATCGCAAGCGGTATCAATGGATAAATGACCTCTGAAAACGTGATTAGCTTTTGGATTGTCGGTATCAACTAAATCTTTGTCATAGTTCACGCCTAAGAGAATGTGGTTTACATCCTTAAATTTCCACTTGATAACCTCACAATCGGTTATATAAAGCATTCTCCCCGTTTCCGGGTGAGTAATCAGAAAGCCATATATCGGGCAAGGTTCGCCATTTGCGTCTGTATGTGTCCAATTCCCGTCCAATGTCTGTAGTGGAAACGGATAAATTGTGAATCCGCCATAATTCTTCTTGTTATAGTTTCTCTGGTAGGGTGCAAATACCGGTATTGACATTTTTTTAAAATTGTCTAATGACTTGCTGTGGTCAAGATGTTTATGGGTGCATAACACACCCACAACATCTTTAACATTCCAATTCAAGCCTTTTTTAATCTCCTTAATCGGTATTCCACAATCAAGGATAAGTGTTTCTCCGCTGTTGGAAGTTAGCAGATAGCAATTTCCTGCACTTCCTGTGGCTATACATTTAAGTTTCATCATTTCACACCTCGATTTCATCATCCTGCGGAAACTGAAAGTACTCTGTTGTAGTTTTCTGAAATTGTTCCTCACTCAAAATACTCTGTACTTCTTCAAAACGCTTTGAATTGGCTGTGCAATGATAAAACACATTATTTTCATACACTTTTCTAAGCATTTCCATAGCTTTAAGCGCTTTTGCGTTGGTTGAGTATTCAGCAATTTTTACACTCGGTGCGTATGAGCTTTGGCAATATATGCGTGCTACTTTTGCATCATATTTAGCACCACTAACAAATAATTGATAATCATTATATGGAACATCTAATGTTCCGTCCTGTGAAACTACTCTCATACTTAATCTCCTATTCTGCCTGCATAAATGGCGGTAATGTGCTATCTTCCGCCTGTTTTTCGGTTGCTTCTGTGGCTGTGCACTCGATAATGTCGCTTTCTTCAAAATCAACGCTGTTTGCGTTCTGCTCAATATCGTAAGCAACATCCTGTTCAAGCATTTCATCGTGGCTGATTTCCTCGTAATCCTCGTTTTCATTACCACTATGAGAATTATTGATATATTTAAGCAATCTATTTTTGACGGTTTTCATAGCCATCTGGTCAGCAAATTTCTGATGAGCACCATTGCCATTCTCTTTATAGCCAAATCCCTGTTTCCAAGCCTGCTTTATCTGTTTGATGTTCATAACCTCTGTGAGAATACTTCCATCATCCATAGTGGCTATTGCGTAAGCACCCTTGACCTTATCATTGTCGATATTCTCAAAGTCCTGCTTATGAGTGACAATGCTTTTCTTGCCATTAACAATTTTATACTCGAATGTATCACCCTCATAAATAACCTCTGCTGTTATGTCTTTAAGTCCATATCTCCTAGCTATACAAGTGTTTCCATACACAGACTTCTGGCACTGTAACTTTCCACCATATGCTACTGGATAACACTGTTTCTTCTGCATTGATAAGCCGCTTGTAACCATTTCAACAAGCGCATTTTCGATACTTGCCCTTGTGCAGCTCTGCAATACAGGCTTTTTGTTCATATCTACTGTGTCCTGCAATATCAGCATTGCTGACATAAACTCATTTGTATAGTTGTAATCTTTAGGGAATGTTAAGCCGAATTTCTCTTTCTGCTTAATTTTAACAACCATTCCCTCTGTAAAATCCTTTGCTACAAGCTCTCTACTTTCAGCTTCTTTCTTTTCCGCAACTGCTGTATTCTCTGCCATAATTATTCCTCGCTTTCTTCGATTATCTTTAATTCCTTTTCTTCTCTTTCAAGTTTTTCTTTTGCCTGCGCAATCCTTGATTCTGCCCGTTCCTTAAATTTCTCCTTAGCATACTCAAAATTAGGTTCTGTAAGGAATAAGCAACCAAAATCCAATATCTGCCCTTCTTTATCTTTTCTTACTGTGCTTGAGTAGCTTGGAAAAATTCTATCAGCAGACTTGTATGTCTTAGGTTTCTCTTCTGCTTCACAAACCTGTACTATAATTCCTGCTTTTCTGTACCTTTCATCTGTATTCAATTTGTAAAAATAGAGTTTCATATTATCCCTCCACAATCTCTAATTTCTCACTATCATTCACAATCAGCATAATCAACTGGCTATCGACCATTTCAGCAACTTTCTTCTGATTAGTGCTGTCAAGGCTCTCACTATCATCTAAGATAATAGGCACTGACATACCGCTAATCTTCTGAATTGAGTTGCAAATATCAACTCTGCCTAAAATCCTGTTGCCTTTGTTGCTCATAGTAGTAAGAATTGACTTTCCATTAACTGTAGGTATACAAACCGACTTGTAACCACCTGACTTATTCAGTTCAAACAGCTTCCATTTAACAAGTGAGAAGCGGCTGTTAATGCTGTCAGATAATGTTTCATTCTTTGCCTTATCCAGTTCATCAAGCAAATCAAGGATTTTCTCAGCATTGGTCTTATTCTGTTCCTGTGTACGCTGTTCTGCCCTTAATTCTTCAAGTCGCTGTTCGTCTTTCTCTGTGTTGCTTTCAGCTATCTTTCGCTCACACTCTGACAACTGCTGCCTTAAAGCTGTTTCCTGTGACTTTAATTCTGCCTTGACCGCCGAAATATCATTAGCCTTGTGCATAGCCTGTTCCTTTTCGGCTATCTGCTGTTCCAATGCTTTGTATTCTTCTGTGTCTGATACATCAATTTCCTGTGGAAGTTCGGATGACTGTTTTTCAAGGTCCGCAATGGCTGTATTCAGCATTTCAAGGTTCTTTCTATGTTCAACAAGTTCATTTTCAAGACTGGCAATAGTCTCATTTTCCTTATCTAATTCACTCTTCGCATTGTTTCCGAGATTTGTTATTTTCTCAATTTCTGTCGCCTTTTTGCTTTCAAAATCTGCCTTAATCTGTTCTTTTTTATCTTCTGGATATTCCTGTCCGCAATAGCTACAAACAAGATTGCTCTCGTCAAATTTAAGGCTGTGCGTGTTCTTATACAGATTTCTGTAACTTTCAATGCTTTCATTAAGCACAACAGAATGATGTTTACCGCTATCAATCTGGTTCTCGCAATCATCAATAGTTTTTTCTGTCTGCCTAACAAGAAACTTCTTATCAGAAATCTTGTCCTCAATCTCTCGCCTAGCATTGATATTCTCCTTGTTAGCCTTGCGTGATAAATCTCCCTGCTTAAATTTCAAATCAAGAATATTGGCACTAGCGTTGTCATATTCAGCTAACAGTTTGTCATTGTCAGTCTGCTTAGCCACACAATCAGCAATCTGTTCTTTAAGGCTGTTTCTAAGCAGTTCAAGGTCAGATGTATCAATATCAGACTTAATCTGAATATCTCTTTCCTTTTCCTTAATCTGTCCGTCAAGGATAGGTAAATCCTTTGTGATTTTGGTCTTTGTAGCCTTATTCATAGCTGATAATTCTTCTGTTGTATATTTATCTAATAAAGGAACTAACTCGGTTAATTCGGCTTTCTGTGAAGCGATATCAAGGTCTGTAACATCTCCTACAAGACTGAATAAGTATTCTCTCATTTCTGCCGGCTTCTGATTAAGAAAAGCATTTACATTACTGCACATCTTAAATACATTCATATCCACATCAAGATATGCGTTGAAGTCCTTAAGATTCTTTCTCACATCATTAATGTAATATGAGTTATCATCCTTATAGCCTGTCTTATCCTTGTTATATGTACGGACCTGTACTTTCTTCATAGTGATTTCTTTTCCGTCAACATCAAGTGTAAGTTCAACGCTTGTGTCCATATCATCAACTGATACTCCGTCAATCTCTCTTCTGACAACCGGATTATCCTTTAATTCATAATCACAGTTAAACAAGCACCACAGATAAGCCGTTGCAATAGTTGACTTACCCTTGCCATTCTTAGCCATAATCTTTGTAATGGCATAAAAATCAAATTCTGCGTGTGCATAGCACATAAAGTTTTCAAGAACTACCTTTTTTAAAACTGCTCTTTCCATAAACATATCCTTTCTTTATTTATATATTCATAATGAATACATCATCTTCTATTGAGAAGTTATCAACTGTCTTATCCGCAAGATAATGCCGTCTGTCAAGTTCATCAAACGTGCCATCAAATATAACACCCTGAACTGGATGCCATACTTGACAACGTTTTTCATTGTCTGCTGCCATACTAGCTAATTCCGAAACTGTAATATCACTATTCATCAGCATTCTCCTCTTCCTCTATAATCTCAACTCTGCCTACTGATACCTCATAAGCTACTCTGTTTTCAATTTCATCTTCGCTTATCTTCTTTGTATAAGGTCTTGACTGATACCTACCTGTCATTTCTATATGTGTTCCTACTGGCAAGTGACCTACAAACTTAGCTGTTCTGCCCCAAGTTATGCAAGGTATATAGTCTGACTTGCCATATGCTCTGTTAACGGCTATGAGAACATCTGTTATTTCTCTTCCAAGTGGCGTTACCCTGTATATAGGTTCTTTGCAAATAAAACCTCTAAGGACTACATCATTATTAAAAGGTGGTTCCGCCTCGTTTTCATATATCTCTATATTTTCAGTAAAGATTGCTAATATTAACTTGCTTTTTTCACCTATATGCTCATTGTAGCTCCTTATTCTTCCTGTAATCATTACACAAACACCTGCTTTTAACTCTTTCATATCTGCAATTCTTTCAGATATAAGAACAGGAAGTGTATCTACTGTTCCGCTAACTCTATTAACTGAAATCATCATTCTAAAGAATTTTTCTCCGAAAGCTTCGTGATTGAAAACTGGTTCTTCTGCAACTAACCCAAAAACTGTAATATTGTTATTTCTCTCTTTCATCTTTAGTTCTCCTCTCTCTTTTCTACAAATCCAACAACTTTACCGCCGTCAATAACTGTATACATATCCTTTTTCTCGTACATATCAATGCAATCCTGTACTGTTATTACTTTCTCGTTTACCTGTTTCATATTGTTCTTTCCTTTCTTTTGCTTTAATCTTTAATGTTGTAACTACAATACATACAGTTTCTAGTATCATTCCGACAACAACGCCCAACATAAAACCCTGTATCATAGCTTATATCTCTCTTTCATTATTGTAGGCAGTTCGTAGCAGTCGATAAAATCGTGAGTGTCTGCTATGTACTTCTTTTTAAGTTCACTCAAACCACACCCGTATTCGTGCTTTAACTGCCCTAAAATATCTCTTGTAACTATGCTCCTTAATGGCTCACAATGTTTATTTCTTCCTAAGAGGTAACTTGTTCTTCTGCCAATGTGTGCCAGGATTTCAAGCTTTTCTGCCTCATTAATCTGCTCGCCTTTTTCAGAAATAATAAATATCAATCTGCTAAAACTCCTTTCTAATTAATAAGCTGAAATATCATTGACACAATAAATAATATTGCTGATAACATCCATAAATATTCAGCTATCCTGCTGTCTCTCTTTGCTTTCTTGTATGCTGCAATAGAGACTTCTAAATTGTTTCTTTCTGCTATCAGTTCCTCAACTGATATGTTATACTGTGGTGTTGCCTGTATTTCCTTATCCATAAACAATCCTCCAAACCATCAGTTTTCAAAATTCATCTGTGCATTGCAATCTTTTATCAACATCATTGTGTTAGTGCTTGGCATCCAGTTTTTAACATACTCAACTGCCTGCTCATTCTTAAGCCTTGGTGTGTTGGCTCTTGAGTTGACATTGAAATAGTCCTTGTAATCGTGATTAATCTCCGCAAATACTTTTTTACTTATTTCCTTGTAAGCATTACTGTCTTTACCGCCTAAAATTTTTATCACTCTTGCCGATACTAAGTCATTAAGTACTTTCTGCTGTCCGTAATCAATGTTCATTGTATTTTCCAGCTTAGACACTCTGTCTGACACATCGTCTAACATACCTAGCTGTATTCTCATCATTTCCTGTGGGGATAACTTTTTCTGATAACTGCCTGTCTTTCTGATTGACGGAAGTACCTCTCCTGTAACCCAATCTGTAAATCTCTCTGCACTTTCTTTGCGGCTCTGAAAGATTGTCTTGTAAAGATTAGCCTCGCTAATAAATATCATTTTCTGCATTCCACCCTTTGTAAGGGTATCCGCAGTATGGATACCCTTTTCAGATAACCTCTGCTTAACATTTCCTACATTTGATATTTCCAATGCCTTGCATACATCAGCCAGACAAAACATAGGTTCATCATCTTTAGTAATGGTTCGGATTTCTCCAAACTCTGAATTGCTAAAAATCTGTAGCTCCATAAACATTCCTTTCTGAAAGTTAAATATTTTGAACTTCTAAAGCAAAAAAATAATCCTGTATATCATCTTCTGATAAATCTAATAATTTAATTGCTTTTAAAATTTCAATCTGTTTCCAAGGTCGCTTGCCTGTCATTTTAAGTGATAAAGTCCTGTCTGAACATCCAAACGCCTTGGCAAAGTCCGTCTGACTTCCGTACTTTTCAATTATGCGACCTCTTAACTTACTGTAATTAAAAGCCATTCCAATTCTTCTCCTTTCTCCGTTTTTTTGTTCAATGTTTTGAACTGATTGTATAATAGCATTATTAAATTAATATGTCAATAAAAAGTTCAATATTTTTTACTTTTTTAGTTTTACATCTTGAACTTTTGTTCAAATAATGGTATATTATCAACAGAAAGGAGGATAACTAAGATGAAAGAGAATACATCAGATAGGCTTAAACAGCTAATGAATGAACGGAAGTTAAAGCAAGTTGATATTTTGAATTTATCATTACCATATTGTAAGAAATACAATATCAAGATGAATAAATCCGATATTAGCCAGTATGTATCAGGCAAAGTTGAACCTAGCCAAGAAAAGCTAGTTGTCTTAGGAATGGCTTTGAACGTGTCAGAAGCGTGGCTAATGGGATTTGATGTTTCGCCAATCCGTAAGGATAATTCAAAAGAAGCTGAAAAAGATGTTGATTTACTTTGGAAGTTTTCTATGTTAGAACAAAGAGATAAAGAAACGATATTAGATATGATAGATGTTATGTTATCTCGAAAAGAAAAGAAGTAGGGTTTTACCCCCACCTCTTCAAAAAGTTTTCTATGAATGAATACAGGTACTCTAATGTACCTGTATTTTCTATTTTATTTATGAGTTCTATTAACTTATCTTTGTAATTTTCCTCATTACTGTTATCCATAAACCTGCACTCCCCTCTCTTGCCCTTGCACGTTTGATAGCGATACGATTATTATAGAACACACGTTCTATTGTGTCAAGTGTAGCGGCGATATTGCCAACGCCAATCAAACAATATCGCCTGCCAGAACTTGAAAAATGTTTAAGGGTCTTTTCTCAAAGACAAGTTTATTATACATTTATCGTTAGTATATTTCAAATACTTTCGGTCGTGTTATTTCGACAATTTTCGACAAATTAAATTGTTTACTTTTTATTTATACGTTTTTTATAGTGAGAACAATGCCATATATAATTATAGATTATTGCTCTAATTCTTTCGTATGATACATTATATTCTTCGCTTAGAGCTTTCATTTTAATTCCAGCTATGTATTTTTTTACAATTTCTTTGTTTCGTTCGGATACATTAACTGTATCTATCAACTCCATATAGTTATTTTGTACTATTGTATCTTTCAGCATTTTATCTGTCCTTTCTTTGCAATTATAATTTATTATATCACAAAGTACGCTAAATTACATCAAGCAGCTTATTCAATGCACAACTGGAACTTGTCGATAGCATTACCCATAACGCCTGCATATCCGTCCATTCCATTTGATGTTTCATTGTCTATCTGTTCTGGATAGAAGTTGCGGTTATTGAATACAGATACCATATACTTTGCATACTTCCAAGGCTCACCCTCTGGCGTATAGTAAATGATTTCTATTGCGTCAATCTCGTGCTTCTTGTCACCTGCATAGCCATTATCGTAATCGTCATAATTAAAGCCAGTAACATAAGGAAGCCAATCACCGCCCTTTAAGTGAACTCTGTACTTAACTGAACCTCTGCTAACCTTGATAATAAGTGCTGTGATAGCTTTATTGTCACCTGCACCAGCCCAATCTTCTCTATCCTCTACTTCACCCCACCAACGGTCTGTATAAGCGGCATATGTAGCATATACGTGTTCATCTGTGCTATCCTCTGTGTTATCTTCTTCGCTGTTATCTTCTGTATTATCTTCTTCATTATGAAAGCCATAGAATTCTGATAAGTCGCAAACTCCGTCTACTCCGTCAACAACGCCGCTTGATGTGTACTGCCAACCTGCAAGGTAATGGTCAATGTTAGGTGTCTTGTCTGTGTTAACATCATCATTTAACTGCATTTCATCATAGCCTAAGTAGTAACGTGCTATCCAGAACGGACAATCTAAGTCGCTAGGGTCTGTATAGGGCTTGATGTAACTACCATAGAATGATAAGCCAGTATATACGCCAAAGTCATATCCTGCACCCTCAATAACCTCTTTGTAAGCCTTGATAATATCAATAAGCTCTGAACCTAAGTTTCGCATACAAGTATCTTCAACGTCCATCCAAACTGTTACCTTACGTCCGTCAAGTACCTCTAATACTCTTTTAGCCGCTACAACCGCTTCTTCTACTGTCGGTGTGTAAACATAATTGTATACACCGCAGATATGCACACCTGCTAACTGACAGCCTTTCCAGTTGTTTTCAAGCTGCTTATCTGGGTCAAAATCACGTCTGATAACCTTAAGAATAGCGTGAGTAAGTCCTGCCGCCTTAACTCTGTTCCAGTCAACTACACCATTCCACGCTGAAAAATCTCCACATTTAATCATAATTAAAATACCTCACTTTCTACTGTTCCTGTTACATCTGAACCAACTGTGTTATCTTCTGTGCTGTATGTTGCCTTGTATGTGTTTTTAACACCATCAAGGAAGCTCTTAAGCTCACTGTCTAGTGCTATATCATTCGCCAAGTATGCCGCAAAATCATTGAAGCTAGCTGACATACTGACTGTGCCGCTTTCGCTGATTGTAGCTGACAGATAAGCTACCTGTTTAAGTGTTCCGTCTGAGTTTTGAACGGATAATGTTCCGTTCTTCTGAATTGATGAGTTGATGTCTAACATTGTGTTTTACCCCCTAATCTTATATCCAATTTTTATTTTCGTTGTCCCAAGTGATAACAACATTATCCCCTATATATCCGCGAAGATAACGTCCATCCCAATCAAACATAATATCACCAGAAAAAGGATTTCTATTAATTACACATCCTCTTTGATAGTATGACCCATCTTCTGTTTGATGCATTATATACAATGCTGTAGTCTTTATTGAGCTGTTAACTACAGATAGAGCACAGTCACCAAAAGAATTCCAACCTTTTGAGTCTATAGAAATTTTTCCTTTTTCAATTTTCGTCCAAGCTTGCGGTTCTCCATTGATGTAAGGCTGGTAATATAATTCGATGCGGTCTCTTAACACTTCTAACTCTAATCCTGCCGAACCATACATTTTAATACCTTTACCGCTCTCAACATTGAACTGCATTTCGCCATCGTTAGTAACGTGCCACAGGGAGTTTAGTGTGCTTGGCGAAGTTCCTTGTACGGCTCCTTTCTGAACAGAAAAAATCCAATCACCAATATTTTTTGAACTTTGAATGTAAGTTCTTCTTAAGTATCCGTCTGGTGCTAAGTAATCATTTTTTAAGCTTCCATCAGTAATATCCCAATTGCCAATGCGACCCCCGGTCCCGATTATATCACTACAGGTAATTGTCCCCGTTGCACTTATAATTGTATTAGTTGATGTTAAAGTAAATGCGTTACCACTAATGTTAACGCTCTTGTTACCGCTAATATTAATAGCTCCCTTAGCCTTAAGCGTTATATCATCTGCAATTGCTTCAATTGCGGATTTAAGTTCGCCACTTTTTGGGTCTTTCTTGATATAAGCACTAAGACTTGCTGTTGTAGCGTAATTTTTAAGGCTATCTTTTGTGGCATATGCTCCTGCTACTTCTAACTTAATCGCTGAACTTTCTTTACTTATTGCTGTGCTTATAGCCGCATTCATCTGCGTTGTTGTGCTGTAGCTACTTAAGCTATCCTTTGTAGCATAAGCATTAGACACTTCAAGTTTAATGCTATTGCTTTCTGCTTTTACAGCCTGCGTTATAGCATTCTTCATAACTGTGGTTGTACTGTAGTTATCTTTTAAATTCTGCTGCACACTTAACAATGATGTAGATATACTATCTAAGTTTATTTTAAAGCTAGCGTTTTGATTAAGCATATAAGCTAATTGTGTGTTAGATACCTCTTTCCAACCCCAATTACCTTTATCATCTTTAGCCCAACGCCAAGTTTTTTGAGTTGTTTCGTTGTATGCTATTGCCCCGTGATATTTTGCGTATTCATCATTGCTATAAGTCCAAGTAAGATTATCGCTTGGAAATAAATCATCTGACGGATAAATAGGTATGAACCAATCAATAGCTGGGTAATTATCTTTGTTAGGTGTTTCTGTAACTGTATACACCATAAAATTATCGTTCGTTTGTTGGTATAAGTCGGATAACGTTATTTCGTAGCTATCTAGCTTCTGATTAACAGTAGAAAACTTGGTCTTAATGCTTTCGTTGTCAACATTTTCAGTCCACCATAACTTATTAGTGATAAAATCACTAGCAACTTTCATCATACCGCCCCATTGAGTATAATCTTTGCCAGCACCACTTGTTATAGCTTGCATAATGACATTAAGTGTCTGTCCCTCGTTGTCCAGATAAATTTTATTGCTCTTAAGTGTATGTGTACTATCGTTATTGATAACGTTAAATAGCGTTTCAATATCCAGCTTACTCGCATTGATATTAGCATTATCTTGAACAACATCATCACGAACAACTTTCCTTGTGACGCCTTTTTCAGTAAGTCCTAAGGCATCAAACATAAGATTGCCAGCTTTATCCCAAACGTACATATTGTAGTCTGAATTAGCGTCTTTACCTATTTGAACTCTTATTCTGTCAGTATCTTTAATGATAATTGTGTTATCTTGCCAATAAGACATTCCATTTTCGCTATGAACCTTAAATTTGGTGGTATTAAGGTCAAGTGCTGTAATCTTGCTCGCAGCTATGCTGTCAATCATAGCATCCTTAATCTGTGCATTGCCAATAACACTTACGACTGCATTGGCGAATTCTGTTGTTAAACTTTTACCTGTCGCTGAACCAAACATTAAGGTCTTAATGTCTGCTACATCTGCATTTAACACGCCTACCTGTGCATAATCTGCTTGTAACTTAGCGATATTAGCTTCATTAATTGTAGCTTTACTTGCTGTCAAATTAACAATATCTGCTGTGACAGTTTCAATCTTATTAGTCTTTAGTTTGTCGATATACGCTTGATGTGCTTTTAAGCTCTCAATATTGGCATTAGTTATATCAGCATTTTCGATAACTGCCTTGTTGATTAAGACTAAATCGGCGTAGTATCGTTCCATTTGCTTGGTTATCGGACCGCTAGCTATATTGCTGTTCTCCGTGTCAGATTGTCCGATAGATGTAACTGTATCCATTAAGCCGCCGTCACATTCGTGGGTTATCTGCATTATAGGCACTTTGTAATCAATGCCGCCCTTATTAACAGTTATAATATCTCCTACTTCAAGCCGCCAGTCGCCGACAAACTTAACTGTAAGCGGTCTGAATTGAAAGCCACCTATCTTTTCATAGACTTCATCAAGAATTGCCTGCGTCATAAATGGGTTAGCAAAGCTAAGCCCAGTTGCACCGCTACCGCTAGTGATTGTGCTAGTTTCCTTATCGCCGGACTTTGTATTATTACAAATCAGCTTTCTTATCGTAAAATCCTTGCTAGTAGTAAAAGTAACCCCCTGTTGATAGTATTGATGTCCGCCAAGCACATATCCGCTATCCTTGTACCATTTAATTTCAAGGTTTCCGTCGGAATTGATAGCCGCATTACCGCCTTGTAGCATAGCCATATAACCGATAATTTCACGCATTGTATAGCCTTGTGGCTTTTCTGGGATTGTATGTGGGGTTGTTATGCTAGTTGCTAACTGTATGCCTAGCTTTGTACAGATTTCCTCTAAAATAGCCTTGTCCGTACTAGGATAAGTCAATTCAGAAAAATAACCTTTTTCCGCTTTGTACATCTTGTCATAAGCTGTGTACTTGGTGTATTCGCCGTTACTTTCTTCTTTAGTTACAGTAAATATGCCTATCTGTACATACTCAATTCCACTATCACCCTTAACGCCCTCAAAAATAGTTATGTCTTTATTTTCAAGTGTAATTTGTGGCTTAAAAATAGAAAAGGTAACACCGCTACTGCAAGTGTTACCTATGGAAATGCTATTGTTTGGATTGATTATATTGCTGTACTTAAACTCATTAAGTGTCTGATTGTATTCTTTTCCGTCAACTAAATATTTGCTGTAATATCTTGCATACAGTAAGTTGAAGTTCGCACCCCAATTGATATTTTTCATATATTGGTTTGCTCCTTTCTGCTGATTAATCGTTAATCATAAAGCTAAGTGCAATAATCTGTGCTGGCTCAATAGCTTCACAGCTATCAAATGCACTTATGTCAACTTTTGTGTATTCAGATACTTCTATTTCTTGTTCTGCTAGTTCTTCAAGTTCTGATTTTATCTTATCGTTATTTTCCTTATTTTCTTTGCGTATCTTTTCTATCGTTTCTACAACTGCCTTAAAGTGTGGTTCTAATGCCTTAATGTCAGACATAATGACAACTGCTAACTTGCCACCCATTTTAAGCTGTGCTACGTTTCTTAATGCTTCATAATGTGCTAAAACTTCATTTCCTGTTATTTTCATAATTAATCTCCTTATTTTTGTATCAGACTTAATTTTGCTCCGACTATAAGTCCGTCCTCATTCTTTGCCCTTGTGAGATACGGATATGTCACATCTCCTGTGTATATTGTCATTTCCTTTTGTGTGCCACCTAAGAATAAGACTTGTGCTGTTGGGAATGGGTTATTTTCATCACTAATCACATTATCAAGCAACAACGCCTGTTCTCCTGTGAGTGGCGGTAATTGAAGCTCTACTTTGTCTTTAATAGCCACAATTGTTCCTACCATTTCTCCATAGTCGTTTCTTCCTGTATTCTTAGACCATATCTTGTTTCTACTGTATGTGTAGCCATTATAAGCTACTGGGAATGTTACTCCCTCAATAATCACAGCACTTATCATTCAATTACCTCTTTTCTATATATTTACTCCAATAACCCCAAGTAAGCTTAATCATATGGAAGATGGCATTAAGAATAATAATAATATGATAAGCGAGCTAAACAATAATATAACAACAACGTGCGAAAATGCTATCATAACATACGCACCTGCTTTAGCACTGGTAAATATAATGCCGGATAAATTAATTAATACTGTAGCAATTAGGGCTGGAAATTGGACAACGATTGCCACTTTGCCCGAAAATTATAGACCAAGCAAAGTAATAAAATTTTCCGTTGCAGTATATAATCCAGAAGCGTTTGTAGCATATGGACAATTAACACCTGCTGGTGCGTTGCAGATTTATAGCAAAACGGAAATTAAAGTAAATCAAGGACAAACATATTACAATTTCACTTATTTTATTTAAGTATCAAGTAAAGTAAATTCAAACCCATTTTTATTGAATTCATAGAATGCGAAATTAACAATATTAGGACAGTTATTAGTAACAAAAAAATCCATATCGCCATCTTTTCCATATTCCCATAAAATATATGACGAACTTAAGATTGGCGTTATATGGTAGCGTGCTGAACTTCCAGTGCCGTAGCCTTGCACAACAGCACAAGCCGCCGCAATGCTTGATGTCCCTTGCACAAATGCAATTCCCCAAAAAATACTGTTTCCAGGAGCTTTGGTTGAATGCACTCTTAATTTTTTTCCTATTGGAATATTAGTTATATGTTTATTGAAGATATTATTGTTTAGCTCGCTTATCATATTATTATTATTCTTAATGCCATCTTCCATATGATTAAGTCTATCTGGGCTTATTGGAGTGCCGCCGCTAGTGCCAGCTTTCCACGCTTGCTTTATGTATTGTATAAAATTCATAGTAAAACCTCACTTTCCAAGCACACAAAAAGGACACCTCACAATTAAGTGAAATGTCCTTGTCATTTTGCTATTTATTTGTTATTATTGGTATGAGTTAATTTACATTCACTCATACGTGCTAATTAGAACAGGTCTATTCAACTTGTTCTGATTTTTTTATAGCTGTAAATTTCTTACAGCTATTGAATTTTCTTTCTGTTTGAGCTATTATATCCCACAAGAGAACTTATGCAACATTGTTGAATAATTGCAGTATAAATTCTCTTCCAAGTTGGGTAATTCGTCTATGATAGATTACTTTACCGCTGTCAAGAATTTCTTGTTTAATTTCCTCATATCCCATACTGCTGTATGGTGAGTAAAGAACCCAAGTTCCATTGACATTGTACTGAATTTTTCTATCAGCAAGCAACTTGTTGAGTTGAATGGCAGATTTTAAGTTCAGCTCTTTAGCAATTTCCGTCATTGTATATGTTTTATTGACGTGTGTTAAGATAGCGTTCTTTCTTTCTGCTTCAACTCTTGCTTGCCTTTCTTTTTTTAACTTTGTTAATAATTCTATTCCAAAGTCTGGATTATTCAGTATTTCATCAATAACATTATCAGTAGCATATATTCCATTCTTACGGATTGACGGAATAATCTCATCAGCCACTAATGCTTGAAATTTCTCTGCTGTTTCATTTTTGGCTTTCATTGCAAGTCTGTAGAATATGTTTTCTGGGATAAAATCGTCTTTCCCCAGCTTGTTGGGGAAGCCAATGTCTTTTAAATATCTGTCAATAGTTTCCCAACGAATAGAAATATATTCCTTTCCGTTTTTATTTTGGGTTTGTGTAAATCCCAGTCCTCTTGCAACATTTTCCAATCTTAAGTAAGCAACGCCATTCTGCTCATAGCAGTCTACGCCGCAAATATTCTTAGTGTTCATTGGTGCCTTAATCTCATTGTGAGTGTCATCTTTTGTAGTTGGATTATTATAACTCATTATTTTACCTCCTACAAAATTTTATCATTTGCTCTAAACAGAATCTATTGCGTAGTGGGAGTATATGCCCACAATGCCTCACGCAATAATATTATGCCACTTCCTTTGTAGACTTGCCCTGTCCCTTTAAATCAAAATTATTAACATTGTCCTGAATAGTTTCTAATTGCTGTAAAACTCCTATGAGAACATATCCTATTCTTTCATTATCCATATTCGCTAAAACTTCTGTTACTGTTGCGTGTGCAATTTCTGACGCTATGTCAATATTTGTTACGATTTCTACATTACTCATTTGTTTTCCTCCGAAAATAATCTTGAATTTTCCGAAAGAAACTGATATAATTGTATTTATCAATTCCTTTCGGATTGGTGGTTTTAAAGTGTTGTGTTCGTTGGTAGCGGTGCAACACTTTATTTTTTTTGCCCTTTTACTTTTTCAATGCCTTTTTTAATCAAATCAAGTATTGTATATCCGCTTTTATCAGAAAAATTCATTATTTCTTCCTTTTCCTCTTTGGTGACACGAATATATATTCTTTCATTTTTAGGATTGTCGAGTTTAGGTCTACCTTTTTTATTGGACATATACTCACCTCTTTTCTGTCCGCACATTTAATATAAACCGTACGCACAAAAAAGTCAAGCACTTTTTCAATAAAAAATGGAACGCACCGAAAGATACGCTCCATTAAGGGGATTATTTTTCTATAAAACGTGGTATAAAGCTAATACTGTTATAACTGCCAGCTCCATTGTTTTTGCAATTAACAATCAAGCCATATGCAGTGATTTTATCTCCAACCTTATAGTTTCCACTTTTTAAATTAAAATCTTTTGAAAAATATATGTATATTTTTTCTTTGCCATATTCGTTTTTGTTCTTAACGACACCTGTAAAAAATCCTGCCTGCAAGTTGTAGGCATTAACAACTTTACTTATACTCTCATCTTCCATATCCTTTGAGGATAACGTATAGCGATTAGTAAGCATTATATCTATTTTTACATATTTGTCAGTTAAATCCTCATTCGTAAACATAATATGGTTGTAATCCATTTGCTCGCATACATATTTGTACTTATCTTCATCAAGATAAGACATACCATCGTCAAGCATATCTTTAGTGGCAACTTCTGTTGATTGTGTTTTA
>ULIU01007866.1_pt1 | contig 16447 bp, 16 predicted proteins | sample 1950651 | NCBI WGS metagenome assembly ULIU01 (sample SAMEA4835458, study PRJEB28245) | human gut metagenome | biome: gut microbiome; material: fecal sample | place: Denmark | collected 2008
GGGGCTGGAGCCTGGCCCGGGGGCTGCTTGAGGTCCTTTTCGGCGTGTGGCTCCTGTTGATGCCGTTGCCGCTCGTCGCGACCCTGCTGATCTATGTCGTCGGATTCTGGATGCTGTTCCACTCCGTGCTGGGTATCTGTGAGGCGAGCGAACTCTCCGGGATCGGAGTGAGGGGCTGGGGCTGGCTGCTGGCCTGCAACATCCTGAGCCTGATCTGCTCGTTCGTCTTCCTGGCCGCTCCCGTCTATGGCGGCATCTTCATACTAGCCTATGCCGGGGTGTCGTTCGTGCTGTATGGGATCTTCCGCATCGCACTGTCGTTCGAGTGGCGGCGGATCAACCGTAAGATCCGCTCGTCCGATGACGACGGATTCGTCGAGGCGGAGGTGATCGACGACTGAGCCTTTTGATCGGGCTGCTTCCGTCCGATCCGGCGTCACCCCGCGAAAGCCTGGCTGTAAAATGCAAAAAGAAAGAGCACTTGCCTTTTTGAGGTAAGTGCCCTTCTTTTTCAGTAGCGGGAGAGAGACTTGAATATCAGTAATTATGGGCTGCATATCAATATGTTATGCCTCGTGTTTGATAAAAAGGTATTCCAACAGAGTTTAGTTATATCAATTATTTAACTTTATTCAACCACCATTTCAGAAGGTATCCGAAAAACACCTTGTAGAATAATCGGGTCATATACATCCATCTTTACTCGACAAACCATTTGTGTTCAGACGCTCCTGCAAGAGCCTTTGATACTCCGCTTATAAACTCTGCAGCATTCCGGCTTCTTGCGAGAAACAAATCGATATAGCTGGATTTGTTGGCTCCTGTAAAGAGGTTGAATACCCTCCAAAGATCAATTTCTCGTTGCTTGTTGCACGCAAATGCTGCATCGTTGTAATAGGCTTTTGCAATGGTGTTCAGATGGCAATCCGTAAATTCGAATGCCGGGAGTTGTTTCCGTTGAGCCGGAGGAAGAAACTGATAAAGTCGAGCCTTCCCCACAAGTTGTGCAAACTGGCTCTCTGTCATGGAAATATCGAGTAAAGCCTTCATGCGTTCCAAATGCTGTTTGGCGTTATAACTGACAATCAGCTCGGTCATCTTTGCCATTAGGCTGGACGTATCTGTTACTCGTATCTCTTCATACAGACCATCTGTCGATACGCACATATTGCAACACACCATATTCTTAAAACCGATAAATACTTTGAACTTCTCAAAGCCTTTCTTACTGTAAAGGTTCTCCTGGTTGTATGCCCGAACGCCTCCTACGCTCAGATTGAGCCTGCATCCGTCGATTGTTTCCGTAATGGAGGGGATCTCCATGCAGAACATCATCCGTTCGTAATAGATGGTCTTATCCTCTTCCGTAAGCTCCTTTACTGTCTTGTGAATGGCTTCCGGTGTCCGGCCCTTGATAATATGGCTTACCCTTATTTCGGGCTCTTCCACGATGCAGTTTCGAAACATCCGTTGCGTACACTCCCATACGGTTTCTATAAACTGACTATGCGAGATAGTCACCTCGTTGTCTTTGGAGAATACCGGAGTGATACAATCATTTTGCAGATGATCGAGTGTAACGGCCTTTGTGTTGGCTTCGATGAAAGGCTTGCGAGTTTTTACCTGGGGACTTTCCCGGAATGGAGATATGATCTGTTGTGAGGTGGTGTCTCGGATTTCTTCCGGATCTGTCAGAGGCAGGAGCGTTTTATTGGGCTGTTCGGCTAACCGGATAACTGATTCCATAGTTTACGTGAGATTGGGTTTGACATTGGTTGCACCAGTCGAGGATTTGCATCCCGACTTGTTCGGTAAGAGGAAATTCGGACCTCCCGGAGAACAGTTCCGTACGATCTTTGGAAGCAAGTGCATAGTGTTTCATATTTACGTCAAATACGATGGTGAACTCATAGTCCACATTGTCTCGTTGCACGGCTTTGAGCCCTACTTTTTCAGGGATCATCTTTCCGTTTCGTTCATTGAGGACATACTCCTGCTTGCTTCTCATTGTGCAGATAACATGGCTCGAAGAGTTGAGTATCCGTTGGATAAAAGCATTCTGGCGAGGTGTGACCTTGGCCCAGTTTGCAAAGGAGTTTCCTTGTAGATTGGCATGGAAATCCAGCAGATAATCCCAACAATGAGAAATACTGTCAATGATGATAACCTCCATCCCGGCACTTTCGCAAATACCGATAGCCTCGATATATTTCTCCGGATTATAAGGCTCTGAAAGCGCGAGGACATTGTAAGATCCCAAATGAGCATAAAGGTCTGCACTCCCGTTTTCGGTGTCTATGACGGCAATCTTTGACCAATCGGAGGTCATGCCGTGTGCTATGAGAAGAGACGAATAGGTCTTTCCGGAACCCGAGGCTCCTTGTAGGGCTAACCGCATTTTGGCAGCCTTGCGTTGTGAATGTCGTAATTGCATGATATATTCTGGTAAGGGATTAAACATGAAAAGGGCTGCCCCTTCACTGGAAAGGACAGCCTTGTAAGAGAGCATAAGAGTCCGGTTAAAGCACCTCTACGGTGGTAAATTGCGGATTGTCTCCTGCATTGTGCAACAGGAAGAACTGCTCTCCGCTCTCTTCGGAGATCACCTCCGAAATGACAGGATGGTCAAACTTCTCTACGGGGTACTTCGATGTTACGGCGCCTGCCTTATCGCCATATCCGAAGAAATATCTTCCCGTCTGCTCGTTACGGATAATCCGAATAAAGGAGATTCCTTTCCATTCCTTGAACTCTTCAAGGGAAAATGATCGCAAAAATTTCAATGAGTTGGACATAACCATAGCTTTTAGATTCGACAATACCGCGGGAAATATATTATCCCCAAAGGATAGTCGGGGTCGCACCCCAACTGCCAAAGGCAGGGGGGAGTATTGGGGGAATATGTCGCAATCGAATCAATTGGAACTGAAAAAAATATTTTTTTTGTGTGAAAAATCGAGTTCCCCTACAAAACAGGCCCGATCAAACCATGAATTATGCATGAAATCCATGGAGAGACCGGACCTTAAGAGCTTTTGAACTCCTGCTTGTAGAGAAGATTTGGTTATCTATTTTTTATTGCCTCCTTAGAAATGCTACGGTTTACCTCTGTTAAATGCCGAGAAAAAGCAATCGCACTCATTTACTTTTTAAGAATATAGCAAGTAAATGAGTAGCCATATGGAAATTAATCTTGGCAATAGCTTTTTTCTAAGTATCCAGATTCAAGCCAGAAAAGTTGCTCCTGTATAGCCGTAAGATTCTGCTCTTGTAGACACTGCTGAAACAAATGCCAACGCTTTAAATTGGGAAACACGAAACCTCCTTGCCAGAATCGTCCTCCACAATATTCCGGGTTGCATGGTGCTTGATCGGTCCACATGAATGCGCCGCAATTGCCGTTAGGGTTTACGGAGCTAATAATCTTTGGAGAGTATGGATCATAGATGAACCATCCTTTTGGGAGAGGGGTTCTAAAATCATAAATCTGAATACCGTATTTTTCCAATATATCCACGGTGGGAATATCACCTCCCATTGAACCCAATCGAAGAATCACGCCATCATGCCAGGATAAACCGCTCGGATCCAATTTTTCATATTCCCGAAAACCTCCGGGAAATTTGGTTTCTATTTCATGAACTGAAACCACGACGTTGCAGAACTCGAATCGAATAGCCATATTTATTTATCTATTTTTTGCATGATACCTCCACATTGGGGACATATCGGGTTATTCTCACTCCATTCCTCGATATTTTTGGAGCCACACCACATACAAAAAGGTTCAGCCGGAGAATAGTGCCATTTGACCATTCCTTTGATAATTTCCGGCTCTCCTTTTAGATAACTATTGTCGCACAGCCTTTTGCAATCCTTGCAGGCAAAAGATGTAAACTTGGCCAATGGACTACCGTCTTCCCACCGATGGCCTACACAGTAACCGGTATAACCACATGAATGACAATAAAACTGACAAGAGAACATGATGTCGATCAAGTTTTATTGGATATAAATCTTTTATAATAAAAGGATTCTCAAAGCTGTCCAACTAATCCCTCGAACAAAGGCTCCTATTAAAAGTCCTATTATTATTCTCTGCCATAAATTAGGATTCTCGGAGTCTGTGATATTAAAGACGTCAAAAAAGCCAAGAAGAAATCCAATTATTCCACAAATCCAGGATATTGCAGATACAAATTCATACATATAAACAGGGAAAACTATTTCATTTTTTCTGCTATAAGACGTGCCATGGTCTTTTCAATCTGATCGATCATCAAATGTTGATCCATTCCCATTGGGAAAGAAAACATCCGTGATACTTTCCCCAATTGATGTTGGGTTACTACGATAGCAATGGATACTTCATCAAAATTCTGAGCTATTCCTACACTCAGCAAGGATGAATCACGGCCATGAACAAGCAAAGAGATCGAATCTTTTTTCTCTGCAATAATTTGTCCTCCCATAGCGAGATATTCATTAATCAAGACTGCATAAACAACCCTTATACCTCCCATAGAGGAAATTCTATTGGCCATTTTATTCTTATTATTCAATCCCCATATAAACCAAATAATAAGGATTGCAATGGCTATTAATATAATCTCCATTTTGGATCGACTTATTATAGCAATTTAGCTCTCTTATTCTCCTCGATGAATCATTTCAGCTTGGCGCATTAACTTATTCAAACTAACATATGTGCCTAATATAATAAGAGGAAGAATAGCGCAATAGAATAATAGTTCAGTTATGTCATAATAACCAATATCTCCATTAAATGGGAACAAATTATCCATCTGATTCTCCAGATCTTTTCCTTCTATTAGGCTTAATAAAAAGAACACAAAATTTGCAATTAACCAAAAATAGTAAAATCTGACTATGAAATTATGCATTGAACTTTTTTCCTTATAAAGAGTATGCATCTTATCTACTATAGGACGTAATACTTGATTAATAACCAATCTTTCTTCGGATGAAAAAAGTTGCCATTTGCCGTTTACATAAGAATAGCGAGTAGTTTGTATTTCATCTTTGTACTTTTCCCAGAAGAATTCGCTAATATTCTCGATAGATGGAACTTGTACATCAAAATATTCTTCAAAGAATAGAACCTTACAACCACTGCTGCCTGCAATATAAGGATAAGGGGCATTATTACCGATAATATCAATATCTTTATCACCAATGATTGATATCACATATTGGTTAATATTCGAGCAGGTTTTAATAAATAATTTATATTCCCCTAGAGAATTAATTACCTTCTCAAATACAGACTTAATATATTCTAATGTTGGAATGGATGGATCATTTTCTTGAATCTTATATGCCCCAATTAAAAAAGGAATGGTGATTCCTTCTTTGATTAACTCTTGATTTTTGAGTTGGTTTATTAAGTTAATAATAAAAGGCGTCTGATTGGCTTGGCTAGATGTAATACCCAGAATAGTATCAATATTATTATTCATATTGTAATTATTTTTGGCATTTATATAAATGAATAAAGAATGAAAGGCATAAGATGAAGCTAATAAGCCAAAAGAGGTGGTGTATAAAAACAATTATACTAAAATTAAAATAATCTGAGGTTGTCCATTCTATAAAACTCCATATTTGCAATCCAATCTGCATAATGAAGCCAATAATAGCACACAAGGTATAGGTTTTCTTCATATGGTGAATTTTTCCCGCCCAACTCCTTTACGGGGTTTATTAAATAAAGAAAGTGTGGAGTTGTTAGTTTATCGTACTGGAGGCTCTGGTAAGCCATTGGACAAATAAACAATACCCCACACCTGGGCAGTATATCGGAATGATATAGCTACACAAGTGATGAGTGTTTGTATTGCTTATCCCTGTCCTTAAAATTTACCAGATTTCCAGTACAGGATGAAGCTAAACACTTTCATCAATCAATATGTTACTATCCATTGGATAGTGACACAAAGTTAGAAAATGTTTCTTAAAATACAACGCACTCGCGGGGTATTGTAAAAGCTAATTTCGATTAAAAAATCTTGAAAATCAAGATTGCTTTATAGATTCATAATTTACGAGGAAACCAGATCTCTTATAAGATCGATTTTTGTATACCTGGATGTTGTTTTTATTTATGAGATTAGTTCAAAATAACTCATTTTGTTTTATTTCATATATATAATATTAAGGAAATATGAGTTACTTTAATTTCATAACACTCCCGGCCAGTTTAAATTTATCAATGATATGAGGGATCTCGACATGATTCTTGCCTAAATATTTTTGCGATTGATAATCTTCTACGCGATAATAATTCTTTCCTGTGCCGCAATTCTTGCCTCTTTTAAGAGTGCAAAAACTTTGTAAATAGCTTACAGCGGTAGCAGGTTTCTTAATGATTTTCAAACCCGATGCATTGAAGATTGCAACCATGTGTTCGTAGATCTTTTCTGTGGAATACCGTTCTCCTGGTTTAAAATAACTCTGTATAAGAGTTCGAAAAGGATGTTCTTGATCCAGCGCATTGAACAACACCGCATTGTAAAATCCCCGAAACCATTTATTGTCTTTATCTCTCGCCTCTGACAATATGTCAACAAGGTATTCATGGGGTGCATAGTCCATTAATTGATAAAAGCGGGAAATAAAAACTTTTAGCTCTCTTGAAGCGATCCTTTCGGCTTGTACCATCAGATTTTTACTCATACTTCCGTCTGCGATACGGTCTTTCAAGAGTCGTGCACATTCGTCGATATTTGCATTTTGAATTGCTTTTAGTTCATCACTAACCGCAATCTCAATAGCCTGTTGTTTATTGGAATATGGCTCTTCATCATTGGTAATTTCAAGAATCTCGCAATCTTGTTCCAGGGCTGTTATAATAGCTCTTGCATCAAAGTACAATTGAGACCGGAGCCGAATAAATTCTTCAAGAGCATCTAAATTGAGATACGAGATAGTCAATTTTTCCTCTATGTTATAGCGTACTAATGAAATCGGGACACTGCCTCCATATGAAACTTTCCATCCTGAAACTTGATTCACAACGGATCGGACGGCATTGGCATGTAGTACATCGTTATAATTTGCTATCCCGAGGTTCATTAAATCAAAAAGTTTGATGATCCACTCTGCGCAGGCTATATTATGTTGTTTGTCAAATTTCTTTTCGCCTGTTTGTCTGGCGCGGATGTCATAAATGAACCGCTCGCTCAACAATCCATCTTTATGGCGGCATCTGCCGGCTATCTGTAATAATTTCTCGGGAGACAATAGCGTATAAAGATATCTTGTATCCGATACGGATATGAGGTGGTATCTATCTTCGATGTCTATGCCTGTGAAAAAGGTACAACTTAAAAAGGTTATTTGTTTGTTTAAATGAGTTCCTATTTCTTTTTGTGGATAATATTCACCCGCCTGTTGTTCGCTCTGGCTACTGCACCATATTTCGCATTGACCTTTCAACTCATCCGGTAATAACTCAATGATTACGCGCATGGAGGATACTGAATTGTAGGCTACGACAATTTTGTCTTCCGGATATTGTCGTGTGATTTGTTTCAATGTTTTAGCCACCGAGCCTGCAATATTCAATGTTCGTATCATATGGATAGGCCGACGGATGAATTGCTCGTATTTTACATCGATTAAAGGTAAATCAGCTAATCGAGGATCGGAAAATGGTCGAATTGTTGCAGAAACCAGACAACGATTCCGTTCCGGGAATCGAAAGAAGTAGTCGATAACATCCTCTAATGCCGGTCGATATACGCCATCTGTTTGATAGGAATCGATTTCATCAATCATGATATGCCATTTTCCCAAATTAAGGGGTAAATACTCCATTAATCTGGGTAAACTGTCTGCCACGACCAGAATTTTTTTGTGTGGAATCTCCGTGTTGCTTAAATAGGCTCGAATCTTTTCCGCAGATACTTTCTGTATATTACCTATTGCGCTGCCTACATAGAGATACTTTTCTGTTCCATCGGGAGCTATCCCTTTTCGATATTTTTCATAAGCCAAACTTCTGGTAGGGCAGACTACGATACAATTATTTTCTGCCGTTAAAGCCAGAGTGGTAGCCCCGATGCCTGTAACGTTTTTTTTGATTATACCGTATGGGAGTTGGCGAAATACATCGCTAAACCTTTTGGTGTTATCTTTGATGAGAACTTCCAGGGAATCCAGCCTGTTTTCTGTGGTTTTATTAGGGTGCAGGCGGTATTCGATACCGGGAACATCCAAGACTTCTGCATTGTTGATTATGCATTTTACAACAACATGATCTTTCTCCTCCGTTTCAAATTGGTAACGAGGATCGTCTATCTGTCTGGCTTCATTTGCCAGCATGCAAAGGACTATAGTTTTTCTTGCTTCCATATATGAAAAATTATGTTCCGAGCTCTCCCTCCTCTCTCGGAACGGTTAGAAAAGATTGTCTGTGCTCTCACCGCAGACAATCTCAATACTCAAACTGTCTTGATTTAATCAAGATCAGGATAGAAGAACCATGTTTGGTCCCTTTTTAGATATATACAAGATAAGCAAAATTTTTATAAGATCCAAATATTTTAATGATTATTTTGTTGTAAATCAGCGTTTTTATGCAGAAGTTGATTTTCCAGTCGTCCGATGTGGTTGCTGATATTTTTATTCAGAACCTGCGCATATGAACGTTGTGTGACCGATATGTCGGAATGCCCCAGCAACTTGCTTACAACTTCTATGGGGACATCATTGTACAGTAAGATGGTTGTAGCAAAAGTTTTGCGGGCTGTATGATGCGTTAATTTTTTATCGATACCTACGATGTCTGCGATTTCCCGCAAGTAAGAGTTAATCTTTTGATTGGAGATTCGAGGTTGAACATAATTGCCTACTTGGCAATGTTCCCGGAACCAAACGATCAATTGTTCCGCTTGTGGGAGCAAAGGAATTGAAATTTCACGATCTGTTTTCTGACGAATCAGTGCTATCCAGTTCCTGCCGTCAAATCCTTTTGCGATATGTTTGGGTTGCAGAGCCTGTGCTTCATGGTAGGCTAATCCCGTATAGACCGAGAAAAGATAAATGTTCTTGACTGTTTCCAGCCGCATCTGTACGAAATGAAAATCTTCCAACTTGTGGAGCTCTTCCTGGGTGAGAAAGACTAGCCTTTTTCGCTCTTTTAGAGGCTTGTATTCGACGAACGGGTCTTGCTGGATATAATTGCAGCGGAACGCATAATTGACCATCTGACGCACTCTTTGCATGATCTTGTTGATGGTGATGGCTTTCAGCCCTCGTTCCATGAGCGCTTCTTCAAACTGCTTTATGAACCGGTAGTCCACATTTCGAATCGGAATATCTTGTAAGCCATATGTAATCTGTATATATCGTTCAACATGGGCAAATACTTCACGGAATTTCTGCCATGTCGCAGGTGAATATTCTTTGCCTATGAGTTGTGACATTTTGTCCAGACGTTCCCGGAAAATCCCGCACAACGTATGATTTTCTACTGTTTTTTGTTTATAAAGGGCATAGATCTCTCCAAGCGATACGTTGCCGTCTGCTTCATATAATCTGCGCTCAATTCCTTTAAGTTCAATCGTGATGTCTTGCAGACGACGATTTATCAGTACGGCATCTTCTGATGTGCCCCGAACGCATTGAGCCTCTTTATCCCACAATCCGGGAACGACATAAAGCCCTGTTGAGAATTGCTGACGTTCCGTGCCGTCTGTCGTTAATTTACAGTAGATCGGGGCAGTACCCCTTCGATTCTTTTTAAATTCGTAGAGATAGTAAGTGATTCGCAGTATTTCGATCATAGTTTACAGGCTGTTTTGTAACTTGTTGAAATACCTTCTTTTGCAAGTCTGGAATACAACTTTTCCTTAAATGAGAGTTGTATTCCAACGAACCCCTGAATATCCCGATTTTTGGCCCTAATATTAAAATATTTTAAATATAGTATATTTTATTATCCATTGATTATTAGGGATTTATCTGTTTGTGGGATATGAAAAAAGAGGTTAAACATTGCTGTTTAACCCCTTTTCGTAGCGGGAGAGAGACTTGAACTCTCGACCTCATGATTATGAATCATGCGCTCTAACCAGCTGAGCTATCCCGCCATTGCTGAAAGCGAGTGCAAAGGTAATAGAAAAATCCATACCTGCAAAAACTTTCGCCAAAAAAATACGTCCGATTTTTGTCCTTTCGGGAGGTTTTTCGCCTGTGGCATTGATTTTGAGCATGATGCGCCGGTCATAAAAAAACAAACATCATGTCGCAAAATCTTTCCCTCCGTCCGGACAGCCGTCCGTCCCGGCCTTCCTCCTCCGCTGCCGCTTCGAAGTCCCGGCGACGATCCGCCTCCCGCACGGCTGCCCGCGGTCTTGCGTCGGGCGCTGGCAGGCCCCTGCCGCCCGGGCCGCGTTTCCTGCAAATACTTGGTGCGGTCAAGGTTCTGGCAGGCCTGCTGCTGCTCGTGGCAATCTCGTGGGAGGTGATTGCCGGAGGCAAGCACTTCTCGCGTCCGTACCTGGCCGTGCAGTTTGTTGTCTGCCTGCTCTTTCTGTGCGACTTCTTCGTCCGCTGGGGAGCCGACGGCTGGAGCGCCCGGTTCTTTTGGCGCAACCTGTTCTACCTGCTCCTCTCGGTGCCGTACCTCAATATCGTTTCGTGGAGCGGCGTGGAGCTGTCGCGCGGTGCCGCCATGCTGCTGGGGCTCGTTCCGCTGCTGCGGGCCTTCCTGGCCATGACGATCGTCGTCGGCTGGCTGGTCGGCAACCGCGTGCGGCGCCTGCTTGCGGCCTACATCTTCACGGTGGTCGTCTTCACCTACATCTCCGCGCTGATCTTCTACGACTACGAACTGCCCGTCAATCCGCACCTGCACGGATTCGGCAACGCGCTCTGGTGGGCCTGGATGAATGTCACGACCGTTGGCGCGGCCATCTTCCCCGTCACGGCGATCGGCAAGCTCTTCAGCGTGCTGCTGCCGTCGCTCGGGATGATGTTCTTCCCGATCTTCACCACCTACGTGCTGCAGGAGTATGCCCCTTCGAAGACGAAGGATCGGGACGAGTGATCCGTGCGGATTGCCCGCCCGATCCATTCGTATTCCGCGCGGGGTTACCGGCCCTCGGCCTGCCGCGACCTGAGCAGGTCGCGGATCTCCGTAAGCAGCAGCTCCTCCTTCGAGGGTGCGGGCGGTGCGGGCGGCGTCGCGGCGCGTTTCTTCATCAGCCGGTTCATCAGCTTGACCATCAGGAAGACGCAGAACGCCAGGATGGCGAAATCCACGCACTGCTGGATGAAGGCGCCGTAGTTCCAGTAGATCGGTTCGGCCGCCTTGGCCGCCGCCTCGCCGCCTCCGGCCAGCTCGGCCACCGAACCGAGCGCTTCCGATGTGACGTCTCGCACGCGCGAGAGGTCGATACGCAGGTTCGAGAAGTCGGCATTGCCGATCAGCGCGCCGATCGGCGGCATGAGGATGTCGTTCACGAGCGACGAGACGATTTTGCCGAACGCCCCGCCGATGATTACGCCGACGGCCATGTCCATGACATTGCCCTTAAGCGCAAATTCCTTGAATTCCTTGAAAAATGCCATATCTGCTGTTTTTAGGTGTCTGGCGTAAAGATATGCAAATTCCGGGGCATTCGGACTCCCGGTGACGCGAAATCGTGCGCCGCGCGGGGCGTCCCGCTGCGGCGAAGCTGAAAATCGCGCGCTTTTTGGGGACTCCGTATCGCGTTTTTTCGTATCTTTGGCGAATCGTAAACTGATACCGATTCCGCATCCATGACACCTGCAGCCGTCATCGCCACCGTCCTGGGCTATATCGCCGTCCTCTTCCTCGTCGCATGGCTCTCGGGCCGCCGGGCCGACAACGCCGGGTTCTTCTCCGGCGGGCGCCGCACCCCGTGGTACATGGCGGCCTTCGCCATGATCGGCGCCGCCATGTCGGGCGTGACCTTCATCTCGGTCCCCGGTTCGGTGGCCGCCGATTCGTTCTCCTACATGGAGATGGTTGCGGGCTTCACCGTCGGGCAGCTTGTCGTGGCCTTCCTGCTTATCCCGGCCTTCTACCGGCTGCGGGTCGTCTCGCTCTACGAGTACCTCGACGACCGCTTCGGCATCTGCTCGCACCGCACGGGCGCCTGGTTCTTCTTCATCTCGAAGATGCTGGGCGCGGCCCTGCGCGTCTACGTCGTCTGTGCAGTGCTCCAGCTGCTGGTCTTCGACCACTACGGCCTGCCGCTGTGGGCCAACGCGCTGGTCACGATGGCCTTCGTCTGGCTCTACACGCAGCAGGGCGGCGTGCAGTCGCTCATCTGGACCGACACGCTCAAGACCGTCTGCCTGGTGGGCAGCCTCGTCCTCTCGATCGTCTTCATCGCCGACGGACTCGGCCTCTCGGCCCGCGGGGTGGTGCAGGCCGTCTCCGATTCGCCCATGTCGCGCATCTTCTTCTTCGACGACCCTGCATCGGACCGCTATTTCTGGAAGATGTTCGCCGCAGGCATCGTGCTGCTGGTGGCCATGACCGGCCTCGATCAGGACATGATGCAGCGCAACCTGAGCTGTGCCACGCCGCGCGACTCGCAGAAGAACATCGTGCTGACGGCTGTCAGCCAGATCTTCGTGATCTTCCTCTTCCTGGTCCTCGGCGTGCTGCTCTACCTCTACGCCGGACACACCGGGCTGGAGCTTCCGGCCAAGAGCGACCAGGTCTTCTCGCTGGTGGCCGTGGACGGGGGACTGCCGCCCGTTGTCGGCATCCTGTTCGTCGTCGGGCTCATCTCGAGCACCTATTCGGCCGCCGGATCGGCCCTCACGGCCCTCACCACCTCCTTTACGGTCGATATCCTGCAGGGTACGCGCCGCTGCGACGAGCGGCGGCTGACGCGCCTGCGCCGCAGCGTGCACCTGCTCATGGCGCTGGCCATGGCGGGTGTGATCCTCGCCTTCGGCTACCTGGCCGACGACAGCGTCATCAACCTGGTCTACAAGGTCGCCAGCTATACCTACGGGCCGATCCTCGGCATGTTCCTCTTCGGCCTCTTCACGCGGCGCCGCATCCGTGACGGCTGGATGCCGTGGATCGCCGTTGCGGCCCCCGTGCTGAGCGCCCTCGTGCAGTGGTGGGCCCGCGAGGCGTGGGACTACCGGATCGGCTTCGAACTGCTGGTCTACAACGCGGCCTTCACCATGATCGGAATGTTCCTTGTTTCGCAACGACATGAAAAATAGATTTCTGCGCATATTGCTCCTGCTTGCGGCCCTCGGTGCCGCGCATGCGGCTCCGGCTGCCGCCGTGAGCGCCTCGACCCGCCTGGCCGTGGGGCGCACGCTGACGCGGATCGTGGCCCGCGAGGTGTCGGGCGGCTATGTGAGGGTGCAGAGCATGCAGGCCTCGCGCGGCCGCGTGCGGGTCTACGCCTCGATCGGGCTCTCCTATTATCCCTTCCGCGAGGAGAACGTGCGGGCCATGCGCGACTCGGTGCGCGCAGCCCTGCCGGCCGAGTACCGCAAGGCGCGGATCGAGATCTATACCGACCGCCGCGAGGTCGGCGAACTGATCCCGATGGCCTGCCGCAATGCTGCGGTGCTGCACAAGCAGATCGCCAAACGGCAGGTCGTCCCCTTCGTCAATCGCTCCGAACGGCCGCTGGTCACCCGCCTGTCGGCCGCCGCAACCCCCGAACGGGGGCTTTCGGGCCGGCACATCGCCCTGTGGCAAAGCCACGGCCGCTACTTCGACCAGAAGGAGAACCGCTGGCGGTGGCAGCGTTCGCAGCTGTGGCAGACCTGCGAGGACCTCTACACGCAGAGCTACGTGCTGCCTTACCTGGTCCCGATGCTCGAGAACGCCGGGGCCTGTGTCCTGCTGCCGCGCGAGCGCGACGTGCAGCGGGTCGAGGTGCTGGCCGACAACGACGTCCCGGAGCAGTATGCTGAGAGCGGGGCGTGGCAGCCGGGCGGCCGCGGCTTCGCCCACCTGCGCCAGGTCTACCGGGGCGACGAGAATCCCTTCCGCGACGGCACGACGCGCCGCATCTCCACGGTTGCGGGCCAGCAGCCGACGGGGCGCGCCGAGTGGCGGGCCACGCTGCCGCAGCGGGGCGAATATGCCCTCTATGTCAGCTACGAGTCGCTGCCCGGAAGTGCCGACGATGCCCGCTATACGGTCCACCACCTGGGCGGCGATACGGAGTTCGCCGTCAATCAGACGATGGGCGGCGGCACGTGGATCTACCTCGGGCGCTTCGCCTTCGCGCCCGGCGAGCAGACGGTCGTTACGCTCACCAACCGTTCGCGCGTGGCCGGCCGCACCGTTTCGGCCGATGCCGTGAAGATCGGTGGCGGCTACGGCAACGTGGCCCGCACGGTCTGCGACTCGCTCCGGCAGGCGGATACGTTCTATCCCGAGGAGACGAGCGGCTATCCCCGCTTCTGCGAGGGGGCGCGCTACTGGCTGCAGTGGGCCGGGTTCGACGCCTCGGTCTATTCGCCCAAGAACTTCACCGACGACTACAAGGACGACTACATGTCGCGTGCCCACTGGGTCAATGCGCTGGCGGGCGGATCCGAACGGATGCCCGACTCCGCGGGGCTGCGCATCCCGATCGACCTGGCCCTGGCCTTCCACTCCGATGCCGGGGTGCGCGACGGCGACGAGACGATCGGCACGCTGGGCATCTTCTACACCCGTGAGCAGGGCGGCCGCTTCCACGGCGGTGCCGACCGCTACCGTTCGCGCGACCTGACCGACCTGGTGATGACCCAGGTCGTCTCGGACATCCGGCGCACGTGGGAGCCGGCGTGGAACCGGCGCGGGCTGTGGAACCGCGCCTACTACGAGGCGCGCGTGCCGGGCGTCCCGACCATGCTGCTCGAACTGCTCTCGCACCAGAATTTCGCCGACATGCGCTACGGCAGCGACCCGCGCTTCAAGTTCCTCGTCAGCCGGGCGGTCTACAAGGGGATCCTGCGCTACGTCTGCTCGCAGTACGACGTGCCCTATGTTGTGCAGCCGCTGCCCGTCGAGGCCCTTACGACCGATTTCGTCGATGACGGGCGGGTCTGCGTCTCGTGGGTCCCGGCGGTCGATTCGCTCGAGGCGACGGCCGTGCCCGACGGCTATGTCGTCTATACGCGCGTGGATGACGGCGGCTTCGACAACGGACGATACACGGAGCGCCCCTACCTGATGGCCGATCAGGAGCCGGGGCGCATCTACAGCTACCGGGTGACGGCCGTCAATGCCGGCGGCGAGAGCCTCCCGAGCGAGACGGTGGCCGCCGGCCGGGTTCCGGAGAGCCGCGGCACGGTGCTTGTCGTCAATGGGTTCGACCGGGTGAGCGCCCCGCGAAGCATGCGGTGCGACTCGCTGGCCGGGTTCCTGGCCGGGGAGGACAACGGCGTGCCCGACCGGATCGACATCTCCTACATCGGGCCGCAGCGGGTCTTCGACCTGGCGCAGGCGCGCTGTCCGGTCGATTCGCTGGCCCTCGGCGCGAGCTGCTGCGACTACGAGACCGATGTGATCGGCGGCAATACGTTCGATTACGCCGCCCTGCACGGACGCTCGATTGCGGCGGCCGGCTACTCGTTCCACTCGGCCTCGCTGCAGGCCGTGCTGCGCGGCGACAAACACCTGGCGGGCAACCGGGCCGTGGACCTGATCCTCGGCAAGCAGCGGACTACATCGATGGGACGTGATGTGCTCGATCCCGAGTTCGAGACGTTCCCCGATGAGCTGCAGGACCTTATTGCCGACTACCTCAGGCAGGGCGGCAACCTCTTCGCTTCGGGCTGTTACGTCACGACGGACCTCTGGCGGGCGGATGCCCCCGAGTCGGGCCGCGATTTCGCCCGCGAGGTGCTGCACTGTGCTTCGGACAGCCTGCTCGCGACGCGCGCCCAGACCGAGGCCCTGCGCGGGCGGATCCGGGTCGTGGCGCCCCACGCCTCCTTCTCGCGCGGCGAGTACCGCTACTTCACAACGCCCCGTCCCGATGCCTACACGGTCGAGACGGTCGATCGGCTGCAGCCCGCAGGCGAGGGTGCCTTCCCGGTGATGCGCTATGCGGGCGGCGGTACGGCAGCCGTTGCATCGGAAGGAGCCGGTTCGGGCGGGCGGACCTTTGTGGCGGGATTCCCGTTCGAGGCCCTCACGGATCGCGTACAGCGCGATCGGATGATGCGCGATGTATTGGAATTTCTGACAGATAACGATTAATACCTAAAGTTTTTGATTATGTCACTCGAACAACAGATTTCGAAAGGAATCATGGAGGCCATGAAGGCCAAGGACACCGTGCGGCTGAGCGCCCTGCGCAATGCCAAGAAGTACATCATCGAGGCCAAGACGGCCGGTCCGGAGATCGCCGAACTGCCCGATGCCGACGTGCTGAAGATCATCTCGAAGCTGGCCAAGCAGGGTACCGACTCG
>ULIU01008088.1_pt1 | contig 16007 bp, 16 predicted proteins | sample 1950651 | NCBI WGS metagenome assembly ULIU01 (sample SAMEA4835458, study PRJEB28245) | human gut metagenome | biome: gut microbiome; material: fecal sample | place: Denmark | collected 2008
ATCAAATGTATTGTCAGCCAGCTGGCTTTTGCAGACGGTGAAGAGATAGTCACCGGGAATATGAATAATGAAGAGAAAGAAGCTTTTCTTTCAACCCTGGACAAGATGGCTGAAAAGCAGAAGAACACAGGTAAAGAAATGTTCGTGGGTGTCAACCGGGTACTGAGCGATGCAGAATCAAAATCATTTTTCGAAGAAAACAGAACGCAGTACCCAAAGATGGACATTAAAATACCGTTTCTTACGGTGCGCGAAACTCTTCTGTACAAACCCGCATTGAATGCCTCACAGGTGATGTGCCCGACCCTGATCGTTATTGCTGGTCAGGATACGGTTAATCCACCGGAGCAGGGACGGGCCTTATTTGACGCGGTGGGGGCCAAAGAAAAAAGGCTATATGAGGAAAGCAGTGCCCGCCATTACGACATTTATGCAGGAGAGCACTTTAAGCAGGTTATCAGCATTCAGACAGAATGGTTTAAAACGCACCTGTAATTTTAGATAACGACTTACGGTGGGTTCAACAGAGCCCGCCGTTATGATAGACGTCAAATGTCGCATTTTGTAGCTTCGCTTCCGCTGGGCCTTTATCGAACGATTCAACCGGACGTACCGGACAGAAATACTGGATTTTTATCTGTTCAGAACGCTGCATGAAGTACGGGAAATTACAGAGCGCTGGCTGGCTGAATATAACAGCCAGCACCCCCATGAATCCCTGAATAACCTGACACCGGAAGAATACCGGCTGATGGCTGAACCCCCGGAAAACTCAAAAAGTGCGTGGAACTAAAACAAGTCTGCTTACATATTCTCCCTCGAATACTGTCGCAAAGAAGAGATCGCAAAAGTTGAGATTGCTCCGTTGTCAGCCTGCCGTTATGAGTAACCTCATCCTGTTTTATTAATAGCAGCAAAATCCAGTCTCCATATGGGATAAGATAACCATCATTTACTGACACTCATTAGTGACTAGTCTTCCTTGCAATTAGATTAAGCTTTCTTATCTAAGTATTTTTTTAACTCCTCAATGTTCATAGGCTTGGCATAAAAATACCCCTGAACATACGCATCAGGAAAGTTAGCCACTAGGTATGAGAGTTGCCCCTCTGTTTCAATACCTTCAAATATGATTTCATTATGCGTTTGGCTAAGTATTGAAACAATTTTGTTCAGAACATTAGCATTAATTTTCAGAATCTAATGAAAACCTAGCAAACATGAATGGTGAAGGTATGATTGCTAAATTATTTATAACGTATACATTATTACCTCCTAAGATCCCAGGTTTTACATCAAGCAACCAAAAACCATTGCCATACTTTACACTATTATAATTGTTGTTGAGCTTTTCTGGTGCTAGGTCATCACCCCACAAAGCCGTACACAAGAGCGTATCTTGATTAGCATAAGCAATGTCTTTAATAAAACGTTGAGGCCAGAGAATTTCACGCAGCTTTTTTATGTGTTCTTTTGTGCAAGCTGCTGATTCATTTACACTCTTGCTTTTACTTTCCACAAACTCTATTTGCTCCATTAATAAAACACTTCTTTCTAGAATGGATTCTGCAAAACCCTCAACATCTCTCTTGTTGAGAATATAAATTACAGCCTTTGTGGATAGGTAGAACATAGAGAGTGTGAAGGTTATACAAATTATTACCATTACGTATTTATTAGTTTTTTTATTGCTATTCATCATGGTATTTTCTCTGCTAGCGAACTAATCTTAGTTTAAAGCAGTTATTGAATGGTTACAAAGATTTTGTGATGCCAAAAGATAGTGTCGACCTGCTCCTCGTGGATGAATACACCTCGGTAGGAGTACTGTCCTCATAAGTTACAGGTGATGACCAGTCCCAGTATCAGATACAACCATCAGTTTGTAATGTCGGTTGGTTGACCCTGACACCGAATATGGTCCAGTCGTAATCAGGAATAACAGACTTCATGTTGACTGCATATTCTGCCAACAGGCAGACTTCTCTGCGAATTTGGATGGCGTCATCCAACCGGGTATATAATACGGACGCCTCTGGTTATAGTGTATGCGCCAGGCCTCGATTCTGCACCATGCAACCTCCAGAGACATGTACCAGTCCTTGTTCAGTCATTCCTGTCGCAGACTGCAGACTGCCATTGAACGACTCCACTGTGGCATTGTCCCTCGGTGTTACCGGCCGGGAAAAGTCTATATGGCCCTCCCCTTCATACACCAACTTGCCCATCATTTTCCAGCAAATTCAGAGCCGTTATCAGTTTTCAGCAACTGTGGTAAGAGACGTGTGAGGGCAATGGTGTTCATCTCTGCGATCTCCGTTGAGCGCTGATTCTGGCCCACGCAGATCCCAAGAGATTCGCGTGTGTAGAGATCAATGACTGTCAGCTGGCGTAACCGACGCCCGTCAAATAAGGCATCAGAAAAAAGTCCATGTCCCAGGCATGATTCGGATACAGCCCCTGCTCGCTGTAGAGTCGGTAAATACGCTTATGTTTATCCCGCTAGCCCTCCCGCCTTAGCATAACGTGAACCCTCCGGTAGCAATAGTGAACCCGTGTCTCGGTGATCCCACTGATATGCGAGCGCAATGCGCTGTCGTTAACCATGATGACATTGAATGCGTATAGCAGTTATATGTCGAGTGCGACGCTGGTGAATGGTTTCAGAGGAAAAGCAACCGTCTCTGTCGGTCATCGATTTATTTATGTATCAGCCATGATTTTGTTAGCTGTTTCCATTGCGTTATGGGGCTCGGGAAGCTTCATTCACGCTTTTTCTTCTTTTTTATTATTTCTACTGACCTTTATTTCTCCCTGGAGTGCAATTTGTCTGGCTGACTGGCAGTGGGGGCATCGTTCAAAATGCGACCTGCAGGCATTAAACGATCCGCAAGGAATATATGGCCACTGGAACTGGAGTGTAATTTCCATTTACTTCATTGGCTTATTAATGGAACTTCCTTTTGTTTCCAGCAGTATTTACACTGGTCCGATTGCAGGCTTGTTAGATGGCGCAGATATCTCTTGGTTAGTTGGCCTGATTGGCACCGGCATAGTGTATTACATTTACAGCAGAATATTGCCCCCCGCTTCTATGAAAATACAGGCTGCTGATTAACAGTAACAATAATAATCCCAAGAAAAGGATCCATACATGAAATATATTGTTGACCCATTTTCCGAAAAATCGTCGCTTAATACGCCATACCGTTTACTGCGTCATTATGCAGAAAAATGGCCTGATAAAGAAGCGCTGGTATTCGATGCTGGTAATCAACGAATGACCTTCAGAGGTTGGCTTGACAGTGTCGACAAGTTGGCGCTAGAGCTAAGTCGTCGTGGTGTAAAAGCGGGTGACCCTGTGGCTCTGTTGGCAGAAAATCGTATTGAGTGGCCAGTTGCCCAGATTGCAATTTCGGCCTTAGGTGCGATACTGGTGCCTGTTAATACTCATTTCCGTGATAATGATTTACGCCACGTTCTCGATCACAGCCAAGTGGTTGCCATCTTGCTGTCCGAACGTTTTCGCTCCAGCGAATATTTAGCCATGGTACGAGCGATTCATCCTCAACTCCCTAGCCTAAGAGACATTATTAACTTCGATGATATGGAATATGAAGCAGTAATGCGCCAACCCGTTTTGGCTGAACTGACGGAGTGGGTATGGTCCCCCAGAGAGTTGGCTAGCATCCAATATACTTCTGGTACTACTGGACGGCCTAAAGGCGCAGAACTCTGTATGGAAGGGATAATGATGAATGCCTGGGGCACCGTGCAGCGGCTGGAAGTGACGGCGATGGATCGCTGGACATCCATTATTCCGCTCTTCCACTGTGCAGGTTGCATCATGAATACTCTGGCATGCCTGACAGCTGGTGCGACATATTTGGGTATGCGTGCTTTCGACGCCGGACAAATGCTTTCGCTGATAGAACGGGAGCGCTGTACAGTTCTGACGGGAGTCCCCACGTCCTACTTAGCGATGTTAGAGCATCCGGACAGACCATATTTCGATCTCTCGTCTTTGCGTACCGGTACCTGCGGTGGTGCAGACTGCGATCCGAGACTTCTGGAACAGTGCGCGCGGGCGTTTCCTATTAATGGGTTGGTGCAGGTTTACGGGCAGACGGAAGCCAGCACACTGATAGCGTTAGATAACTGGCAAAGTCCCCAGCGCGTTGCCACCGCTGGCTTGCCCTTACCTGGAGTTGAAGTGCAGGTCTGCGATCCGAATACCGGAGTGGTACTCCCCCACGGGGAAATCGGCCAGCTACAGGTTCGTGGGCCAATGGTCATGTTGGGATATCATCGAGATGCGGAGGAAACCGCTCGCTGCATCGATCCTCAAGGCTGGATGAATACGGGCGATCTCGGTCGGCTAAACATCGATGGTAGGGTCGAACTGGTAGGAGGACGCCTGCGCGATATGATCATTCGCGGTGGTGAAAATATCTATCCTGTAGAGATAGAAAATCTGCTGCGTGAGCATCCGTCGATCACTGAAGTTGCAGTCTTCGCTCTACCCGATAAATTTTACGGCGAAGTGGTTGCCGCCGCTATTGAGTCCACCAAGCCGTTATCCAAAGATGAAATAAGAAAAGCCTGTGTTGGAAAAATAGCTGGTTTTAAACATCCTGCTCGGGTCTTTACCATCGTAGAATGGCCGATGACGTCAAGCGGGAAGATCCTAAAGCGCATGTTGAAAACCGCAGCCCTTGATGGGCAACTGAAGGAGCTTTTATGAAAATGAGTGTGACAGGCTATCCACATACATGCGTCTTCACCCCTGGGCCGCACCAAACAGCAGCTGCAATTGGCAACACGGGTGTGAAAGTGGTGTCGACACCAGCGTTGATCGCTCTATTGGAGGAGACCAGTGCCGATGCTGTAGCAAAAGACTTACCGTCCGGCTGGGTGAGCGTGGGAACCCATGTCGACGTACATCATCATAAACCCGCCTGGCCTTATCAGGAGGTTCGCTGTACGGCGACGTTAATTAGCGCAGAAGAGAAAAGGTTGCAGTTTTTCGTACAGGCGCATCAAGCGGGAGCATTGATCATGAGCGGTAAGCATGAACGTGCTCTAGCGCCACTCAGCCGTTTTGAACGTGCTGATGGTAAACTGCCAGAGGGAGCTCCGCTGGAGTTTTTCTTTGATTTTCACAGCCCTTGGTGCTACCTCGCCTTCCCCCGTCTAAGAGAAATTGCCGCTGCGTACGGAAGAATGATAGTACTACGTCCCTTCCATCTGGCTAATCTGATTGACCGCATAGGTGGACGTAGACCGTTGGATGCCTCGCCAGCGTTTGTCAACTGGTTCAAACAAGATATGCAGGACTGGGCGCGCATTCGCCGGCTGCCACTGAGTTATCATCCTAAGTTCCCGTTGCGGCCTTCACGTGCGCTGCGAGCTACCCTGTATGCAGTTGAAGAGGGGCTGGGAGAAGCATTCGCCTTCAAGGTGATGCAGGCGTATTGGTCACAAAGTCTGGATATTAGCGATGTTGCCATCTTAGGCGACTTAGCCACTTCAGTAGGGCTGGATAAAAATGCGTGCATCTCCTCCATCGGCGATGAAGCCCGGAAGCTAGCCATAGTATCGAACACAGATGAAGCTATTGCTCGCGGGGTATTTGGTGCACCAGCAGTGTTTGCCGATGGCAAACTGTTCTGGGGAAATGACCGCCTTGATATGATGGACACTTGGCTGGCATCTGCGGGAGAGCGCTGCTGAGCCACCGACGGAGAGAAGTAGGCTAACGCTTGCTTCCCCCAACTATAGACTCAGACCAGCATAAAAGTTGGGACTTCCTATGTTAAACCCGAAAAGGAGATAAGGTCGGTAAACCACCCTGCTGTCAAACTCCGTTAGGTCAAACCATTTGCCGAAAATACTACCGCAGTTATAATTGTGGTAAATGCCGACCTAGGCAGCAGGTGTGGTGGTCGTGTTGCCCATAAAAAACCTCCGTGGTCAATATCGTCTGGGGTCCGGCTTATACTGTGCCGACACAAGTGACGGGAGAACAACGGAGGATGCAAGGGCGTCACCGAAGCCGCTGCAGAGTAAATAGCAGGAGGAGGCTGGGCGGTTTGACGGCGAAAATTGAACCTGAAAACGATGGGAAGATGGCGGTTAGGGCCTTTGAAATAAAAGTGGCCGGGTTAAGTTGACAGCGTTTATGCTCCCCTTGCATCAGTCGTGGCCCAGCTATAGTAGCGGCACGTCTGTCAACGTTAAACGGGATGAATGTGGCGCGTAGCAACATCGTTTTTATTGCGTCGTTGATATTCACAAAATCCTGGGTAGTGCTACCAACTTATTGATTTTGTGTTGGATGGTGTTTTTGAGGTGCTTTATGGCTTCCATTTACGTGGGATCGCCATCTTGTGCTGTGACTGAAGGCGTAGATCGTAACGGCAAAAGTACTGCCGGTCATCAGCATTATCTCTGCAGGCAGTGCCGTAAGCCATGGACACTCACTTTCACCTATACAACCTCACAGCGCAGTATACACCAGAGGAAAATCATCGATATGACTATAAATGGCTCTGGATGCCGTGCCAGTCCACACATTATCGGCATTGGTCTGAACACCATTTTCCGTCGTTTAAAAAACTCAGTCCCCAGTCAGTAACCTCGCGGATAAAGGCTGGCTGGGGTGTTATTGTCTGCGTAAAAAGGGAAGAGCAGAGGGGCTACGTCGGGTGGGTTGACTCCTATATTTCCATACACTTTTTATCACTTAACCCATTACTGGCTCGCCGCCACAGATATTCCCGTGGCGAACGATACCTAAGTCCACTATGCGGATGCCAATCGTTGTAATGTTCGAAGGCCTCCGCAAGGTTCTTTACCGCTGTTAACCCGTCGGGCTTTGGCATGACGCTGATGTAATCGGGCTTCATCGTTTTGACGAAGCTCTCTGCCATCCCGTTGCTTTCCGGGCTGCTTACTGCTGTATGTTCAGGCTCCAGTCATACCATTCTGGCGAACCTATGCGTCTGATGAGTCCGGTAGGCTGAACCGTTATCCGTCAGCCACTCAACGGGGGATGACGGCAGGCTGCTGCCGAAGCGGCGTTCCACTGTTCCCAGCATGACGTCCTGTACGGTTTCACTGTCGAAGCCATCCGTTGTGACCGCCCAGTGAAGTGCCTCGCGATCGCAGCAGTCAAACGCGAACGTGACCCGCAGTTTTTCACCGTTATCACAGCTGAACCCGAAGCCGTCAGAGCACCACCGCTGGTTACTTTTCTCCAACGGCCACTTTCCCTGTATGCGCGTCGCTTCGAGGGCGGTATTGCCGGTTTACGCTCAAGCAGCAACGCATTCTGACGCATGATGCGATATACGCGTTTGGCATTCAGCACCGCCATGTCGTCAGTTTCTGATTGTCTGCGCAGCAGTGCCCATACCCGACGATAACCATAGGTGGGCAGATCGCCGATAACGGTATGGATAAGGGCCAGCGCTTCAGTATCATCAGGCTTGCGCTTGCACCGACGACCCTGCCAGTCCTTCGACCTACGGGCCATGGCATGCATGCACTTGTTGATACGGTTTCCGATGAGCTCAGACAGCTTTGACATGCACAATTATTGTCTGCCCAATAGTCCGATAGTTAGCCTGTTTACAAAAACTGTTGCTGGTCATACTGGTGCTTTATTCCCGGTTAAGCGGGCTAGTTAACCCAGAGTGATGAACCATCCTGGAGTGGCAGATAAAGCAGAAAGAATGGATTTGTTGCCCTGATTTTTTCCGAATCTAAATAAAGATTAGCTTAACCACTCGTTGTTATGTTATAACATTAAATTAGCAGTATTCTCAGCCAGCAGCACGGCCTGTGGGGGGCGGTTATTGAGAACGAATTCGGTGAAATCTGTATAGATGATGCATTGGTTATCAATGCAGATGAAGAAGTCTTCGAGATGAATAATGGCTGCATCTGCTGCACGGTGCGAGGAGATTTGATTCATATCCTGAGTCGTCTGATGTACTGCCGCGATAAATTTGACCGTATTCTGATCGAAACCACCGGGATGGCCAATCTACTGAGTGAAGCAAATGAAGAGAGAGCCGCTAACGATCCTGAATGGTTTTCTTAGTCCTAGTAAAAACACGCGGTTAAAAATTTGTTAATGCAGACACCTCAACCACAATTTCGATGTGCGTCATCGTGAACGATTTGAGCGGACAGGATGTCGGCGGCGTCCTGATTGCCAGTATAGAAATCAAGAAGGAACACCATGAAGCGCAATACCGTAAGTAATCTGACAGAAAAAGATGATTTTGATACGCTGGAAAGTATTCTCAGCGTTAATATTCATTCTCTGTTGCGGCCAGACGGCGGGACGTTGCTTTCTGACGTCCATTTTGCGGTCAAAGAAGGAGAATGTCTGGCCATTATCGGGCCTAACGGCAGCGGTAAAACTTCCCTCGTGAGAGCGATTAGTCAGGAATTGACCCATCTAAAGGGGGACATTCTTCTGCGGGGACGTTCTATGTCTGCTTTATCCCGTCAACAGCGAGCCCGGCTGGTTGCTGTTTTGGCCCAGAATGATACACCTGATACGAGATTATCCCTTGAGGATTATGTAGCGCTGGGGCGTATCCCTCATGCCGGGGATGTACCGCGTAATGTACATGACGCGATTGTAGCAAATGCCATTAAAGAAACCGGATTACAACGGCTACGCAGGCGGTCACTTTTATCGCTTTCCGGCGGCGAAAGACAACGAGCGGCGCTGGCACGGGTACTGGCACAGACGCCCGACCTGGTATTGCTTGATGAACCCACCAATCATCTCGATCCTCCCGGGCGCGAGGAACTGCTTTCCCTTGTAAAAAACAAGGGGATTGCCGTCGTGGCGGTGTTGCACGATCTGACACTGACAGAATCATTTGCTGACCGTGTTCTCCTCTTGTCGCAGGGGCAATCAGTGATCTGTGACACACCGGAGAAGATATTGGTATCAGAATACCTTTATCCCGTTTTTGGCTTGACCAGTTTTACCGTACCGCATCCCCATACAGGAAAGGCGTTGCGTATTTTTGAAGTTCCGCATTATGTATAAATTACTTTCCGAGAGTCAGTGATGAAAAAATTGTTTATATCCCTGCTGTCGGTACTGTCTGCTTCAGTAGCCAGTGCTGCCGATTTTCCTGTTACTATTGAAAGTTGTGGGACTCCTGTAACATTCTCCGGCCCGCCGAAAAGGGCTGTGATCAACGACCTTAATATGGCAGAGATGGCGTTTGCACTGGATTTGCAGGATCGTATTGTTGGGCTGACCGGTATTAGTGGCTGGTACAAAATGACGCCGGAATTTAAAAAGGCGATGGGCTCGATCCCTGAACTGGCACACAAATATCCCACCCTGGAAACATTGCTGGCAGCCGAGCCTGATTTCTTTTTCGCTGGCTGGAACTATGGAATGAAAGTAGGCGGCGAAGTGACGCCGGATACGTTAAGCAAATATGGCATCAAGACTTTCGTTCTGAGTGAAAGCTGTGTGTTCACCACTGCGCACAAAAATAAAGCCACGATGGATCTGCTGTATAACGATATCCTCACGCTGGGTAAGATTTTTGGCAAGCGCAATGACGCACTGTCCCTAGTCAGCGGCTGGAAAAAGAGGCTGAGTGAACTGCCGAAGCCAGCGGCAGGTACCCGTCCTTTAAAGGTGTTCGTCTACGACTCAGGTGAGGATAAACCGTTTACCAGTGGTAAATATGCGATGCCTACGGCCATGATTGAGGCGGCTGGTGGTAAAAATGCAATGGAGGCGCTGGATACCAGTTGGGGAACGACGTCTTGGGAAAGCGTGGCCGCTACTGAGCCGGACTTCATTATTTTGTTAGATTACCAGACGGGCAGCGGTGCGGATACACTGCGTCATTTTCTTGAGAATCATCCGTTAATGAAACTGACTCCGGCTGTTCAGCATCATCGATACCTGAAATTACAATATGCTGAACTGACGCCGGGACCAGCTAATGTTGGTGCGGTGGAAAAACTCGCGTGGGCAATGTACCCGACAGAAGCGAAGTGATGCTCATGTCGTACCGTTATCACTGGGTGATGTGGGGATCGATGGTCGTGCTGATTGGGTTAATGTTATTCAGCATAACCAGAGGGACAGTCTCACTGTCGCTAATGCAGGTGCTGGGTGCACTGAAGATTGTGGATGAGCCGGTATCTGCCATGGTCAGCAGAATTGTGACGGATTTACGCGTACCGAGGATGTTGCTCTCTGTACTGACAGGGGCGGGACTGGCAATGGTAGGGGCATTGTTACAAACTACCACCCGTAACGATCTGGCTGATCCTTTTTTATTCGGGTTATCCTCCGGTGCGTCAGCAGGAGCGGTGCTGGTGATCACCCGTTTTGGTGATCGACTAGGTGTATTAACGCTCCCCGTATCGGCGTTTGTTGGTGGTGTGTGTTCCGCCATAGCAGTAATGCTGTTATTTCATTTTAAAAAGCAACGCGGAGCTGAGCATCTAATTCTCTGCGGTCTTGCCATCTCTTTTTTGTTCGGGGCGCTGACTAGTTATTTTATTTTTTCGGGCGATCAGCGAGCCGCCAGCTCAGTGCTTTTCTGGTCACTGGGTGGCCTGGGATTAGCCACCTGGAATAATTTGCCTTTTGCAGTGTTCAGCCTGGTATTGCTGTTTGCCTTTGTCCTGTTGCGGTGGCGCTCTCTGGATGGTGTGCTGGCAGGAGAACAAACAGCGTTGTCGCTGGGGATTAACGTGAGTCGTCTGCGCATCGAGATTTTTCTTTGTTGTGCACTGGCAACATCGTTGATGGTGGCATTAACCGGCGTGATTGGATTTGTTGGCTTAATGGTGCCTCATCTGTGTCGGCATTTTGCAGGCGTTAAGCATCTGTTGTTGTTACCTCTGTGTGGCGTCTGGGGTGCAATATTACTGTGTGTCGGCGATATAGTCAGCCGGACGATACTGGCACCACAGGAACTACCAATTGGCATTATTACGGCGGGCATTGGAGGGTTGTTTATTATCATGTTACTCGCGCGAAACTCGTCCTAGAGAATATGGGCGATTACTCGCCGGGCCTCCTGTAATTTTCAAGCGATGTTATGAAACGATGGAAATCTAACTGATGGTTTGAGCGTGCCATGTAAGTAAAGAAGAACTGGCAAACCTTAATATTACATTATATCATAACAAATGATAAGTGAGGCCCAATGTTTCTCTTATTGGTCGTGCTCCCAAGCATGCCTTTGGCGAAAAGGTAAGACCTCAGGCTGCGTTCAGCAACTACATGATATCTGTCTGGATTGTGACGGAGATGCGGTACTACTGCTTGTGGTTCAAAAAGGTGAAGCCTGCCACACAAGTCGGCGGAGTTGTTTTTACAACGCTATTAAAGGCGATGAGCTAACCGTGCTCGTGCTCAATAATAAAGTTGACCTTATCAGTGAAGCGCAAAAAGAAAAACTGGTGGCGATTTTACGTTCGCTTAACCCACGGGCCAGAATCGTTGTTTCACAGTTTGGACAGGTTCCGCTGAGCAACATACTTAATACCGGGCTGTTTGATTTCGAGCAGGCCGCTCAGGCTCCCGGCTGGCTTAAAGAACTCCGGGGTGAGCATACGCCGGAAACAGAAGAATATGGGATCACCAGCTTTGTCTTTCGCGCCCGCCGGCCTTTTCATCCGACCCGTTTCTGGCAGGTGATGGATGGAGTCGTCAGATCAAAAGGTTACTTCTGGCTGGCCAGCCGTCCGGAATTCGCAGGTTCATGGTCACAGGCTGGTGGCATTGCGCGCCAGGCGCTGGGGGGCGTGTGGTGGGCGAGTGTGCCGAAAGAACGTTGGCCAGAGGATGCTGAGTCACTGAAGTTCATCATGTCTAACTGGATAGATGGCATTGGTGATGCCCGTCAGGAACTCGTTTTTATTGGAATGGATATGAATGAATCAAAACTGCGCAACAGACTGGATTCCGCCCTGTTAACGGATGCAGAAATGGCTGAAGGGCCTCAAAATTGGCGGCATTATCCCGATCCTGTTGAGCCTTGGTTCGAAGAATGAATCGAAGGCACCCGTATTTGTCGGGTGCCTTCGTATGAGGGCGAAAAAGGGGCCAATTTACAACAATTCTTCCCAGCTAAACTTCGACGATTTTCAAAATATTGAGTCCTCCATGAGTGCACATAAACAAAGATTATGTTAATATCGCATCCACTCCTCTGTATCGCTCCTCTTCACGTGACTTACCTCCTTTGCCTCGGAAGGCAAAGGAGATATGACAAACAACTATTTCGACATAGAAGCCAAAAACATTGCAACAGTACCTTTCACGGAGATCTCGGTATATTCAAAATGTTCAGAAAGTATTTTTTTTAGCCCTTCTTCAGAATCACTCATATTAGAAAAAATACCTTTGTGATTATAAATCCTCATTAGTTTTGATGAGAAACTATTATGCTTTACCCCATCGCCAAGTATGGTTGCCCCGTAAAGTATTCCGTCCTTAGTTAAAGCAGCTTTCACGTTTTTTATGACAACACCTTTATCCACCATCGCCCCAGGAAGACAATGTAAGAGATAATACATTGATATAGAATCGAATTTACCATGTAGTTCCTCTGGATAAGATTCAAATACATTATGCTGAACTTCATACCGTATTCTGGCTTTCCCTATCCTTGCTGATGCCGTTTTCAAACTAGCCTTATTGAGATCCATAAGTGAGATATTGTAATTTGCAGGAGCTTTGGCAAGATAATACCCAGTTCCAACGCCAATATCTAAATGGTTAGGTCTTAAATTTTGTAAAAAATAAGGGAGCAAAATCTCTTTTGTCGGACAATGCCAAGCGTAACTGTTGGAAATGCTCAGCACCCACCAGTCATAAAGCTTCAAAGTGAATGGTGTGTAGATCTTCGTTCCGTTATCAACATTACTCATTAGTTATACCTTGCAACAGTCAATGTGGATAAGCAGAGCATATAGCAATATGCTCAATATCTCCTTTCTATTTTATCACGATTTTTTCCACTACTTACCAAGATTTACAATAAACAACATATTATTGCAATGTATTGCCATTTTGTTCACATACTTGGCAATTTATAAGTATATTGCATAAATATAAAGTTGACTTTTAGAGTTCTTTTTTGTAGATAAACTCTCATGGAAATGAGGTAAGAAACAGAAGACTATAAAATTTGAAGTCAAAAATGGTAACTGAGCTCCTCCTCGTTTGGGTGCTTAGGAGATATAACTAGTGGAGAATGAAATGCTTCTTTCACGGCGAATTTTTATTCAGAATGCAGCATTAGGATTATCTGCAACAACTCTTTCGGCAGCATCTGTTGCAGCCCCCCAACTCCCCACCCCGCATACAACCCTAAAGCAAAAAACTGTAATACCTCACGATCTTATTAAGATCATTAGCTTGGATGGGCTGGAGAAAAAGGCTAAAAGTGTTATGTCTGAGGCTGCTTACGCTTATATTGCTCATGGTGCCGGAGATGAATGGACCTACCATGAAAACCGTCGGGCGTTTAATGATTATCCATTATTACCACACAGATTAAGTGGTGTGGCAGCAGATAAGATTGACATTCAAGTTGAGTTGCTGGGACATAAGTTACCTCATCCATTACTCATTGCTCCTATGGGAGCACATATGTTTGTTCATCCTGAGGGAGAGGTTATTGCAGCTGCAGGAGCCGAAAATTCAGGTGCCCTTTATGAATCTTCCGGGGCTTCCAATCGCCCTCTGGAAGATATTGCAAAAGCCAACAAAGGAGCTAAATGGTTTCAGTTATATTTCAATGCTGACACTGGGGTTACTAAAAGCTTACTGGAGCGAGCAAAAGCTGCGGGTTATTCCGCCATAATCATAGGTCAATTTGTTCCATGCCAACCCAGGATAATGACTCGCCCCCACCGTCACCCTTAGTGGACTGAATATCCGGTAGCATGCCTGGGCATAAGATATGATCAAGCACCCCCTGCTTTTCATGGCGGATAAGCCGCCGGAAGTAGTCCTGTTGCACAGGGTTAATGTAGTCTTCTGACGGCATTGCCAGGATTTTTTCTTGTTCAGCGCGGGTAGGTTTAGTCATGTTCTGTACCGATAAAATTACACACTAAAACGTTATAACATAACATCATCTGTCGCTACAAAATAACCTATTAAGCCAGCCGGGCCACTTTCGTGGGCCAGGGATCGTGGAAAATTCCCCCCTGCTGCCACCAGCGAATTTCCTCTTCAGTGAGTAAACACTGGCGCAATGCGAGGGCAAAATCGTCAATTTCGCCGCTCTCGCCAATAACAGTCAGGCAGCAGCGCCTGTCACCAAATCTGCCAGGCATTTTTGCCAGTTGCTGACGGATAGCTGCGCGTTCTTCCTTTGTCAGTGAATTATCAGTGTGAGTCAGGACCCCGGCTTTCCAGTAGCTTATGAATTCGAGATTGATGCTCCCTGCTGCCTGGTTCCACAATAATGCCAGGTCATCCCTTCCCGGTAGCCAGAAAAAACCCTTGCTGCGGTAAACGCCTGCGCCCATGAAACGATGGCAGGTATCCCACAGCCGCTGTGGATGAAATGGTCGGTCATCCTCAATGACCCGCCAGGAAATATCATATTTTTTGTCGGCTTCATCCGGCAAAACTGCGTCAATGGCATCCTGAAGCTCATCGATGAGTAACGCCACCCGATGAAAATCGTAATCCGGCATGGAAAGCAATTCATCCAGCTGTAAATTTCCCCAGGGCACGGCCATAATTGCAACCTGGGGATTAAGGGGATGTATGGCTCTGGCTACCTCAGTAACCACATAGAAGGGTAACCGGTCGTTTTTGGTTAACAAGAGCTTATTACAGAACATAATCTGTTCTGCCAGCAGACTTTCCACTCCCCGGGTTCCTTTATTGAGGTGCTCCTGGAAAACCGGAATAAGCTTCTTTCCACCGTCGTAGTCATCATTAAGCATGACCGTATCTACAAGAGACAAAAATGCTTTGAGACTTACCAGGGGATGTTCTCGCAGATAGCGGACCAGAGGAAGAGGATGGCTGCTACCTGAGGTTTCCAGTAAAATAAAATCCGCAGACCGTTTTTCGAGCAGGTTTTTCAGCGCGGAATCCAGCTTCTGGATCCCGCTTCTGCTGCTGATACTGTCTGCTGAAATACTCACAAAATTGTTACTGGCTGCATCAACGATTTCTGTGTTGGCTATCAGGACGCCATCCACATCAAGTTCACTCATGTCATTAACGATGACGGATACAGTCATTCGCCGTTTGTGTGCCTGTGTAAGAAGGTTTTTTAGCAGAGTTGTTTTCCCTGCCCCCAGAAAACCATTAAGGATAATGAGCGGTGTTCTTTTCATAGCATCCAGCCTTATGCCGCCAAACGTTAATGCAATCAAGTTGCAATAATACCGACTTCCTGTCAGAATTCAAATGACATGACTCGGAGGGGGAAATATGGCAACACCAGTAGCCAAAACGTATGACTGGAAGCAAGCGTTGCGCACACATGGTTTGCGGGCAACGCCATCCACCCTTGCTACACTGCAGTGCCTTGAACATGCCAGCCAGGCCATGAGCCATGACGATTTAACTCAGCAACTGGGCGAGCAGGCTCCCGATCGTGTGACCCTTTACCGAATACTGGAGCGGCTAATGCAGGCCAGTATTGTCCAGCGTTATACCGACTCGGCAAGAACTCAGCGTTTCGCTCTGACTCTACGGGCTACCGTAGGACTTTTTGAATGCGATAACTGCCATCATGTTATTCCTATTGAGCGGGATCCAACCCTGGAAGCGGCCATTGGATTGGTAAAGTCACATCTCACTGGGCATGGTATGACCGAACGGGAAATTACCCTTTCCAGCCATGGAATCTGTCCGAACTGTAATCGAACCATCTCCAAATAATTTTTCTTATTCCGGACGACTGCTAGTATGTTGCCCAGCGGAACCAGCCTCCCGGCTAGACTGGCCCCCTGAATCT
>ULIU01003670.1_pt1 | contig 15461 bp, 19 predicted proteins | sample 1950651 | NCBI WGS metagenome assembly ULIU01 (sample SAMEA4835458, study PRJEB28245) | human gut metagenome | biome: gut microbiome; material: fecal sample | place: Denmark | collected 2008
CCAAACAGTGAACAGTTGACACCACTTGCTCCGTAGAGCCATGCCGTAGTCGAATTGTTTACTGCCTTGTAAAAGTCATTGTGTCCATGCCACTCAATCTGTGATGAAGGCACACCTGCATGTGTGTTAAGTCCGTATATGATACCCGGAACGCTTCGAGGTATAACTGCTCCCGGGAAGTTTACTCCATATCCCATTGTATCACAGGCACGCACCTTAATCGGAATCTTGTACTCCTCCTGCAGCTTCATAAGCTCAACACAGAATGGAATAACAAAACCATATATATCAGAACGTGTGATATCCTCCAGATGGCACCTAGGGCTTATTCCTGTCTCAAGACACTCCCTGATGACTGACAGATACATATTCATTACCTCGCGTCTGGTCATCTTCATCTTATAGAAAATATGATAATCCGAACAGCTTACAAGTATACCGGTTTCCTTGAGTCCTATATCCTTTACAAGCTCAAAGTCCTTTTTGCTGGCACGAATCCACGATGTAACCTCCGGGAACTTATATCCTCTCTCGAGACACTTGTAAACAGCGTCCCTGTCCTTTTTGCTGTAGAGGAAAAACTCGCTCTGTCTGATTATCCCCTTAGGGCCACCAAGCTTATGTAAATAATCATAAATGGTAACAATCTGCTCCGTCGTGTACGGTGCTCTCGACTGCTGGCCATCTCTGAATGTAGTATCTGTAATCCAGATGTCCTCCGGCATATTGTGAGGCACTATTCTGTCATTGAATGCTATCTTAGGAACTTCTGAATAAGGAAAGAGATTTCTAAAAGTATTCGGCTCATCTACATCCACGAGCTGATAAAAATGCTCTTCAAGCTGCAGTAAATTTGTTTTTTCGTTCATCAAAACTTCTCTCATCTTCACATCTCCTGTGCTTAGTTTTATCTTTTGAATAATTGTATACAATTATACTTTTTGTGTCAATAAAAAATTTAAATCTTAGTGTAACACTTTGTTATGTCTATCATAACCTAGAGTGTAAATAAATTTTATTGGAGGTCACTTATGAGTGATTTAGCAGCAACAAACTGTTCATGCAGCAATACAGATAACGGATGCGGATGTTCTTCGATTTTATGGATTATCCTGTTACTGTGCTGCTGTTGCGGAAATGGTAACGGAGGCTCTTTCTTCGGAGGAAACGACTGTGGAAGCGGCAATAACAGCTGTATCTGGGCTATCATCTTACTTTTCTGCTGTGGTGGCTTTGGCTGTGGAAGCAGCAATAACGGATGCGGATGTGGCTGCGGCTGCTGATTTACATTTTTACTGCGGGTCTTTTGGACCCGCAGCTTTTTACGATTTTTCGGTATTCTTTTTTTGCCTGCGCTGCTCTTTTTCTTTGAGCTTTTCAAGGACTTTACATTCGCCCTTCACTCTGTGCTTTTTGATGCATTCTTCATCTATCTCGTATACGTCGTGACCATCTATGATAAGCATATATCTTTTTTTAATAATATATGCTGTAAACATGCATAATGTGAATCAGGTGACATATTATATAGAAATATATTTTAAAGGATTTTTATGGACGAGAACAGCCTGTTTACACCATTCGATGAAATAACCCAGACAAGGGAGCTTCAGATGCTTAAAACCATAATTCCATATATGCCGCATGACTCACAAAAGCAGATGACTCTTATGGTTCACTACATATCACTTATGAATTCAATGAGAATGATAGATTGTGCACCTGCACTGTCTGTTGCGGAGACTGAAAGTATGTCAGACAGAAGACTATCCATGCTCAATGCCTTAAAGAAATACTGCAGCAAAAGTGAACAGGATACGATAGACAATCTATTAAATATTTTTTCAGTTTTGGACAATAGGGAGATTTATGACAAAGCAGGAATTTTTAAATAATTTTGCACAAAAGGAAAAACCAAAGGACACAACAAGTGCCATGCCGTTTCTCATGGAAAGTATTAAGGAGGCAAAGCGTAACGGCATAGAATTTACCAAAGAAGAGGTCTATTCCATGTGCACCGAGCTAAGCAAAAACCTGCCTGAGAAAAACCGCAGGCAGGTTGAAAGGCTTTTAAAAATGCTATAGTTTAATTTTTAAACGAATCTGTATTTATGCGAAGTATCTTGTCTATCGGTGCAGGCGAGTTTCCCTTGCCATCCGTGCCCTCAAGGTACTTCTCCCCCGCAGATTCAAAAATAACATACAATCTTTTATCCACACTGTCAAGCTCCTCTGAGCCCGGCGGCATCTCTATTGTGATGTCGGGTCTGTTTGGCCTTGACGACAGAGCTATGAGTGATTTGTAGCACTTGATATACGATGACTCATTCCTGCCATAGGAGGTGCTCAGATATACCTTTCCTGAAGCATCAAATGTAACGCCCTGCACTCTGGCCGGTATCGTATATGTGCTTAGGCTTGTGAGCCTGTCGTCCTTTTTGTCATAATAATATGCTACCATCTTTGACTTGAAAAGGATATTATGAGTGGCTATCCACAACCTGCCTCCATAGTATGTTATGCATGACGGCTTGTTTCCCACATCAAACACATCTACCACACCTGTCGCATCGATGACCTGCTTGGAATTCGCAGTGGCCATTAGAGAGAGAAAATCATACGAGATGCGCTCCACAGTTGTGTCGTAGGAATTGCACACCCATACATTTTCCCCGTCAAAGGCAATTCCTCCCAGGTGACTGTTTGCATCCATGCCAAGTGTCACAAGGTACTCTCCGTCCTCCCTGTCAAATACCATAAGCTCCCCAAGTGAGACCTTGTCATCAGAATAGCTCGTGATAAGCACGTATTCGTCCGTGATACAAATTCCCTGAGGACACTGTGCCTCACTGAAAATATAATTATTGAGAAAATCATTCTCCTTCGTCTCCGGCATGCCCGGAATATCTATTTCATCTATAAAATCGTAATCGCAATCCTTAAGCGCCAATGTATGCGCTTTTTTATTACTCCTGTAATTGTAATGCTCTACGCTGTATTCATTGTTAATCGTCCTGACCCATTTGGCATATACCACATATCCATTTGCTTTTTCGTAGGTCAGAACATCCGCCTTTTTTGAAAAATGCTCATCCAGATACCAGCCATCAAATTTATACCCGTATTTGTGTGGCTCTCTTAGTCCCATGAATTTCTGCTTTGGTGTGATGTATCCATAATTATTGATATTGTTTGCCGCACCGCCCAGATTATAGTAAATATATGAAACACCATCACTTTCTGACATATTGTCAACCAGTGTATTTAGTGATGGCCCGGAAGCAAAAGAGGCAGTTTCTGCCTCTTTTATCTCCGATGCAAACACATGAGTATTGGTAAAAATCAATGTAAGTAATATAATTAATGCTATTCTACTCTTCAACTTCAACAAGCTTGCTTGCCCTTTCTTCTATCTGTTTTGCAGCCACATCGTCCGGTGCCTGCTCATATCTGGCAAACTCATATGAGAATGTGCCGCTTCCGCTCGTCATTGAGCGAAGTGTGGCATTGTATCCATAAAGCTCCAGATAAGGAATATCCGCTACTATCTCCTGATATCCATTGTCTGTCGGGTTCATGCCCATCACTCTTGCACGTCTCTTGTTAAGCTCACCCATCACATCACCTGTATAGCCCTCAGGCACCACTACCTTAAGAGTTGCAATCGGCTCAAGAAGCACTGGCTTTGCCTCCATAATGCCCTTTTTAAAGGCCTGTTGTGTTGCCACCTTAAAGGCCATCTCAGATGAATCAACCGGATGATAAGAGCCATCATACAGCACAGCCTTTATACCCGTCACAGGATAGGCTGCAAGAGGTCCCTTTTTCACGGACTCTGCAATACCCTTTTCAACAGCCGGGAAGAAGTTCTTCGGTACAGCTCCTCCTACGACCGTCTGCTCAAATACATATGGCGTATCCATATCACCTGACGGCTCAAAGGTCATCTTGACATGTCCGTACTGTCCGTGTCCGCCTGACTGCTTCTTGTACTTATACTCTACGTCAGATTTTTTCCTTATAGTCTCCTTAAAGGCTACCTTTGGACGCATAAGCTCTATCTCCACCTTGTACTTTTCAAGAAGCTCACTTGCCACTACCTCAAGCTGCATATCACCGATACCATATAGTACAGTCTGTCCATTTTCACTGTCATTTACACTGTTTAGCGTCAGATCCTCCATTAACAGTTTCTGTAAAGACTGGGAAATCTTGTCCTCATCGCCCTTTTTCTTTGCCTTATAGCGCATTGCCACATACGGCTTTGATATACTTGTTCTAAGATATGTAACAGGCATATTTCTGGTGGAAAGTGAATCCGTCGTAAGAGTCTTTGTAAGCTTTGCAAGCGCTCCGATATCACCTGCATGAAGCTCCTTCACTTCCTCCACCTTACTGCCTCTCATCACATAGAGCTTACCGATTTTCTCATCGCAGTCCCTGTGGTAATTGTAAAGCACATCGTCTGTCTTAAGTACACCTGAATTAACCTTGATCAGCGAATACTTACCGATGTACGGGTCAACTATCGACTTAAACACATAAGCACTCTTTGATTTTGCAAAATCATAATCAGCATTATACACCTCATTTGTCTTGGTGTTAATACCGGTACAGCTTCTCTTCTCAGGACTTGGCAGGTATTTCACGATATCAGCCATAAGTGTATACATGCCTCTTGCGAGAATATTTGAGCCCATGAGCACCGGTACAATAGAGCCCTCAAGCACGTTTGCACGAAGCGCAGCCCTGATTTCATCCTCAGAGAACTCCTCTCCTCCGAAATATCTGTCCATGAACTCCTCACTCGTCTCAGCTACAGCTTCAACTAAAGCCTCACGACATATTCCCAGGTTCTCCTTTGAGTACTCAGGCACATCAAACTTATCCACGCCTCCGCTTTCATTCCATCTCTTTGCCCTCTGCTGGATGACATTGACATAGCCCACAAACTTCTCATTCTCTCTGATTGGCAGATGGAATGGAGCTATTTTCTTGCCGTAAAGCTCCTGCAGCTTTAATACCACATCCTTGAAGCTTGCATTGTCGATATCCATGTCCGTAACGAAAATCATCCTCGGGAGCTTGTATTTCTCGCATATCTCCCATGCTCTTTTTGTGCCTGTCTGTATCCCTGCCTTGCCTGAAACCACGATGATTGCAGCATCTGCAGCCGATACAGCTTCCTCAACCTCTCCCACAAAATCAAAAAAACCAGGAGTATCGAGAATATTTATTTTGACATTATCCCACTCAATCGGTACAACCGATGTATGTATAGAGAACTGACGCTTTATCTCTTCCTTGTCAAAATCGCTGATAGTGCTGCCATCCGCTACAGTGCCCATTCTGGTGGTCTGTCCTGCCAGATATGCCATAGCTTCCACGAGTGATGTCTTGCCACAGCCGCTATGGCCTAAAAGCACGACGTTTCGAATCTTCTCAGTAGTGTAAACATTCATTTCAAGTACCTCCCTGACATTATTATAGTATGTAAACATTGTACTAATATTTTATATAATTTACAACACTTTTATGCAATCTGATTAATCATAAATGACTTTTGACCCTCATATCATTATTATATTGGAATAAATATGCCAATAATTTATTGCTTTATAGTGTTAAATTGGATATAATATATTGTAAATATTCCGAACCACTATAGTGCGATTTTGAGAATGTGCGTGTGGTGATTCTGAATAGTTACAATAAAGAATTAGGAGATACACATAAATGCATTTTGATAAAGTTGGCTTTATAGGGCTCGGTCTGATTGGCGGCTCGATAGCCAGAAAAATGAAAGAAAATAATCCAAAGGTCTCAATTATCGCAACAGCCGGGCATCAACAGACCATAGAGGATGCCTTTGGGCTTGGCCTGATAGATAATAATGAGCTTTTAGAGCTTAACTCATTTAAAGACTGCGACGTAATCTTTCTGTGTGCACCGGTAAACAAAAATATCGAATACCTCACACAGCTTAAGGATATCATAAAGGATGACTGTATCATCACAGATGTAGGCAGCACCAAAACCCAGATTCACGAAAAGGTCATAGAGCTCGGCCTTGAGCGCAATTTTATCGGCGGTCATCCTATGACCGGCTCTGAAAAAACAGGCATACTCAATTCAGACAAGCAGCTTTTGGAAAACGCCTACTATATTATCACTCCTACTGCAGCAACTACTGAAGAAAATCAGAATGATTTCAAACAGTTTGTACTTTCACTGGGCTCGATAGCTCTCATTTTAGACTACAGGGAGCACGATCATGCTACCGCAGCCATCAGCCACCTGCCACACATGATTGCATACTCTCTCGTCAATCTGATTGAGCATATTGATTCCGAAAAAGAGACCATGAAAACTATCGCTGCCGGTGGCTTCCGCGATGTGACACGTATCGCCGCAAGCTCCCCTGTCATGTGGGAAAACATATGTGAATCCAACAAAAATCAGCTGCTCTCACTCATGGACCAGTATGAAGCCAATTTCCATAAGCTTCGCGAAATAATTGCTGAGGGCAGTTCTCAAAAGATGATTGATTATTTCCAGGATTCAAAGAATTACAGGGATTCACTCACACTGCCCGGTGCCAAAATCCGCAAGGATTTCCACGAGGTATTTGTCGATATTGCCGATGAGGCAGGCGGTATTGCAATGCTTGCAAGCCTTTTAGCCTTCAACGGCATCAGCATCAAGAACATCGGCATCATAAACAACCGTGAGTTTGAGGAGGGTGTACTGCGCATAGAGTTCTATGACGAAGATGCTCTTGAATCAGCTATCAGCGTACTTAAAGAAAGAAACTATACTATTCACCGCAGATGATTTATCCTGTTATATGGTTTTAATCCCAAAAACAACGAGCCGTAAAACGAATTTGATTCGTTTTACGGCTCGTTTTATATCGTCCATGCAGCACTGTTTACTAATAAACAGAAACCAATAACACTTTATTAATATACGCTCTCATCAAGTACCTCATAAAAATCCTCAAAGGTCTTGCGGCAGCAATAAGGGTCTATTATCTCAACGCCCTCTGCCTTAAGCCCCGGCAAAGTAAATGACATGGCTACGCGGTGATCGTCATACGTCTTAATTTGACAAGGCTTAATACGCTCTGCCGGATAAATCCTTAAGCCATTTTCAGTTTCTTCAACCCTCACACCTAATTCCGTCAGGTTTTCCTCGATGGCATTTATCCTGTCACACTCCTGCAGACGGATATGCGAAATGCCTTCTATCCCTACAGGTTCATTTGCAAACGGTGCAATCGCAGCAAGTGTCAGCGCCTGGTCTGAGAATGTTGACAAATCCCAGCTTCCGCCATGTATATGAGCATTCTTTGGTGGCATACACACTATGCCGTCTGCCTCGTTGGAAATTGTGCAGCCCATATCCGCAAGCACATCAAGAAATGCCACATCTCCCTGCAAGCTGTTTTGGTGTACCCCCATCACCTTTGACTTAACATGTAAAAGCGGGCTCATTGCATAAAAATAGCATGCAGCCGACACATCCGGCTCTATATCATAGTCTAAGCTTTCATACGCCGCTTTCTTAGGGATAATAAAGCTGTTATTCTTTTTGTCCTGCATCACATCGAGCCCAAACTGCTTCATCATAAGACGCGTCATCTCAACATATGCCATACCATGCGTTCCTGTGACATTAATCGTAAAGTTCTTTTCCATCACCATAGCCGAGATAAGAAGGGCACTCAAAAACTGGCTGCTCTTGTCTACGTTTATATCAACAGTATCAGCATACTCCCCTGTATTTCCGATGGTAAAAGGAAAATGATATTCGTTCTCATCATACTCAATATGGGCACCCAGCTTTTCAAGCGATACAAGCAGATCCTTCATAGGACGCTTCTTCATCTGCTCAGAGGACACTATATGGTATCTGCCCTTTGACAGTCCAAGAAGAGCTGTAAGAAAACGTGCAGCGGTACCTGCACTTCCCACATCTATCTCAGCTTCATTCTTTGGTATCCTGCCTCCAAAGCCTGTTATTGTTATTTCTCTTTTATCCTCATCCACCAAAACCGGAAATCCCAGACGAATCAGTGCATCTATAAAATGTCTCGAATCATCACTAAAAAGACACCCTTTTAAAACGCTGCGCCCGCTTGCGAGTGCAGCGATTAAAAGGGCCCTGTTTGTGATACTCTTTGAGCCAGGTACACTGGTTACTATATCATGTGGATGATTTACTTTTTTTACTTTATAAATCATTGAAAATCTGATAAATATCAATCTTGAGTGCATCAGTGTCTGTCATACCGATAAACACAGCACCATAGTGATATACTCCTTCTTCACTGTCTGTTCTTCGTACAATCTCGATAACCGCATCCACAACCTCCTTGGTCCAAATTTGGATCCTGGTGTCATAATATGTATGTATATCGAGAGGTATACTTTCAATCAACATATTAGTATATATGACTGATTTTTACAAGTAAAATTTATTCAGCTGCCTCATCGTCCATATGCATATCGTTTGTTATAAACATCGCATCCCGTATGTTGGCAGATGCACCCTCAATTCTAACATACGTGTGGTTTTTTTCAAGGCTTAATTTACCATTTTATTTTTTGTCCGCAGTCCGGGCAATATTGAGTACATACTCGTTTTCCGCATTCCGGACACAGTGCGTTGGAAATCTCCCCTATAAACACCGGTGCAATCGCTTGTTGCTTTCTCATCGCGTTCGTTCTCCTTGCCACAGCCTCGCTTGTTCGATATATCTGTATTTCTTGAAGAGCATTAATCGCCATGTCAATAGCTTCGTTGTGCTGTTTGCACATCTTTATCCCTTTTTCTCCGCCATTTACTCGACTTCCAACAGCTAAGTATCTGTTTTTTAGATACGCTATTGCTTCATTCTCTTTCATGCTATCCCTCACTTTTTTAATAACTCTGGATTATCGAAAACGTTGCCGATAACTTCAACGCACTTTCGTTCAAGCGCATAAAATCCTAAATTACAGTAGCAATATCCGCTTTCTTTGCCTTTTAAATAACTATAATCAAGTGTCCAATCGCCATTGTTATATTTTACTATTTCCGGATATTCTTCTTTTCTATCGCAAATATCGTACTCCCAAATCAGCTTGCCGTTCTTGTCTTTTAAGCCTGTGCATGGGCAGATTGTGGATGGGTCTACTCTGTACCAATTTTCAAATCCAAGGTTTCCATAACCACGTCCTATAGGTTTTGTAAACATAGTGCTATAATCATTTTCAATATGTTTTGCAAACATATTACTATTCTTGACAGGAATTATAATTGCTTCCCATCCATCTGTTGAATCACAGCTTTGAATAAGATTACCTTGCACCCATTCTCCGTTGTCTTTTCGCTTTGCTTTGAATAAATATCTATCGTTCATCTAATTTTCTCCTTTCGGCTTTTTGCACCGCTCAAATTCGATAACCCACACCCAAGGGTTCGCATTCCAACCGTAGCTGTCAAGGTCGGTTTTCTTGATGGTGGAGTTCCAAAGTTTTTCCCATTCCATCATCACTCCATCACATTGACTGCACTGTTCTTCTGTCCCATAACAGCACTGCGAACCGCTTTCTTCGTATGTATTAAGACAATCCCAACAATCAGGATAAGCTCCCTCTTTTATCACATCAACCGGCTTCATCTCCTGCAATCGCTCCACTCTCACATCTGTAACCTTCAGCCAGATACGCGCAATGTCTTTTTTCATATGAATCGATGGATGCCATGTGTCGGCTGATGGATATTCATTATCCTCACATGACGCACGGTACATGTAGCATCCATGTTCCTTTTTCTTGTCATGTAATCTCCGTTCTGCTTCATTTTCGCACCCTCCCTGCTCAGCATCCATTCCGCAATCCCAGCACGGCTGCCAAGCAAACGTTTCTCTGACATAGAGGATATCTCCCGGCTGATATGGTGGTGTAATTCTGCCTTGATTCCAGTCCGTGTCATATATGTATACAGGGTTTTCATTTACTTCAAAATATCCTTGTGGCTCCGGCTTTACAATTCTTCTCGTACAACTCTTTCTTCTGTCCAATATTGCCCGAACCATTTCTGTATTGAACAAAATAGGTTTAATTGCCATCTATTTCACCGCCTTTCACAATCTTGATTGCCTTCCGAAATCCAATAGCAACTCCTTTTTCTTTTTCATCGTTGTACGCATCTCCACTGTCTTGCCATCTGGCAGACTCGGATTCCAACTGTTCCACAACCTTATCTACATCGTAGGCGGTCGGTACTTCATCCACCTTATCAATGAGGGTATTTAAAAGCCAATAACTATTGATTACATCCTTTTCGTGGTTGTAAGTGTCTTTTAAACTCTCTATCAATTTGTCTGCATCAATTAGCCTCACATCTCTCGCCTCCCTCCTCTTCATCCTTTGGTGGATCAATAAGCTGCATCCAGTAACGCACCTTTTCATAGTGTAGTTCTTCCATTGTCTGAAATTCAGAGTCCACAAAGCCGAGTGTTACCGGGTCGTAGATGTCATTCCAAAAGCCAAATCCATGCCCCTCTTCGTACTGGCAAGACATTGGCGGGTCTTCCAGATGGTTTTCCACCAGGCACATGTAAAATCTGCTATCGCCATCTCCTGGCAGCCTGTCCTCTACAGATATCCACTCTTTTTCCTCAGTCTGTGTGCAGGCAGTTGGCTGTTTCTTAACCTCTCTTATGACATTTTGTAACATCGTACAAGAGCCGCTCCAATAAGCATTAAAAGCTAATCTATGATATTCGGCATCAGCCTTTTTATAAGCTTCATTCAATTTCGACAGTAATTCGTCGGCGTCAATCAATCTCATGTCGGTACTCCTTTCATATGATTTTCAAAATCAGTTGCAAATTTTTTTACCTCTGGTGTCATGTCACAGTTTTTCAAGCCTCTGCACTGTACTATGTGGTTGTTTTTCCACTCCATTGTGTAAAACGGCTTTTTCTTTTGGCTCTTTTTCCGGATAAATAATATCATGGTACTGCCATTTAGCACTTTGTCAGTGTAGGTTGCCACACAATGATGCAGTTTTTCGCCCTCATTAACCAGGTCTGCTCCGTTCTTAGGAATGACAATAACATAATCGCCGCTCTCGAAGCTGTATATGCCCGTATTCGCCACTTTAAGCAACTTATTTGATAATTCCATCTGTTTGTGTTTATTAAACTGTTCTGTAGCCAATTCATGAGCTTTCTTGACATCCCTTGGAAATAACACCGTTTTGCTTTTCATGTTCCATTTGAGCTTGCTTGCCATGTCCAGATAGTCCGCATATTCTTTTCCATGCTGTGAGAGCCATTTGTATGCCTTTCCCGGACTCATAAACTTTCTGGTGATAATATAATCGTCTACATCATATTTGTACGTGAATGAGCCCTCTTCGACGTTTGTAAGTTCTTCATCAGTTACAATTATTCCGGCCCTTTCCATTTTTTGACATATCCCCACTGCCTTCATGCTCACAATCGGTCTTTGCCTCAGTACCTTGTATGTCTCTCTCGTGACTCCTAGTATCTCATGGATTCTCTTTTTGCCATCTATCAAACAATTCGTGCGGTACGGTGGCATTTGTATCACTTCTTTTGCAAGCTCCATCATTTCCAACTTTGCAAGCTGTTCCATGTAATGATGTTCCTGATATGTCTCAAGCCAATTATCCAGCACCCACGCGCTGTGAAGCCTCAAGTGTTCATCCGCTATGTTCAAGTCTCTTTGATACGGTTCCTGCCAGCTCTTGAGCATATAATCCACTCCGCTGTATTCTAATACGGTACCTCTCAGTGTTTCCGATATATCAAGATTGTACAGCATCGCATCTCCCTGGGGCTCCTGATAAATGCTCCATCCGAAATAATTTGGTGGCTTGCGTACAAAGGACCATCCGTCGCTATAACGACCAAATGCTTTTTCTGTACACTTAGTAAACACCTGCCTCATCATTTCTCGGCTATTCTGAGTCCACGTTCCGTCCGGTTTATATTTGCGGCTGTGGCAGACATATCTTGTCAACACCATTTCCTCATTCTTCTCCAGCATTACCGACCACTTTACGACCTCAAACCCATTTTTAATACGCCCGGTTGTTTTTACAAGTGACAGCCTTCCACAGCATGGACACACGGCTTCTTTGTTGTGATGCGGTATCACCTTAAACAGCTTGTCCGGCGTTGTCTGCTTACATCCTGTACAATATGTCTCTTTGGTCTTTGGATTGCGTATAAGCAGGTGTTCCGCCCTAAAAACTGCATTGTTGGTAAATTCCTCGTAATCGTCCGGCAATTCGCCAAATAACTGCATATTCTCGTTAATTCTGCGTAGTCGTTCTTCTCTCCTCATGCTTCATCGCCTCCCAAAAATGAAAAGATGTCCAACTGGCCGGACATTGTTTCTTCATCAGCATTTTTCTTTTTCTTCCTGGTGTGCTCTGCTTTTACACATTCCTGCGATTTTTCTTTACTTTCGTGTTCCTTTTTCACATTATCTGCTGATTGTGACGCGTTATCAGGCAATTTCAGCTCTTTTTGCTCTGTCTCCTGTGTCTTTATTGTCTTATCGGTTTCCGGAGCCTTCTTAGCCTTATTATCAGCACTCTCGGCTTTTTCTTTCTTTTTAGACCTCGGCTTGATTTTATCCATGAGCTTTTTAAAATCATCATCGCTCATGGTGTAGAATGTATCAGCCCATCCGTACACTGTGGAATCCTCAACCATAGCGCATCCACTCACTGCCAGCTTTCGTGCTTCCTCGTATATGTATTTTTCGCAGTCGGAAAACTCTCTCTCTGTCTCCTCCAACATTTTGGAATAGCCCGGATCCTTTTTCGCCTTATCCATCAGGTAGTTTGCCACTACCTGCATGTTTTTATTTTTTCCTTTGATTTTATCTTCTAACATAATCAAGCTCCCTCTTTTTCAGTCTGGAGTGCTTCGAGCACTCTTTTCAGTGCATACTTGCCGTTAGTTGTCAGCTGTCTCTGCCATGCTTCCTGTGATGGCGCCCATCTGAAACCATTAGCCTTGAGAACGTTCCTAACAGTCTCTTCTGGCTTTCCGTCAAACATAATCTGGATTCTCATTATGTCCGTGTTCTCAATCACCTTAAACTCGCCGTAATCAGCCTCAGAACTGCCCTTCTCTTTGGTATTCTGTAATTCTTCAAGTCTGCCCTTTAATCGCTTTATATTTGCGAGATTGTTCTGTAAGTGGTATGAACCGAACGGAACCCCGCTCAATCTCCATGTATCTTCCGCCATCGAGCGGTTTATCTTCTCAATCTGTTCGTCTGTCAGAAAACCACATCCGGTCATGGTGCCATTTTTGCGCCAGTATTTATTTACCTCTTTCATTCTTTCCTGGCTTTCCTCTTTGGCTTCAATTTTCTCTTTGAGAGCTTCAATAGCGTTTTCATCATCACACTTGATAACCTCTGAGCATGTCATGAGTCTTTTGAGCTGACTCAGGATTTTATCGCAGTACTTGTAATACTCCTGATTCTTGTCCCATGCTGCTACCTGTCTTTCTTTCTTCCTGACCGGGAAATTGGCGGCACCTGATATCAGCACTGACGGACACATACAGCCTATTCTTGCATCCTCGTTGTAATATTTGCCTAAATTCCTTGCGTATCTGTCTGCCAGGATCCGGGCTCTCTTCTCGAACCTCTCACCTCTTTTTTCAATAACTTTCTCTGCCAGGTCGTAAGCTTCATTGACCTGTGCCCTGTATGAAGCTGTTTTGCTTCCTTCCTGATAGTCCGACATCGACATCAGGCTGTGTGCTATTCTTGCTGATTCCTCATTGATTGTTACGTACTGTCTCTCCATGGTTAATCCTCCTTATAATCTTCATAATCTACATTCATTACATCGCAGATGCTCTCGTAATCAGAGCCGTTCTCGTACATGTTCCGGACGGTAGCCCCGTGTACCGTTCCGTCCCACATGCGAATTTCTTTTTCTATCAGGCAGTTAAGCCTGTGATTGCTTCTATCTACCATCTTTTTCTCCTCTCTATGAAGTCTCTTACTTCCTTCATTTCTTCATCATTAAGGTCTGCCAGGGTTGCTACCGTCATGCACTGAGTGTCAATCCTCGGAGAAACCTTCATCATCCGGATGAATTTCACTCCGTTTGATTTCGAGTGATGAGCAACTGCTACAATCTGTCCTTTGTGAACCAATGGTGTATTGGCGTTCTCAATATCCTCGATAAAGTCATAAACTGTGAAATTGGCTGATAAGCAGCACCCGCTGTTACTCAGGTGGTACTTTCCTTCTTCAACCATGAGTTCGCATACGCTCGTCATTCCCTCCCACTTTGGATCTTTTCGATCCCAGGCAACCCTTACTCTGGAACCGATAATAAAGCTGTTGCGCTCCTTGTTAGGCTTGTTATCTATATCCAGCCCGATTACTGGATATTTTCCAAAATTCATCGTTATACCGATTTCTTGTCTTTCTGTGATAATATTCATACTTCTACCTCCTCAATAATCTCTGATACAAGCTTTTCACCGTATTTTGTTGCCAGGAACATTCTTGCGTATCCCCATTCTTCTGGGCTGTTGGACTTATCATACATTTCAACTGCATCCCTTCGGCACTGCTCCTCTGTCAGATTTCCTCCGGTTACTACTTTGATCCGGCTGTTGATTTTCTCCAGGCGTCTCATTGCTTCCTGTCTTTCTTTCTCCAGATTCATCATAATGTTTGCAGCCTCCAGCATGCTCTTAATCAGTGGCATGCCTCCGGTTTCATACAGAGTGGCGATCTGATCTTTACCTTTGACTTCGTCAATCGCTGGATGCCATGTGTAAACTTTTTCGATTATGGAATAATCACAGTCGCTGACCGTTTTGCCTATCAGCTTCTCAAACTCGTCTTTCATCATCGCTTTAGTCCTCCTTTGCTTCCGGTGTGTCTGAATCAACAATTATTGTGTCCATGATTTTGATGTACTCCATACATCCGCAATCATAAATTCTTCTTCGTCTTGTTTTCTCGTAGCGTCCTCCGCCCGGATGAATCGTTACCGTTGCCATCTTCTCGGTTCTGGCGTCAATTCTGAACCTCATTCCTGCTCCTGTGTCTAATGTGTGTAAGTATGTCTTTCCAACTTCAAATTTTGTCATGGTTATACCTCCTCAATTCTTTCTACAACTATTGTGCTTTCGGTTCCTGTGAGGTATGCCACATACTGTGTATCCTCATCAGAATCAGGATCTTCAAAAGTGATGTACTCTCTGTTTGATTCCAGGATGTCGTACCCTTCATCTTTTATATCCGCTTCCAGATCTTCTATTCTTCCATACCATTCGTTTTTAAAGTTCATCATATCTTTTTCCTCTTTTCCGTTCGTGTGTTTGTTTTGTTGTTGACTTTAATATAGCTCACATCTATGCGTAGTGTCAAGCGTTTACATGCAAGTTTTTT
>ULIU01018282.1_pt1 | contig 15153 bp, 13 predicted proteins | sample 1950651 | NCBI WGS metagenome assembly ULIU01 (sample SAMEA4835458, study PRJEB28245) | human gut metagenome | biome: gut microbiome; material: fecal sample | place: Denmark | collected 2008
CTCCTCAGCCAAAGCCTTATTATAAACCGGATATACATTTGTGAATAAGGAATGGTTAAAATAGTCTACGACTGATGCATCAATTGTAGACAGCCCTAAATCCTTTGCATCAATTACTTCAATCCGTTTTGCATAAGTCTTCAAAAACTTCAATGCACGTTCATCCAACGGTCGATTGGTTCCCTCAGAAACCTGAAGCACAAATGGTACTTCTTTATCTGTAATTTCGAAAGGTCCATGGAAAAATTCCCCACTGTGAATACTGGAAGAATGAATCCACTGCATTTCCATAAAAATACATATACTTTGCATATATGCTGCACCATAACCCGCTCCGCTTGCCATAGTATAAATAATTTTATCATCTTTATATTCCTTGGCAAACAGTTCAGCCCGTTTTTCCACATGCTTACATGCATGTTTCACAATACCATCAATACGTCCAACACCATCCATAAATTCTTCATAATGCTCATACCCTTCTGTCTGATTCAACAGTTCCACTGCCACCAGAAGTGCACAGATAATTTTTTCACCAGCAATATCCTTATTATCCCCAAAAGTATAATTGATAATATAATCACCAAATGGGGTAATCTCTGATTCCTCTTTCCATGTCAGAATAATTACAGCTGCACCTTTTTCCTTTGCCAGCTTCGCTGCATTAATTGTTTCCGGTGTATTTCCCTTATGGCACGATAAACACACGATTACATTTTTTCCCAAATCCTTCGGAGTACTATATACAAATTCATTACTATTAATTAGTGCTGACTTAATATTTGCACATTCTCTTTCCATAAATGTTTTCGCTGGATAAAGTGCTCCATTAGAGCCACCACATCCCACAAAATATAATGCTTTAATACCGCCTTCTTCTTTTCTGCTTTCTAAAATTTCTGTAATTACATTCTTGATTTCTGTTGGCTTCATTGATAATCCTCCCATAAATATTTTTAATACATTGTTGTTATATTATTCTGCAAGCATTGGTCTTGCTAATTTCTGAATATATGAAATTTCTTCCTGGCTCAGTTTACAATACTCACTATTATCCATACTACATCCGGCATCCTGCACATACATCATTTTGGTATCCTTTTCTACAATAGTAAAAAACCAACGCTCTTTAGGTACATTGTATAAAGTTCCTTTCTCCACCGGAGTTAATTCAATATTAAACTTTCCATCTATTCTGTCCGCTGTAATAATAATACATTTTCCAGAAATCAAAATGAATTGTTCATCTGTCGTATGATGTATCTCTAAATGTTCTAACCCATCAATGTCATTATTCGGTTTCCAATTTTTGATACAAACAACCCATTTTTCATTCCGGTATGCACATTCTATTCCTTCTCCGTCATACCTGTAACTTGTCGGCTTTATATCCATATGCTGTTCCTCCTTAAACCTTTTTAATTATTTCTATTATCAATTATTCTTCCTGCAATTGGCGTTCCATACCCAAACGCTCCTTCGACACCGCAAATCTTTGAAGCGAATTCTGCTCCAGCCTGCATGGCTTTCTTTAAAAGTTCTTTAGCATTCCCATCATCTTTACTTTCTTCTTTAAAAAATTCCGGGTCCTTATGCCGTAAAATATATGTCAAAAATGTCGCGAAATAAGAGTCTCCTGCACCCATAGTATCCATAATGCTTTCTGCCTTTACAGCTTTTTCATACATCATTTCACCATGGTATAAAATGTATGAGCCAGCTTCTCCTATTGTTCCCAGAACAAATGGGACTCCAAGCTCATTTACTTTACTCATTTCCCTTTCGCGTTCTTTATCACTTAAATGTGCACAGGAAAGCATTGCCACTTTAATATGCGGACAAATTTTTTTCAGATATTCGTCTGTCCATCGATTTGAAAAATCAAATGCAACCGGAAGACCCAAAGAAGCAATTTCTTCTATGTCATCATCTATATAGGCATTCAGATTTGTATAAATCAGATCAAACTTTCTTATATATGAAAAATCTTCCTGCGTAAAATCATAAGGATACTCTTTTGCCACACCTCCATGATTGGATCCGATAAATACGCGATCTCCCTGATTCAGTGTCACACATGCAAATCCATTTTCACCTTCATAATTCCTGCTATGTGAAAAGTCTACATTCATATTTTTCAGTGCTGCCTGAATGCATTCTGCTACTTCATCATTTCCAAATTTACCTAAAAATGCACTTTCTGCATTATTCATATGCGCATATGCACATGTGTTAACACACTGACCTCCTGGATACATTTTCCCCCTGGAAAGATATTTGTCACAAACTGCATCTCCAATTGCAATTATTCTAGGCTGTCTCATTTTTATTTCTTTCTCCTTTCTTTCAATTTTTCTTTCACCCAGACTCCCTCACCTCTTCTTTTTGCAACAAGCAATTATTTTTCCAGATTCGCTCTTTCATTTTTTCAGATAGCCATTATTAATATTTATGTATATCTGGCAATCCATCATGAGGTGGCAGTTCCCACAGCCTGTCAGAATAACACAGGCTGTGTGCTATTACTGTTTTCTTTATTTTGCCACCACCGGTTTTTATCAGAAAACAAAATATCCGATTCCTGTTGCTACTAATACCGATACAATTGTACATACAAGTCCCGGCCGCATATAGCTGTGATTAAATATGAATTTTCCAATCTTCGTAGTACCTGCCGTGTCAAAAGCAAGACCTGCTATACACTGGCTGGAATCCGGGATAAAGTAGTTGGATGAGCATGCCATCCATCCACCTACGATAATATAAGCCGGCAGTTTCAATGCAATTGCAATCGGAATCATAATCATTGTCGTAGACGCTTGTGAACTCGTCAGTGCACCTACCAGAAATACTGCAATAATATAAATCCAAGGATATTTATTTGTTAATGCTGACAAATTTTCTGTAATGAAGTCTGTCTGTGCTCCAACAAAGGTATTTACCAGCCAGCAAAGTCCCGCTGCAAGAATAACAGCAAAGAATCCAGTCTTTAACAACGGTACTTCTAAAATGTCGTTACTATCAATTTTACTTACAATAACAATAATTGCGGCAGCTACATACATAATAATCTGGATTAAAGATGTCATTGCTAACTGTGTACCATCGCTAAATGTTGGACGGAGTGCCGGGAAAATACCGCATATTGCAATTACTACCATAGAAACCAGGAAGATAGCAACAGAAATCTTTGCTTTTTTGGTTACCTGTTTTTCTCCTTCTACTTTCTTTTTAAAATCTTTTACCAGTCCATCTGCAACCCTCTGCTGATATTCAGGATCATCCTCTAACTCCAGGCCTTTCTTGTATACAGACAATGCTGCAACCAATACTCCTATCAGTGCTGCCGGAATTGCTACCAGCATAATTGTTGCCAGATTTACTTTTTCAAAAATAGTCATATAACCCACAATAGCTACTGTTGCAGCTGTTATTGGTGATCCGGTATTTGCCTGCTGGGATGAAATAATACTAACAGAAATCGGGCGCTCAGGCCGAATTCCATTTTCCAATGCTATTTCATTAATAACCGGAAGTAACGAATATACAATATGTCCGGTTCCACAACAGAATGTAAATAAATACGCTACAAAAGGTGCTACCAAAGTAATGTTTTTCGGATTTTTCCGTAATATTTTTTCTGCAAGCTGTACCATAAAATCCAATCCGCCAGTCGCCTGCATCGTACAGGCTGCGGTAATTACTGCCAACATAATCAGTATAACAGTAATCGGTGGATCTGATGGAGTCACTCTAAAGATATATACGAAAATCAACATTCCGATGCCGCCAGCCATTGCCAGGAAACTTCCACCTTTTCTGGTTCCCCACACAATAATCAGCATTAAAACAATAAATTCAATCCAAAACATGGACATCTACCTCCTCTTTTTTATTTATTCCAAAGCATGTGCACTACTTTAAAACCCAAATGTGTTAATTTGTTTTTATTTGTATTGTTTTATTTTGTATCTATTTGTATTATATATATTCCATACATTTGTGTCAATAAAGAAATACATTTTCGACATTATGCACAATTTTTTGTTTCACTTTTTGTACATCAATATCAATTTAATTGTGCATAGTAAAACCCGCCAGGAGCACTGGCGGGCATACAATTAAATACTTTTTATTCTTCTGTTTTCTCTTTCTTTCACTCAAGCAGTTAAATGTATGAAGAAATAACATAATCCGCCTGACTTACATCCTGATTCTCACCAGCTCCTGTATACGCAACTACCTCTATATTTGCAGCCTTTGCTGCCTGTATACCAATAAACGAGTCTTCTATTGCAATACATTCTTCCGGCTTTGCTTCTAAATATTGCATTGCCTTTCTATAACATTCCGGATCCGGTTTTCTATTCCGGCACATGTCTCCGCATACCACCACATCGAACAAACCCAGCATTTTCATCCGGTTCAATGCTACTACAATCAGCCGTGTAGAGGTCGAAGAAACCACTGCCAGCTTTTTCCCCTGTTTTTTCAAGTCAGCAATAAACTCCAGTAATCCCTCCATCGGCTTAATGCAGCCATTTTCATATGTATTTCCTATTTCTTTTCTTTTTTGCAAAAGCTGTTCCATTGTTATTTTCTCCGGCGAGCGTTCCAGTAGTCCCAGCAGAATATGGGAATCATGTGAGCCAATTAGTCTATCCCTGTCTTTTTGTGTCAGTTCCACTCCAAACTCTTTTAATGCCAGGCCCAGATAATTACCATTACTCTCTTCTGTATCTGCTATAACTCCATCAAAGTCAAACAATACATATTTTTTTTCACAGAATTTTTTCATTAATATTCTACCTTCCACATATAGCGGCGGGTTGTTAACGGATGTTCACGCTTTACTGCCAGTGCGTGGTTGTAAATCGGATATACATTATTAAACAGTGCATGGTTAAAGTAATCTACTACTGATGCATCAATTGTGGATAAGCCAAGCTCTTTCGCATCAAGAACCTCAATACGTTTTGCATATGTTTTCAGAAATGTAAGTGCTCTCTCATCCAATTCACGGGTTGAGCCTTCTGATATCTGAATCATAAACGGACGGTTTGCATCTGTAACTTCAAATGGACCATGGAAAAATTCACCGGTATGAATACTGCTTGAATCAAGCCACTGCATCTCCATAAATATACAGATGCTCTCCATATAGGCAGCTCCATATGCTGCACCACTTCCCATTGTATAAATCACTGAATCGTTCTGATACTCTTCTGCAAATGCCTCTGCTCTGGCAGCTACATGTGTACGTGCATTTCTGATGATATTGCTAATCATGCCTAAAGCTTCATAGAATTTATCATAATTAGCATATCCCTCCGTCTGTGCAACTAATTCCACTGCCACAAGCAATGCACACTGTGTCTTTTCTCCTGCATAATCAATATCCCCTGCAAGATGGTCAGGACTTGCATCAAATGTATAATGGATAATGTAATCTCCAAATTCTATAATTTCTGATTCCTCCAGCCATGTCAGAATAATAACCGCCGCTCCTTTTTCTTTTCCTAATCTGGCAGCCTTAATCGTTTCCGGTGTATTTCCCTTGTGACAGGCAAGACAAATAATAGAATTTTCTCCAAAGTCCTTTGGCGTACTATGTACAAACTCATTACTGTTTATCCAGGCTGATCTCAAAACCTGTGATTCTCTTTCCACAAATGTTTTTGCCGGATAAAGTGCACCAAGTGATCCTCCACATCCCACAAAATAAATATTTTTAATTCCACCGATGTCTTTTTTTTCTTCTAAAATTTCTTTCACAATGTTTTTAATGTCTTTACTTCCGTATCCCATTTTTTCTCTCCTTTTTTATAATGTATTTATTTGTTCTATGTATTTACTATAATACAATACAATACATTCTGTCAATATATATAATACAATATATACATTTTTGCAAATTTGTTTTATAATATTTGTGAAAGTTATATTAGGAGAGAGGTATTTATATGAAACTGAACAACACCATTGCCACACCACTGTACAAACAATTGGAGGAAAAAATACGAAAAGAAATTGACGCTGGAGAACGGGCGGCCGGCAGTCGTCTGCCTACAGAAAATGAATTAAGTGAATCATACCATGTGAGCAGAGTTACTGTCCGAAAAGCATTAGCCGTTTTATCTGAATCCGGATATTTAGAAAGGAAATCAGGAAAAGGGACTTTTGTAGCTGAGAAAAAATTGCAGCGTAACATTACGGAAGTCATAAGTTTTTCTGATATGTGCCGGATGAAAAACGCAACACCTGGAGCTAAGACCATAAAAATTGCATTGGAAGATCCTTCTGAACGGGATTTAACTGAAATGTCACTACACAAAGGGGATAAAATACTTGTAGTGGAAAGAATCCGTTATATGGATAATGTCCCTGTCATCTTAGAGTTCAATAAATTTCCTGAATCCTTTTCTTTTTTATTTGGAGAAGATTTAAACGACTCATCTTTGTATGAAATACTAAGAAAACACAATATCATTCTGGATCATTCACGCAAAACACTTGATATTGTTTTCGCTAATGCCCAAGAGGCTAAGTCTTTAAACATCAGTAAGGGATATCCTCTGCTCCGGATATCAAGCACCATCCACGATGTTGACAACACTATCACGAATCTTTGCAAACAGCTATGTATTGGTGATAAGTTCCAGTTTATTATTTAGTTACAATTTACACCATTTCCAATGCGGCTCATCTAATAGCAAATGCGATAAAGTTCCCTATTACAATTAACTTTATCGCATTTATTATATCCTTAAAGAGGTCATTTCTTAGCAGAAAGAAGTATCTCCAGTTCATCTGCTCCAACCGGTTTGGAATAATAGTATCCCTGAAACCAGGTAGCTCCCACAGTCCGGAGATAATCTTCTAACGCCTTATTTTCCACGCCCTCCAGACAACTCTTAATATTGGCTGCATTGGCAAAATCCACCATGCTCTGGACAATCGCCTTATTCTTTTTATTTACAAGAATCTTCCGGATAAAGCTCATATCGATCTTAATCTCATCAATCAGCATCTCAAGTGCCATGGCAGAAGATGCACTTCCTGTTCCAAAATCATCCATGGCAAATTTGATTCCATAGCCTCTTAATACCGCCATCCGCTCATTGATTACCGATACCGGAAGACTTCTGCACCGCTCCGTAATCTCAAGGCAGAGATGTCTTACCGGAAATTCCGTCTTATCCAGAAGCTCTAATACCACCCGGCAGAAATCCGGCCGCTCCAACTGCTTTGCAGATACATTTACATTAATAAAAAAGTCCGGGTTCTGCTGCAGGAAGAGTTTGCTGTCCCACAATGCCTGTTCCAGTACAAAATTTCCCAAATCATACATGGAAGGATCATTTTCCAGCCAGTCGATAAAAAGTCCCGGTGGAATTGCTCCATAAGGTTCCTTCTTCCAGCGCACCAGTGCCTCTGCCCCCATTATCTTTCCATCCTCAGAGGTCACAATCGGCTGATATTCCACATAGAATCCATCACAATGATTCAAAACAGATTGATGAATGATTTTCATCAAATCCAAATCCATGCCGCCATAGGACAGCACTAAATCATTAAAGAATAAAATGCCGGTGCTGCGGCGTTCCCTTGCTTTCTCCAAGGTGTATTCCAGCTTACTTTGAACCGTGGAAATATCTCCCTTATAATCATCTAAAATCAGCCCGCTGGCATAGATTTTAAATTCAAAAAAATGCCCGTCAATATATGCATTTTCCTTTAAGGTGTCCTTTATCTTTTCCATATATGCTTCCGCTTCTTCCCGGTCTGCATCCCTTAAGATAAAGGCAAAATTGGAACTGTTCATGCGATATACTGCTGTATCAGCATCCATCATATAGATGAAACGCAGTCCGATTTCCCGCTGCATCTGCTCGCTGTAATTCGTTCCATATAAAATATTCATGTCATTCATATGGTCAAATTCGATTTCAAGGACTGCCACTTTCCGTCTGGTCGCAAGATAATCTTTGATATGTTCTTCAAACTTGACCTGACTATATAAATCCGTCTGCGCATCAATCTCCTGAAGCGCATTTTCATTCTTCAGTACAACAATCAGATATTCCCGGTTCTCTTTTCTTAATACATCCACAGAAAAGCCCATCATATAATCCGGTTTCTCTTTTCCCATACGAATATAAAGAGGTTCTGAAAGTGCCTCCTTCTTAAGACGTTTTCCCATTGCTTCTTCATATTCCGGTACATCATATGGATGGATATGCTCTTTCAGCTTCTGATAAAAATCAATGCTGTATCCGGCTTCCATTCCAAGAAATTCTGCTGTTTTCTCCGGTACAAATGTCTGATTTTTCTGCAAATCCGTTACCAGAAGATAGAGATTCTTTGACAAATCTGTTACCTTACTCATCATGCCTGCAAAAAAGTCTGCATCCCCCATCCAGAAGTCTTCCTGCTTCATCTGCAATCATCCTTTTTTCAATCATTACAGGCGATTATTTACGCCCCACAAAATACCCTTACCTTCGCCTTTTATCTTACCATGTTATGCTTCGTTTGGCTATCGGATATTGTGCTGATTCCATAGATAAATTTTGTTTTATCATATAATTCAAAGTATCGGTAGCCGGCATCTTTTTCTTCCTGTGTTATATCGGATTTTACCTTCATTCCGGACACATCAAGCCCGGTATAGGAAAGCTGTTCTGCCAGCTCTTTCTCCACTGTTTTTTCTTTCTCTTCGCCATCATCTTTACCAGATGAGGAAGTTTCCTCTGTTGCTGCCGTCTCCGATAAAATATCTTCTCCTTCTGCCTCAGCCAGTAAAACGGTGCCATCCTCTAAGAGAAATACCATATGCTTCTCTGTGCCGTCATATTTTGTAAAAACAAGCTTCCAGTAGTAAGCACTGTAGGTGTGAAATGTGGTATCCACTGCTTTCTCCGGAAATGCTTCCCAGGTATACCAGTTGGCATAAGAAGAAGCTAAATCGGAAGGATACTGCCCTTTCTGATAAATGTCTTCCATACTGTCTCTTGCCAGTGCCGCTGCCTCGTAATCCTTTAAAGTCATCTCATAGGAATAGGCTTCCTGTGTCTCACTCTCCCACTGCCCGGTAATCAGCTGGATGCGGTCATTAAGCTTAAGGCTTTCCGATGCCTCCTTTGCCAGCAGGGAATCGGAAGCAATATACTGTGCCGGAACCGCCTGCACTTCTCCCACTGCTTTACGTTCCTGCCCTTCAATCAGAATTCCCGGCAGAAAAATTCCTGTCAGCACCACCAGAAGTGTTCCTGCTATCATTCCACAGACACTTCCTTTTATCTTTAATTTTGTTCTTTTCTGAAACATATCCGCATCTTCGTCCCCTTCTTTGGCGCACTTTCTACGATAAGTTCCGCCTGATGATGTTCTAAAATCAATGCCACTAATGACATTCCGATTCCGGCTCCGCCTTCCTGTCTTGCCCGGGATTTATCTGCCATATAGAATTCATCGCAAATCCGCTCTGTCTCTTCCTTGGTCATGCCGATTCCATAATCTTTTACGGAAAGTTCATAATAAAATGGATTTTCCTCTTCCTGTATTCTCTTTCCGCTAAATTCAATAACACCATGCTCTTTGGATGCTTTTCTTGCATTATCCAGTAAATTCACCAGTGCAGTCACCAGAAGTTCTTTATTTCCGTACAGTACTGCCGGCTCGATATTTTTCTTTAACACAAGCCCCTTTGCCGCAAAGGACGGTGTCACCACCTTAAGTACTTCACTGCTTACATTTTCAACCTGAACTGCTTCCTTTTCCATTTCATGTTCCCTTAAATAAATCAAATCAAAGAGCTTTCCCGACATCCGCTCTAACCGTCTGCCTTCGAAAAAGATATAACTTAATGCCAGAAGTCCTACTTCATCCTGACTCTTTACTGTAATCCTCGTCTCATAAGAGCCATCGGTAATCTCCTCTGCCACCCGGTTCAACTGCTCCAATGGCCTGGTCAGATACCGGCTGATAACATAAATAAGCAGAGAGTCTATCATAAGGCAAATGAAAAGAATCAGCCGGAAATAACGGATTTCCCGGTCTCTTAATGCGTAGGCATCGGACACATCACTTCTGCTGATCATGCAGAGGTTCTCATCCCCTACCTTACTGGCTGCCGTCACATAAATATAATAATGACCGTCCTCTTCAAAGATGGCATAGTTCTTATTTCCATCCTCCTGCTGTGCTTCCCAGACTTTCTTTAAATTGGCATTTTCTTCTGTTTCGTTATAAACCAGCTTATCCCCATAATAAATAAAAAATGTCACATTTTCTGCCCGCATACCGCTGCTGACCTGTGCTCCAATGTCTGGAAGTGCGCCCTTTACCGACTCTTCCCGGTTCAACGCCTGAAGTACTTCATATTCCACCGAGGACTGCACCAGATTATTCTGAATAACTGCATTAGAAATCTGTGTTTCCTTCGCCAGTTCAAAATTCTTATGTATCATCAGATAGCCCACCAGTCCCAGACTGACTGAAAGCAGGATTAAATTTGTAATTAATACTTTATATCGAAATTTCATGCTTTATCCTCTAACCTGTATCCTGCCTTAAATACTGTTTTAAGCTCCGCTCCAAGATTCAGTTTTTTCCGTAATCTCTGGATATGAAGGTCTAAGGTTCTTGACTCTACGGAATATTCCGTTCCCCAGATTTCTTCATAGATTCTTTCCCGGAACAGTGTAATATTCCGGTTACGCATCAGAATTTCTAAGAGCTCAAATTCCTTTGGCGTAAGCTCCACTTCTTTCCCTGCCTTTGTCACCACCTGATTTTCACTGTCTAATTCAATATCCATAAAAGTAATCTTCTGCTCCATCTTATGATAGCGGCGCAGCACAATATTAACCCGTGCCAAAAGTTCTACCACTTCAAAAGGCTTTACCATATAATCCTCTGCCCCGGAGGTCAGCCCCTGCATCCGGTCTTTTAGGGAATCCTTTGCAGTCAGAAAAATCACCGGAATTCCCATTGGACGGATGTATTCCATCAATTCAAATCCATTTAATTCCGGCAGCATAACATCCAATATAATCAAATCAAAATTTTCTGTTTCCAACAGGTCTGCAGCTTTCATTCCATTGTATACACAGACACACTGATAGCCTGCCTTCATCAGATTCAGCCGGATTAAATCCGATATTGCCTTTTCATCCTCTACAACCAATATCCGTATCATGCTGCCCGCTCCTTTTACTACTCTTTGATGTTTATTTTAACATATATTTGTATCTAAAATGTATCTGAACATTAAAAAAGAATGTGCCTTGCACATTCCCGCGCCTGCGGCGGTCGCTTGCGACATCTACCTTATACTCCGCAGTGCGCATCCTCGCGGAGCGTTTTTTGCTTTACAGGAAAGCAATTTCCTGTAAAGCAAAAAAGTTTCTTCTATTCCTTCTGATTGCTCATCGGAATAAAAGAAACTTTTTTATTCTCATCTTCTCTTGTCTAGAAGAAACAATTATTTTTTCATGCTACGCCTGCACCAGTGTCATTTTTCCACTGCAATGCATCTTCCGGATGCCCTCCGGTATCGTAAGTCTGTCTCCGGTATCTACCCAGATGCTGCCAATTAAACCGCTTCCGGATGCCACATAAATGACATCTGTGCTGTCAGAAAGCAGCAGATCCATTTCCCTCTCTACCTTAAATCCTGCACCTGTTACTTCTGCAGCACCACGCTCTATCCGGATTTTTCTATCCGGCTGGTTGCAGGATAACGCTGCTCCATTGCTTTCCATGATTTTCTTATACCAGAATGCTGAATCCTTTACATAACGCTGCTGGGTTGCAAAGTCCACATAAATAATTCCGAACCGTTCGGAATAGCCCTCATGCCATTCGAAATTGTCCAAAAAAGTCCATAAGAAATAACCGGCAATCTCTGCTCCTTCATCCGCCGCCTTCTGCAGATTGCCAAGGTACTCATCTAAGAACTGGATACGGTTGGCATCATGTACACTGCCATCTGCTTCCACATTGTCATGACAGGACATTCCATTTTCCGTAATATAAATCGGAAGCTGATAACGTTCGTAGAGGAATTTTCCTGCCCAGTATAGGCATTCCGGTGTCACCGGCCATTCTGCGGCAGTCTTTGGAAATCCTGCCGGACGGTCTACAAATTCCGGCTCTCCATCTGCTCCTGCACGAACCAGATATCCGTTATAAATATTCTGACCGTAAAAATCAATGGGCTGGTGAATCAGTTCCATATCTTCTTTCGTGATTTCCGGCAGATACTCCTTGTATTTCTCAAGACCTTCCTTTGGATAATGTCCTAAAATAACCGGGTCGGAATACCAGGATACATTCCAGGTCCAGTTGTCGACATCATTATAAAAGCCAAAATATACCTTCTTTGCAGCTTCAATATCTTCTGGGGAATTACTTGCCGGATATGCCACCCCACTGGTTGGTGCATAGCCAATCTGTATCGGCTGCTTTGCATATTTCCGGAGAGTAATAACCGCTTTTCCATGTGCCCGCAATGCATTATGGGCAATCCGGAAGCTTTCCTCTGGTGTGACTTTCTTTCCCGGTGCATGAATACCACGGTAATATCCCAGTCCGATAAAGCACTGTGGCTCATTCAAAGTAAAAATCTTGTCGCAGATATCAGTAAAATTCTCTGCTACTACTTTTGCATATTCTGCAAACCAATCTATGATTTCTTCATTGAGCCAGCCGCCTTTATCCTCCAATACCTGCGGAAGTTCCCAGTGATAAAGTGTCATATATGGCTCAATGCCATTTTTCTTCATTTCAAGAATCATATCACGATAGAGTGCCACCGCTTTTTCATTGACTCTTCCGGTTCCCTCCGGCATCAGTCTCGCCCAGCTTACGGAAAAACGGTATGCCTTCACACCGAGTTCTCTCATCAGCGCATAGTCCTCTTTATAACGGTGCATGTCATCGGCACTGACATAGGCATTATGATGTTCGAAGGTTCTTCCCTCTTCGGTAAAGGTGTCCCAGATGCAGGTTCCTGCGCCATCGTTTTTGTCTCTTCCCTCTACCTGATAGGCACTGCTGGCAACGCCCCATACAAAGTCTTTTCGAAACATTTGTTTTCCTCCTGATTCTATTTCTTGTGTTATTCTTCTGCAATTGTGAAATCCGATATATTTTTATGATTAGAATATATCTGGGCGGTTTGCCGAAGTACGAATGCATTTTAAGAGCTGTTAGGGACACTTGGAATTTTGCCCGACATCTGGCAACGCTGGCACAGGGAAGTGCCAGCGAGGCACATATGGACATGGATGTGAATTTGTGCCGGTTGCCGGAAGAAAGAACAGGTCTCGCAAAATTCTTAGTGCCCCTTGCAGTTCTTATGCGGCATCCGTGCTCGGTAAACTGCACAGATATTCAATCTAAAAAACATATCATTTTTCACAATTGCAGAAGCATTCTCTTAATCGTTTTCGTTGTAAAAACACTCTACCACGAAACAACTGTTCCGGGATAGAGTGTTTTACCTTAAAAATGGTAGAAATCTATTTTATTAAGAAAAATCAGAATGTACGGATTCCATATGACATAACAGTTTGTTTTAAGTCATTTGACTTTTTGTTACTTTTGAATAGAATCGTAGTATTTTTTCACGATTTTCTCCGCTGGTTTTGCATATATTTCATAATCTTTTCTCTTTAGGGCAGCATTCTTCGTGTAGAGATGACTGTTCCAGGACCAGAATGCCATGCCCCTCACCCATTCTCTTTTTAAGCAGGCTTCAAACATTGCTTCATACCAGTCTGCCTGTCCCTTAACATCCGCTTCTCCCTGCACCGTCCAGTCATTTGGCACTTTATTGGAATCCACGATAGACATACATCCTGCCTCTGCAAAGAAAAATGGTTTTTGAAATTTCTTTATCACCGCTTCAATCCGGTCAAGCTGGTTCTCCCAGTCCTCCAACGGATAATAGCCACTGGAAGAAATCACATCTACTGCATCCCACCATTTCACATTATGCTCCTGATATTTATCGGTATTATAGGAAACAAGTCCGTCAAATTCACTCCGGATATCAGCGATCAGCTTCCGCCACTCTGCTTCCCTGCGCTCTGCCATAACCATTTCGCAGCCTGCAATATGCATTTCCACACCCATTTCTTTTGCCAGTCTCGCATAATGAAGCTGAAATTCGGTATAAGATTCAAACCAGTTGCACCACTTCGGTTCACAGACTACGTCTTCGTCAAAGAAATTTATATGGGCACGCCAGGTTCCGTTCTTGCAGTTTACCGTAGGCTTTAATGCCACACGCATACCAAGCTCTTTTGCATAATCAATCATGCCCTTTAATTCATCATCTGACACCGTTGCTTCAGAAGTATAACAAATCTCTTCCGACTGTGCCGTGTCCTGCAATCCGTTGGGCGCTAAGATAACAAAATTGCTATTGGTATTTTCTTTCATTTTCTTTAAGCTGTCAAAAGCACTCTTCTCCTGATAGCTTCCTTTCCTTGCAAATGGTGCATATGTCATGCCGCAGATATATTCCATGGTAAGTGTTTCCTTTCTCCTCTTTCAATGACTTTTTATGATGGGAACTATAGCATTCGCCCTGTAATCTTGCTATAATGATTTATTATAAAAATAGTAAAAATCTCTTATGGCAGGAATTCATTTATTTTAAATATATTGGGGGATGACTTTATGAATTCACTTTTTGAATACAGTGACCGGCTGAATGCTCCTTTTGAATGCTTCTTATTTGACACGAGAATCCATTCTTTTCCCATCCGGTCCCACTGGCATTATTTTGTTGAAATTCTGTATATGTTAGAGGGCACCGCCATCATCAACTGTGATGATGATACTTATGTACTAGAAGAAGGTGATATGACGTTATTTCTTCCGCAGGCAATCCATTCTATCTATACTGCCACAGAGCAACCATTGGTTTATTATGTCATGAAATTTGACTTAAACCAGCTTGCACCATCCGGCAATGCATTAAGCACCACTTTTTCCGGGATTAATTTTGTATCACTTTTTAATCTGGCGAAGGGTGATTCCCATGCTCCGAAATATTTTTCCAAAGCGATGTTAACAGACTATCCCATTGCCGGAATCTTTTCCTCCTGTGAACGCGAAATGCAGCAGCAGGAATAC
>ULIU01009574.1_pt1 | contig 14415 bp, 12 predicted proteins | sample 1950651 | NCBI WGS metagenome assembly ULIU01 (sample SAMEA4835458, study PRJEB28245) | human gut metagenome | biome: gut microbiome; material: fecal sample | place: Denmark | collected 2008
TGGGATGGTTCTGAATAGTTACGGTAAATAGAAACACGAAATGAGGTAATTATGGAAGCATACACGAGTTTTGCCCGGGTGTATGACATGTTCATGGACAATGTGCCATATGAGGTGTGGGGCAGATATATTGTCGAAAAACTGCGTGCAAATGGCATAGACAGTGGATATGTCGTGGACTTAGGCTGTGGTACGGGAAAGCTTACCACGCTTCTTGCAGATGCGGGCTATGATATGATAGGCATTGACAATTCTTTTGACATGCTTGATATGGCGCTTGAGAGAGAGGATGACAGAATCCTTTATCTGATGCAGGATATGAGAGAGTTTGAACCGGGAGAAAAGGTGAGTGCCGTCGTAAGCGCATGTGACAGCATCAATTATATTCTTGAGCCTGAGGATCTTCAGGCAGTTTTTTTCTGCGTGAGCGAAAGTCTTAAAGAGGGTGGCATTTTTATATTTGATATCAATACTCAATATAAATATGAGGTGCTCATGGCTGATAATACCATAGCTGAAAACCGTGATGAGGGCAGCTTTATATGGGATAATTATTATGATGCCGATGAGAAAATAAACGAGTATGACCTGACACTTTTTATAAAGGAGCAGTCAGAGGATGAGGATGACATCTACAAGAAGTTTGAGGAAACTCATTTCCAGAGATGCTATGAGATTTCAGAGCTTAAGGAGCTTCTTGAGCAGTCGGGACTTGTGTTTGATGCGGTGTATGATGCGTACACAGACGATCAGGTGAAGTGTGACAGTGAGAAGGTCACTGTAATTGCACATAAAGCATAGAATTAGATAATGAGAGGTAAATTATGTCAGATTATATAGTAAGAGCAACAGCGGCGGATGCCAATATCAGAGCATTTGCTGTAACATCAAGGGAGATGGTGGAGACCGCCAGAGAGGATCACATGACAACACCTGTCATGACGGCGGCCCTTGGCAGACTTCTTTCTGCGGGAGCCATGATGGGAGCTATGATGAAGGGCGATAAGGATATCATAACTCTTCAGATACAGTGTAGCGGATCTGCAAAGGGACTTACCGTCACAGCAGATTCGCACGGCAATGTAAAGGGCTTTGCCATGAATCCACATGTTGAGCTGCCACTCAATGCGGCAGGCAAGCTCGATGTGGGCGGAGCGCTTGATCTTGGAATACTCACAGTCATAAAGGATATGGGCTTAAAGGAACCGTATTCAGGTCAGTGTGAGCTTAAAACAGGTGAGATAGCTGAGGATCTGACCTATTATTTTGCCACATCTGAGCAGATTCCGTCGGCGGTGGGTCTTGGCGTGCTGGTGGATAAGGACCAGAGCGTAAAGCAGGCCGGTGGATTTATCATCCAGCTTATGCCGTTTACACCGGATGAGGTTGTGGACAGGCTTGAAAAGAAAATCACAGAGATTGATTCGGTGACACAGATGCTTGACAGGGGGCTGACTCCGGAGCAGATACTTGAGGAAATTTTAGGGGATTTCGGGCTTGAAATCACAGATACGACAGAGACACGCTTCCACTGTGACTGCTCAAAGGAGCGTGTGAGCAGAGCACTTTCCACACTGAGCAAAAAGGATCTTGATTCCATTATCGCAGATGGTGAGAGCATTGAGGTAAAGTGCCAGTTCTGTAATAAGGCATATGAGTTTACGGTGGATGAGTTGAAGGAGATGCGCTAATTGAAGGACGGATATATAAAGGTCGCTGCAGCGACACCAAAGGTAAAGGTAGCTGATACTGTATACAACGGACAGCTTATTAAAGCTCTTATGAAGGAGTGCACTGACAACGGGGCAAAGGTGGTTGTTTTCCCGGAGCTTTGCATTACCGGATACACCTGTCAGGATCTTTTCTGGCAGGATAAGCTCATTGCTGCAGCAGAGGATGAGCTTATAGGAATAGCTGATTACAGCAGGAGCCTTGACGGCATATTTTTCATAGGGCTTCCATATGAGATAAACGGCATGCTCTATAATATGGCGGCAGTTGTATCGCGCGGAGAAGTACTTGCCATGGTGCCAAAGACATTTCTGCCAAATTACAATGAGTTTTATGAGGCAAGGCATTTTGCATCGGGAGAAAACCTTAGCACATATGTCACACTGAAAAATGGACAGCAGGTTTCTGTAGATACTGATTTTATTTTTAGCTGCAAGCAGCTGCCAAAGCTTAAGATAGCGGTGGAGCTTTGTGAGGATCTCTGGACTCCCAACCCGCCGAGCATCAGACACGCGATGTCGGGTGCCACTGTGATTGTAAATCTGTCTGCATCAGATGAGGTGACAGGCAAGGCAATATACAGGAGAGAGCTTGTGAGCGGACAGTCTGCCAGATTAATCTGTGGATATATTTATGCGTCAGCGGGAGACGGTGAGTCCACACAGGATGTGGTCTACTCAGGACACAATCTCATCTGTGAAAACGGAAATGTGCTTGCCGAGTCAAAGCGCTTTACAAATGAGACTATATACAGCGAGTTTGATGTAGAAAGAATAGAGACTGAGAGGCGCAGGATGACAACATTTGTTGTCGAGGATGATCACAGATGGGCTGAGTTTGATCTTGAGGTAAAGGATACCATTCTTAGCCGCTATGTAAATCCGGCTCCTTTTGTTCCTGCAGACAAGACAGACAGGGACAGACGCTGTGATGAGATTCTTATGATCCAGGCTATGGGGCTTAAAAAGAGATTAGAGCATACCAACTGCAAGACCGCGGTTATCGGTATTTCAGGAGGACTCGACTCCACACTGGCACTGCTTGTCACGGTAAGAGCATTTGACCTTTTGGGAAAGGATCACAAGGATATAGCGGCAGTTACTATGCCGGGCTTTGGAACAACAGACCGCACATATGACAATGCGGTAAATCTCATTAAATGCCTTGGAGCTACATTTATCGAGGTGGATATAAAGGATGCTGTAAATATACATTTCAGGGATATCGGTCAGGATTCGTCTGTGCATGATGTCACATACGAGAATGGACAGGCGCGCGAGCGCACACAGATACTTATGGATATCGCAAACAAGGAAAACGGAATGGTTATAGGTACAGGAGATTTGTCGGAGCTGGCACTCGGCTGGGCGACTTACAACGGAGACCATATGTCCATGTATGCTGTAAATGCATCGGTTCCAAAGACTCTGGTGCGCCATCTGGTAAAATACTATGCAGATACCTGCGGCAGCGATTTGCTGGAAAGTACACTTCTTGATGTGCTTGATACACCTGTTTCTCCTGAGCTTTTACCACCTGAAAACGGTAAGATTTCACAGAAGACAGAGGATCTTGTGGGGCCTTATGAGCTGCATGACTTCTTCCTTTACAATATGCTGCGCTGCGGCTATGCTCCTGCCAAGGTTTACCGCCTTGCAAGGATAGCATTTGAAGGAAAATATGATGATGAGTTTATTCTCAAATGGCTTAAGAACTTCTATCGCAGATTTTTCGCACAGCAGTTCAAGCGCTCATGTCTGCCGGATGGACCAAAGGTAGGAACAGTGGCGGTCTCACCGAGAGGAGACCTAAGGATGCCTTCGGATGCGTGCGGACGTATCTGGATGGATGAAGTTGATAAGCTGTAATAGTAAGAGGAAAACAATGGGAAAGACACATAAGAAAACTGATAGAAGGCAGGGAGGCATAAAACGTGCAAGGCACAGTGACAGGCGCATGAAAATAGGCGCAATAGTCATTTGTGCAGCGATAGTCATAACAATATTTGTGGCTGGGGGCATGCAGCTTTTGGTTCCTGATACAGAAGCAGCGGTAAGTGCTGATAATAAGACACGCTCAGGGAATGTTGATGTGCAGAAGAATAATAATTCACTCACTGCATCTAAAATGGACTCAGTAAAAAGGCAAAACAGCTCAGAAGATGATGTAAACGCTGCGGAGGAAAGCAGCGAGCCTGACAAGGAAACGAAGCTTGATGAGATACTTCAAAGTGCAGAGTATCCGGTGCAGCTAAAGGAGCTTGCGAAGAAGAATGATGAGGCAATTGACTTCATATATGAGTATCCTGAGGAGCACTCGAAAAAGCATGATATTGATCTGACTGCAGAGGCCTCGCAGGATACAGTACCTCTATTGCAGCAGTGGGATAAGAGATGGGGCTATGAAAAGTACAGCGGCAATTATTTTGCGGCGAGTGGCTGCGGTCCGACTGCACTTTCGATGGTTGTATTATATCTGACGCATGATGCACAGGCATCACCTCTTGCAGTGGCAGAGTATGCAAAGGAGGCCGGCTACAGTGTGGACGGCTCCGGAAGTGCATGGGATCTTATGAGCAAGGGCTGCAGGCACTACGGCGTAAATGCTAAGACTATAAGGGAGGATGAGGATACATTTAAAGAAAGGCTTGATGAGGGCAATCTGATAGTCGTAAATGTAGGTCCGGGAGATTTCACAGACAATGGACATTTTATGGTGATCACAGGCTATGATGATGAGGGCTTTACTATAAATGATCCAAACAGTATCATAAAGAGCAATACCCACTGGCAGTTTGAGAGGCTGAGTTCACAGATCAGGGCTGCATGGAGGATGTTTGTGTAGATAATAGCAGCAACACATGCATTTATGCTGATTTTTGTGATGCATATGGAAAAATTAAAAAATAAGAAATAATAAAACCTGCTGTGTCATGCTTGTCTGACACAGCAGGTTTTTTATTAAATTCATGAATAATCATAAATGAGGGGCAAAATACCTTTTGACCCCTCATATCATTAGTATAGTGTACTAAATTTATACGGACTAATAATAAACAGTAAAATATGGTATGCAGATTATAGCAATTGAATACCATGCTCCTCACATTCCTTAATTGTCTCCTCAGGCCACAGCGAGCTCTGTACCTCACCGATATGAGCCTTTCTGAGGAAGAACATACAGATTCGTGACTGTCCGATTCCACCTCCGATAGTGTACGGAAGCTCCTTGTTGAGGATAGCCTTCTGGAATGGAAGCTTAGCACGCTCAGGACATCCGGCCTTGTCAAGCTGCTCCTTCAGAGATTTTTCATCTACACGGATACCCATTGATGAAAGCTCAAGTGCGATATCAAGAACAGGATAGTATACGATGATATCAGCGTTTAAAGCCCAGTCGTCATAGTCAGGGGCACGTCCGTCGTGAGGCTCTCCGTTTGCAAGCTTGTCACCAATCTGCATTACACAGATTGCACCCTTTGCCTTTGCAAAATAATACTCGCGCTCCTTTGGAGTATTGTCAGGGAACATTTCCTCAAGCTCTGATGTGGTGACAAAGGTGATATCCTTTGGCAGAATCAAATCTATGTAGTCGTACTGTATAGCCATATACTGCTCGGTCTTGCGCAGGCATTTGTATACTGTCTTTACTGTTTCCTTAAGGAAGTCTAAGTTTCTGTCCTCCTTGCGGATGACCTTTTCCCAGTCCCACTGGTCAACAAATATAGAGTGGATATTGTCAGTCTCCTCATCACGTCTTATGGCATTCATATCTGTGTAGATGCCCTCGCCGAGAGAGAAGCCGTATTTCTTTAATGCATATCTCTTCCACTTGGCAAGAGAGTGAACGACCTCAGCCTCTTTGTCACCCTGCTCAAGGATGCCGAAGGTAACAGGTCTTTCATATCCGTTTAAGTTATCGTTTAAGCCTGTGGTAGGATCAACGAAAAGCGGTGCTGAAACACGTGTCAGGGAAAGACGCTGTGCGAGCATGCCCTGGAAGAAATCCTTAACAGTCTTGATGGCAAGCTGTGTATCATGAAGATTCAGTGCCGAAGAATAGTTCTTTGGTATTGTTAATTTGCTCATTTTCGATTAAACCTCGTTGTATTATTAATTTTTAAATAAAATTCCTTTAACCTGATTATTATATCACAATTTTTCTAGAAAGATAGTCCATAATATGATAAAATTAGATAGTTTAAAGAGAAACAATATCGTTTTACCTTATTTTTACGTGTTTAAGGTGTTAATGAAAGGTAGTAGATTTATATGAGAAAAAGAGATATGACCTTTGCTTCGGCGGTGCTTGAGGCAATAGATGCGCTTTTAGCTCTTGCGTATATAGGCTTACAGATTTATTATGGAGTGTGCTATCACATACAGGTATTTAAGTTTGTGGCCAATATACTTGTGCTTTTGCTTGTATACATTGCAATCACATGGCTGCAGCATTATCCGGAAAAGCTCAATCACATAGCAGCGGAGCTGTGTGTGGGCAATATCAGAAAGTATTCACTCAGGCTTTTGATGTTTGTAAAGCTTGTTTTTACTGCGGGGCTTTTGGTGCCATGCGTGTGTGATGCGTTTGGAATAGCAATCCGCGATGTATACAGCCTCATTATGATAGGGCTCATCCTTGTGGTGTCGGCATATTATGAGTACAAAATATTTCAGGAAATAAAGTCATTGCGGAAATAATATAGGAGAAATAAAATGCAGCTTAGTATAGAAGAAGTTAAAAAACTGGATAGTAACAGCTATCAGATAATAGATATAAGAAGTGAGGAAGAGGTGGCGCACGGTGCCATAAAGGGAGCACTCAATATTCAGGCAGAGGAAATAGAATCAGATGAGAGGGTGCCGCATGATAAGAAGCTTGTCATAGTCTGCAGCCGTGGTAAGACGAGTGTGGACGTGGCAGAGTATCTCACAGAAAAAGGTTTTGATGCGGCAAGTTTAAAGGGAGGCTATATAAGCTGGCTGCTTGATGCCATGAAAGAGGATGAGGTGGCAGAGCGCGATATAAAGGCAGATGTGGAGCAAAGCATCAGAAAGAAATTTAAGAAATCCATCTGGCGCAAGTTTACAAAGGCGATAAATACCTATGAGCTTGTAAAACCGGGGGATAAGATTGCGGTGTGTATCTCGGGAGGTAAGGATTCCATGCTCATGGCAAAGCTGTTTCAGGAGCTTAAGCATCACAACAAGTTTGATTTTGATGTGAAGTTTCTCGTCATGGACCCGGGCTACAATGAGGCAAACAGGCATGTCATAGAGGAAAACTGCAGGAACCTTGGCATCCCTGCCACTATTTTTGAGTCAGATATATTTGATGCTGTATATGATATCGAAAAATCGCCATGCTATTTATGTGCGAGGATGAGAAGAGGACATCTGTATGCATTTGCAAAGGAGCTGGGCTGCAACAAAATTGCGCTCGGACATCACTATGATGATGTTATCGAGACGATACTCATGGGCATGCTCTACGGTGCACAGGTACAGACCATGATGCCTAAGCTTCACAGCACAAACTTTGAGGGCATGGAGCTTATCAGGCCTCTTTACCTGGTAAGGGAGGACGATATCAAGGCATGGCGTGATTACAACGGTCTGCATTTTATACAGTGTGCCTGCAAGTTTACAGATACCTGTACCACCTGCAATAATGAGGAAAACCGCTCAAAGCGTGTTGAGATAAAGCAGCTCATCGCTAATCTTAAAAAGGTGAATCCTTTTGTCGAGGCAAATATATTTAAGAGCGTGGAGAATGTAAATCTGGCTACGGTTGTAGCATATAAAAAGGATGGCATAAAGCACAGCTTCCTAGATCACTATGATGAATAAGACAGATATATTTCAGGAGGGCATTGTATGGCAGATATCATGGATTATATTGACTGGCGTGGAGACATAGGCTTTGATGAGGTGCAAGTAAATGAGGTGGACGGACTGATTTTTTCACAGCTTATTTATGTGCAGATGAAGCCATATATGCCGGATGCAAAGAAGTCATACCTTACGATAAAACAGCTTTCAAGCCTTTACTGCGCGGACCACAGTGATGATGAGATTGAGCAGATGCCTAATCTTTTTCGCCACTCCGCGAGGCTGCTTCAAAAGCTGGCGCACTCAAGGCGCTATGCTGACTGCATTTTGAGATATTATATATACGATATAAGTGAAAAAGAGGAGTCGCAGTTTTCTGCGGTTACGATAGAACTGCCTGACGGCACATATTTCATTTCCTACAGTGGTACAGACCATTCCGTGGTCGGTTGGAAGGAAAACTTTAATCTAAGCTATCTCGATGAGACACCGGGACAGAACAAGGCGAAAAAATATTTAAAGCAGGTGGCAGCATATATTTGTAATGATGAAAATATCAACAATAAAAGCATCAATACAAGAAAGCTGTGGATAGGCGGGCACTCAAAGGGTGGAAATCTGGCAGTGTTTGCCGCCATGCATGTGGATAAAGAGGTGCAGGATGTCATTATTAAGGTGTTTAATTTTGACGGGCCGGGCTTCAATCACAAGATGATATATACGGCAGGCTACAAAAGAATTTTTGACAGAATAGAGACATTTCTGCCGCAGTCGTCTATTGTTGGCTTATTGCTTGAGCATGTGGACGATTATGAGGTGGTAAGAAGCCGTAATTCGGGGCCGCTGCAGCATGATGCTTTTTCATGGGAGATAATGGGCGGAAGTATCATAAAGGCGGATGGGCTGGACAAAAACAGTGTGCGCCTTGACAAGACACTCAGAAACTGGATAGGCAGCATGGATGAGGCGCAGCGAAAGCAGTTTGTAAATGTGCTTTTTTCAATAGCATCGGACTCCAATTTCGAGAACCTTGACCAGATGTCATTCAAGCAGCTCATTGAGATGATAAAGGCTGCCGATGAGCTGTCAAAGGCTGACTGGAGCATGCTTAAGGATACAGTAAGACTCCTGATTTCTGCCGGTGTCGGCGTGGTCAGGGATGAAAAGGAGAAATAAATGTTAAATCAGTTTTCAAGAACACAGCTTTTGCTTGGAAAAGAGGCGATGGATAGGCTAAAGGGCGCAAGAGTCGCAGTATTTGGAATAGGAGGAGTGGGCGGATATGTCTGTGAGGCACTAGTCAGAAGCGGCGTGGGAGCGATTGACCTTATCGATGATGACAAGGTGTGTCTTACAAACCTAAACAGGCAGATAATCGCAACCCGAAAGACCATAGGAAAATACAAGACAGATGTGATGGAGGAGAGGATTCATGATATTAATCCTGATGTCAGTGTCATGACGCACAGGTGCTTCTTTTTGCCGGAAAATGCTGATGAATTTCCGTTTGAAGAGTATGATTATATAGTTGACGCGGTTGATACGGTCACAGCAAAGATTGCGCTTGTCATGAAGGCACAGGAGAAAAATGTCCCTATCATAAGCAGTATGGGAGCAGGAAATAAGCTGGATGCAAGTGCATTTAAGGTGGCTGATATATATAAGACCAGCATGTGTCCTCTTGCAAAGGTCATGCGCCGTGAGCTTAAAAAACGTGGCGTGAAAAAGCTCAAGGTGGTATACTCTGAGGAGAAGCCTACAAGACCGATAGAGGATATGTCTATAAGCTGCAGAACCAACTGCATCTGCCCGCCGGGTGCCGAACATAAGTGCACAGAGCGCAGGGATATTCCCGGAAGCCTTGCATTTGTACCATCAGTGGCAGGACTTATCATCGCGGGCGAGGTGGTACAGGACATAGCCTTTGACAGGGTATGATGAAGAATACAATTACGAAAAGAGAGGAATAAAAATGCCAGTATTTGATTTTAGCGATACACCGGTAGCAAACGAGCATCCGGAGTGTACATATGAGACATTTCATTCGACAGAGACCAAGGCATCGGCCGATAAACCGATTGTTGTGATAGACAATAAGCAAAAGGAGTGGGCGCACCATGAGCTCGGTATGTTTACAAATCCGATAAAGCGTACATCCTTTGAATTTGAGAATGGTGATGGGGTGACCAGTGCAGATATCCTGCGCATTGATTCCCGCTTCGTTAGCCTTTTTAAGTGGCTTGGCGAAAATCACATAAAGGTACAGCTTTCAGGAGCCAATACACCTGACGGATACGCAGTATACAGGGTGAGGGAGGTGGCTCTCGGCAGAGGCACAAAGCTGTCTGCAGAGGACGGATTCCTGCAGTATATGATGGAAAGGCTCTTTGCAAGCACCATGCCTGAGGATGAACCTGACCTCGATGATTACGAGGAAGAGGGCGACAGCATGAAGCTCACCAGTATACAGAGCATCACAGATTTTATGACCTGTGCAGGCCGTACACTGCCTGACAATATACTGCTGTGGGCTAGGAGAAATCTGGCAGTTGCGCGTTCAAGCGAGGTATCACCTGAGGAGAGACGCCATGCACAGAGAGCACTTTCCATCATGATGAATATCCAGTGGAAGGGAAATTACTTTGAGGCAATTGACCCTGTGGAGGCAAGGCGCATACTCGATGAGGAGCTCTATGGCATGGAGAGCGTGAAGCAGAGAATCATTGAGACAATTATCCAGATAAACAGGACTCATACACTTCCTGCCTACGGACTGCTGCTCTGTGGACCGGCAGGAACCGGAAAGTCACAGATTGCATATGCTGTTGCACGTATACTCAAGCTTCCATGGACCACACTCGATATGAGCTCCATAAATGATGCAGAGCAGCTCACAGGAAGCTCAAGAATTTATTCAAACGCAAAGCCGGGAATCATTATGGAGGCATTTTCACAGGCAGGAGAGTCAAATCTTGTATTTATCATCAATGAGCTCGACAAGGCCTCAAGCAAAAACGGCAACGGAAATCCGGCAGATGTGCTTTTGACACTGCTTGACAATCTGGGCTTTACAGACAACTATATGGAGTGTATGGTGCCGACCGTCGGAGTATATCCGATTGCAACAGCCAATGATAAATCCCAGATTTCTGCACCGCTTATGTCACGTTTTGCGGTGATTGATATTCCGGACTATACCGATGAAGAGAAGAAGGTTATCTTCCAGAGATTTGCCCTGCGCAAGGTATTTGAGCGAATGGGAATGAAGGAGGAGGAGTGCGTTCTCACAGAGGACGGACTTGATGCAGTGATTAAGCTTCACGAGAACACATCGGGCATAAGAGATCTCGAGCAGGCTGCAGAGCATCTGGCAGCAAATGCACTTTATCAGATAGAGGTTGATAAGGTAAAGCAGGTGGTATTTGACGCTGAGGCTGTTTTTGAGCTTTTAGGCTAGCAGGATATATTACGGATACAGGAATTGTTACGAAAATAAAAGGAGATTGTCAGGATGAGAGAATTTGGAAAATCCAGAAAATTAGATAATGTGCTTTATGATGTAAGAGGACCGGTGGTGGATGAGGCGGCCCGCATGGAGGAAAACGGCACAAATGTGTTGAAACTCAATATAGGAAATCCTGCGCCGTTTGGCTTCAGGACACCTGATGAGGTGATATATGATATGTCTCGCCAGCTCACGGACTGTGAGGGGTATTCCAACTCCAAGGGACTTTTTTCTGCAAGAAAAGCAATCATGCAATATGCACAGCTCAAAAAACTTCCTAATGTGACGGTTGAGGATATCTACACCGGAAACGGAGTCAGCGAGCTTATAAACTTAAGCATGTCAGCACTTCTTGACAATGGTGATGAGGTGCTGGTGCCGGCACCGGACTATCCGCTTTGGACAGCCTGTGTTACACTTGCGGGAGGCACGGCAGTGCACTATATCTGTGATGAGCAGTCAGAGTGGTATCCGGACATAGAGGATATCAAAAAGAAGATTACAGACAAGACAAAGGCAATCGTAATAATCAACCCAAACAATCCGACGGGAGCGCTCTATCCAAGGGAGGTGCTGCAGCAGATAGTTGATGTGGCAAGAGAGCACGAGCTCATGATTTTTTCGGATGAGATATATGACAGGCTGGTGATGGATGACTATGAGCATGTGTCTATTGCGTCGCTTGCACCGGACCTCTTCTGTGTGACCTTTAGCGGTCTTTCTAAGTCACATATGATAGCAGGCTATCGTATCGGATGGATGGTTTTAAGCGGCAACAAGGCGCTCGGAAAGGACTATATCGAGGGTCTCAACATGCTCTCAAACATGCGTCTTTGCTCGAATGTTCCGGCGCAGTCGATAGTGCAGACCGCTTTAGGCGGATATCAGAGTGTAGGCGAGTATATTGTGCCGGGCGGACGAATCTATGAGCAGAGAGAGTACGTCTACAAGGCATTAAACGATATACCGGGAATTTCGGCAGTAAAGCCAAAGGCAGCATTTTACATATTCCCAAAGATTGATACTGCAAGGTTCAACATCACAAACGATGAACAGTTTGCACTCGATCTGCTTCGTGAGAAGAAGATACTCATCATCCACGGCGGCGGCTTCAACTGGGATAAGCCGGATCACTTCAGAGTGGTATATCTGCCTCGAACAGAGATATTAAAGGATGCCACAGGCAAGCTTGCAGACTTTTTGTCTTCATATAAGCAGAAATAATTATTGGCATAGATAATTATAAAACATATGATATAAAACATATAACATAAAACATATAAGCTCCGGCACAGAAAACTTTTTGTTCTGACCGGAGTTTTTATATTATGCTGTAATATTTTTTAAAAGTAACCTACCTGTAACTTTACATAATGTATTATACACTTGTATCGCGGGGCGGCTGCACTTTAAAGGACAGACCGCACAGCACTCAAAAATGCATAGAGAAGAAAAGGAGAATTAAATGGAACTGCTTAGAGTAGAACACTTATCAAAAATATACGGAGCCGGAGAAAATCAGGTCAAGGCTTTGGACGATGTGTCATTGAGCGTGGAAAAGGGAGAGTTTGTGGCAATTGTCGGGGCGAGCGGCTCCGGAAAATCCACACTGCTTCATCTGCTTGGAGGTGTTGACAGGCCAACAAGCGGAAAGGTGTATATAAACGGCACTGATATTTTTGCAATGAATGATGATGAGCTTGCTATATTCAGAAGAAGACAGGTAGGCATCATTTATCAGTTTTATAATCTGATACCTATATTAAATGTGGAGGAAAACATGGCAATTCCGATGGAGCTTGATGGAAGAAAGGTGGAAAAAGCACAGATGGATGACATGCTTTTGCGCCTTGGACTTACAGAGAGACGTACTCATTTGCCAAATGAGCTATCAGGAGGACAGCAGCAGCGCACATCTATAGGAAGAGCCCTGATTACGAGACCGTCTATAGTGCTAGCGGATGAGCCGACCGGAAACCTGGATACCAAGGCAAGCAACGAGATTATGCATCTCTTAAAGACCTCAAACCGTGAGCTCAACCAGACAATCATTATGATTACACACAATATGGAGCTTGCAAAAGCGGCTGACCGCACAATAATGATAGAGGATGGTAAAATCAGATGAATTTGATGAAGACACTCACATTAAAAAACTTAAAGCTCAACAGGAAAAGAACTATTGTCACGATAGTCGGAATAATTCTTGCAACAGCGCTTTTGTCGGCGCTTGTCACACTTGTGTCAAGCTTTCAGTACAGTATGATCGAATACCAGAAGCAAAAGGGCGGCGACTTTCATGTGAAATTTTCGAATGTGAAAATGTCTGAGCTTTCGGAGTTTAAAAACAACAGAAATATTGAAAGCACATTTGAGACAATGGGAATGGGCTTTGCAAAGCTAGACGGCTGCAAGAATGAGGATAAGCCGTATGCATATGTCATGGCAACAGATGAGGCCGGCTTTGAGAGAGGCTGCTTTAAACTGATAGAGGGGCGCATGGCAAAAAATGAGGATGAGATAGTCATTCCAAGGCACTTAAAGACAAACGGACGAATCGACATAAAGGTGGGAGATGAGATAACACTTGATGTCGGAAAGCGATATGATTCAAACACCGAAAGTGTCATATCGGAAAACTGCGCATATGAGCATGAGGCAGAGACACTTACCGATATTGTGACAAAGCACTACAAGGTGGTAGGCATCATGGAAAGACCGGGCTATGGAATGGAGGACTATAGTGCCGCCGGATATACATTTGTCACATACTCTGATGAACTGGCAGCAATTGATAACGGCACAAAGAGTGAGGTTAACGAAGCTGACACTACGCTCACAGTGTACAGCAGGTACACTCAAAAGGCTTTAAGAAATAAGGATGCTGTGACTGCAGATATAATTGGTGTGGATGAAAAGCTGTTTGAGAAATCAAATAATTCATCTGTTGAAATGTCTGCTGAGGAGAGCGACAGGTTTCTTAAAGAGATGGAAAATGCAAAATATGATATATATATAAATCGCTTCCTTATAAGCTATGAGTGTGTTTTCCCGATTGACGGCACATTTAAAGCACTGTTTACAGTGGCCGCTGTTGTGGCTTTGATAATTATACTGACATCAGTGTACTGTATCAAAAACAGCTTCAACATATCAATCACTGAAAAAATCAGGCAGTATGGCATGCTTGCAAGCGTGGGTGCTACGAGGCGCCAGATAAAAAGCAGCGTTAAGACAGAGGCAGCAATGCTTGGAGTGGTTGGTATTCCTGTAGGTACCATGAGTGGTATTTTGGCATCGTTTATACTTGTCAAGGTAGTAAATGTACTGTCAGCAGGCTGGCTTAAC
>ULIU01013350.1_pt1 | contig 13383 bp, 16 predicted proteins | sample 1950651 | NCBI WGS metagenome assembly ULIU01 (sample SAMEA4835458, study PRJEB28245) | human gut metagenome | biome: gut microbiome; material: fecal sample | place: Denmark | collected 2008
ATTCAGGGGGCCAGTCTACTAATGTTAACCAAACGACTCAGTTACCTGTTTGAAGATTTACGCCAAAATAGAGGTCTACGCCTATGACAAAATTCTCCAGGCAATATCAGATATAAGTAGCGTCATGTCCGAAAGAGATTTTTAAAGTCACTTTTCCTGATTGTATTTCTTTCAAAATTTAATGAAGGTAAGGTTATTTAGCCAATTGACGCGCCACTTGAATAAGTTATTATTACTTACAAGCACTCAGAACTATCAGCAATTTTACAGGCTCAACAATGCCTGTAGAAATATCTTTGTATCGGTATTATTTTAAGGAATCAATTATGACACTCATTGCATATTACCAGTTAAGGAATACAAAGGCCGCAGGTCTTGGTTTCGAATTGCTGACCAGTGAACCGGGAGCATTTATTGTGCTGGAAGAATGCATTTATGAGAAACCGTATGAAATTGCCCGCTATGGGCATAATGGGAGTGCAGGCGATCGTTCGAATGCGTTCAGTTGCGCGATGAATAAAGCCCGTAGCCTGCAGAATTACAGTGGAGCAAAGCTGGATTACAACGTTTACGAAGAAACTGCCTGAATCATCCTGTAATAGCTGTGTGTAGTCTTTGCCCGCCGCTGGCGGGCTTTTTTTATGTGACACCGGGCAGGAGCGCCAGGCATCATGACAGCGTCCTATCCTCTCTTGTTTCACTTCCTGTCAGGTTTAAGACGACTATCAAACCGGAACGGTATCTGTTGAGCCTTCTGCACGATCCCGTAAAACTCAGGGTGCTCAGGATTTAACAGATAATTGAACTCTACCGGCGATAAGGCTGAGGGAACACGCAGTGCAACCGAGCTCCTGGTAAATGACCAGGCATCTCCGTAATCAGCCAGTTCCTGAGGCGCATCCTCATCAGCCCAGTTGTCCGGTAATTCATCCATGTTTGCGCTTTGGATCAGTTCATCAGGCACATCGATACTCAGTAGCGTGAAAGAGTCCATTATCTGTGCCGCATGCAGGTGTACCAGCGTCTCCAGCATCGTTAGTGATGCCGTTTCGGAGACATATACCATTGACACCCCCACGCTATTCCAGCGTCCACCAGCCTCTTTCGCACCATATCCGGTCCATGCCGTAGAAAGATACTTTGTTTTCGTCAGCCTGTAGAGGATCACGAGTACACCCCATGCTCCAGACGCGTAATCAGCTTAATGATCTCATACGCTCCCGTCTCGGATGCCATCAGGTCTGCTGGCACTTTCCAGCTCAATGCCCGGTTAGGTTCGTTCAACCACTTCTGTGCGGCTTCCTTGTCGCCTTCAAACAAATCTACCGCCCGATCAATGACGCGGATAATACGTACCAGACGTTCACTTTGTTCAGGGTTAAAACGTGCCTTCACACTGCGGCTAAATGTGGTCGACGGGATACCGGACATTTTTCTCAGGTCATTCTGGGTTATTCTGGCCCAGTCAGTGATCCGGTTCGCCACCTTCCCGTCAAGGCCTTCATTGATTTGGCCCAGAAGCGCTACGCCATCAGCATTATTTAACCCGGCAACCTGCCAGAGGCGCTGTGGTCTGGCTGGAGTTGAGGACAAACTAAATGTTTTCATAGCCAACCTCCATTTGGTTCTTACATTATACCCAAATGGTAACACTAGAGCAAATATCAACCACCAGCAGACGGAAGGCATTTTTCCTGATTGTGATACCTCAGAGGGTAGCGATCGGTATCGAGTCCCACCTCGTTGTGTAGGCTGGAGAGAGCATATCTCTCTTCATTGACCACGCCGGTGCGATGCCACGACCGGCAAACCATACTTTGCCTTTGCCTGATCCAGTACGTTCATGAGCGCGTCACTGTTTGCATACGACCTCCCTTCATCAAATAACGATAGCTGGGTAACTCCGCAGGGACGGAAATCGTTGAGCATGACACCCGCCTTTGCATAGTTATGTCCGTCTTTCCAGATTTTATCCAGAGCCCAGCCCGCCGCCGCGATAATGTCCCGCGTATCACGTGATGGAATGCAGAGCTGTTCGCTGGAGACTTTGCTGTAATAGGGTTCATGTTTTGAAAAAGGCGAGGTTTTATGAAAGCTGATACCTGACCGCAGTACTGACGTTCCAAGCGCAATTTTTCCGCAGCACGTTCAGCATACTGGCAAATTGCCTGGCGCATAGATTCATACGTTGTTATACGCCCCGAAACATCAAGAAAAAGATTGTGCTCATTAAATGAACAACTCAAGCTTTCTATTGAAATTGATAGAAAAAAGAGGCTGCATAGCCTCTTTTTTTTCCTCACTTCTCATCCTTTAGGGGGGAATGGATCTTTTCCATGGGAGTCTCTATCCCTGATTTGTCCATTTGGTCGATGAATAACCAGTTCACTTCCCTGATTGCGGGAGATTGAACGAGCCGCATCTATTGCTTCCTGTTGTGTACGATGGGTAGATGTTACCCGTTCATTACCCTCTCCACGTACAGCCCACTCACCATTGTGCGGTACAACATGTTGGTTCTTTCCCATGAGGTTTCCTGACAAGTGTTCGACACCATGTGGTGCCATATTAAATAATAAACACTATATATTGCGTTTCATTTGTGATGAGTCACATTTCCTGTTTTCAACAAAAATACAGAAACATCTTGCTGAGGCGCTGCCCTCCGTTGGTTAAATTAATGCAATTAATATCAGTATGTTAAGGAAAATCCGCAGTGGTGTTTTATCAAGCGTAAAGGTGCCATTTTCGTCCTGAACCGTGGCGGAAAAAGCGTGGCTGGTGACCAGCAGCAGAGCTGCGAAAAGTGTACGTAATGGTGTGTACATATGAATTGCCTGTGTCGGGTGGTGCTTCGCTTACCCGACCTGCAAAAACAGAATACAGAATACAGGCCGGGCAACCGGGGTTTAGAACTTCAACGCCCCCTGCATATACAGCGTGCGCGGCTGACCTGCGTAGATGCCTTTGTTGTTGTCGTCGTAAGAGCGGATGAAATAATCCTGGTCGAAGATATTTTTCACGCCGAACGCAAGGTTCAGGTCTGCCATCTGCGGACCAAAGTCATACGCCACGCTCGCGCCCCAGAGCATGAATCCGGGGATGCGGCCGGTACTGCCATCGGCGCTCTCTTTAACAGTGTTGGCGTTATCCGCAAACTGGCTGGACTGGAAATCGCTGTTCAGGTTGAACGTCCAACTGCCTAGCTTGTAATCCACGCCCAGCGTGCCTTTGTGTTTCGGCGAGAACGGTACTTGGTTGCCATAGGTGTCGCCTTTCTCGCGGATCTCGGCATTTACGTACGCATAGCTTGCATAGACGGAGACGTTATCGAGCGTGGGCGTCAGCGTGCCGAGGTCATAGCGGACCAGGGTTTCCAGCCCGGTATGGCGCGTTTTACCCCGTGCGGTCACGGTGTCGTTGGTCTGGTTGGAGTGGTACTGATTATTAAAGTTAATCAGGAACAGCCCCATTTCTGCCGTCAGCGCGCCATCGTCATATCGGGTTCCGAGCTCCCAAGTTCGTGCTTTTTCCGGTTCCACATTGCCGCTTTGCACAGCCTTGCCAATTTGGCTGTACTGTACGGTGCCGAACGAGCCTTCGGTGTTTGCATAAAGATTCCAGCTGTCAGTGAGGTGATAGAGAACGTTTAACGCCGGAAGTGGGGCGTTGTAGCTCACTTCCTTATGCGTGCCTTTGATGGCGTTGTTCTGGTATGACTCGATATGTTCAAAGCGCATACCTAGGGTGATCGACCAGTTGCCAATGTCGATTTTGTCATCCAGATACCAAGCATGCGCTTCGGTACCGGAACGGGTGTCGCGATTGTACGGGCTTGAGCTGGACGGTAGCTGCCCGCTGCTGGTGGCGGTGTAGTAACGCATTTCGTGCGTGGATTCATTCACATACCGGTAACCGACGCCCACCTCGTGTGCGCTCGGGCCGACCATAAAGCTCTGGCTGTAGCGCGGTTCAATGCCGCGTACCCAGTAGTTACGCGGTGAAAGGGTGATGTATTTGCCCTGTTCTAGGTAGCCGCTGCGCAGGGTTTCGGTGTAGAAGCCCTGAATATTGAATTTATGCTGGCTGTCCGGCTGGAACTGATAGCCGAGGCTTGCCAGCTTGCGACGCCCCCAGAAACGATCGTAATGGCGCGTGGACAGCCAGCGGTCGGCGTTGTAATCCGCGCGAGACAGGCCGCCGGGCATGTCGGCTTCACCGTCGTAGTATTGCAGCAGGCTGTTGAAGGTATGCACCTCGTTCGGCGCATATTTGCTTTTCAGCATCAGGTCGTCGATGCGCGTTGCGCTGTGCTCGCGCCAGTCGCTGCCGCGAGTGCCGGAGTAAAGCAGGGCGGTACCAAAACCGTTATCCGCCGTGCCGCCCACCATCAGATTGTGCGTCTCTTTTGGGTTATTTTGTGAGGACGTCGGGCTGAGCTGGCCTTCCACGCCGGCTTCGATGCCGAAGTCTTGCGGAATGGTGCGGGTGACAAAGTTCACCACACCGCCCACGCTCTGCGGCCCGTAACGCACCGCACCACCGCCGCGTACCACGTCGATGGCGTCCATATTCCCGAGTGAAACAGGCGCCAGTGAAAGCTGTGGCTGGCCGTAAGGGGCAAACGGTACGGGAATACCGTCCATCAGTACGGTTGAACGGCTGGCAAGGCGCGGAGTCAGGCCGCGAATACCAAAGTTCATCGCCAGATCGTGGCTGCCGGTGCCGTTGTTTTCCGGGGCAGTGACACCAGGGATGCGATTCAGCACATCGCGCATGGTCGTCGCGCCGGTTTTGGCGGAATCCTCACGGCGGATAACGTCACGCGCGCCAGCATGTTCGAAGACGTCGTTTTCGCGCGCATCCCCTAGCCAGTCGCCCACCACGGTCAGGACATCTTCTTTGTCGAGCGAACCCGGTGCGATATCAACCTGCGTTGCGAAGGCGGATAACGATAACCCGGCCAGCGGCAGCAGGCTCAGGCGAATTGCGTAAACCAAAGGTGTTGTTTTGCGAAAAACACGTAAAGTTGTCATACCTTCTCCATCATCATTTTTGTTGTGTTTATCTGTTAGTCGAACGAGAAGGGGAAAAAGGACAATGGAAATGAGAATTATTTTTCTTATACGGCAGAAATATTGACCAAGCATTGCGTAACCAACTGAATTTTAAATGTAAGTGTCTTAGCGATAACATTCAGGATGGCATCAGTATTTTTCAGCGGGAAGGTTCCACTCAGGCGCAGTCCGGCCACTGCTGGATCACAGCGTAGCACGCCATTGCGATAACGGCTCAGCGTGGCAATCATCTCACCCAGTGGTTTGTCGCTGAAGCTCAGAACACCCTGCGTCCATGCGGCGCTTTCCTCATCCGTTGAGGTTAAGGCACCAAATTCCGACGCGCTAAACTGCAGGCTCTCGCCAGCGCTAACAATGCGTTTTTCCTGCGGACGGTTTGCCAGTAAGACTTCAACAGCGTGTTGTTGAACGGCAACGCGCGTGACGTTGTCCTGCTGGTAGACGGTAAATTCTGTGCCTAACGCGGTGAGTTGACCCTAGCGGGTCATCACGCGGAAAGGTCGCTGCTGATCATCTTTTGCGGTGGTGATGGCAATTTCGCCGTACCAGAGGTGGACAGCGCGGTGATGTACATCAAAACGAACGTCAGTTGCACTTTGTGTGTTGAGCGTCAGCTGCGAATCATCTTCCAGCAGCTGATGGCTGACCGCGCCTTTGTCGGTGCGGTAGTCCGCGCGAAGACCTTCGCCAGTTTCGGATTGCCAGAGCAGCCAGCCGCCGCCCACGCCGAGCAGCAACAGCAGTCCTTTCAAAACGTGACGACGGGTAAGGTGCGTATCGTGCAGCACCCGGCTGGCGACATTGGCCGGTACGTGGCTGAGCTGGCTGCGCAGGTTTGCAACCTGTTGCCAGGCCCACTGATGCTCCTTATCCTCTTCATACCACTGTTGCCAGCGTGCTTCCTGCTGCGGACTGACGCGCTCGCCGCTCAATACGGCATACCAGTGTGATGCCGAGCGCAATGCCTGGCGGCGAGAATTGGTGATAGACGCGTTCACAGGCCGTGCTCCAGACGAAACAGCAGACAATGTTCGATTGCCTTTGCCACATACTTTTTTACTGAACTGACGGAGACACCGAGCTTCAGTGCGATCTCGCTATATGTCAGACCATCCAGTTGTGAAAGCAAAAACGCTTCACGTGTTTTTCCTTTTAACCCGTCAAGCATCCTGTCGATGAGTTGCAGGGTTTCGAGCTGGCTTTCGTGTTCCTCGGGGGAAGGCGCCAGCCTCTCCGGCATAAGGGCCAGCATCTCTAGATAGGCTTTTTCCAGCGAGTTTCGGCGGAACAAATCGACCATCACGCGTTTGGCGATGGTGCACAGGAATGAGCGAGGATCGCGGATCGTCGAGAGCGTGTTGTTGCCCATTACCCGCAGAAAAGTGTCCTGGGCAATGTCATCTGCATCAAAGGCCGACTGGAGTTTGCGCGTCAGCCAGCTTTTCAGCCAGTCGTGATGTGAGCCATAAAGCGACTCGAGCGTCAAGGAAGCAATGGTAGTGGCGCTGTCAGACATGCGGAGTGCATCAAAAGTTAATTATCACGCGCCTATATTAATATGAGAATGGTTATCATTACAATTGGAGATAAAAATGCATGTTTTTGATTTTTTTAATCTGTTGTTTTTTTTAGTAAATGTTATGAGATGGGCAAGGGACTGCTTCACGCCCTGAGACATTAGACAAGCTTTTTATGGCTTCAGTAAGGGCGACTTTCGCGCTTCCAGTGCCAGCAAGTATTTGGATAACTCACCGATGGAACGGGTGTTCAATAGCCTGAAGAGTGAATGGATACCGGTGGGTGGCTACAGTGATATCCGACAGATGATGCAGGATATCACCGTCTGGATACACTACTACAACCAGCATCGCCCCCACACATTTAATGGCGGGTTATCACCCTATGAATATGAAAATCAATGCAAAGAGGCTGGATTTGCCCCTATATTTCCAGACACCTGTTATCACTTAACCCATTACTGGCTCGCCGCCACAGATATTCCCGTGGCGAACGATACCTAAGTCCACTATGCGGATGCCAATCGTTGTAATGTTCGAAGGCCTCCGCAAGGTTCTTTACTGCTGTTAACCCATCGGGTTTCGGCATGATACTAATGTAGTCGCGCTGCATCGTTTTGACGAAGCTCTCTGCCATCCCGTTGCTTTCCGGGCTGCTTACTGCTGTATGTTCAGGCTCCAGTCATACCATTCTGGCGAACCTATGCATCTGATGAGTCCGGTAGGCTGAACCGTTATCCGTCAGCCACTCAACAGGTGATGCCTGCAGGCTGTTACCGAAGCGACGCTCCACTGCACCCAGCATGACGTCCTGCACGGTTTCACTGTCATATCCACCGGTACTGGCAGCCGAGTGCAGGGCTTCACGATCGCAGCAGTCCAGCGCAAACGTGACACGCAGTTTTACGCCCTTATCAGGGGTTCTACGCCGGAACCGCCGAAATTTCCGTTATCCCAGTTTTAAACCGGCTACCAATGTATCCAGGTCAATGAGTTCATTACCGTTTTGGAAGGTATAATGCCCATTTAACAAAATGTGTTGCCAGGCTACTGGTGATATCCTGGTCAGAGCTTCAATGGCCTTTTCATTACCTTCTGTTTCCAGTCGCCTCAGTAAACGTGACAGGATCGCAGAGTTGTAATAAACGATCGCGTTGGAGATCAGGCGACCACACTGATTACTGATCTCCGTTTCTATATCGTTTTTTCCGGTTAACTCTTTCTTTCCACCAACTTTGGCCACTGCTGCACGTAACTGGTGATAAGACTCTATCCGGTTCTGGGAACGGCGAATATTGCGTTCCATTTGCGGATCGCGCAGATACTTCAGCGTATAAATACTGCGAATCAGAACACCAAATTTCTGCCCATCCACAGCGCCATAAAGGGTATCCGGCTCAAACGAATGGAGCGGAAAAACGGGCAGTTTCTCTATAGCATCAGTGATGCAGTCATTGGCCGCGAGCAGTGATGCCTGACGAAGGTACTGTTCGTACGTACTTTCCAGCACATGGTATGGAATATCGCTGGTTCGCGCCATGACATGGTTGCCATGATTCATGGCCTGAGCAACGATGACTGCCGTCAGACTGTCTGTATCTGCTTCTTTTTTTGCATAACGGGGTTGTAACGGCTTCATGACGGAGAGGAACCGGCACTGCTCGTTAACAAAACGGAAAACGTCTGTAACATCACAGAACGGCAGTTGTCCGTAAAAACGCCGGTTCTGTTCTTTATAACGACTGACTACCGATTTATGCCAGTTCAGCTTCCGCGTTTCTGTGTCGTATTCCAGATGCTTCAGTTTTCCCTGCTTCAGTTCACGATTAAACGCTTTCCATTGTCGGTGTAGTTCGCCTGACAGTGCCTTTAACTGTGTTTTTATAGACTTTTGTAGAAAGGAGATTTTCATTTCGGCCAGAACCGCAGACTGTTCACCTTCTGCAACCAGTTCATCTGAAAGATGGCGGTGCCGGAGGCTGTCATTAAGGTAAATTTCGCCGGACAGGAAGCGTTTTCTGATTTGTCGGTAGAGCCAGAATTCATAACGCCCGGCATTCAGCCTGGCAGTATCCCCCTCTTCGCCTGATTCCAGCAGATACGGGTGCAGTCGTGAGGGAAGTGTTTCCGGTGGACACTCCTCAAGAGGGCGCTGAGAAAGAGTCTGCTTTTTGTTGAACACCACTCTGAGCCAGTTCAGCGCCTTAACCCACGGGCTGTCCCGGACCATGCTGGTGAGGTCAAGCGACAGATATAATGGCCTCAGGTTACGCCGGATTAATGCTGTCATACCATCCACAACCTGCAATTGCATCGCCAGTTTACCTACGGGTTTCACACTCATGCGCTGTGCCGTACTTTTCAGTGCTTCCCGGGGCATGATTTTCCAGGCCCGCTGACGGACTTCACCAAAGGTGGTGGGATCAGGAACACTGTCATCAACGTAAAGTGACAACAGACGACCGATTTTAGACGTTTCGCGACGGTGTTTTTCCTGTACATCAGCCAGAAGTTTTTTGTCCATATTGCGGCTTTCATCCTCAAGCTGTTTCATATGGAAAAACATCGCATCCACCAGGTTGTCGCTGAACTGCCGGTAACGAACCCATGCATAGCACAGCAGATAAAGGCGGGTCTGCCCGGGTTTCAGATTGCGAAGATCGTAAACGGTATAGAAATTTGCCAGGCTGGCATAATACAGAAGGTTTTGCTGGGAAATATTCAGGGCAGGCAGAATTTCACAGGCTTTACGGTGTAGTGGTTCCAGGACGGCCCTTTTTTCCCGTTCATTGCGCATCTGACGCCAGCCAAAGTCCCGCGCATCCTGCCTGAGAACAGCAAGCCGGGAAAGCGTGTCATCCCGTTCAATCAGCTTGTCCAGCTCAGCAATAGTCGGCTCATCCAGGTGTTCCATCAGAATACGCTCCAGCCGCCGCCGCTCATCAGAAAGTACCCGACTCACCAGTTCCTGGAGCGTGGTGTAACCGGGTCTGATGATTTTATGCGCGTTAAGCCAGATAATCAGCTCTGTGGCAATAAAGCCGGGTGTTACATCACGGCGGACAATGTGAATGGCCTGTTCTTCGAGTTGTGAAGATAAAGCCGATGACCAGGGACGGTAGCCATACAGCGCGCAAATTTTTTCCCGCTGGGCATAGCGTTCATGCTTAGTGGGAAACTCATCCGGAAGATATGCACCGCCAAAATAACGGCGCAGGATAAAATCGCAGTCATCCTTAACATCTTTCCACCCGAAACGGAAAAACAGATGTTTGGCCTTAAAATAAGCAATCTGGAGGATGCAATAAATTTGAGCGTGAGGTCCCCGACGACTACAGGCCAGTGCCAGTTCAGATTCATCCATGGTAAGAAATTCCAGCTGCTGTGCGTCATCAAAATCAGGGAGGCCATACAATGCTTCCTGTTCAGCATTATTTAAAACAGACAGTCGTTAACTTTTACCAGTTGTTTTGCCACGAGTTGTCATACTGATCCCGAACTGAACCTGTCCGTAAGAGGATCGTTCTGCGGACAGTAAATAATGACATTTGCGCTTCAGTTAAAATCACTGCTGACCTTGTCTCACATAACTGGTACGATATCAATCTCTTTCATGGCCCCTTAAACGTACACATTTATGACTGAAATACGGATCGGGTATGCCCGATGCTCTACTGATAAACAAGATTTAACCGCCCAGCAGGAGATACTGATGAAACTAGGTGTATCTTCGGACCGGATTTACCTCGATAAAGGGCTGACCGGCTCAAACCGGCAACGGCCCGGACTTGATCAGGCGCTGGCCGCTGTGCGCAGCGGTGATACGCTGGTTGTTCCCAAGCTTGACCGGCTGGCGCGGTCAGTTCCTGACGCACGAGAGATAGCGGATGCACTACAGTCCAGAGGCGTGAAGCTGGCGCTGGGAGCCAGCCTCTACGATCCGGCAGATCCTATGGGGAAAATGTTTTTTAACGTGCTGGCCACGTTTGCCGAATTTGAAGGCGACCTGATACGCCTGCGGACTCGTGAAGGCATGGCGATTGCACGAGCGAAAGGAAAATTGAGGGGAAAGCAGCCTAAGCTGTCTGAAAAGCAGCAAAAAGAGCTATGCCGTATGCGGGAAACCGGCCAGTACTCGATTAGCGATCTGGCTGAATTGTTTGCGGTATCCAGACCAACAATCTACCGCACTCTTTCACGCCATAAACAGGACTGATTAAAAAACATATCAATATCATCCACAAACTGATGGGCTTGTATGCAAATAGAGTTTATTTACGCGATCTTTCGATACAGGAGAGACAATTTTAAGATAATCGGTTAATTCAGCCATTTTACCGAATTGTACTGCCAGTTTATTTAATCCCAGTTCGTCCTCTGATGAAAAACGGGAAAATGCGGGGCTGTCTATGTCCAGAGCACCAACGACGGTATTATTAATCCGGACAGGTAAAACGATTTCCGAGTTACTGGCTGTATCACAGACAATATGACCATTAAAACTATGGACATTATTTATGCACAGGATCCGTTCCTCTGCAACTGCCGTCCCGCAAACGCCGGAGCCTACCGGAATTCGGGAACAAGCAATGTTCCCCTGGAATGGTCCAAGAATAAGGATATCCTTCTCCAGCACATAAAATTATATTCTCCATACGGTTATACAGCAGCGAGCTGGTGTTAGCCATCATGGTAACAAAGCTGGTTTCTCCCGCCATTAGCGAACTTAAGTCACGAAATAAATTTCTGTAAGAAAAATCGGTGTTCATCTGTTATTCCCGGTGGCGATAATCCTGAACGTTATCCCCTTGCCCCTCCAGGATGGGGGATAACGTTCACTGCATAATAAAGCGTTTTAGTTATTCGTAGATATCAGCGTTACCAAAGGCATGGTTGTTATTAGTGAGGCCGGTGATAACGTAATATCTGGCCCCCATTTGCGCCGCAGCCATGGCAAATTTCTTCTCCAGTTCTCCCTGAGTTGGCGCAGTTCCGCTGATGCTACCTATTTTTTTATGACCTGCCATCTGTTCTTCGGCCATTTTAATGGCACCTCTGGTCAGCTCCATTGAAAGTGCGTTATTTTGTTCTGGTATTTTTTTCTGAGCAAGTTTATACAATTCGCCTCTGTGCCCTGTGGTGGCCAGTTTTGACAAGGCTGAAGAAGGTTCATGGTCGAAACTTCGGACTGCGGTTCCTGTCACGCCCCACACACCGGAGGAAAATGGTGTTTCGTAGTCTCCTTCAGAAATATTTTTAATGCTGATGACAAACATACCATTATGACGGGTCAGTTTTGCCGTCATAAACTTCGCTGCAGCCCCGAGCCTGAGTTTTCCACTATCTGCTGTAACTTTCACAAGCTGGTCTGCAGCAGGAGCCCGGAAAAGAGCAATCTGTTCCGTTATGTCTACCGGTTTCCCGTCCTCAGTCATCAGACCTGTGAGATTAATCCCCTGTTCTGACGCCGGGGCAAAGAACCAGCCTTCTGACGCAGAGGCGGCATGCATGAAGGCAAAATGCAGATACTGTCCGTGATGTTTCTTCACCGGAATGCTGAATGAAACACTTTTGCCAGGCAAAGTGGCCCCCACGACCGCCCCGTCAGGGCTGTTGAATTGCCCAATAATTTCGCCGTAAGAATCTGACGACATGACGAGCCGGCTGGCTGCCGGCGTTTGCGCGCCGGATTTATCGCCGGCGGCGGCGGCCGCAATACCGGAGGATGAGAGTAACAGGGCAGACACAACAGCGCTGGTTATAACGGTTTTCTTTAACATATTTCAGTTTCCTTGTAGTGATTACTCATAAAACAGAACTACAGATGATTATTGTCCGGCCTCATGCCGGTATTCCGCAGAGCCAATAAATTTGGAGAACCGTTCACACCATATCTGAACGGTGGTGAATTCATTGACGTTAACACTGTCAGGAATACTCTTTCTGAAATTACCAAAGTTTTTGAGTTCTCCAATCAGCACGGCCTCTTTTTTCATTTCCAGAAAAGAACTCTTATCTACCGCCTGTTTTTTCGTCAGATAGATTTTGTAATCCGGCCCGAGCGCTACTTCACCTTTGAAGGCGATTTCGTTATCGGTAACGTAAAGCTCGCCCTCTGCCCAGTGAAGAACATCGCTGCCTTTCTGATTACGTTTAAAATCACCCTTATATTTTGCCAGCTTCCGCACATCGTTGATTTCGTTCAGCGAAGCATTTTCCTGGGCAGTCAGTATCGGCAGCAGATAAATCCCCAGGCCGGTACCCGCTCCCAGAACAGCCAGGTGTGAAATTAGCAGGATAACTTTAAGTCTGGTCTTCATTTTTTCCTCCATGAGTTGATAACAGCTTACCTGCCATCGTTATATACTTCATTATATATGCTTTACTGATTTATGGCTTCCATCACATGTGATGAATAAACTACTGCGGCGCTCACGTTCAGGGAAACAGCCACGGCCAGCGCAGCGGCGATTTCTTCTCTGGATGCACCGGCTTTCAGGGCCGCCTGTGAGTGAATACTGATGCAGCCGTCGCACCGGGTCGTTACGGCGACCGCCAGGGAAATCAGCTCCTGTGTTTTCTGGTCCAGCACGCCCTGACGATTGGCAGATTCAGCGATAGTCTGATAGCCCTTCAGGGTTTCAGGGATCTCAGTCACGAGTGAGCCGACATTTTTAAGCAGGTTTTTTCTTTATTCATTCCAGTTCATGTTCATAATTTTTCCTTTGGGTTACAGGGAGGGCTTTCAGGCCCTGATAGTTAAATATCTTTTCAGGTCATGTTTCAGC